>Ga0209526_10000198_pt1 | contig 37515 bp, 29 predicted proteins | sample JacPinW_OM2H0_M1_FD_188566 | JGI IMG/M metagenome (GOLD analysis project Ga0209526, IMG submission 188566) | Forest soil microbial communities from Algoma, Ontario, Canada - Jack Pine, Ontario site 1_JW_OM2H0_M1 (SPAdes) (version 2) | ecosystem: Environmental > Terrestrial > Soil > Boreal... | reverse complement strand
ACGGTGAAGGTCGCCCCGTACGCCGAGTACCCGGCCAAGGGGCGGGCGACCGGCGGCGTCCGCTGCCACCGGTTCCTCAAGGGAGAGGACACGCTGGTGCTGGCCTGGGCGGGCCCGGCGCCCGCGCGTGGCGCGACCGACGCCGGGGTACCGATGAACCTGCCGCCCGCCGAAGGCCGCAGGGACGGGTCCGGGGAGCGGGTGCGCCAGCAGCTCGCTGCCCTCGGCGGCCTGTCCCCACTGCTATGAGCGAGCCGGAGGGGCGCGGCGTTGCCTGGACTGAGGAGCGAGGTACGAGCGACGAGGGAAGGCGGCGCAGTGAAGGGGGGAAGGGGAGGCGGGCGGGGCCCCGCAGGCGAGCGGGAGACGCTGTGAGCCACCGCTCAGACGCCAACCCGGCCCCGGCCGGCTATCGCGGCGAGCGCGGTAAGCAGGTCGCGCGGGCCTGCGTAGGGTGGTTCACCGAACTGCCATGACCGGGCGATGGTGATGCCCCTGGCCCCAGGGTCGAAGACGCTGCCTCGGAAACAGCCGCCCCGGGCCAGGGCGGCCAGATCCTCGTCGTCCTCGGCTAAGGCAGCGGCATAGGCGGCGGCGTCGAGAAGCGCCGCGGCGCATCGCGCGGCCCGTACGGGTGCGCCATCGGCGCGGGCCAGCCGCCAGGCCGCCTGGGCGCGTAGGAACTCTGCCACGAGGATCTGTTTCGTCACGTCAAGTATCGTACTCATTACTCTGCGTAATTGAACGATGACATGAGGCGTGGGCGTGTCCTGGTCAGCGGGCGGCGCGGACACCGGCCGGCGAGGCCGCGCGGACACCGGCCGGCGAGGCCACGGGGACACCGGCCGGCGAGGCCACGGGGACACCGTCAGCGAGCGGACTAGCACGGACACCGTCAGCGAGCGGGCTAGCACGGTCACCGGGCCGGGCAGACGTCCGCGATAAACGCCGCGAACCGGTCCAGGCCGGTCTCGATCTGCTGCGCGCTGAGCTGGCTGCACGCCAGCCTCAGCTGGAACTCGCCGCCGCCATCGGCGTAGAAGTGGCTCATCGGCGTCCACAGCACCCCGTGCTTGCGAGCCGAGTACTCCAGCAGGTCGTCGTCGGCGGCCCGGGGCAGGGTGAGCACTACGAAGAACCCCCCGCGCGGCGCATTCCAGCTGACGCGGGCCACCGCGTCCCCGGTTACGGGGAACCGGCGGGCTAAGCCGTCGAGGACGTGCCGGAGATTGCCCACGTAGACCGCGGTCTCCCGGGCATTGGCCCGGGCCAGGCAGCAACCGTGATCGAGGAGCTTCCCGCCCACCACGGCCTGGGCCAGCGGCGACGTGTTCACGGTGAGCATGCTCTTGATCTTCGACAGTTCATCGGCGAGCAGGCCCGTCTCCCCTCGGCGGCCGGTCACCGGCTGGTCGGCCACCACGTAGCCGACCCGGGCCCCCGGAAAGCCGGTCTTGGCGTAGGAGCCCAGGTAGACGACCTGGCGGCGGGTATCAAGGGCCTTGAGCGTGGGCACCGGCGGCCCGTCGTGGAACATGCCGTACGGGTTGTCCTCCAGGAGCAGCAGCCCCAGCCGGGCGGCCGCCTCAAGCAGGCGCTGCCGGAGCGGAACGGTCAGGCTCACGCCGGTGGGATTGGAAAAGTCCGGCATCACGTAGCACGCCCTGGGCCACAGTCCCGCCGCCCGCGCCCGGTCCGTCTGCGCGGCCAGGTCATCGAGGTCGATCCCGGCGCCGCCGCTGCGCACCGGCCAGACCGGCAGGTCGGCCAGGCGGGCGGCTCCGGTCAGCCCGACATAGGTGGGCGCGACGGCGAACAGCACATCCCGGTCGTCACGCCGCAGGGCCCGCGCGACCAGGAACATCGCTTCCTGGCAGCCCACGGTCACCACGATCGACTCGGGGTCGGCCTCGATGCCCTCATCGACCGCGAGCTGGCGGGCGATTAACTCGTGCACGATCCCCTTGGTCCGCCCGTACTGGAACAGGACCCGGCGGACCTGCTCGTCGTCGTATCCAAGCTGGTCTTTCAGGTATCCGCAGAACGAGTCTAAGTACCGGTGGATCAGATCAACGTCAAAGAACTCCTCGAACGGCCGCCCCGACGCGAAGGAGATGGCTTCGGGGTAATGCAGGCCAATTTCGTTCAGGAAATTCATCGATTCGAGGGCGGGATCTTCCAGTGAGCCATGCAGGTCTCTGGTGTGCAAGGGGGCAGCTACGGTCTCGTCCTGCATCGGATCCCGCTCCTTCATGGATCAGTGCCTGTTCATGGATCAGTGCCTGCGGCGCCATGCTGACGGTGCCGCCCGTCCGCTCCATCCCACCTGATGGCCGGCACGGGTGTGCACCTGACCAGGGCGTGTCTTCCCGGCCCGAAATTTCATGTCCGGGCTGAATCATCCGAACGCCTCGCGGAGGCGCGCCGCGGCGGCGGCGACCGCGCTCCTCGCCGTGTCCAGTTCGCCGATCATGGTGAAGAAGGCGTGCGGCATGCCGTCGTAGCGGGTCAGTTCGACGGGGACCCCGGCCTCGGCGAGGCGGGCCGCATAGCGCTCGCCCTCGTCCCGCAGCGGGTCGTATTCCGCAGTGATCACGGTCGCCGGAGGCAGCCCGCTGAGGTCGGCGGCGCGCAGCGGCGAGGCCAGCGGGTTGGCGCCATCCTCCGGCGAGGCGAGGTAGAGCCCCCAGTACCACTCCACCGCCGCTGGATTGAAGAAGTGCTGGTCGGTCATGTCGCGCATGGAGTCGGTGCCGGCCTGGTGGTCGGTGTTCGGGTAGACCAGCAACTGGTGCACGAGCGCCGGGCCGCCCCGGTCCCGGGCGAGCAGGGTCACCGCCGCGGTCAGGTTGCCTCCCGAACTGTCCCCCCCGACGGCCATCCGCCCCGCGTCTATGCCCAGGTCGGCGGCCTGCGCCGCGACCCAGGCGGCCCCCGCGTAACAGTCCTCGACGGCGGCCGGGAACTTGTGCTCCGGGGCCAGCCGGTAGGAGACCGCGACCGTCACGCACCGCGCGGCGTTGGTCAGGCTGCGGCACACCCCGTCACAGGTGTCGAGGGTGCCAAGGCTCCAGCCGCCGCCGTAGAAGTAGACCAGGACCGGCCAGGGCCCCTCGCCATCGGGCCGGTAGACGCGGACCGGCAACTGCCCGGCCGGCCCGGGGAAGCTCCGGTCGGTCACGTCGGCCACGGGCTCCGTCAGCCCGGCCGATGCCACCGCCGATGCCACATCGGCAGCCCGCGCGTCCTCGATCGACATCGTGTACAGCCGCGCGGGCTGATCCCGCTCAAGCCGGTCGTGGATCGCCTGCACCTGCGGGTCGAACGGCATTCTGTCCTCCTGGCTGCCACTGCGGGACGACGGCACTCCCCGGCCCGCTACGACTGAAGCAAATCCGAATCGGCCGGTCAATGGCCCAGCTGGCCGAGTCACATTGCGGGCGGCCCGGCAGCCAGGATCTGAACGCATCTCACGTCTCGCGGCGGCGAGTGGGGAGGCCGACGCAGAAGGCCGGTTCCGCGGTGCCCGGGCGGAAGGTATAGCCGTTTCGGGGCTGGTGGCAATGGCGCCCCACGCCTACGATAGACGCGCGCTCTGGGGCGGGAGGGCAACTAAATGGGCGGTCAGGAAAGGGTGGGGAAAGGGCGTCAGGACGAGGCGGATACCTTGCTGGCGACCCTCACTTCGGCGGAGGCCATCACCGATCCCTACCCGCTGTACGCACGACTGCGGGCGCTTGCGCCCGCGCACCGGGCTCCATCCGGTGCCGTTTTCGTGACCCGGTACGAGGACTGCGCCGCCGTCACCCGTGACCCCGCCTTCCGCTCGCAGAGTCCCGGGTGGCGCGACCGGGTGATGCCCGGGTGGCGCGACCGGCCGGCCAGGGTCGCCACCTCCCAGGCCATGGAGTTCCGTGACCCACCCGATCACACCAGGCTGCGGCGCCTGGTCAGCGCCTCGTTCACGCCCCGCCAGGTGAGCAACATGCGCGAGGACGTCGAACGGCTGACCGGCCGGGTGCTGAACCTGATCGCGGATGGCGGCTCCGCGGGAAGCGCGGTCAACCTGCGTGAAGTCCTGGCCTCCTCGCTTCCTGTGTCGGTGATCGGGACCCTGGTCGGCGTTCCCCCGGCCGACTGGATCCCGCTGCAGGAGTCCATGTCCGCCCTGCTGGAGGTGAGCGAGTTGTCAGCGGGCCCGGCCGAGCTCGCGGCGGCCGACCGGGCCGCGGCCGACCTGCGCGAGTACTTCGCCGACCTGGTCGCCGACCGCAGGCGCGCGCCGCGCGACGACCTCGCCACCGCACTGCTCGCAGCCAGGAAGGGGAACGCGGACGCGGCCGACGCAGTCAGCCCGGCCGGCCCGGTCAGGCCGGCCGGCCCGGCCAGCCTGACCGGCGCCGGGTCGAACGGGCATCCTGGGCTCACCGAGGATGAGCTGCTGCAAACGCTGGTGTTCGTTTTCATGGCCGGCGGGGACACCATGATCAACCTGCTGACCAACGGCACCGCGGCCCTGCTGGCCCACCCGGAGCAGGCCAACGCGCTACGCGACGACCCCCGCCTACAGTCCGGCGCGGTGGACGAAGTGCTGCGCTACGACGCGCCGGTCCAGTTCGTCGGGCGCGTCGCGAATGCCGACACCACCATCGGCGGCGTGCCCGTCCCCAGAGACGGCCTGATCATCGCGATGCTTGGCGCGGCCAACCGCGATCCCGCGCGCTTCCCTTCGGCCGACTCGTTCGACATCAGCAGAACGGACACCACCGTGCTGTCGTTCGGCGGTGGCATCCACTACTGCCTCGGCGCGCTGCTCGCCCGGCTTGAGGCGGGCACGTTCTTCCCCGCGCTGCTGGAGCGGTTCCCGACGCTCCGGCTGGCCGGCCTACCGCGCCGCCGGGGCCTCGTCCACCGCGGCTTCAGCCACCTCCCCGTGGCGGCCCGCTGAGCGGCATCTGCTTGACCGTCGATCCCAGCGTGTGCGACCCTCTCGGCGAAAGCACCCAGGACGGAAGAGAAGCCGGTCTCAGCCAATGATGATGCATGACTGATCGCCTTTCCGGTGTGGCCTCCGCACCCGTATCCGCGCCGCCGGCGGAATGGGTCGACGCCGCGCTTCTCGCGGGCGACGACGCCGAGGTGTGCCTGCACATGGGTCGCCCCGTCACCCGGCAGGAACTGCGCGCGCTCGTCGGGCAGCAGCAGGACATGCTGGCTGGCGCCGGGCTGGCGGCGGGCGGGACCGCCGTATTAGTTCTGCCCCCGTCGCTCACCTACGTCGCCACCTTGCTCGCCGCGTGGCGCCTCGGGGCGCAGGCCAGCCTGCTGGATCACCGGCTGGCCCGGGGTGAGATCGAGCGGGCCATGAGCCGCCTGGCGCCACAGGTCGCCGTAACGCCCACGCAGGTGAACGGCACGCCGATGAGCGGATACGCAGAGGTGCTGCCCGCAGCCGCCCGCCAGCCCGCAGGACGGCCCGCCGGCACACCCCACGCGCTCATCCAGCTCAGCTCGGGGTCGACAGGGCCATCCAAGGTGATCGCGCGGACCGCCGCCGACCTGCTGTGGGAGCTTGACCGGTACGCACAGCTCAGCGAGTATCCGGGCCGTGGCGAGCGGATCGTCCTGCTCGCCTCCATCGTCCACGTGCTCGGCCTGGTCGGGGGGCTGCTGCACAGCCTGCATGCGGGCGTGCAGCTCGCCTTCGTAAGCCGGCTCACCGCGGACGGAATCCGCGAGGCCGTCACCGGCGGCAGCGAGCCAACCATGATCCTCGGGGTGCCGTTCCACGCTGAGCTACTGACCGCCACGGCCAGCGGGCGCCCGCTCCCCCAGCTGACCCGGATGGTAGTTGCGGGCGAACTGACCAGGCCTGGCGTGCCGGCGGCGTTCACCCGGGCCTACGGAGTGCCACTGGGCTCCATGTACGGGATGACGGAGCTAGGGGTGATCGCCACCGACCTGTCTGGCCTGCACCGTCCGGCGGTCGCGCCCGCGCCAGGGATAACCGTGCGGGTGGGCGAAGGTGAGCTGCAGGTGAAGATGGACGCGTCGCCCTACGTCGGGCTGGTCGATCCGACCCGCTGGAACGGCGGGTGGCTGCACACCAGGGATGCGGCCACCGTCGATCCGGCGACCGGGCTCGTCACGATTCTCGGGCGGCTCGACTCGCAGGTGTCCATCGGGGGCCTCAAGGTTGACCTGACCGAGGTCGAGCAGACCCTGTGCGCGGTGCCCGGCGTGGCCAGCGCCGTCGTGGTGTTCGGCGACGCGATCGAGGCGTACCTGGTCCTGGACGAAGGCGGCTCCATCGCCGGGGTGGAAGCGGCTCTCACCGAGCAGCTCGCCTCCTACAAGCAGCCGCGGATCATGCGGGCCCTCCGCCAGCTGCCCCGGACAGCCACCGGGAAAATCGTGCGTGACCGGGCGGTCCTGCGCGCCCAGGCGAGCGCCCAATGAGCGAGCGGGAGACATGAGCGAGCCGGAGGACATGAGCGAGCGGAGGGCGCCGAGCCGCGACGAGATCGTCGCCATGCTGGCCACGCTCGGCGACCGCCCCATCGAGGAGGTCGGCGACCAGATCGGTTCCCTGGAGCTGACCTGGCTCGTCACCCAGATCGAGGAGCGATACGACATCACCCTCGACCTCAGCGATGAGGACCTGTCCCGGATGATGACGGTCTCCGGAGCCGTGACTGCGCTCCGCGACGTACTCGCCGAGGCCGGACGCGCCTAGCCACGGTCCGCCGGACCAGCCGCCTGGGGTTGGGCAGAACCTGACATCGGGTAGCTGCGTTTGATTCAGTGAAGGCGGACGACGCGTCTCGGGGAAGGCGGCCTGGTGTCAGGGCATGCAGAGCTTGAGGAGTTCACCGACTTCGTCGCGGGCCGGCAAGGAAAGATGGTCCGGCTCGGTGAGCTGCTGTGCGGTGACCGAGGCCGCGCCGAGGACCTCGCCCAGGACGGCTTTGCCAAGGCCTACGCCGCGTGGGGCCGGATCCGGGCTGGCGACCCCGAGGCGTACGTGCGGCGCTGCATTGTCAACGCACAGATCGACTGGTGGCGCCGCCGCACCTGGCGCGAGGAATCCCACTCGCTCCTTCCGGACCGTCCGGACCGCACCGATCCGGTGGCCGCCCTCGCCACCCGGGATGTCGTGCTCCGAGCGCTGGGCAGGCTGACCCTCCGCGAGCGTGTAGTGCTCGTCCTGCGCTTCTACCTCGACCTGACTGAGTACCAAATCGGCTTCGAGCTTGGCATAGCGCCGGGGACGGTAAAGAGCACCGCGGCCCGGGCGTTGGCCAAGCTCCGCGCCGATGCTGGGCTGCGAGCGGAGGTCACCTCGTGAAACCGCTATCGACCGACGAGACCTGTCCGGTGAACCTGCACTACGCCGAGCCGGAACCAGTGCGACTGGACCTCACCTCGATCATCGGCCGCGGTGAGCGGGTCCGCCGCAGACGCCGCCTGGCCCGGGCCGGCACCGCGATCCTGGCCTGCGCCGTCCTCGCGGGCACGCTCGTGGTGACGCGCGGCGGGCCGGCCACCTGGTTCCCCGGTCATTCTCGGCCAGCGGCCAGCGCGAGCGGCTCCCCGATCGCGGCGCTGGTTGCCGCTCACCCGCCGGTCGGTGGGAAGCCCACACTGCTGAGCCGCTGGCCCCGGAACTGGACCACGGTGGCCTGGGCCACATGGCAGGGCGACGTCTGCTGGGCGACCGCCCGCATCCCGATGCACGGCGCAACGGAGGAAAACTCGTGCCCGGGGTGGACGCGCGCCGACATCCCAGGCCCGGGAAGGCAGGGCCTGAGCCCGCTCCTGCCAGGCATCCTCCCTCAAGAAGACGGCGTGACCGACGGCCGCCCTGGTGGCGGAGGAAATCGTGTCCCCGAGTTCGGGCTGGTCTCTCCCCGGGCCGTCAGGGTCGTGCTGACCTTCCTGGGGCACACCTTCACCGCCAGAGTCGTGTACGTACCCGTGCGCGGGGGGAGCACCATCGGCGCTTTCATGGTCTGGTTCACGCTTCCGCGCGGCGTCAGCAGCTACACGGGCGCGGACATTACCCGGGAGATCGCCTACGATGCGGCCGGCCACATCGTCGCCCGCCATGGGCCCTGGTCCTGAAAGAAATGCTCGACACCAGGGCACGCAGGGAGTTCCGTTCCCGGCCGCGGCATCAGCGCATCACGTTCGGAGTCGTCGGCGCGAAACCCGTAGCAGGCGCGCCTGGAGGCGTTGCTGCCGTTGCGGTGGCTACACAAATCCGGGCGGCGAAGCGCGCAGCTCTCCTTGGGCCTCGAAGTCCGCGACGAAACCGCCCCAGCCGCCGACCGCGTCCTCCTGCGCGGGCGCCGTCACGACCAGCAGGCGGACGTCGCGGTCGCCGAGGATCCGGTAGCCGTGCTCGATCCCGCGAGGCAGGAAGATGAACCCACCATCGTCAAGCTCAAACGTGTCATCTCCGCAGCGGAACGTGAGGTCGCCCTGCAACACGTAGAAGATCTCGTCCTCCGTTGCGTGAGTATGGTCCGGCGGTTCCTCACCAGCACGAGTGGTGTACTCGACGAACGCCAGGCGCCGCCCTTTCCCGAGTTCTCCGGCCTTGACGGTGAAGTCGATGCCGTAGTTGTACGTCCAGCCCTGGCCCGCGCTCAGCGCATACGGGCGAATCCGGCCGTTTTCTGTCGCGTCCATCTCCACCACCTCCTGTCGATGCACGAACGTACAAGACACCCCTGAGCGAGCACGCAGATAATCAACGACATGACCGCGAAACCCGTCAACCTGACCCAGGCACTGGCGTCCTTCGATGACATCTACAGTCCGCGGATCGTCGCCCACATGAACGACTACGACGTCAGGATCGCCCATACCCGGGGAGAGCACGTCTGGCATGTCCACGACGACACCGATGAGTTCTTCCTCGTCCTCGACGGCCGCTTCGACGTAACCGTGCGCGGCGCCGATCGCAGGGAGACCACGGTCGTGCTCCAGAAGGGAGACACGTTCGTCGTGCCCAAGGGCACGGAGCACAAACCGTCGTCGCCCGGCGGCGCGATTCTCATGTTCGAGCCATCGGGGACCTCAACAACCGGCGATCGCCATCAGGGAGACATCCCGGACCACGTGGACAGCACCACCGGCCACGAACTGACGTGACCGGTTGCCGCGTCCCGAATCCTGGTTCGTCAGGCCCGGACGCCCCGCTGCGCCGCCGTCTCGGCCGCGGGTGCCAGGGTGGGCGTGTCGGCCGCGGCAAGTGCGTCCGGGTGCGTCTTCACCCAAACCGCGAGGCCGATGTAGACCAGGTCGAACACGCTGCACATGATGCCGATACCGAGAATGAACGGTGAGTTGCCGAGCACGCCGAGCAGGATGGTGGGGGCCAGGGTGCCGAGCCATTTCGCGATGGCGATCGTGAGGGTCTGCCCGCGAAGGCCCCGCCGCGCGACGAGCATCGCGATGAACAGGCCCGACATCAGCAGGTTCTGCAGGAAGGCCGAGTAGCGGGCAGCGTGGTCTACACCGAACTGCGCTATGAACAGCCACTGCACCGCGTAGGAGGCGCCGAACACCAGAATGCCCCAGGCGGTGAACATCGGCCGGGTCACAAAGCGCGGGAACTCGGCGCGGCCGAAGGCGAAGAAGGTGTAGACGATGGCGAGGTCGGCCAGTGCCCAGACGAGATTGACCAAGCCCTGTGCCGACACCCCAGCCGTCAGGTCGTGCACCGCGTAGGTTGACTCCCACGCGAAGTTGAGGCCCAGTGCGGCCATCGGTATCGCATAGGTCTTCTGGCGGAACCCGATACGGATCGCGTCAATGTAGACGATCGTCCAGGCCAGGCCGCTGATGGCGGTGAGAAACGGGTCCATGAGGATTCTCCTACGGTGGATGGGATGACGCGCGGGGGGTGCCGGGCACCCGGTCAGGGGATGGCGTGGTAGCGGCGGATGAGATCGCTCACCGCGCCGCGCAGCCAGCCCGGATCACGCACCCGGTCGAGCGCGAGAGCGGTGAGAACAAGACCCTGCATCGCGGCGGTAACGGTGAACGCGGCCCCTTCTGAGCCGACATAGGGCGCCAGGAGTTGGGCCAGCCGCTGGTCGAGAAGCCCTTTGACCGGACCGAGTTCCCGGTCGTGGGCGGCCGCGAGGATCATCTCGAAAACGGCGATCGCGTCGGTCCGCCGCTCGGTGACGAGATGCGCGGTGAAGTCGCCGCAGATGTCCGGGAGAGCGTCGGGTTCCGTGGCGGTGTGGGCGATGAGACCGACGAACTCCAACCCGATCCGCGAGCCGGCGTGCTCGAAGGTCGCGCGGCGGAGGTCGTCGATCGATGGGTAGTGATAGGTGACGGAGGCGAGCGACACGGCGGCGCTGGCGGCGACCGCGCGGTGTGTGAGCGCACCCAGGCCCTGTTCGCCGACGATGCGTACGGCGGCGTCCAGCAGCAGCGTCTTGCGGGCGTCGCCGCGCGCGAGACGTCCATCGGTCACCTTGTGCATGTCACTCCCCGCCCAACTATCCGTACAGATGTACCGATAACTTACGGTACGAATGTACCACTAGTTCGGGCGTGGATCCGTGTGAGGTAGGCCACTCACTGGGCCAGTAATTGGTTGCCGCCGTCGCCGGGGGTCTGCTGTCCTGACCGCAAGCCGATCGAGGGGAGAAGAGTTCTGCCGCGCCACCGACGATGCTCTGCCAGCCCGGGGGACAACCCCCGGCCCCCCGGGCCAACCCCGCTCAGGCGTCGATGCGGGAAAGATCCAGTTCCGCCGCCCCACCAATGATGAAGTCGCGGCGGGGGGCGACTTCGCTTCCCATCAGCAGCTCGAACATGGCCGCGGCCGGGGCGGCGTCTTCGATGCGGATCCGGCGCAGCGTGCGGTGCCGCGGGTCCATGGTGGTCTCCGCCAGTTGGGACGCGTCCATCTCGCCCAGGCCCTTGTACCGCTGCAAGGGCTCTTTCCACCGCTGGCCCCTGCGCTCCAGTTCCAGCAGTGTGCGGCGAAGTTCGCCGTCGGAGTAGGTGTACCTGTACTTCTGCTGCCCCTTGCGGGGATTGGACAGCTCGATACGGTGCAGGGGCGGCACGGCGGCGAATACGCGGCCGGCGTCCAGCAGCGGGCGCAGGTAGCGGTGGAACAGCGTGAGCAGCAGGGTCCTGATGTGCGCGCCGTCCACGTCGGCGTCGGACATGAAGATGATCCGCTGGTACCTGGCGGAGTCCAGATCGAACGACCCGCCAGACCCGGCTCCGATCACCTGAATGATGGCCGCGCACTCGACGTTCTTCAGCATGTCCGCCAGCGAGGCCTTCTGCACGTTAAGGATCTTGCCGCGGATCGGCAGCAATGCCTGGAACTCGGAATCCCTGGCCAGCTTGGCCGTGCCGAGCGCGGAGTCGCCCTCGACGATGAACAGTTCGCTGCGGTCGTCGGCGCTGCGGCAGTCCACCAGCTTGGCCGGTAGCGCCGAGCTGGCCAGGGCAGACTTACGGCGCTGGTTGTCCCGGTGCTCGCGAGCCGCGATCCGCGCTTTCGCCGCCGATGCCACCTTCTCAAGCAGCGCTCGCGCCTGCTGCTTGGCTCCGCGCCTCGGTGCCTCGAACAGGGCCCGCAGTTCCGTGCCCACCACCTGCGCCACGATCCGGGAGGCGGCGGGCGTGCCGAGGACCTCTTTGGTCTGCCCTTCGAACTGTGGCTCCGGCAACCGCACGCCGATGACGGCGGTGAGCCCCTCCAGCACATCTTCCTTGGTCACCGGCTCGTCGCCGTTCTTCAGCAGCCGGGCCGCGCGCAACTGCTCGTTCAGCGTTCTGACCAGCGCCCGCTCGAAGCCGGTGACGTGCGTGCCGCCTTTCGGCGTGGCGATCACATTAACGAACGACCTGGTCACGGTGTCGTATCCGGTCCCCCAGCGCAGTGCCACGTCGACCGAGAGCTCCCGCTCCACGTCCGCCGGGGTCATGTGCCCCTGATCATCGAGCACCGGCACCGTCTCGGTGAAATGGCCTGACCCGGTCAGCCGCACCACTTCGGTCACCGGCTCCCCGGGAGCCAGGTGGGCGCAGAACTCACTGATCCCGCCGTCGAACCTGAACTCCGCCTCGCGTGCCTCGGGATCTCCAGCCAAGCCGTCGATTGGACCCGGGCGGGCTGCTGCCGGGCGGTCGTCCCGGACCCGGATCGTGAGCCCGGGGACGAGGTAGGCGGTCTGCCGCGCCCGCTGCAGAAGTGCATCGAAGCTCCAGCCAGCGTCCCGGACGAACACCTGGCGGTCAGGCCAGAACCGGATCCTGGTGCCGGTCAGCTTCCTGGCCACCTTGCGCGTCTGGCGCAGCCCGGGCTTGGCGGTGAAGGCAGCGCCGGGCCCCGGCCCGCCGAACTCCCCCGGCACGCCTCGCCGGAAGGCGGCCGACCATTCGTGCCCTTCGCGATCGACCTCCACGTCGAGGCGGGCGGACAGTGCGTTCACCACGGACGCCCCCACACCGTGCAGGCCACCGGACGCGGTATAGGACCCGCCACCGAACTTGCCCCCGGCGTGCAGCCTCGTCATCACGAGTTCAATGCCGGTCAGGCCGGTCTTCGGCTCCACGTCCACCGGGATGCCGCGGCCGTTGTCGCGCACCTCGGCCGAGGAGTCGGAATGCAGCACGACCTCGATATCAGTGCAGTGGCCCGCCAGCGCCTCATCCACCGCGTTGTCGAAGATCTCCCACAGGCAGTGCATCAGCCCGCGGCCGTCGGTTGACCCGATGTACATGCCCGGGCGCTTGCGTACCGCCTCCAGGCCCTCCAGCACGGACAGGTGGCGCGCGGTGTAACCATCCACGGCGAGCGGCCCGGCTTTGGGCGCCGCAGCCCGAGCGGCTGACGCCGCGGGCACTCCTTGCCCGGCAGATTCAGCACGGACGGCAGTCACGGATTCTCCTTGCAGCGGTGGCTTGCAGCGGTGCGGGAGGCCGCACACGGTCGACCCTGACCGCAGACTAACCGGCCGCGGTGGGTGCTCCGCGGAGCCACGCCGCGGACATACCCGGCTACCTGGGACAACGCGCACGCTACAGTAGATAGACGAGAACATGCCTCCGGGCCAGAGCCGCGTTCGCTCTCGGCGTAGGCGGCGTCGACACGGGAACGGATGGGCCTGGCACAGTGTTGTGTAGCAGGAGAGGGTAAGCCAGCCGGACATCATGGGCCGGTGGCACGACGCGAGGGAGGCGAGATGGCCGGAGCTCTAGCGCCAAGCAAGCCGCTGACCGCCAGAGATGTTTGCGACCGGTGTGGCGCCCAGGCGTACGTACGCGTTGTGCTCCCCGGTTCCGGGGAGCTGCTTTTCTGTGCTCACCACAGCCGGCAGCACGCTGAGGCGCTGGCCAAGGTGGCTGTGGAGATCCAGGACGAGACAGAGCGGCTTTCGCCAACCGGAGGTGCGGGGCGCGAAGGCTGACCCGTCCGCCGGGATGACCCCGGCGGACGGTAGCCAAGGGCTGCGATGTGGCAGCGAAAGGCAACCTGATACTCCAGCACGTCCAGAAGCAGTTTAGGCCCTCCTGAAGCGATATGGCCCACCCGAAAGCGATGTGGCCCACCTGAAGCAGCTTGGCACCGCCTGAAGCGATGTGGCACCACCTGAGACGTGGCCCGGGCAGACGCCCGGGCCTTATCCGTCGGCGGCGGGAGACGGCCCGGGCCTTATCCATAGGCGGCCGAATGGCTGTGCCTGGCCGGTGGTCTTACCTGTCAGCGGCTCAGTCGAGATAGTCCCGCAGCACCTGGGAACGCGACGGGTGGCGCAGCTTGGACATGGTTTTCGACTCGATCTGGCGGATCCGCTCCCTGGTGACCCCGTAAACCTTGCCGATCTCGTCCAGCGTCTTGGGCTGACCGTCGGTCAGGCCGAACCGCATGGAGACGACCCCGGCCTCGCGTTCAGAGAGCGTGTCCAGCACCGAGTGCAACTGCTCCTGCAGCAGGGTGAAGCTGACCGCCTCACCGGGCTGGATCGCCTCGGAATCCTCGATCAGGTCACCGAACTCGCTGTCGCCGTCCTCGCCGAGCGGGGTGTGCAGGGAGATCGGCTCGCGGCCGTACTTCTGCACCTCGATAACCTTCTCCGGGGTCATGTCCAGCTCAGCGGCCAGTTCCTCCGGGGTCGGCTCCCGGCCGAGGTCCTGCAGCATCTGCCGCTGCACGCGAGCCAGCTTGTTGATGACCTCGACCATGTGCACCGGGATGCGGATCGTCCGGGCCTGATCCGCCATGGCCCGGGTGATCGCCTGCCTGATCCACCAGGTGGCGTAGGTGGAGAACTTGTAGCCCTTGGTGTAGTCGAACTTCTCGACCGCGCGGATCAGGCCGAGGTTCCCCTCCTGGATCAAGTCGAGGAAGAGCATCCCGCGCCCGGTGTACCGCTTGGCCAGCGAGACCACGAGCCGCAGGTTCGCCTCCAGCAGGTGGTTCTTGGCCCGCCGGCCATCTTCGGCGATCCACGCCATGTCATCGCGGGCGTCGGACCGCAGGCCGCCGGGACCGTCGGCGAGCTTCTCCTCGGCGAACAGCCCAGCCTCGATCCGCTTCGCGAGCTCGACTTCCTGCTCGGCGTTGAGCAGCGGCACCTTGCCGATCTGCTTGAGATAGTCCTTGACCGGGTCAGCCGTCGCGCCCGCCGACGCGACCTGCGCAGCGGGCAGGTCGTCGTCATCATCTCAGTAGACGAACGCCTCTTCCTCGCTATCGCTGGCGCCTGCCTTGACCGCGCGCACGCCCTGGCCCGCCGCGGCCGCTGGATCAGCCGCCGCCGGCGAGCCCGGCTCCGCCGCGCCGGCCCGCCGGCCCGCGGCCGGTCCGGCTCCTCCGGCCGTTCCCGGCCCGGAAAGCCCTTCGTCGATCCCGACGTCGTCGGCCACATCGTCCTCGGCCACGTCGTCGTCAGAGAGGTCATCGTCGGCCACGACAACGACATCGACCTCGACGTCCAAGTCCACGGTAACGATGTCGACCAGGTCTTCGAGTTCGGCCGCGTCCAGGCCCTCATCGGCCAGGTCGGCATCGATCGGGCCGACCTCAGCGTCCAGGCCCGCCTCAGCGTCCAGGCCCGCCTCTACGTCTAGGTCCGGCACGCCGACCAGATCCGCCGCTTCCCCGGGCGCCACAGCCTCACCGAGGTCCCCGCCGGGCTGGGCATCCTGCTGGGGCTTGGCTTCGCCGGCGCCCTTCTTCGGCCCGCCGGGCTGGCCCGCCTGCGGGCCCTTGCGGCCGCCGGACCTGCCCCGCTTGCGGCGCCCAGTGGACTGCGGCGCATCACGCTCACCCGGTGCAGCGTCCCGGTCCACGAGCGTGACCGCTCTGTCCGGCCGAGACCCGGCTGTTTCCCCTGATCCGGCGCGCCCGGAGGCCTGCTGCGCTGGCACCTGCCCGCCCCGGCCTTCCGGCCCTGGCTGCCTCCGCGCTGCGGAGCCTGCAGCGCTTGCCACCGCGGTCACCCCTTCCTTCGCTGGACGGCGGCCTGCCGAGCCGCAAACGACCGTTGACTAGCCGAACTGGCAGGCGACACAGACACCTCTCCCTGCGTACGTGAGCGGGAAATGGACCCTACTGCGCATACCCCGCTGTTGGGACCGCGGCGGGAGCAGAGCCCGCACCGCGGTACGCCGCGGGCGCGAGTGGCGTTACTCCCGACCACCACCTTAGGCGGAGTCGACGGGTAGCTCGTACCGCTGACGGGCCCCGCTGTGCCATCTGGCGCCTCATCACCTGGCACCCCATGGCATCGTTGCTGTCACTACTCATGCCTTACCCCTCCGAGCTACGGGGATCACGCCACCAGCCGCGCGGGGCGGCGGCGTCCCGTCGCGCCGCGGCACGTGCAGAACGAGCACGGTCACATCGTCGTCTTGCTCATAACCCGTGAGCATCCGGTCTACCAGGTACTCCAGCAATCTGGCGGGATCTTCCACGACCCCGGGCCGCGCCTGTGCCGCCACGGCCACCAGTTCGTCCAAGCCGGTGTCGAGGCCGCGCCTGCGGTTCTCGACCAGCCCATCGGAGTAGAGCACCGCCGTGTTCCCGGGCGGCAGCCGGAACACATATTGCTGGCGCGGGCTCGCCCAGCCCAGCGGGGTGCCGGCTTCGGTCGGGTCGAGCCGGGGCGGCGAGTCGCTGGACAGCAGCAGCGGTGGCAGGTGACCCGCGTTGCCGGCCAGGCCCTCCCCGGTGACCGGGTCGACGACCAGGTAGGCCACGGTTGTCACCTGCTCGTCGAGTTCGGTGGCGGTGAACAGCCGGTCGAGGCCGGCGAGCACGGCGGCCGGCCGCGGGTCGGTGAGCGCGAGGGCTCGCAATGCGTTGCGGACCCGGCCCATGCCCGCCGCGGCGGTCAGCCCCTTGCCCATCACGTCCCCTGCGGCGACGGCGAGCCTGCCATCCGGCAGCCGGAACGCGTCGTACCAGTCCCCGCCGAGCTCCATGTTCCTGGTGACCGGAAGGTACCTCGCTTCCAGGACGATCCCCGGCACGCTGGGCAGCCGGTCCGGCAGCAGGCTGCGCTGCAGGGTCTCAGCTGTGGTGTGCTCACGCTCGAACAGCGACGCCCGCTCCAGCGCCAGCGCGCACTGGCCCGCGAGCGCTTCCAGGAAGACCCGCTCCTCTTCGGTGATCTGCCGGGGCCGGGTGAAGGAGAACCGCAGCGCCCCGAGCGGCGCGCCCGCCGCGAGAAGCGGCAATCCCACCCAGGCGCGCTCGTCACTGTGAGTCAGGAACAGATCAACGCTGGCCACACCGTCGAACTGCCGGCGCAGCGCATCGGGGTTCTCCACCAGCACCGGCCGCCGCGCCGTGATCGCCGCGGTCATCACGCTGGGCAGATCCAGCGGGATATCACCGCCGTGCGCCCCCGGGCTGTCGGGGAGCCCGCCCGGGTTGATGGTGTGCAGCCGGAGCCGGTCCTGGTCCAGCAGCGCCACCGCGGATCGCTCCGCGCCGATCGCCGACCGGCCGACCTCGGTGATCACCTCGACCACCTGCAAGACGGTGAGCGCCTCGGCGAGCATCGAGGTCGCCTGCTGCAGCCGGGCGGTACGCAGCGCCGCGGCGGACAACTGCTCGGTCAGCCGGCCGCGCATCTCCTCGGCCTCACGCTGCCCCGTGACGTCGCTGCTCGCCCCCACCCATTCGATGATCTTCCCGTCCCGCTCGATCGGGACCGCCCGGACGTCGTAGTGGCGGTACGAGCCGGTTTTGGTGCGGACCCGGTAGCGGCTGTCAAAAACCTTTCCGGCCTGAACGCAGTCTCGCCAGTCACGCTCCACACGCTCGCGGTCTTCCGGGTGGATCGCATCCAGCCAGCCGTTGCCCAGGTATTCCTCCAGGGTCTGGCCGGTGATCCAGCGCCACTCGGGGGAATCCTCCGCGATGGCCCCGGTCGGCGTGGTGACCCAGACCACCTGGGCGCCGGCCTGCACGAGCGAGCGGTAACGCTCCTCGCTCCGGCGAACCGCCTCCGCCGAATTCTGGCGGTCAGTGACATCCACCGCGATCAGGGCAACACCGGTGATGTTGCCGTCCTCGTCGTGCGAGGGGAACCAGGAGAAGGCCCACTGGCGGAGTTCAGCGCCGGGCGGGCCTGCGTTGGCCGGCGTGCCGCGACCCGCGCCCTGGCCGTCCGCGCCCCGGCCGTCCGTGCTCGTGGCGTCCGCGGCCTGGCCATCCGGGCCGGTAACGTCCGCGGCGGTGCCGTCGGTGGCCGCAGGCGCCAGCGTGGCCGGGAAAATGCTGACGGTCTGGTCAGACTCGAACAGGGGCTGATCCTCCGCGAGAACCCGGCGGACCGCCGACTCCACCCTGGCCGCCAGCGTCTCCGGCCAGACCTGCGAGGGCAGCCGGCCGACGTGCTCGCCGAGGCCGGCCCCCGGTAGGCCGGCCAGCGCCTGGTTGATCCTCCGGAAGCGCAGGTCGGGACCGAAGAAGGCAAAGCCGATCGGAGCCTCGCGCAGCAGCGTGGCGAGCAGCGCCGAGTCGGAGATGTCCAGCCCGGATACCTGGGGCTGGGGTGCGGAGGTGTCAGTACTCATGGTCCGCACTCCGGTCCCGTGCGTGAGCCATGCATCGGCTCCTTCCTGCTCACCGCGGACACAAGCAGGCTAGCGGCTACAACGCGGTCACGGGGAGCCACCGGCGCAGCACCGCGCCGCCGCGCGTGCCACGCTCGACAACCGCATACATCGCGGGCGGCCACGCAGGCAAGCTTCCCACATCTTAGGCGAATACGTGCGGCACCGGAGACAGCACGCCTACGTTGGGGTCGCGAGAACGCGTACACCGGTACCGGGAAAATCTGACGAACCCGGGAAAGTTCCCCCGTCCCCGCGTGGACGTGGCACGACGCGGCGTGAATCTGGGAGGGTGTGCATGTGAGCCCGAAGAGCCGACGCCGAGAGCCCCCTGGCGGGGCGGGCCGTTCCGGCCACGGCAAGGGACCCGGGCCTGCGGGGGCCGCCTCGCCCCCGCCGAATGCGCTGTTCGCCGAGATGCTGCGCGCCGCGCGGGAACTGCTCGCGGTCCGCAGCCCGCTCGATGCCGAGCTCATGGTCAGCGAACTGCTCGGCACCTGGTGGGGGCAGCGCGCCCCGCGGGGAGGCCGGCGAGGTCACGCGGACGTCGAGGAACTGGTGGGCGAGGGCCTCGTCGGCTACGCCGCGCAGCAGAAGAGCCCGGCCGCGCTCGCGCTGCTGTCCGGCATCGCCTGCCTGGGCACGCCGCGCCAGGCCGCCCGGGCCGAGGCGGCCGCCCTGGCGCTGATGGAGCACGGGGTGGCCAGGCCGGGCTGGGCGGAGTCGGTCGGCGCGGTCGCCGCAGCAGAGTGCTACGTGAACTCCGACGTCTTCGGCGACCGTGACGAAGTCGTGTGCGTGTTCAGCTATGCGGGAGAAGAGCCGCACGCCCTGGTCATGGTGGTCGACTACAACGCGGGCGGGATGCTGCGCGACGGATGGGTGACCTCGCAGGTGGACAAGCTCCTCGAACGCTGCCGTGACGCTGGCGGCCCGGACGGAGCGATGATCTCCAGCCCCTCGTTCCGGCCGGTGGAGGCGCCGCAGGCCAGGCGACTGCTGGAGACGGCCCTCGCTGTGACCGAAACCGGCGCGGGCCCGCCAGTCAGCGACTCCTTCCCGTCATATCACGCGTTCCTCAGGGCCAGGATCCGCACGCTCCCGCCGTCCGGGCCCGGCCGGCCGGGCGCACCCGGGGCCACCACGGCCGACGGTTCAGCGTCCGGCGAGCTCTCTTCGCCGGGCACCGGCTCCGGCTGGGTCGGCGCGACCGCCAGACGGCACGCGTGGACCAGGGACCGCCGGGCCACGCTGGTGGCCGAGTTCCTCGCCTCCGATGAGGCAGAGGACCTCTCCGACACCAAGGCGGCCAGCCGGTGCGCCGACCACATCGTCGACTATGGCTGTGACCAGGACTTCGGCCGCCCGCTGCGGATGAGCCCGGCGAAGGTGGAGGTCTTTCTCCTGGACTGGCTGCCGCGCAAGGTCATGCTCTCCCCCGCCGAGCAGCATGCCATGCCGCACGTGCTCGCCTGCTGGGTGCGCTGGGCGGGCGGGCGGCACATGGCCGCGGCGGACGCGGTCGCCGAGACGCTGGACACCGTGTTCGACTCGATGGGCACCTTCGCGCAGGTCTACCGGGACCCGACCGCGTTCGGCCTGGATCCGCAGCTGGTGGCCAGGCTGTTGCCCGATGATGACCTGGAGGCTCTCCCCCGGCGCGCGTTCGCCTTCCCGGTGCTCAGGGGCCGGTACGACGGGGTTGACCTGAGCACGCTGGACCCCGCCCAGCAGGCGGACCGGCACACGCTGCTGGCCGCCGATCACCACGAGGCACATGGGCGGCACACCAGCGAACTGCACATCGACCGGCACATGGTCCTCGCCGACCGGCTCTGGCGGGGTGACCCTCCCGAGCTGTGGGAGGCGGCGCAGCGCCTGCTCGACCAGGGCGAGGACAGGCACGCGGTGCTGCACACACTCATGTATGTGATCAGGGACGCGGGCACGGACTTCGGCGCCCTGGTCGCGGCGCTGCAGGAACTGCCCCCGGCTAACCTGCCCTGACCAGCTTCCCGATCAGTGCTGTCCCCCGCTCGCCTCCAGGGCCCCACCCACCTCCCCATCCCCCTTCACTGCGCCGCCTTCCCTCGTCGCTCGTGCCTCGCTCCTCAGTCCAGGCAGCACCGCGCCCCTCCGGCTCGCTGAAGTGCCTCCCGCGAGGCGGTGGTGATCACGAAGGAGCCGGGTCAGGAGGATACGGTGTCCGCCTGCCCGCCCAGTTCGAGGAAGGCGCCGCGCAGGTCGGCGGCCGACACGGTGGTGAGGTCGGCCGCGCTCGCGTTCTCGCCGAGGTCCGCCACCCGCAGGTCCCTCGCCGCGCAGGCACGCTCGAACAGCGAGCGCACGAACCGGCCGTTGCCGAGTTCGTCGATGCGCCCGGCCACGGCGGCGATGCCGAAGATCTCCTCCAGCACGGGCAGCGCGTCCGGCTCGAAGGTGTCCCCGGCCTGCTCCGCGATGACACCGGCGATCCTGGCCAGCTCGCCAGGCGTGTAACTGGGAAAGCCGATCCGCACGCTGAACCGGGAGGCGAGGCCCGGATTGCTGCGCAGGAACCTGTCCATATCCGCCGGGTAACCCGCCAGCACGATCACCAGCCGGTCGCGGTCGTCCTCCGCGCGCTTGAGCAGCGTCGCCACGGCCTCCGATCCGTAGGCGTCGCCACCCGAGTACCCCGCGTTGTACAGCGAGTACGCCTCATCGATGAAGAGCACCCCGCCCAGGGCGGAATCGATCAGCTTGCCGGTCTTGATCGCGGTCGAGCCGAGATGCTCGCCGACCAGATCGGCCCGGTGCGCCTCCACCACCTCCGGGCGGACCAGCAATCCGAGCGCCGCGAAGATCCGGCCGAGGATCCGGGCGACGGTCGTCTTCCCAGTCCCGGGTGGCCCAGTGAACACGAAATGCCGGGCCGGCGGCTGGCTGGCCAGCCCCTGCCGGTCCCGCAGCCGGGCCACCCGCAGCTGCGCGGTGATCTCGTGCACCTGGCGCTTGACCGGCTCCAGGCCGATCAGCTCGTCGAGTTCGGCGAGCGCGCTCTCCAGGGTGGGCGCCTCGGTGTAGCCGCGGAACCGGGCGGTGAGCTCGGCGCCGGCCCGCTCCAGGTCCGCCGCCTCCAGCGTCACCAGGTCCGCGGATGTCGGCTCGGCCGCGATCGCCATGACCCGGACGTCACGTGCCTGGCCCGCCTTTTCCAGCAGGCTGCGGACGAACCGCCCGTTCCCGAGTTCGTCGGCGAGCCGGCGGCGGCCCACGTCCTCCATCATCCGCCAGAGCGCCGGGCGGGCGTCGGGATCGAGCACCTCGCCGCGCTGCTCCAGCGACAGCTCAGCCAGCGCCATCAGTTCGGCGGGCGAGTAGCCGGGGAACTTCACCCTGAGCCCGAACCGGGAGTTGAGTCCGGGGTTGCTGGCCAGGAAGTTTTCCATCTGCCGCTCGTAGCCGGCGAGGATGATGACGAGTTCCTGGCGGTTGTCCTCGGCGCGCTTCAGCAGCGCCTGGACGGCCTCGTTACCGAACCGGTCGCCCTGTCCCTCGCCGTCATTGACCAGGCTGTACGCCTCGTCGATGAACAGGACCCCGCCGAGCGCGGAGTCGACAAGCTCATTGGTCTTGATCGCGGTCGCGCCGAGGTACTCGCCGACCAGGTCGGCGCGCCCCGCCTCCACCACAGCCGGCGTGTCGAGCAGCCCGAAGGCGTAGAAGATCTTGGCGACGATCCGGGCGACCGAGGTCTTCCCGGTGCCGGGCGGCCCGAGAAACACGAAATGCTGCATCGGCTTGTCGGTGCCGTACCCGGCAAGCGCTCTGCGCCGCGCGGCCTCGACCGACGCGGTGATCTGGCGGATCTGGTCCTTCACCGCGGCCAGGCCGATCATGGCGTCCAGTTCGGCCATGGCCTGCTCGACCGTGATCTCCGGGAACTGCCGGGCTCCCGCGCCGCGGTCGGCGGGCGTTTCCTGCGGTGCCTGGCTCAGCGTGCCGTCGGCGGCCTGGTGCACCCTGGCCGGCTCGGCGTTCTGCCCGCTCCGCCCACCTCGCCCGGCGCCGCCCGGCGGACGGCGGGCCTGGCCGGTGCCTGCCCGGCCCGACCAGTCGCGCGGCGCTGCGAGGGCGCCGCCCCTGGCCTGCTGGCGGCCGAAACCGCGGGCGGCCTGCGACGCCTTGGCCCACCGCCAGGCCAGCACCAGGCCGCCGAGCACCCAGCCGATGATGATGCTGGCCAGCGGCTGGCTGGGCAAGAGGTGCCAGGCCACCATGGCCGGCGGCAGCGCCCAGAGGAGCGCGAGGACGACCGTGCGGCATGGCACGAACTGGCGGGAAAGGGGGCGGGCGTGCGCGCCAGCCACCATCGCGAACGGGAGCAGCATCAGCGGCGCTACGGCGGTGCGGTAACTGCCGGCGAATCCGGAGACCACCGCCAGGCCCCAGACGGCGACCGCCAACGACGCCGCTGGCGAGCGGTGCCCCGCGAAGACCGCGATCGGCGCGTAGATGAACGCGGCCACGATGAGGAACGGGAGCGTGCCGACGCCGAGCAGCAGCAGGGCCGCGACCAGCAGAATCTTGACCGGCAACGGAGCCATGGCCAGCATGCGGCGCACGGCGGCAAGCCGTTCCTGCGCCATTTGCCTGCCTGGCGGGGACCCGTCGTTTGGCCGCATCTCGCTCCTTCGTGCCTTCCCTGTATAGCGCACTACCACGCGCGTACAGAGACACACAACCAGATACCGCCAAGGAATGGCCAGCAGCGGCGCGGCGGCGCGGCCGCTGCCGTGAGCCGCGGATGATCAGGGACATCCCCTCCGGGCCGGCCTCCTCATGGCCAGCAGCGCTGCCACCGCGCCGGGAGGGCGCGGGCATAGAATCCAGGCTGACCTGCTCATTCCCGGACGCGGGGCACCCGTGCGCCGCGACGCGCGGTCACGTGCTGTCTACCCGCAGCAGGTGCATCATCGGCCGCGGCGCTGCGCGCCTGAGCAAAACTACTCAGTCCGGCCCGCCTCCTGGCGTGGTGTTCGCCCTCAGGGGGCGGTGGACGGCCGCCTCTCCGGCTCTCTCACTGGTTCTCGGGAGCGGCCGGACGTGCGGGCCGCCCGGCTTCGTGGCGGTGCCGGTGGGCGGCCGCAGCGAAGGTCCGGCTGATCTGCGCACTCCGCTCGACCGGTCCGCCGGTGGGTGGTGCGCCGATCGCCTCCGGTTCACCGACGGCGACCAGATGCTGCTGGACCTGCTCGGCGAGAGCGGTGAACGCCTGGTAGGACGCGGGCACCGCCGGCGGAGCCGTAGGTTCGACGGCCGCGGGAGCCGCCGCGGCGGATGGGGTGACGGCGGCGGTGCTGACGGCGGCGGTGAGGCCGGTGGCGTAGGCGGACAGGTCGGGGAGGTCGGTGCGGGCGACCGGTAGCGTGAGCAGGCCGTGGAACGGCGCCGACCAGGCATCCCGGCGGGTCAGCGGCGACGCGCCCGGGGCGAACAGCCTGCGTAGCGTCGCCGGGATGCTGGCGTGGTCGTGGGTCTGGGGGTCAACGATGCCGGCCGGTACAAGCGGCGAGATGACGACCGCGGGAACGCGCGGGCCAAGCATGGTGAAGTCGAACGCGCGGGCCTTGCGGTATAGCAGCAGGCGCATCAGGCGGCCAACCGAACTGGGCGCTCCCCCCGGGCCGGGCACACTGGTCGGTGGCGGGACGTGGTCGTAGAGGCCGCCGTGCTCGTCGTGGGTGACCAGCAGCACGGTCCGCTTGAACATCTCCGGCTGCGCTCGCAGCGCCTCGTAGATGGTTGCGATCAGCCGTTCGGCCCGGGTGAAGTCCGACTCACCGTGCGGCGTGAATGTGTCATAGGCGGCGTCGCTGACGAGGTTGTTTTCCGGGTGCTGGCTATTGCTCACGTCGGGGGCGCCGATGACCGGGGCATGATCGAGGGTGTGCAGCGGCGGCCGGTGGTTGGGCTCGATGAAGGTGTACGCAGGCAACTCTCGCGCGGCGACGTGCGCCGCGAACTGGTCCAGCGGAAACCACTTCGCGTGGCGCTCAGCGGTGTCCCACAGCGCCGGGAACGCCCACACCTGCGGGGTGTCATCGTGATAGATCCGCCAGTCAGCACCGTGCTCCTCCAGCAGTTCGAAGATCGTCCGGTTGGTGTAGGGGCGGATTTCGACCGCAGTCTCCCCGTCCGAGGTCGCCGCGTGGGCAAAATTCCGGTTCGGCCAGGTCTCACCGGGCACCGAGCAGAACCAGCGACTACACACCGCGAACTCCGACGCCAGCCGGCTCAGCACCGGAACGTGCTCCGGTGGCTGACAGGCCATCACCAACGGACCGCAGCCGGTCACCGGAGACCCATCGCGCGAAGACTGGCCGTGCACCCAGTTCATCAGGGACCCTAGTAACCCCCCGAAGGCCGGCGGATTGAGCCCGCGCGCCTTGCGTTCGTAGCTGCTCACGAAGCCCTGATTCGTCGGCCCTCCGGCGGCCGTGAGGGCGAGTTGCTCCATCACCGCGTCGTGCGAATGATCCGGGCCGACCGGCAGCACGACCTTCGCGGCTGGCGACGCCGTGACCGCCGGTGCGCCGGCCCACCCCGGGTTGGTGAACTCGCCAGCACCCCGAAGGCCGTCGAACGCCGGATCAGGATGCTCCACATAACCCAGCAAATGATCGAACGACCGGTTCTCCAGCATCAACACGACGACATGGGCCACGTCCACCACTAGCCTCACCCCGATCACGAGCCGCTAATCGCACCACGCTACGACGACCCGGACGCGTTCGCCCAGCATGAAGCGTAAGCACCGCCAGTCACTGTGGATCTGACCGGCATCGTGTCATGGTCAGCCGACAATCGCGTCGATCTCGACGGCCGCGCCGAGCGGAAGCGCCGCGACGCCGATCGCGGTACGGGCCGGGTAGGGCTGGGCGAAGGACTTCCCGTACACGCTGTTCATGGCCGCGAAGTCGTTCATGTCGGTCAGGTAGACGCCGACTCGTACGACATCGTCGAGCGTCTTGCCGGCGGCTTCGAGAACTGACGCCAGATTCTTGAAGATCTGCTCGGTCTGGGCCGCGGCGTCACCATCGATCAGCGCGCCCGTCGCCGGGTCCTGGCCCACCTGCCCGCTGAGGAAGATGAACCCGTCACGGCGGATGCCCGCGGAGAACGGGGCGACCGGATCGGCGATCTTGTCGGTCGTGATCGGCTCACGCATGAATCTGTACTCCTTTGGTGGCCAGGTGGGCTACTCGTCGGCGATGGTCGCCGACCGTCGGGCGAGGTCTCCAGATTGCCTGGTCAGCGGGATGTGGGCCAGAGGCATATCTCCTTTGATGATCAATGAGCGGCGATGCGCTCACTCTCCTTGAGGAGGGAGGTCGTGACGGCCGACGAGTTCCAGGCTGCGCCGCCACAGTTCGGCGCGGGCACCGGCGTCATAGGCCTGCGCCTCGGCCCTGGCCTCGCGGGTCCGGTCGAAGAACCGGCCGGTCACCCCGGCGAGGGCAGGATCGCTGACCAGCCTGCGGGTGGCATTGACCCCGGTATCGATGCTGTCGATGTGCTGGCCGATCTCTTCCAGCACCATCTTGGTGGGCATGTAGGTGGCCGGGTGCAGGCTGTTCACCGTGATATCGGCGGCAGGCACCCGGCCGGCTAGCTCGAAGCCGGACATGATCTGGGCCAGCTTGCTCTGGCCGTAGGCGCGGGTGCCGCTGTAGCCGTGAGTGATCATGATGTCATCGAAGTCGATAGCGTTCTGCCCCAGGGAGGCCACGTTGACGATGCGGGCCGGTGCGGACCGGCGCAGCAGCGGGAGCAGTTCCAAAGTGAGCAGGAACCCGGCCAGGTAGTTCACGGCGAAACGTAGCTCGTACCCATCGGCACTGGTGCGGCGGTCCCGCCCGTCGGGCATCCCGCCGCCGATCCCCGCGTTGCTGACGAACACGTCGAGCCGGTCGGTAGCGTCCTGCACATCGCGGGCCAGCTTGCGGACCTGGGCGAGCTCGGCCAGGTCGGCGCGAACGGTGCGGGGACGGTCCACGCCATGAGCGGTGCCTATGTCATCCGCCGTGAGCTCAAGCCGGCCGGCGTCGCGGCCGTGCAGGATCAGGTTCGCGCCGTCGGCTGCGAGCCGGTGGGCGAGGGCACGGCCGAGGCCGTCGGTGGCGCCGGTGATGAAGATCGTGGGTGCGTCGGTCATGTTCACTTCCCTGCTGGGCTGGAGAGTACCGCTTACATATGACGGAGGCGCGAGCCGACGTGGGCCATTTCGATGGTTGTGGCGTTCTCTGTAGCTTGACCGGCTGGTACTGTCGCGCATCGTGAAGCTCGGTCTTTTCGCGATTAATTACGGCACGTGTGCCGACCCAGAGTTGGCCGTGCGGGTGGCCCAGCACGCCGAGGCGGCCGGGTTCGAGTCGGTGTGGACCGGCGAGCACGTCGCGCTGCCCGATCCTGCGCCTCGCGGCTTCGTTATGCCGCCCGCGCTGCCGTTTCTCGACACGATCGTGGCACTGACCCTGGTCGCTGCGCACACCAGCACCATCAAGGTGGCCAGCGGGATCATTGAGCTGCCGCTGCGCAACCCGGTAATCCTCGCCAAGGAGCTGGCCAGCGTCGATGTGGTGTCCAAGGGGCGCCTGATCGCTGGGTTCGGGGCAGGCTACGTCCGCCAAGAGTTCGCTGCTGTCGGGGTGCCGCTGGCAGGCCGTGGTGAGCGGATGGACGACTACCTTCGTGCTCTGCGCGCGCTGTGGTCGATGAACAACCCGGAGTATCACGGCCGGTTCGTCACGTTCGCCGGGATCGACGCCCAGCCCCGTCCCCAGCAGCGCCCCGGCCCGCCGGTCGTGGTCGGCGGCGAGGCACCTGCTGCCCTCCGCCGCGCCGTGAGCATGGCGAACGGCTGGTATGGCTTCAGCATGGACCTGCCGGAGACCCGCCGCCACGTCGACGCCTTGCGGCAGGTAGGCAAGGAGCATGAACGGCCCGATGAACTCGGTCGGCTGGAACTCACGGTCACCCCGGCCGGGCCGCTGGACCGGGCTACGGTCGATCAATATGAGGAACTCGGCATCGACCGTCTCGTCCTGCTGCCCCAGCCCGACGCCGACCGGACGCAGCGGCACACCCCAGTTCCAGTCGACCGCATTCTGCGCAACATCGACATGGTGGCCGAACAGATCATTGCTGTCTGACTGCGCAAACGCATCGCCGCGCGGCCAGGACGTCGAGCCTCTGTCGAGTCGCCTCGGCGCATTGGTCAGACCCGGCGCAGCACGGCGACCACCTTGCCGACAATGGCCGCGTCGTCGCCCAGGATCGGCGTGTAGGCGGGGTTGTGCGGCATCAGCCAGACGTGACCGTCAGATCGCTTGAGGGTTTTGACCGTGCCTTCGACCTCGACCCCGTCGATCGTCGCAGCGACAATATCGCCATTCTCGACGTCCGACTCCCGGCGGACGACGACCCAGTCGCCATCGGCAATCGCGGCGTTGATCATCGAGTCGCCGACGACCTTGAGCATAATGAGCGTCCCCTCACCGACCAGTTGTCTGGGCAGAGGGAAGATGTCCTCGATCGACTGCTCGGCCAGAATCGGGCCGCCCGCCGCGATGCGCCCGACCAGCGGCACATGGGCGACTCCTGGCAGATCGATGTCAGCTCGCGGCTCGTCGGCTTGCTGCTGGATGACCGGATCGGTGGGCGTCCGCACCACGGCCGTGCGCGGGCGCCCCGCACCGCGGCGCAGGTATCCCTTCTTCTCCAGCGTCGACAGCTGATAAGAGACACTCGACGTGCTCGCCAGCCCGGCCGCCTCGCCGATCTCCCGCATGGTGGGCGCGTAGCCGTAGCGCCGCATGGAGTCTGCGATGGCCTGGATGATCTTGCGTTGACGCAGAGTAAGGTCCGAGCCGGTCATGTCGGGCGGGTCCGCACGTCTCATCGTCAGGCCTCCGGCCCCGGTAGCGGTCGTTAGGCCATATTAGCAGTCTGAACTTATTTATCAAATACACGTTCGAAGGCCATGGCGACGCCGTCAACCACCTTCTATTCCGGAAGGTCCTCTGCATGTGCCGCGAGACAGGACTCGCGGTCAGTGCACGCTTCCGAGCCTGCCGACGTGCGCGACGGCTACACCGGCCCGGCCTGCGACGAGCCTGGTCAGATGCGGCATATCGGAGGTGACGATCAGCACCGATGCCACCCGGTCGGCCGCTTCTGCCTGCTCCGCGGCCGCTATCGCGGTCGCGGCCACCATTGCGTCCACCGCCTGCTCGGATGACATTCCCGCAGCACCGATCAGATGACCGGCCCGCTGGCCGATTGCTTCGCTGACTGGCTTCACGCCCACCCGGGCCAGCACGCGGTGCACCTCAGCGTCGCGGCCGCTCCCCCGAAGGATCTCGGCCAGAATGGCGGCAGAAGTTACCACCCTGTGCCCTTCGTCGTAGGCCACCTTCAGCCGCACATACATCGCACGGTCCGTGGCCGCTTTCGACACTCCCTCGTTGTCGAGCACCATCACGCCGGCGGCACGGGCGCGCGCCCGACTTCGACGGCTCACGCTTAGGGCCACTCTGACCGGGCCGCTGCCACCTCATCCTCGCTGACCGGCCCATGTACCTGCTCCAGCTCCGCGACCAGATCCCCGAGGCGATCATGCTCAAGCTGGCGCAGGAGGGCATGCGTAACGTAGGCCGATACGTTGCCACGACCGGCACGTTCGCGGATCTGGGCGGCAAGCCCCCGGGGAACGGTGGCGGACAGCTTCTCAGTCCCGGGCGATTCACTCACGTCGCAATCATACCAATGGTGGGATCGCAGAGGATGCAGTGTTCTCCAGCCGAGTCCAGGTTGCGGAGCGGCCGGTGCCGTCGGCTCGCACTCTGTTCTCGCTTCTGAGTTGTTCGAGGGCAAGCCGGATGGTCTGGTCGCTGACACCGGGCACGGCCGTCCTGATGTCCGCGAGGCGGAATGTGACGGGTGCGCGGCGCAGGATGTGATCGCGGACACGCTGCTGCTTGGTTCCGGGGGTCGTAGCGGCAGCCGCACGGTCAGCAAAGACGGCGTAGGCAGTGGCGAGCACGCTGGTGAAGTAGCCGAGCCAGGGCCACGGGTCGAAGGCACCCTCGTGCCAGTCCCGGGTGGACTCGAGCAGCGCCTGGTAGTAGGCATCCGCTGACTCGGAGACCGCTTGCTCGAGGCTCACATACCGTCCGACGGTGTATCCGTGGTCAATGAGGATGGCGTTGGCGATTACACGAGCCACTCGCCCGTTGCCGTCCTCAAAGGGGTGAATGACCAGCAGGTCGAGGATGAACAGCCCAGATAGAAGCACTGGATGGTGTTGGCCCGCCGCAACCGCGCTCTCGTAGCGCCCGATGAGGTCGTCGATGGCGAAGGGCGTGTCTGCGGCGGGCACCGGCTTGAAGCGAACGGTCGTTGATCCGTCTGGCGAGCGGTCCACGACCAGGTTGTCCTCGGTCTTGAACGCTCCCCCGGGCAGGGGTGTGTGAGCGAAGAGCAGCCGGTGCAGGTGCAGGAGCAGACCGGCATTCAGCGGACGCCAGTCCTGCTGGAACAGGTAATCCTGGGCGTCGCGATAGCCTGCCAGTTCCTGCTCACTCCGGTTGCGCAACGTCGTCGTGCGCCGGTTGATGATCCGCTCGGCGCGGCCGACGTCCGCGACGACGACGCCCTCTATCGCGGACGACGCGGTGATGCTCTGGACGCGGGTCCGATCGGCCAGCTCGGTGAGCAGGCCCGGCATCTGATCGCGGTAGAGCGCCTCCGAGCCCCGGCCGAAGTCAATCGCGCTGAGCCGGGTGACGACTTGGGCTGGCACCCGCCCGATGAGTGCGTCCAGATCAGCGAAACTGCGCAAAGAACCTCCCAACCCGACCTGCTAAACATGCTAATAGTAGCTCCACTTAGTATGTTTAGTAGGTTCACTTGGTAAGTTCACGGCCATGAACATCCGCTACTGCTCTCAGCAAGCTCATCGACGGGCACAGTGCGGGGCCCGGCAATCTTGCCGGGCCCCGCGCTGACCGATCCGATCCGGTCATACAACTCTTCGGGCGCGGCCATGGCTCGCATCTCCGGAGCACTCACGTGTAGCTGTGCGCCTGGTCGGGGTAACGCTGGCTGGCGACGTCCGCGACGTATAGCGCAGCGGCGTCGGCCAAGGCGGAACGGGTGTCGGCATAGCGCTTGACGAACCGCGGGATCCGGCCGGTGGTCAGCCCGGCCATGTCCTGCCAGACCATAATCTGGGCGTCGCAGTACGGTCCGGCGCCGATGCCCACCGTGGGGATGCGCAGCGCCGCAGAGACCCGCCGCCCGAGTTCGGCTGGTACCGATTCCAGCACGACCGCGAACGCGCCCGCCCGCTCCAGCGCCCGCGCATCGGCCAGCAGTTCCTCCCCGGCATCACCGCGACCCTGAACCCGTCGCACTCCGCCCAGGACGTTGACGCTCTGAGGCGTCAACCCGAGGTGTCCCATCACCGGGATGCCTGCCCCGGCCAGCACCTCGACCTGGAGTAGCACACGGCGGCCACCCTCCAGCTTCACCGCCTGCGCCCCGCCCTCCTTCAGATGCCGCACCGCGTTGGCCATCGCGTTCTCCGGCCCTGCCTGGTAACTGCCGAACGGCAGATCGGCCACTACCAGCGCCTTGCTGGTCCCGCGCACCACCGCCTGGACCATCGGGATCAGATGGTCCATCGTCACCGGCAGCGTGTCGCGGTAACCCAGCACCATCTCAGCGCTGGTATCGCCGACCAGCAGCGCGCGAACGCCTGCCTGCTCGAATAGGCCGGCCGTGAGCGTGTCATAGCTGGTGAGCATGGACCACCGCTCGCCCCGGTCGGTAGCCGCCTGGAGGTCATGGATGGTGATCCGCCGGTCGGCCGGCCATATCGTCACACGGGACATGACAGTTCCCCTTCTGGTCGCCACCACCCTGGTTGGCGCCAAGTTCGATCCTTCACCCAGCTAGGGAGTTCAGGAAGCCCTGAGCGCAAAGAGGCCAACGGACGGCGAGCTCACGCCCGCCGCCCGTTAGAACAAGTATCGCCAGCCCTGCACCTGCGCAAAGGGCCAAATCGACCGCTGTTGCATCTGATGCAATACCGCTCACTTTTAGCTGCAGCCGCTGGTGGAGCCGCAGCCTTCGCACACGTAGCAGCTGCCCGCCGGACGCATTTTCGTGCCACAGGTGAGGCAGAGCGGCGCGTCGGCCGTCCGGCCCTGCTGCGACTCGATCAGCTCAGTGGAGCTGTGCGGCTGCGCGGCCGGCTCGGCGCGAGGACTCCGCTCCGGCTGCGCCGGCTCCTCATGGCGTGGGTGAGCCCGCTCCACCGGGGCGGACTGCGCCATCTCCGCAGGATCCTGGTCCTCGGCCAGCGTGGCCGGATCCTCTCCGGCCAGCTGGGCCGAGCGCTCGGCAGCGGACAGGATGCCCAGCTCGGCACGCGTGTCGTAGGGCAGGTGATCCAGGGCCAGCCGGCGGAACACGTAGTCCATCACCGAGCTTGCGATCCGGATGTCCGGGTCGTCGGTAATCCCGGCTGGCTCGAAGCGCATGTTGGTGAACTTCTCCACCCACTTCTCGAGCGGGACCCCGTACTGCAGGCTGATGGAGATGGCCATCGAGAAGGCATCCATCACGCCAGCCAGGGTGGACCCCTGCTTGCCGAGCTTGAGGAAGACTTCGCCCACGCCGTCGCCCGGGTAGCTGGACGCGGTCATGTAGCCCTCCGCGCCTGCCACGGAGAACCGGGTCACCATGGCTGGCCGCTGCTTCGGCAGGCGCCTGCGCACCGGGGGGACATCGTGCGGTGACTTGGCGGGCTCGGCCTCGGCTGTGGCCGGCTTCTTCCTGGCATCGGACAGCGGCTGGCCAACCTTGCAGTTGTCCCGGTAGACCGCCAGCGCCTTGAGACCCAGTTTCCACCCTTCGGTATAGATTTGCTCTATATCTTCGATTGATGCCGATTCGGGAAGATTGACCGTGTTGTGGTTGACGATGCCGTTTGCTACAAAGGCATGCGTCTCAGGTACCGACAGGTCGTAGACCTCCGCTTCACCTGCGTCCACAACCGAGACCACCGGCGCGAAATGCAGATTTCCGTCGATGACCTGACGAAGCCAGGCTGGAAGCTCGACACCTGGGAGGGTGGAAACCCGCTCAAGCGTCGTGCGAGACACGCGCTGACTGCGATGGTCGAGCAGGAACGTGAACTGGCTCCGCCAGCCCCGCGGCTGACCGGGCATGCGGGGCGGGATCAGGTCGTAGAGTTCCCGACCGGTGATTCCGGGAACAGCGTCTGCGGTGCCCGATCCGAAGTTCATGCGCAGGTATGCGGACGCTCGGGTGGCCTTGTCCGGCTCAAGGAACGGAACCAGGCTAGCCATCAGTTGTCCCTGGGTTCCGGCAGCGTAGACCTCGTCGTAATCCTTGTCGTACTTCGGGTTGTGCTTCGAGACCCGTCCATTCAGGACGCCGAGGTTGGTCATCACAGCCTGCAGATCGTCGAGCAACTGGGGGCTGTCGAGGCAAATGGCCCACTTGGGAGCTGTCGCCGTCGTGACGTACGCATCAAGAGCTAGCCCTTGCAAGAAGGCGAGTACCATTTCGCGCGGTGAGCGAAGAACCGTGTCCGGGATTCGCTTCTCCGACGCGAGCGAACCACACCCGAGCGTGCGCATGAATTCGACCACAGTCTTCGACGAGACCACTACAGACGGGCACTTGCCGGGCTCCTCCGTGATTCTTGCCTGGAGCCCGAACTCCGACATCCAGGCACGGCGGACCCGCTCCAGAACCTCAGGCACCGAATTGGTGATGGTGATCGTCCAGTTGCTGGATGTGGTGTGACCTTCCGCCGCATAGGCCCCGAGCAGGAAGGCAAGCTCTCCAGTCATCTCGGAGGGCAACTTGATCTTCTTCTGGTTCCCGTGGAGCGCCGACACACTGACGTCGCGGAGGGGCGGAGGAGTCGCAGCCCACAACTCGGCGCCGTACTGGATCGCCACCGCGTCGCCTTCAGCGATCTCGCCGAGGGCCTTCCATTCGAGACCGCTCTTGGAGGCCACGAGCAACCGGTGCGGGAGGGTGCCCGTGACCGTGTGCCCGGAGCGCAGAGTGACCCGGCGGACCGGGCGCCTACCGCCGTAATAGAAGGCGTCAGTCTTCCTGTCGCCGTCCAGCGACGAGATGACGAGGTGTTCCTCCCTGAAGCTGTCCTCGCCCTCATCCCTGCGGAGGCTCCCGATCCGGATCAGCCCTTCGGAAGACGCGACCAGCGTGTCTCCAATCACGCACTTGGAGATGGCCCCACTGAGCGCAGGCTGGACTGCGGCCATCATCCGGACGTGGCCCATCGCGCTGATCGAGCGCTCACCCATGGCGCAGTCGAAGACGTCGTAGTGCTCCAGCCGGAGGCCGGGGGCATCCACGACGTGCCCGTGCTCCGCGATGTACTCCACGATCGCCTCGACCTGCTCGGGCTGGTAGCCGAGACTCTTCAAAGCCCGGGGAACGGTCTGGTTGACGATCTGCATGGAACCGCCGCCGACGAGCTTCTTGAACTTGACCAGCGCCAGGTCCGGCTCAACACCAGTGGTGTCACAGTCCATCATGAGCCCGATGGTGTTGTGGCTCACCATGCCGTTGGCCACGTACGTGACGTTGTCCGGAACCGAGAGGTCGTAGGTGGGCTGGACTCCACCGTCCTCGTTGCTCGCGACCCGTTCGAAGAGGTACCCGAGTGCCTGTCCAAGCCGGTCGTCCAGCGTCTCCTCGAAGAGCCGCCGGGCCAGCATGCGCGGGACACCACCAGTCTTGCGGAGGGATTGCGCCACGGCGTTGCGCGCCGCATGGCCGACCGGGACGAGGTCGGTCCAGGCATTTTTCGGCAGGAATACATAGTCTTTCTTCGCCGAATGCGCGGGCTCCAGATACACCATGAGGCGGGACTTGCGCTCGCCGATGAATCCGACCAGCTCGTCGAAGTTGAGGGCGTGATCGACGTTGCGGAGCCGGACCTGGCAGATCTCTCCACCCCATCCGCTCACGGTCTTCCTGGTGCTGGTGGCCAGGCCGAGCGTCAGCAGCAGCGTCCGGATCTCGGCCGCGAACGACTCGTGTGCCGTGGAGACGCTGGGAACACCTTCCAGAACGGTTCCGTCGGCCTCGAACAGCCCACGCAGGAATGCGCCGTAGACGGCGGGATCGTTGGCCTCCAGGATCGCCGACGGAATGCGTGGGACCCAGCCCTTGCCGACATGACCCGGATCGGGCAGTTCCTTGGCGAAACCCGCCGCCAGCCACCAGCGCGCGAGGCGCACCGACTGCAGGGTCACCTCCTGATAGCCCTGCTGCGCCGTGACCACGGGCTCCAAGCCAAACAGCTCTTTCGCCAGGACACCTATCCGCTCGGCGACATCTAGGTCGGTGTCGGCAACACACAGGCGGATTCCCTTGGCGTGCATGCTCCCGTCGCCCATGAAGTACCCGACGAGTTCGGCAAGCTCCGGCGTGACTAGGTCGGGAACCCGCAGATTCCGGTCGCCGGTGTAGTACGCCTGATCGAGAGCTGGGAGTGGCACACTGCCCACGTCCCCTACGAGCACACCCATCTGCAGCGGGAGGACATCTCGCTGCCCGACGTCCGCGAGGCGCTTCCACACCCACGCGCCGGTCTCCTCATCGACCACCTTGACCCGGTGGGTCAATGTGCCCTGGATACGGTAGCCGCCCTCCGTCTGGATAAGCCGGGTCGGCTCCTCACCGTTGACGAAGAATTTCGTCGCCTGGCGGGGCCCCTCGTCGGTCGACACTGTGAGGCCGAGATCCTGCCAGCGATCTCCGTAGGCGTCACCGAGTTCAGACAGGCGGGTGAGCCCGCGACCGGTCGTGATGAGCGAGTCTCCGACGAGGCAGCCGGTCGGCGCCAGGAGTGAGGCCTGGGCATTCCGGTATCCATTCCTCTCGCCCAAGGCCAGGCAATCCTCCCAGGCGCTGTTGGCTGCGGAGACAATCTCCTCATCCATGCCACCGAGCGCCCGGATCTCACTGTTGGCGGCTGCGTGCTTGCTCATCACCCGCTTGTGGGCCGATGCGTTCCGCTCGTAACCCTCGTATGGGCCGACGACGGCGGCCAGTTCCGCGGACCGCCGGTAGGCGGTACCGGTCATCAGGGACGTGATGGCGGCCGCGATCGCGCGGCCTCCCTCGGAGTCGTAGGCGTGCCCAGTCGCCATCAGGAGCGCGCCGAGGTTGGCATAGCCGATGCCAAGTTGCCGGTAGGCCCGCGTGGTCTCGGTGATCTTTTCGGTCGGAAAATCTGCAAAGCAGATGGAGATGTCCATCGCGGTGATGATCAGCTCGGTGATCCGCTGGAACCGCTTCACATCGAAGCTGTCGTCGTCGCCCAGGAACTTCAGCAGGTTGATGCTCGCCAGGTTGCAGGACGAGTTGTCCAGGTGGACGTACTCACTGCAATTGGCGACCACGGTACCGCCCACGATGTAGGAGTGGTTGCGCGGCTCGGTCAAGTTGTAGGTGGTCTCGAACCCCGCCGACTCGCGGCTAACCATCCGGACCGTGCGGTCGACGTTGTAGTAGCCGGACGACTCGATGAGGCTGGCCAGCTTGATCCGCTTACCCGGCAGAGTGAAGCCGACAAGCTTCTGGTATTCACGCACTGCCCCAGCCGTGATGCGCAGGTCGTAGGACGGCCCGTCAGAGCCATACGTGACCTCGCTGCCGTCCTTCCTCGTGTAGTGGAAGCTCTCCGACTTCGTGCCGGTCTGGTAGATGCGGCTGGCGATCCCGAGCGAGCCGAGCAACTCCTGCACGCCGATGAGCAGTTCCTCGGAGCGACTGCCAAGGCCCACGTAGCGAGTGCCGTTCGATTCCTGGTTCACTACGCAACCGTCGGCGTCGAACAGGCCCCGCAGGAAAGCGGTCACCGCTTCCTCGGGAGCTTCGAAGATCGTCTCCGGAACGACCTTGTCCGCTGCTCTTGCCGCGGAAACCCCGAGGCCACGCAGGAATTCCCCGAAGGCGTGCCGGGTAACACGTAGCTGCAGGGTGCCGTTGGACTGGAGGCTCGGCTTGCTCTCGAAGCCAGTGATACCCGTCAGCAGCGCGTGGTGCCGAGGGAGGATGACGTCGCGGTCCTCGTGCGAGCCGTAGACGGTGACCGCGGTAGTGCCAGCGTCGATGCATCCGTCGCCGACAATCCAGCCGACATAGTGAGCAAATTCCGCATCCCACTTCGTTGGCAGAGCCAACTGCTTCCGTGAAGGCTCGTACTTGGCCATGAGAAGCGCCTCGGCGGGAATGTGCGGGTCGGCCATCGGGCGTGGGCAATGTTGGAACGAGCGCACGACCTTGTCCTGGTCCGTCAGGTCGCTCGCATGCACCCAGCCGCGGTTGGCCGTCCAGATCCGGTGGCCGGGAGTGCACCGCAACCGTGACCCGTCGGAGAACCTCAGCTCGATGATCTCGTTGCGCCCCGTGACCATGTAACGTGTCGGCGACGTCGCAACGACGCGATCGCCTGGGTCTTCGCGCGCCGTCACGTCGCTGGTGTAGACAGCGAAGGTCTCTTCACTGGCGGCGCGCTGGACGAGTTCACCGATACGGACCAGGCCCTTGTCGGTGACGACGCGCTGGTCAGCCGGGAAGCACGGATTACTGGCCGTGATTCGCCCTGATTCCGGGCAGGTATGCCAGTCGTTAATTGTTCCGTCGTATTGGATTCCGGGGTCGGCGCATTCCCAGGCCGCCTTGGCCATCTTGCGGAACAGGCCCTTGGCATCGACTGTCTCGATCGTCTCCCCGGTCCGCCTGGCGGCCAGGTCGAAGGTGCCGCCCGCCTCCACGGCCCGCATGAACTCGTCGGAGACGCGCACGGAGTTGTTGGCGTTCTGGTACTGAACGCTCACAATGTCCTTGCCGCCGAGGTCCATGTCGAAACCGGCGTCGCGGAGAACCCGGACTTTCTCCTCCTCGCGTGCCTTGGTCTCGATGAACTCCGCCACGTCGGGGTGATCGACGTCGAGCACGACCATCTTCGCGGCACGGCGGGTGGCGCCGCCCGACTTGATGGTTCCCGCGGAGGCGTCGGCGCCGCGCATGAACGAAACGGGACCGCTCGCTGTGCCGCCGGAGGACAGCAGTTCCTTGCTGGAGCGGATCCGGGAGAGGTTCACCCCAGCGCCCGAGCCGCCCTTGAAGATCAGGCCCTCTTCCCGGTACCACTCCAGGATCGAGTCCATCGTGTCGTCGACGGCCAGGATGAAGCAGTTATGCACCCGCAGGTTCGCCGACGTGCCGGAGAGGTACTCGCCGCTCTCGGTCTGAATGTCGTAGACC
>Ga0209526_10000197_pt1 | contig 37530 bp, 34 predicted proteins | sample JacPinW_OM2H0_M1_FD_188566 | JGI IMG/M metagenome (GOLD analysis project Ga0209526, IMG submission 188566) | Forest soil microbial communities from Algoma, Ontario, Canada - Jack Pine, Ontario site 1_JW_OM2H0_M1 (SPAdes) (version 2) | ecosystem: Environmental > Terrestrial > Soil > Boreal... | reverse complement strand
GCGGGATCAGGAACACCCCAGTGAGCGGTCATCGGCTGACCGGGCCAGAGCGGACAGACCTCTTTTGCAGCATTGTCACAGACAGTAAAAACAAAATCGAGCTTGGGAGCATCAGGTTTAGCAAACTCGTCCCAGTTCTTGCTCCTGAGGCCGTTCGTTGAAAGATGAGCTCTTTCAAGCTGTCTCAACGCTTCTGGTCGAACCTTTCCAAAGGGATAGCTGCCGGCACTGTAAGCGTTGAAGTTCGGCCTTCCCTTATGGTTCATGATTGCCTCGGCCATGATCGAACGGGCCGAGTTTCCCGTGCATAGGAACAAGACATTGTAACGTCCTGGCATTGCCATTCCCTTAGTTGCAGCAGGTTGGGCCGCAGCATGCTTCGTTGCTCTGCGGTTTTACGGCCCGTACGAAAGCACTCATGAACTTGCCATCCACTTGCGGTGCAATCGCATCGACATCAATGTTCTGGCCGGACAGGAATTCGCGAGCATCTTCAATTCGATAGACCCTGGTGGGTTCAAGTTCAATTTGTTCGAATCCCGCCGACGTAAGTTTGTTGCGGTACTCGTTCTCTTCAAGTGCTCCGGCAACGCAGCCAACCCAAAGAAGAACATTCTTGCGAATCTCGGGGAGCATTTCCCCACGAGTTACAACATCCGAGACCGCAAAGCGTCCTCCGGGTTTGAGGACACGGAACGCTTCCCGTAAGACACGATCTTTGTCTGCGGAGAGATTTATGACGCAATTGGAGATGATCACGTCGACAGAATTGTCGGGTAGCGGGATGTGCTCAATTTCACCTTTCAGAAATTCTACGTTATCGACTCCCGCTTTGCGCTTGTTCTCGTTCGCCAACAGAAGCATTTCGTCAGTCATATCGAGACCGTAAGCTTTGCCGGTTGAACCGACTCGCTTGGCAGAGAGCAGGACATCGATACCGCCACCAGAGCCAAGATCGAGGACAACTTCGCCCGGATTCAGTTTGGCCAGAGCTGTGGGGTTCCCGCAGCCCAATGATGCGAGCAGCGCTCCTTCGGGAATCTGACCTGCTTGCGATGCATCGTAAAGGTTAGAGGTGATCGGATCACCACACCCGCTGCCGGTACCCGGACCGCTCCCGCAGCAAGAGCTACCACCGCTCGATACTCGCAGGGCCGCTTGTCCGTATTTTTCTTTCACAACTTCCTTAATGTCTGTACCGCTCATGTGATTCCCCTTTCATTTACAGATCTGAATGATTGATTCTGGATTGAGGGCTTTGTTGCGAGCGCAGCACTCGGCATACAAAAACTGCAATAGCTCCTGAAGCGCTTCGGTGTTGGCCGTGTAATGGAGGAACGTGCTCTCCCGACGGACACGTACGAGGTCTTCCGCCTTAAGCTTGTCGAGATGATGCGACAGGGTAGAGTTTGGAATGTCCAGCTCCTGCTGAATCTCGCCGACAACAAGACCCTCGGGATGAGCCGACAGAAGCACCTGCATGATCCGAAGCCGTGGTTCCGTTCCCATCGCAGAGAACATATCCGCGTACTTGACCACTTGCTCGATGGATTTCTTCGATTGGCTATTAACCATATTTCGCTATTTGCAGAAATATAGTCGAATGTCGAGTGATTCGACGAAGGCCACGAAGGCCGCAGGTAAACCGCCGCGATGGGTAGCGCAGCTGTTAACGCCGATACCAAGCAAACCGAGTTTCGGGCATATCTTTCGCAATCCTGCTTGGGCGGCTGATGCTGAACGCGTTGGGGTGGAGGTCTCAGCCCTGCTGCGGCTCTCATCAAATGAGTCCCATTGTTGCCAAGGAAGGTTTTGTACCTCGGCGGCCACTGGGCCGCGCAAAATATCGCGTGCGACGCCCCCCGAGCATTGCTTGCAAATAGAGGACTTAGGCAGCCTGCATTCCGTTCCGCAGCGAATTGATTCATGAGGGGCAAATTGCTTAAGGCCGGAATACAGGAACAAGTGATAAATTAGCGATTGAAAAGTTATAGGACGCCGAAGTGCCCCGTACCCAAGCAAGTCCGCGGTGCGAACATGGTTTCGAACCTATACACATCGGCCCACGAAGCTCGCGTTGCTTCCTCACGCTTGATGGTAAAAACCGTGTCATCGTCTAATCAACAACTTAGCGGACGACTAAGGTCCAGCAGGAGGATTTCACGCCATCCAAGAGACATCAACTTGTGGTGCAGACTGCCACCCTTCCGCTAGTGGTTCATTTTCGATTTCCACAAGGTAGCTGATGCCCCTCTGCGTGTGCGGAGGCCGCTGGTGCAATCCGCAAGCCCGAGATTACTGTGCTTGAACGTTATGCCATGGTGGTAAACGACTCGGCTGCCAGTGCAAGGGTGCGTGACGCGTTCGAGCAATACTCACGAAGTCCCGAGTAGTCGAGGCCAGCCATCTTCGGCGAGCGAAGACTTTCGGTTGCTTCGATTCCGAGGGACACATGCCCGGTAAGCGATGAGGACCGCGAAGATGTGCGCGCCCGCTGGTTGGCCCCGTAGATCGCCCTTTTCCTAACCGCCGGACCGGTCGTGCGGACCTGCAGGCAGCCTTCGCAACAATGCATGCCGCAGGAGGTGCGTCCCGGCTCCGCTCCCTTTTTTTGCTCTCGTCATCCAATTCGGGTATTCTCCTAACGCCAACGACTTTCAGGTAGACAGGGTCACGCAATACACACGATCATGCGGCCGGGACGGTCGATGTTCCCGTCTCTCGGTCACCGATACCAACACAACAATCGCTAACGAAAGGAACGACAAAGTGGCAAAGATGAAAGCGGTTCAAGTGCCTAAAGCGGGAGCAGACTTCGAAATCGTGGAGCGCGAAATTCCTCAGCCCGGCCCTGGGCAGGTCAGGATTCGTGTCGAAGCCTGCGGAGTGTGTCACAGCGATGTCCTTACCAAAGAAGGCATCCTTCCTGGCATCTCGTATCCTCGCGTTCCCGGACACGAGGTCGCCGGCGTAATCGATGAGGTTGGCGCCGGTGTAAAAGAGTGGAAGAAAGGCGAGCGCGTTGGCGTGGGCTGGTTTGGCGGCCAGGACAATACCTGTCCGGCCTGCAGACGAGGCGATTTCGCGAACTGTGCGAGCGTCATCATCTGCGGGATCACCTATGACGGTGGCTACCAGGAATATATGGTTGCACCCGTCGAGGCGCTAGCCCACATGCCGGAATCGCTCGATCCCGCGGAAGCCGCTCCGCTCATGTGCGCCGGAGTTACAACGTTCAACGCCCTGCGCCGAAATGGTGGGATGCCCAGCGATCTAGTCGCGGTCCAGGGGATAGGCGGCCTGGGGCACCTAGGGATTCAGTTCGCAAAAAAGTTTGGATACCGAGTAGCGGCAATCGGGCGCGGAGCAGACAATGCGTCCCTCGCGAAGAAGCTGGGCGCGGGCGTATACATCGACAGCGCGGCAGTCGATGTGGCGGCTGAACTGAAGAAGCTCGGTGGCGCTCGCGTCATCCTGGCTACCGCGCCTAGCGGGAAAGCGATGTCATCCCTTGTTGACGGCCTGGGGGACAATGGCACGATGCTCGTCATCGGCGCGTCGCAAGACCCTATCGAGGTGCAGCCCGGGAGTTTGATTTTCGGCAGGAAGCGCATTCAAGGATGGTCGGCGGGAATACCGACCGATTCGGAAGATACACTGCGCTTTGCTGAAATGACCGGCGTACGCGCCATGATCGAAAAGTATCCGCTGGCGAAAGCGGCGGAAGCCTACGACCGAATGATGAGCGGGAAAGCCGAATTCCGGGTGGTGCTCACGATGTAAGTAGAACCTTGCCGACCCCACGCTGGGGGCCGGCTCGCAAACCGACCTCCGGTCGCTGGGATAAGCGAGCAACTCACCTCTTACTGCAGATCACGCGTTCCTACCGCTTCCCGTAATTGCTCCTGCGCGGTCAGGTACGACGCAAGAGCCTGCCGGTAACTCAATTCCGTCGAGCGATAGCTGCGCTCCGCATCAAGAAAGTCCAGCAGCGACGCCGCGCCGTGCTGATAGGAGAACTGTGCGATGTCCAGTGACTGCTGGGCCTGCTGCAAATAGCCGCCGTTGTACTTTCGAGGCTCAAAATAACCCGCCTACTCCACTCAGTATAAAAGCCAGCGTCGCCAGAAACATAACGACCGTTGCGCTCCAGCCGATTATATGTAGGTAAGGCGGAAGCGGAAACTTCCCGACGATGGCGCCGTTCGCCGACATTATCATCAACATGACCATGAGCGGAACGGCCACAACGCCGTTGATGACGGCAGACCAGAAGAGGGCACGGATCGGGTCCATGCCCAAAAAGTTCATCGAGATGCCAATCACCGTGGCTGCCGCGAGAACGATATAAAATTTAGACGCCTGGTGCGGCTTGCTTTCCAGACTGGCGCGCCATCGAAATGTTTCCGCTACTGCGTAAGCGGCAGAACCGGCCAAGACGGGAACGGCGAGTAACCCGGTCCCGATGATCCCCAGCGCAAAGAGCAGAAAAGCGAGGTTTCCGGCCAACGGCTGCAAGGCTTTAGCGGCATCGGCGGAGGTCCGGACACTATTGCCAGCGCCCGAACCGTGTAACGTCACCGCTGTGGTGAGAATGATGAAGAATGCCACTAAGTTTGAGAAACCCATTCCAACCCTGGTATCGATGGCAATCCGGCGGAATTGCTCGAAAGCCTGTGAAGGCTTCTTTTTGAGCGGCCGCTCGCCCTTGTTGAGTCGCACATCTTCCACTTCCCCGGATGTCTGCCAAAAGAACAGATACGGACTGATAGTGGTGCCGAGAACCCCGACCAATGCCATCCAGTAGTCCGCCTTCCACGAGACGGAAGGGATGAGCGTCGCGCGAAGCACCATCTTCCACGGAACATGGACGACGAAGGCTGTCGCCACGTAAGCAAACAGCACAAGCGTCAGCCACTTCAAATAGCGAACATATTTTCTGTACGGCACATAGACCTGAAGAAACAAGGATAGCAGTCCAAAGATGAGCACATAGCCATTGAGAGATCCCCCGAAGACGAGCTGCGCCGCCGCGCCCATTGCCGTAACGTCGGCTCCGAGATTAAAAATATTTGCCAGGCAAAGTAGAGAGACAAGTCCATAGAGAATCGGTCTTGGGTAGTTTTTTCGGAGGTTTTCAGCAATACCCGCACCAGTAATCCGACCAAGTCGGGCGCAGATTTCCTGCATCGCGGCCATGAGCGGAAAGGAAAATAACATGGTCCACAGCATGCTCAGGCCGAACTGCGCACCAACCTCCGAGTAGGTGGCGATGCCGCTAGGATCGTCATCGGCGGCGCCAGTGATCAAACCTGGGCCAAGGCTGTGAAGCAAATCTGGAGCCGACCGCTGTTTGATAACTTCAGCTTTCACTGACAGCTCCGACATGCAATTCTCCGTTCACCCAAACTAGTCGTGGAGAGTGCTCGCTACTGCGCACTGATGCCTCTGCTGCCGTATTGGCGGGAGAGATAGGGAGCGGAATTCCGGATGATGCAGGTTATATTCCGTTTTGTTGTCGGCGGTCTTACTGTTTGTTTGCCGCTTTGCGTGATGTTCTTAAACCCAAAAGTTTCACCGGTTTGTTCGGCGCGGCGCCTTCTCTGGCCCTTGGCACTTTCGGGCTGACAGTCCTGACAGACGGAAAATCCTTTGGCGCGACAGGGGCCCGCTCGATGATTGCCGGCGCACTTTCCTGCTGCTTGATCAGGCCGAAGACAATGCGACAAGTCAGCTGAGAAATCCGAGCGCCATTTGTCGCGGTTGTCGTTGGCGCAAATCGCCGGAATCTCCTTGCAGCGTTCCTCGAGGGCGGCGATATTCCCGTCGCGGCGGGAAGCCGTTTTCGGAAGGGCTGAATGGCCGAGAAAAGCCAGACCATTAGTGGCGTCAACCGGCAGGAAAGCCACAGGATAACAGTCGGGCACGTTACCGTGGAGATTGCGATTTTTGCGGATCTGCGTGCTCATGGGAATGCCTGATCAGCCTTGCTTACGCTTCTTCGCCCGCATGCCGTCCTGGATGCGGCGACGGGCTTCACCCGGTCCTCTGACGCCGATGATCGTATACTTTTTGCCCATCAACTCATGGTAGTTGACGAAGAACTCCTCGATTTCGCGCACAAACCTTTTCCCCATATCATCCACGTGTTTCACATGCGCATAACTATGATTCTCCTGCTCCACAGCAACGATTCGGTCATTGCGTTCTTTCCCCTTTTTCTTGCCCTGTTCCCCTTCAATGATACCTACGATCCGGCATTTTAAGAGACAGCCCGGGAAGGCGGGTTCATCCATCAAGACGAGTACATCGACAGGATCGCCGTCCTCGGCCTTGGTGGAAGGAACAAAGCCAAAATCATAAGGAAACGCCATTCCGGCGGGCAGCACTTTCTTCAACTGAAACACCTTCTGCACGGGATCAAAAGCGTACTTGTTGCGGCTTCCTTTGGGCGTTTCGATAACAACCTGAATTGTTTGTCGGGCATCCCTGTCAACCGGGGATAGACGCGACGGATCGGCGAGAGCGCTCCGCCGGGGCTTTTTCTTTGCCATGATATTCCAGCCTTTCTTTATTTAGCGCCGACCGGGCGGCCATACAGCCTCGGAGCCAACCTTCCGTAATCATTGCGGCAGCGCTGTGTTTTCGCGCTCGCGTTGTAGATCACGTTCGAGTCGGTGCTGGACCTAGTGCAAACAAAGAAAGCCAGAATCCAGCCTCGCCGGGATCATCCTGGCATCACTCTCATTGCTAGTAATGTCTTCCCTCTCCCGTCTCAAAAACAGAGTAGAAGAGGACCTCAAGAGCCGCACGATGCACGCCGACGCCAGGTAATCACAATTCAGCCTGTATCTCTCCGCAATCTTGCTGGTTGGCCTGATTGCCAACGCAGCCTTCCGTTGGTGGTGGGCCGATCCCCTCTGCCTTGGGAATGGTGCCGCTGGTCACCATGGAAGGACTGACTGTTCGTACGAATAGGTGTGCTCGACCTCATACTTACGTGAGAGTTTTCGAGCTTTCTTGAATCTCCGGACACAAGGGCAACGAGTTGAGAAATTTTCGCGGGCGTGCGCGAGCGGCTGGCAAGACCGCAATTTGCGATATGTGACCCAACCCAACGAGGGCATACCTCACCTGGTGTAGCGCTTTGGATGGGGTTGTATGGCGCATAGTTTTACCCCCAAGCGCACTGAATGGTATCGACCTACTTTCGAGAAGTCGATACGGTGAAAAACGTAGTTTGGGAAGTAAAAGCAGACTATAGTCAGCACCCACGAGTCAGGGCGGGCGATTTTGGCCTCTAGAGGGTCCGGTCTTGAAGAATCCGATCAGGTCACTTGAAGCTGAAAACTCTGATTTGGTCTGTTCTACAGCTTAATTCGATCGCCGCTACATTAATTAGCGAATCGTTTCACCAGGACGGTAGGCCCTAAACTGCGGCTCTGGCTTTCCGGTGCCAAGCTCTACTGCCGCTTTCAACACGGTTGAGAAAGGGGGACGAAAGATTCGATGGGCACACGAAAGTGGTCATTCGTTTTAAAGAGGCAGCCGAGGAGGCCATTGCGTGAATATCCGAGAGCTTCGGTTGAGAGCTGGCAGCCCGTGCTGGATCCGCAGAAGACGCAAAGGCTCCTGATAACGCGCAGTGCATTTTGGGTTTCAACTCATGACTAAATCAATGGATTGTTTTTGGATGCGCCATCACTCGGGAACAAATGGGGTTGTGGCTCACCGATGGAAGTTCGCGGCGTCACGTAACGGGAGTAGGCTCAGCGATGAACGTCTGATGAATTCTATGACTGTGGCGACCGAGCAAGCATCTGTTGACGGCGGCGGATAATAAGGTTTAATTATGTGTTCCTGGAGTCATGCACGTAATGTGACTTCGAGCGAGGAGAAGTCGTGGCAAACCCATTCGTCCATGTGGAACTGAACACCTCTGACCCAGAGAAGGCAAAAGCGTTCTATTCGAAACTATTTCAATGGCAATTGGAAGAAGTACCCAACCCCGCCGCGCCGGCCGGTTCCTCCTATACCATGGTCAAGGTGGGAACAGGCACCGGTGGCGGAATCATGAAGCAGGTGCCGGGCGGGCCCTCGGGATGGCTCGCTTACGTTGAAGTGGAGGACATTCACGTCGCGACTCAGAAAGCGAAATCGTTAGGCGGCAAGGTCATGAAGGACGTCACGGAAGTGATGGGCATGGGTTGGTTTAGCTTTATTCAGGATCCAACCGGCGCGGTTCTGGGACTGTGGAAGTCCAAATCGAAATGATTCGCGACGACTCCCGGGCCTAGGTCGACACGTTGGTTATCGAAAGCTGAGCCGAAACACCTGCTCGATCTGCGCGGAAGCAAAGAACCGGTGATTCCGGGCGAATCGTCTCGTTAACGGGCAAATCATGATGCCCGCGGTGCTGTTACTTCGGCGGAAACAGCAGATCGAACGGCGCGGGCACAGCTCTGTCCCATCTCGAGACCTACCTGGATATGGAGGTGGGACTTCGATCGAGGTAGCCCGCAAATGTCATCCGACCGCAGCATCAGCAACCTCGCAAAGAGTCCCGTTGGAGTGTTCCCATGGGGATTTACAGGTCTGCCCCGAGACTCTTGCCCCCGGTTGGAAAACCGCCTAACAGATGCCTCGAATCCTGCTCATCGAAATAGAACCCGGCCCCGTGACCGAATCATGCCATTGTGGTTAGCTTTGAGCGACGAGCACCGTCAGCACCACGATCATGCCCGAGGTTAGCGGCCGCGCGCAGAAACCGTGCGAACAGGCCGAGAAGTTCCATCCCCAGGGCGGCACCGTGAGCACGCACCAGATGACGACGCGACGAAGCACGTTCCATGGGCGGTGCCAAGCCCGCTGCGTTCGAGGTGGCCTACCGCGAGCAAGACGGCGAAGTTGCCCCCGTAGTGGCCCTCGCTGATGGGCAGGCGAAGAAGCAGCACCGATCGCAAAAAGGTGATGACGCAGCATACCGCAAAGGTCATGCCGTAGAGAACGGCGATCCGCTCTGGCGGCAGGTTGAACGACCAGCCCAGCAGGCTGGGAAAACACGGAGCATGTCAGTCATCCCGAAGATGTGCTGTAGCCCGAGTATGAGGAGTTGGCCCGGCGGCAGGTGATCATTGATGTCAACGTCGAAAACCCTGCTAACGTCAGTGCCATTCGTCGGTTGTTACCCCGGGCTTGGGCGGGGACTCGACGCTCCGGACAGGAGTTTCCGGAGTAAGGCCCCCGCGCCGCCGCGCAAACGTATTCTCACCGTTCTTTTCCCACTCGCCAGCGACGGCGTTGCGTGCGAACAGATCCCAGGCCGCGTTCCAATCGCCCAGCGAATAGCCATGCCATGGGAGGCGAACTGTGATCGCAGGCAGTCCCAACTCCTGCCAAATCGCGCGCGTGCGTTCCATGAACTCCAGCGCCGGTAAGGCAAGCGGTGCCATGGGGTGTTTTAGCGTCGCGTCGAGGAGCATGGTGGAGTCCAGGGCCTGCGCCCTGGACTTCGGCGAGTGGCCGGTCGAGCGATAGGGCTCGACGTGCACGTCCTCGACAGGGTTCGAGCGATAGGCGAGCGACCAGATTACCGCGTCGGCATTGTTGGGATCGACGTCCTCACTCACAGCAATGACCACTTTGCCGCAATCGGCGCGCCATGTGGACGCACCCTGCAATCCGCGCCACACCTCGGTGCGGGGCTCACCAGCTGCGAATTGCAGGAAAATGACGGGGCGGACATTGCTCAGCGGCTCGTGCATGACCACTCGACGGATACCTTTGATCGACAGTTGATCGCGCAGATGGCTCAACAGCAGCGGTTCGTAGGCGATCTTCTTTATGATGCTCGATTCGCTCGGCGTGACTTGGCTGAGGATGGAAGCAAACACCGGCGATTTCTTGCGCGTGATCGCGGTCACCTGCATGGACATGTTGTAGTCTTCGAGCGCGACGTAACCATTGCTCTCACCAAACGGCCCTTCGGGCTCGAGCAGCTCGTGATCGATGAGCCCCTCGATGACGATTTCGGAGTCAGCCGGCACGTCGAGATCAACGGTGACGGCCTTGGCTGTGCGAATCGGGACGCCCGCGACCGCACCGGCCACCGTTATTTCATCCTGATCGACGGCGAGTTTCTGTGGCCCGGTGTAAACGATCACGGGCGCGCAGCCGACAACGATGGCGCAGGGCATCGGTTCTCCCCGCTCGCGGAACTTCTGCCAATGGAGATAGCCTCCGGCGCCGCCGATTCGTGACGACATGCGCACGCCGAGCCGGTCGGTCTTTTTCAGCGCGGCGCGGTAAGTTCCCATGTTGCGCACCCCGGTCTCGGGATCGCGCGTGATGCACAGCGTAGCGGTGAGATAGGGCGCTGCGTCGAATCCCGGGGTGGAAATCGGCACTGGCAGGCTCGCCAAGCCGCCACCGGGTTGGCGAAGATCATCACCGGTGACGATAAGTTCCTGGCAGGGCGGCGAACTCACCATGACCGGGGCGATGGGGTTGGCAATCGCGCGGATCCAGGCTGCGCCAATTTCCTCGACCGGACGCCCCATGCCGATCGCATAGATTCTTGGCGACCCGGCGAGCGCCCCGACTACCACCGGAATGTCGTAGCGGCGGCCGTGGGAGTCGACGACGTTGCTAAAGAGAAAGGCGCGGCGATCTGCTTCAGAAATGCCACCCAGGAACTGCCAGCGCACCAGTGGATGCAGTTCGGTGTCCTTGTTGATCGGCCGGTCGATGCGGACGAGCAGGCCATTCTTCTCGAGCACGGCGAGGTGGGCCTGAAAATCCAGGCTTGGTCGGTTCACCGGCGGCATAAGGTGATCTATCATCTCAATACTCCAAGCGAGGGTCGTCTGGTCCAGGTCATCTTGACTTTCCTTGCACTATTTCCAGACAAGCACCAGGATGACGGCAAACACCACTGTCACGGCGAGCTGCAGAAGCTGCCATCGCAGGCAGATGCGAAAGATCTCGCCGTCCCGTCCTCTTACGTTCGCCAGCGAGGAGGTAAATGCGATCTGCGTTGGCTTCAGTGCGTTATTGGGTCCCATGGTCACCACCGTCACGATCCCGACCAGCAGGACGAGCGGAATGGCGAGCACCGGCGCAATGGCAACCTGCATTCGTGCGAAGAGAAAATCGCCGGGCAGCCCCTGGCCGAAGGCCATGCCTCCCAAAAATCCCACGATGGGATACAGTGACGCGTAGACGAGCTTTCCGCCGCTGGCAATCACGTTGCCCAGTAGCGCAATCTGGCCGGTGTCCACCATCAGGTAGACGACTCCGCTGCCCACGGCGAGCGTGGCCAAGCTCCTCGAGCTTCGCCCGCTGGCGGTAACGACGTCCATGACAGCGTTGGCTTGCTTGCAGCGGAAGAAATAACAGGCCAGCGCGGTGATGAAGATGAAGAAGCCGGCCGTCGTAAAGATGTTGATCGTGATGGGGCTGTATCCCCAGGCGGCGACGCTGAACTGAAAGTGGCTGAGTCCGGCGGCGACGCCGCGCACTCGGCTCAGAACCACAATCAGCATGCCCAGTATCAACGGTGCGTAGGCTTTGAAGCGCATCGATCCGGGATAGGAGGACGCGAGCGATGAGGGACCCGCGGCGCCCACCACGCTTGAGACCGGCTGCCGCTTCGCGAGGAACCCGTACACGTAGAGCCCCGCCAGCGAGATTGTCGCTCCGGCGGTCAACATCAGAATGTAGTAGGAAGGCCAAACTTGGGTGAAAAGGATGATGGCCACGGTGTTGCTACCCCCCACGAGCCAAAACAGGACCTGGGAGTCCGTGTCGAAAAAACGGAATCCCAGAACCTTCAAAAAACCCAACAGGGAGAGGAAGACCAGGGGGATGCTCAGCAGGCCAGCCACGTGAGAGATGTCCGCGACCGGCACGTGACTAGCGGTGCTGGAGATGTTGGGCGCGATGAACAGGCTGTTAAAGGGCAGAGTCCAGGAAAAATAGATGAGGTAGCTCGAACAAGCGTAAACCCCGTCGAAGCCAAGCTCGACCAGTCCCGGTATGGTCACCGGATACGTGGCGAAGCCGTTGAACGCGCCGATGAACCCTCCCACGATGGCCACCAGGGCGATCGCTCTGCCCTTCTGGTCCCACGTCGGGAGAATCGATTGGACCGAATCGAGAAGGACCTCCAGCAATCCCGTGCTGCGGTAAGCCTGTCCGAAAATGTGGCCAGTGTAGAGAACCATAAAGCCCGTCCACATTGCCAAATTGCCCCAGAGCGACGCCTCCATGCTTTTCAAAAGTGACATGTGATAATACGTGAGAACGATCACGATCTCGACGATCCAGGCCGAGAGGCTTGCTCGGAATGCATCCAGCTTGAAGACCAGAAATGCGGAGAACAGCACGGCGAAGGGCAGTAGCGTAATGATGACTTTGATGCCGCTATTCACAGAATACCTCCGCAGCGGAACAGCGAGCAGCGGCGAACGGCGACGGAAGAGCGCGCAGGTTGAGCCCGCCCATCCGAGGAACGTTCGTCTGCCTCAAGTCGGCAATCCGTCGTGATCACCCTTGACGCCTCAAAGAGTGCGCACTGATAGCACGCGCTCGCCGCCTTTGTCAACGAGCCGCCGACATGAGCCGCCGTTCGCGCTTCAGCAGCCGATCGACCAGTCGCTGGAGGGAACGGCCTGCACGGCGATCCGGCCTGGTGCCGCTGACGCGTTCCGAGTGAGTGCGGACTATGTGAGGGACACCGGACTACCGCGGCAACGGGTACGCGGAACAATTGTTGGGACTCGCGGCCTGCGCCTCGCCCAGACTCTGAACCCCAGAAGGGGCGCGGTTCGGTCGGCCATTTCTCCCATCGCCTTTCGAAACGCCCTTTGTAGCGACACATGAATCAAGTGTCGCGCATCAGCCTCCAGAGGTCCTCGGGCGAAGGGTCGACAGGCAGCTCTTCCGAAACGTTTTGCACATGGTGGGGCCAACTTCAATTTTCCATCTTCCTGGTCGTTCGCCGCAGGAGATCTTTGAGCAGCCCCGCGATCTGCTTGGGGCTTTCGACAGGCGTGAGATGGCGGGCGCCCGGGATCACGGTGAGCGTCGACGCTGGTATCAGGCCCTGCATCGTTTGCGCCATGGCCAGCGGCGTGGCGTAGTCCTGTTCGCCGACGATGACAGACACCGGGAGGCGAAACGAGCTGATTGCGCCTCGCAGGTCCATATTCCCCAGCAGTGCGCATGACGCTTGATAGCAAGCCACGTTGTTGGCCAGGAACACGCCCGCCACTGCATCGGCCAGATCCGCATGCGACGCGCGAAAGTCATCGCTGAACCACCGGCTGAACTGAAAGGGGAGCATCGCCCGAAACCCCTCTTCGGCCGCTTTCGCAGCGCGTTTGCGCCAATCCTCCCGCGCCGTTGGTCCATACCATGCGGTCGTATCGATCAGCGCCAGGCCCCGAGCACGGTCTGCGAACTCGGCTGCGAACGCTTGCGCAACACATCCTCCCATCGAACATCCTGCTATTACAGCGGATGACCATCCGCAATGGTCGAGCACGGCGGCCAGATCGCTGGCGAAGAGTTGCGCGGTGTAGGGGCCGGGCCGGCTTTCCGATTGCCCATGGCCCCGGCAATCATAGACCAGGATTTCGAAGTCCTCGCCAACATCGTCCACGACACCGAGCCAGATGCCCGCATCGAGCGCGAGAGAGTGGACCAATACAAGCCGCGGCTTGCCCAGCTGTGAGTGCATGCGATAGAAAAGCAGGCATCCGTCCTTGGCTCGGGCCTTCCCGGCAATACCTTGAACCATGCGCGAACTCCCTACTTCGAACCCACAAAATTTAGGCGACGGGACCGTCCGCTGCAGCTGGCGGGGGAATCGTTGTATTGCTCCTCGTTATTACCTGCGTTATGTGACGCCACGTGCTTCCCCGTTCATCCGGGCACTGAGGCGCCCCGGCGGTCGGCGCTACGGCGGAGGCCTCGCCAAGAACGTGTGTGGCGGAAGTCTCATGAAAGGAACCGTCGAGCGGATACAGAGGCCGGCATTCCTAGACGATTTCAACGTCGGGCTCGGTCGCCGTCAGCGGAACGTTCCACGCATCGTAGCCATACAGCCAACTTGTGTCCTGGTCACCGCCTTTCATCCAAGTGTTGGCGCTCGAGATAGCTTGAATGCGCGACGTGCGGGGCTTTCGGTGCGCTTCGTAGCGCAGGAAGGCTCCCTCGATGTCGTCGCCTTCGACTTCCTCCAAACAGCGCGTCAGGATCGCGGCATCCTCGATCGCGGTCGCCCCTCCTTGCGCCATGTACGGTGTCATCGGATGGCAGGCGTCACCCAGCAGCACCACGCGTCCATCGCTCCAGCGCGGCAGGGGCTCGCGCTCGAGGATGGCCCACTTGTGGCAATCCGGGCACGCTTCTACCACGGCGCGAGCGTCCGGGTGGAAACCTTCGTACGCCTTGCGCAACTCTTTCACGTCACCCTTGGCTGACCAGGATTCGCGCGTCAACCATTCTGCCGGTTCAGGCACGCTGGTCACGAAGTAGAGTTCGCTGCGAGTGGCGGTCGTGTAGTAGATGACGATATGGCGGTCAACCCCCCACCACTTGGTTCGGGAAGGCCCGACGTCTTTGCCACCGAGCAATGCCGAAGAAAATATGGCGCGATACGCAATGCGTCCTTTGTGGATCGGCGCATCGGGGCCGATGAGGAGTTCCCGCACGACGGAATGGACGCCATCGGCGCCAATTACGGCATCTGCGCGAGCACGCGTTCGGTCGGCAAACGTCAGCGTGATCTGTCCCGTGCGTTGCTGCAATCCGACGAGTCGCCTGTTGAGATGGATGCTCTCCTCGGGGATCACCGAGGCGAGCGCCTCGTGCAACACCGCCCGATGCATGCACAGATAGGGCGCACCAAAGAGGCTCTCCGGCATGGGCAGCTCTCTCATCAGGTTGCCGGTATCCCCTTCCCGGTTCAGGTGGGAGTAAGGCTTGAAGGCGACGCGGCTCAACCGCTCCTCGATTCCGATCCTGCGCAGCACCTTCATCGAGTTTGGCATCATCTGAATGCCTGCACCGACCCGCGCGAAGCGGGTGGCCTGCTCGTAGACATGCACATCGATTCCGATGCGTTGCAGAGTTGCCGCAGCGGTCATTCCACCAATACCGGCGCCGACGATCGCAACAGAAAGTTTCGTTCCACCCATGATCCGCTTCCTCGCCGGTTGCAAGGCAATGCCGCGATACGTTCCTCGGTGCGCAAACGACTAGGACCGAGTTCTTGGAGCACTGCGAATCACAGAGTTTACATCACACCCGGAGGCTGTGGAATCGCGTCCCAACACACAGAGGCTTCGCCGTGTCCAGTATTGACAAATCTAAACTGTTTAGAAACTTCGGTGAGAACCATTCTAGAGCCTTTGCTGGATCAAGGACACTCGTAGCGGAGCAGATTCCGCGGACGGCGTCTGAGGAATTGGCCAAACTATGCAATAAATCATGCATTATCAATAACTTGCTCTCTGAAAACCCCTCTAACGAATCTTGAACCCAAGTCGGTCGCGAGTTGATGCAGCAGAACCTTCCGATATCGAGCGCGCTTCTTTCGGTATGGCTCATGCTCGTCAATGCGGCGGCCGATCTCCCCATAGGCTGACGTCATCCGCGAGGTGGTCGAACGCCGGGTATTTTCTTGCTGGTTCGAGTTGCTCAACGACATAGATCTGAATCGTAACGGTCTCCAGGATGGAGGCTCTTGTTAGTCGTGGATCTTTCGGCCTTGCCTGGTCCACGAGAAAACTAGCTGGCCGAATAATGATCATTGGTCTCAGGCGTGGACGTCACTGGGATTCTGCCGTTCGCTTGTCACCACAATGTGATATGAATCGCGGCAACCGGCTAGCCGCTCTCGTGGTCCGGCCATTGCTCGAGAAGCACCTTTGCCGCCCGGTGCTCGGCCATGACGATCTGCTGATGGCGTGTATAAACATCACATCCTAAACACGCGTGACCCGGAACCGTTCCCGCTCGCCTATACTGAAGATTCCGATTGGCGCAATCGAAATGAATTCTTCCCAGGCCGAGAAGATTCCGGGGCGTTCTTGCGTGCCTTGCATTGATACAAATCCGCTGCTGCGAGAGAGTCTTTTCAGGAGGTGGCCATGACGCTACAACTTTGTTTTACTGCGAGCGAGGACGTTTTCCCTCTGTCTCCGGCTATCAGAGACCGTTACGGCCCCTTCGGATTCCCGCGGCATGAACTGATGGATCGACCATACGTCAGTTCGAATTTTGTGATGGGCCTTGATGGTAGGGTTTCGTTCCGGGAATTAAGAGGCCGTGCTGGCGGGAAGGAGGTATCAAGAAGCATTGAGGATCGCTGGCTGATGGATTTCTTGCGAGCACACCACGATGCGCAGCTAATGGGCGCCACTACGATGCGGGAAGAACCGGGGCTCAATCGGGAGGGTTGGGATTTTGCCATCGACGACGATGAATTGCGTCGCTACCGTCAAGAAACGCTCAAACTCGACCGTCAGAAGATCATCATAATCACAGGTGCGGGTGGCATGGATTTCTCGTTACGACTTTTCAATTCGCCGCGCGTCGAGCCCTGGATTCTCACGACCGCGGACACCGAACCGAAGCTTCAATCTCAGATCAACAAAGCGTTACCTAGTGGAGCAATTCGAATCGTCATCGTCGGTGAAGGCGCACACGTAGATTTGAAAGCGGCGCTCAAGATCCTCCGCCAAGATTACGGCATTCAGACACTTCTGTGCGAGGGCGGTCCAACTCTCTACGGGGAACTTCTTAGTCGCCACTTGATTGACGAAGAATTTCGTACGATTTCACTCCAGGTCCTCGGTGATTCCACTATACCTGGCATCGCGCGGCCCACGCCATACGGAACCTTGAGCTACACCCCGGAAACGGCGCCTTGGTTTACTCTCGTCAGCATTCACTATGCCTTGCCCTATCACGCTTTCTTCCGCTACCGATACCTGGGTCCCAGGAACTTCAAGACACAGCGGGCGCAAAGCAGCAAACAACAGCCCGGATCACCCTTCGGTGCCGGCGTCGAGGACATCCGTTAACATAACACTGCGTTTGGCATTAGTACTCCTCGAGAGTAATCACCTGCGGGGCAATAGGCGGCCCAGACGGCTGTATTGGGAAGGGGATGACAGTTTCTCCCTTGACTTCGGTCATGAATCGTGACGTAATCGCCGTCTCGCTTCAGACAGTCGGCATGAAGACTTTTCAGGTTCGTGCAACACGGGCGCTCGTAACGATGTGCTTCTCTGTTTTGGTGTGTTTGGCAAGACTCGCGTTTGCCCCATTTGCGACGGCGCAGTCTCCTGATGCGCACGATTGGTCTGATCATGCAGTGTTCGGAGCCGACACCGCGCCCGAGAAATCCTTGCGAGTTGATACAGAACTGGTGCTTGTACCTGTCATGGTCACCGATGCGATGAATCGGCCAGTCACTGGCCTCGATAAGCAAGACTTCGCGCTTTACCAGGACGATGAGCGTCAAGAAATCCGATATTTTGCGACGGAGGACGCGCCCATCTCGGTGGGATTGCTCCTCGACATCAGCAAGAGCATGAGTAACAAGTTTGACACTGAGCGTGCGGCCGTGTCGGAGTTTTTCAAGAACGCGAACCCGCAGGACGACTATCTTGTGATCACGTTTTCCGACCGTCCGAACATACTTACTGAGTCTACTCAGTCGATCGACGCAATTGAGGCGAACCTGGCGTCGAAGGCACCCGACGGAAATACCGCGCTGCTCGACGCGATCTCAATGGGAGCGACTCGGATGCGTTCGGCGCAATACCGGCGGCGGACACTGCTGATCATCTCCGATGGTGGAGACAATCACAGCCGTCATCATCTCAAAGAAATAAAAAGGTTAGTACAGGATTCAGACGTGGATGTATATGCGCTCGGAATATTTGACACCGCTCCCGCGACGTTTGAGGAGTTAATGGGCAGACGGTGGCTCAGTGCCATCACGGACGCAACCGGGGGTCGGACTGTTGCGGTACATAGTCTCGCAAAGGTGCCTGACGCGGCTGGCGCCGTGAGCCGGGAAATGCGCGACCACTACGTCCTCGGCTATCGTCCTACAAACGTTCTGCCAGACGGCAAGCGCCGAAAGATTAAGGTGCAGGTAAGCTCTTCGGCAAACCCCGGGGCACTGCATACTTATTACAAGCCCGGATACGTCCCTACGGAAAAAGCCGCTGGTGCCCCGGATCACAAATAGCCCCTGGCGCGACTACGGGGACGCAAAGGCATTGATCCTCTCCGCAAGCGCGGAGGTTAATCAGAACCTGATCGTCGGCCCAAACGAGACCCGCAGGTTGTTGTGGGCACCGTTACGGAAAAACATCTCGTCGCCCACATCTAGGCGGAGTCCAATCGGACCCCAGAAGGCTTCCACGCCCGCTCCCGGATAGAACACGCCGTAGATGTTGCTTCCCCGCAGATTTTCGAAGGCGTTCCCGACAGTCGAAAAAGTCGCTGGGGCATGGCTGACGTTGAAATTCATGAATCCGCCCTTCGCTGTCGCGAACAGGCGCACAGGACCCTTGTTCGTCTGTAATTTTGGTCCGAACAGACCGTCGAGTACGCGCAGGTTCGTTCGTTCAATCGAGACAGTCCCTGTCGTCGAGTCAGTGAATCCCCGCGAGAACCCTTGCTCGAAATCATACGCCGATTCGGCTTCTAACTGGACGACCGGGGCGACGTTGACCGAGAAACGCGCTCCGATTCCGGCCATGTTCAGACTACCGTCACTTAACCGAACGAAATTCCCCAGTACGCCCACGTTGACGTGCTCGCTCTCTCCCAGTCCCTGAGCTCTAGCGCTCGGTACAATTAATAATAGTGAAACGGCCAAGCTTAAGTATAAGAAACGCTTCACGAGATTTCTCCTCTTTTGTTCTCGGGCTGACTTCTTGCCAATTTCTTCCACGCTTCGCGACAATTAGACCCGGCCGGTTCGGTGTAATCCATCCGGGGCATGCTGTAGATTTAACCGCACGTTGCTGTACCCCCGAGGACGACCAACTGCACACAGCCCACATCTAGCTTAGCAGTGCCCGATAAAGGAAGCTGCCGTTCGCCCAGAGGACACTCGGCGGATAGATCGAGACTTAGTTCCGAACACAGTCGAAGCTCTCTGTCTTACCATCCGACAAGTTTTGGGGGCTGGTCGCGCCGACCTCATGCTGGCGATAACGTAAGGAGGGTAAGCGATGGACAGGGTGAACTACATCAGTCGAAGGAGCGTGGTGACATGTGGTTTGGTTTCTGCGGGTCTGTCGCTTTTGCCAACCGAACGTGTCTCTGCTCGGTCCGCTCCACTTGCGCAAGCGGGAGCAAGCGAGAACGATGAATTATACGAGGGCAAGAATTTGCCGGGAGGGGGTCGAATAGATCCCCGACTATCGGTTTCTCCCTATGCCAACGATGAGGACATCGTGGAAGTGGCCGGGCGCATGAGTCCGTTTAATCCAGAGTCGTGCCACGTCGAATGGAAACGGGTCGCGGAGAAGAATGAGCGGCTGGCAGAGGAATTTGAAAAAGAAGGGCTCAAGGTCACGGCGAATGGATTTTACTTGCCCGCCTTCAACAAGTTGATCGACATGTATAAGAGAGCGTGGCAATTAGTACCGCCGCCCTTTGATCGCGTGGAGATTCCCTACGAAGGGACCACACTGCCCGGTTATTTTGCGAAGCCTAGCTGGAGGGAATCCTGGGCAGCGATTTCCCACGGTATACGCCGTCGCCGGGGCAGATTCCACTCTTATGGGTGGGGGAGGCGGAGCATACACTGCTCGAGGTATGGCATATCTGTTCGTGGATGGTCCCGGTCAGGGAATCCCCCTCCGGCTCAAGCAAGTCTATGCTCCCCCGGACTCGGAGCGAGTAGCCAAGGCGGTTTTCGACTATCTGGTCACGCGGCCAGATAGCAAGCATGGGAGGCTATACGGCTCCGCGGTTTGCTTCGGGTGAAAAGAGGTGCAGGGCCACGGCGTTTTGGAGTGGAGCATACAGTCTCCGGGAGGACATTTTTGATAACTTCCCTCCCATTCGCGACCGTCTCCGTTGGCTGATGGGAGCCAAGGATCTAGCAGAGGCCAAGACGAAGATCGCTGAATTCACCCTGGAGGGCAAGGCGAACCAGATCGAGTGCCCCATGCTCATCGGCTACAGCAAGGATGATCGAATCATGGACCCGCGAGGTGCTTTCCGGCTTTACGAGGCTGCCACTCGATCAAAACGCGAAATGTTAGAGGGAGTCGGCCATGACTCTGGACGCGTGCTGTCTGCATCGAGAACCAAGGCAGCCCGAGAGGTACTCATGGCGGATTGGATGATGAAACATTTGGTTGCTGCGTGAACCTTGACTCGGTCGAACCTGCCAGGTTCCCGGGTGCTTGAGCGACGAGCTATTCAAATATTCTTCAGGAAGTTACAACCATCACCAATTGAATCGTTTCATGCTCGATTTGAACGGTCTTGCATCAAGAACTAGCACGTATTTCTCGCACCCAGAATTCTGGAAGGGTCCCGGACCGGACTCGCCTTCAAACCGGGTTGTTTGCGGGAGGGCTTAGCCGCCGGGGTTAACGGTGTCATGGTCATCGGATGCCGCATCGCGAAGGCGCCTCGCGCCGCTACCCCTGATGCGAGCAAAACAGTACGTTGCGGGAGCGATCTTGACGCGCCCGTTCAGGGCCCTCCGTGGTAGGTTGTTGCCCTCAAGACTCCGAAAGTAGTAGTGAAGGGGTTGAAACAAGCTACATCCATGCGGAATAGAGCTTCAGCCTGCTGTTCTCGGAAACGTCAGTTCAAAAGGAGTCCGCGATGAAAACGATGCTTGCAGCTCGTATGCACGAAACGGGCGGGCCGCTTTTGCTCGAGCAGATCCCCATACCCGAGGTTCGCCCGACCGACGTGCTCGTCGCCGTCAAGGCTTGTGGAGTGGTGCCAAACCTGAAGAACGTGCTCACGAAATGGCCTGAGTGGTTTCCGCACCTGCCGCTGCCGAAACTCCCGGCGATATTCGGCCTGGATCCGGCAGGAGTAGTGGCACAGGTCGGCAGCCAAGTGCAGTCGATTCGAAAGGGCGACCGTGTATACGTCAACCCAGCGCGCGGATGCGGGTCGTGCCGACCTTGCCGAAGCAGCGAGATCGTGAACTGCCGCGGCTTCACATTCCAGGGTTATTTCGGGCGCGGGCCGCTGTCGCAGGCGGTGTTCGATGCCTATCCGTACGGCGGACTTTCGGAATACGTGACTGCACCGCAGAGTGCGCTCGTCAAGTTGCCTGACAGAGTCAGCTTCGAGGCCGCTGCACGATTTGGGTATCTTGGTACGGCCTATGCCGCGATGCGGAAGGCCTGTGTCGGTCCCGGGCACTCCATGCTGATCAATGGGATTGGCGGCACGCTGGGCCTCTGTGCCGCACTGGTGGGTTTGGCAACCGGAGTAACAACGATACTCGGGACGGGCCGGAATCAGGAACTGCTGGATCGCGTGAAGGCCCTGGCGCCGACCAGGATAGCTGTATTCGCGATCGGGAAACGCCCCGTTGAGGAATGGGCTATGGAGGTGACCGACAACGAGGGTGTTGACGCAGTGATTGATACGCTGCCCCCAGGCGCGCCGGCGAGCGCCACCTTGGATGCGTTGCATGCGCTGCGGCGGGGCGGACGCGCTGTCGAGATCGGAGGCATGGCCGAAACATTGCCGTTGAACGTGCACTGGATGATGGGGATGAATATCCAACTCATCGGGTCCTGCTGGTTCACGACAGGCGAGGGACAGGAGATGGCGGAGATGGCGCGTGTTGGAACGCTGGATCTTTCTGTGTTGCAACATCGGCGTATCTCCCTCAGAGGTATCAATGACGCACTCTCATCGCTCCAGGACGCCAATCGCGGATTTAACAATTTCGTCGTGATTCCATAATAGTGAGGGAGTCTTCGGCCGTTTCCGCAGCGTCCCGTTCGATGTGCGGCATCGCCGTAAGGCAAACAGACTGATTTGCACTGATAGACAACTGGCAAACGGAAATGAAGGCTCGACTGATCGTCTGCGGTTGCATCCTGGGGCCCCGATGACCAGCTGTAATTGCGGGCGCTAGCGTCTCTAGATGGACAGGTTAGCCGGGTCGATCCAAACAGAGTGAGGTGATCAGGAGCCAGGATCCTTCGGCGGCCGCTCGGGGGGCGGCGCGCCGAGGGGGTCGAGCACTCGGTGAAGAGGCGGGCAGGTGTATATTATCGGTCGGCTCGGAAACCAGAACGGAGATTCGAAACCGTCCGACTCCTCGAGGAAGTTGACAGGGTCCGGGGGCAGGCCGCAAAAGAAGGAATACATTGCTGGCTCGAGCCGTCCGCTGCTTCTCCGAGATACTTGCTGACCAGGGAGAAAAAGAGTGTCCGTCTCAATTTCCGAGGATCCGCGTTCGGCGACCAACCCACTGTTTAATCGGAACAAGCTGAAAATTGGCATATTCGCCTTCAATGGGACGGCGGGATGCTTGATGACGAAGGTACCCGAGCTATACCAGGCGACATGGGCCAATTCGCTTGATGTCGCTATGCAGGCCGATGCCGCTCGATTCGATGTGATTGTGCCGTATGCGCGATGGAAGCCCTTCGGCGACGCTTATCACCCGAGTGCCCACGTGTTTGAGAACTTCACCTGGGCGTCAGCCATCGCCGCACGCACACAATATAGCGGCATCATGAGCACGTGCCATGTTCCGCTCATGCATCCGATTCTGGTGGCAAAGGCCGCAGCGACAATCGACCATGTTTCGAACGGGCGGTTTGGGATCAACATCGTGTGCGGATGGTATCGGCCGGAATTCGAGATGTTCGGGGCTCCGCTGCTCGGACATGACGAGCGATACGATTATGCCGAGGAATGGATCACGATCATCAAGAAGTTGTGGACCGAGGACGACGAGTTTAATTTCGATGGCAAGTACTTTCAGGTCATCCGCGGCATGTCCCAGCCGAAGCCGATTCAGAAGCCCTTTCCCGCGGTGATGAACGCCGGTGCGTCCGACCGCGGCCGACGGTTCGTGGCGAAGCACTCCGATCTCGCATTCGTCTTTCTGCAGTCGCACGAGGATGAGCACGTCAGAAAGCACGTCGACGCGTACCGCAAGCTCGCCGATGAAGTGTCCGGACGGCCGATCCAAATTTGGTGCATTTGCTATGTTGTGCAGCGGGATTCCTATGAGGATGCCGTCAAGTACGTCGACTACTATGCTGTCGAGCATGGCGATGAGGGGTATGCCGACATTTGGATCGAGGAGAACCTAGCTCGCTCGAAGGGACTCCCGCCCGAGGTGCAGAAGTCGTTGCGCCGGGCCGTAAAGGCAGGCTACGGCGGTGTGCCATTACTCGGGACCCCAGAGAATATTGCTGAGAGATTGGAGAGGCTCTCGAAAGCCGGAGTCGACGGCGTCCTGCTGATTTGGGTGGACTTCCAAGACGGCGTCCGACGGTTCAGCAGTCATGTTCTTCCTTTGCTCGAACAATCGGGATTACGCAGTGCAGCGCAGGCGGCCAGCGAGACAGCAAAATAAGTCGCTGCCCTCCAATATGCATCCTTCCGCGATCCTGGTAAATCGTAAAGGTAAATGAGCAATGTAGAAGGGACCGCGTGCATGGAAAAGCCCGCAGCTGTCAAATATCCGATTCATGAACTGTTGAAGCAGAACTAGGTCCGCGCGAACGAAAGGCAGCGGAATCGTTTCTATTCGAAGAGCTGTGGGGCCAGAAGTTCACGATTTTCGAACAGGAGAATCGAGCACACAGGTGACGTCGGACAGAGAACGACGGCAGCCCGGTTCTGGCAGACAGGACGCTACTTACTGCGACCCTGGCAAACCCTGAAGCGACCTGTCGAAGCAAGTATTCTGGTGGTGGAGTTGCAGGTTAGCGATGTTCCAAGTGTTGAGGTCCTGCAAATCTCGATCCCATCGGTCCGACACATTCATCCGTAGATATCGTCCTCCACCGTAGTTACGTACACAAGTTTCGACGCTCTACGTCGGCGCGCCCGCGTTTCATTCCTCGTTAACGTTTTGCGCGTTAAACTTTTCAGACATCCGGAACCGTGAAGGTCGATTCGCTACAAAGGACTGAACATTCATGGTATCGCGTCAGAGCAACTCCGATTCACCTTAACTGCGGATTGGCCCGGCTTCAATGGCTCGGCTACAATGATCGGAATTTTGACGGAGGGCTTATGCGCTCGAGCTGGCTACTGGTCTGTGCTCTGTCGTTTCTCCTGGCTGCTTTCACGAACGCGCAAGAATCAGGCACACTGGCGCCGCCTGTGCAGAAGTATGTGCGAGTGAACGCGCCCAAAGTCATCCTGGAACATGTGCGCGTGATCGACGGCACTGGACGACCGCCGATGGAAGATCAGAATGTTGTAATTGAGCACGAGAAGATTGCCGCAGTGCAGGCTGGTTCCGATGTTCCTGCGGCTCGTGACGTTACGGTCCTCGACCTCCGCGGATACTCCGTAATACCGGGGATCGTGGGGATGCACAACCATCTTTTCTATTCCGCCATGCCGAATGCGGATAGCGCCTGGAACTGGGAGCCGCCAATTCTGGTACCACAAATGACGTTTTCTTCTCCGCGGCTCTACTTGGCTGGCGGGGTTACAACCATGCGCACGACAGGAAGCGTGGAGCCCTACACGGATCTAAATCTGAAGCGCATGATCGATGACCACAAGCTCCCTGGTCCCCATCTCGACGTGACCGGACCATATTTGGAAGGACCAAACAGTCTGTTTATCCAGATGCATGAGATTGCCAGCCCTGACGAGGCGCGGCAGATGGTGAATTACTGGGCAGACCGGGGAGTGACGTCCTTCAAGGCCTTTATGAACATCACGCGTGCGGAACTGAAGGCAGCGATTGAGGCAGCGCACAAGCGCGGCATCAAGGTGACGGGTCACTTGTGCTCGATAACATATAAGGAAGCAGCGGAACTCGGGATCGATGACCTCGAGCATGGTTTCTTTGTGAATACGCAGCTCGATCCCGACAAGAAGCCCGATGTGTGCTCTTCTAGCGAGGGAGATTACACTCTGGAACATATGGATCCGGACGGTCCGGAGGCGAAGGACTTGATCGAGACGCTCGTAAGACACCATGTGGCGGTCACATCGACGCTGCCCGTCTTTGAGAGTGGCCTCCCAGGGCGTCCTGCGCTTCAACAACGAGTACTGGAGGTGATGACTCAGGAGGCGCGTGAAGCATATCTTTACCGACGCGAGCGGCCGGCTACGAAGAAAGCACCGCAAACCGACTTTGAGTCATTGTTTAAGCGTGACATGAAACTGGAACACGCTTTTGGCGCCGCGGGAGGACTGCTGCTGGCTGGGCCAGACCCCACGGGCGACGGCGGTACGGTCCCGGGCTTTGGCGACCAACGCGGGATTGAGTTGCTGGTAGAAGCTGGATTTTCGGCGCTCGAGGCAATCAAGATTGCAACATTCAACGGTGCAATCTACATGGATAAGCAGGACCGCATCGGATCTATTGCCGCAGGAAAGAATGCGGACTTGGTGGTGGTTAGAGGCGATCCGACGACGCACATAACTGATATCGAAAACGTCGAAATTGTTTTCCAGGATGGCATCGGCTACGATTCGCACAAGCTCATCGACTCAGTCAAGGGACGCTACGGCCAGTACTGACCTCCGATTCGCGACTGCAGTTACAACGAGCGTGACTCATGACTGACAGCAGTCCTGTTCTATCGATTTCTGGCGATCCCGGCCCGAATAGCTCCAGTCAAAATTCCAGCTTCAACCCGAACTGAATCTCGCGCGCGGGCGTGGCCGTCGAGGTAATTTGACCCGTACTTGCACTCGCAACAGTGCCTTGAGTCACATTGTGCACCGGATCCGGACCTGTAACGGTTGGACCTGCAACATAGGTCGAGTTATCGGGGAGGCTGAAATTCGCGCGGTTTATGATATTGAAGAATTCTGCACGGAACTCCAAGTTTCCGCCCTCCCCGAGGAAGCCGAGCTTGGTGTTCTTGGCCAGCGAAAAGTCCCAGTTAACCAGACGCGGACCACGCAACATGCCGCGACCAGCATTCCCCAATAACCCTGGAGGCCCCGGAATGAACATGTTGTTGTTGAACCAGGGGAGAGCGCCGTTTGTTCCGGTACCGCCGTTGTTGACCGCGTTCGCGTTGAAGGGCACTGCATTGGGATTATTCCCTCCGAGGATGCCGTCCCGCGTATAACTGCCGTTCCGCACAGCGGCTACATTCTGGGGGGTGACGATGTCGGGCCGGTCGACCTGATTGATGTTCGAGTTTGATTGGATGAAAGTGAGCAACGGCGAAAACGCATACCCCGACTGAATCGAAGCGATGTTCCCCATCCACCAGCCGTTCACCAGCTTCGATGCAAAGCCTCCCGATCGGATCGTTGGGAAATGGTAGAGCAAATTGAACTGCCAGTTCACGGCCGTATCCCACTCGCTTGGTCCTTTGTCGGTATGCGGGAAGAACGGATCGGCAACGCTCACTGTTCCCGGATCGGAGGCCGGCTGCTGGCCGGATCCGGTATCGAGACTCTTTCCCCGAGTGAAGGCGCTCTGGAACTCCAACCCACGGGTGACCCGTTTCGTTAGTTCCACCTGGAGCGAGTTGTACCAGGAATCGCCTACTGTCTCGATGATTGTATTGTCTCCAAAGAAGGGGTTGATCCGGCAGGCGTTGAATCTGGGGTCGGAAGGCGGGAACTGTATTTGGCACGACCACGAAAGCCCTCCAGGAGTGTTGGGAAGAAATGGGGCGACGGTCGTTCGGCTACCTCCTGGGTTCGAGTTTTGCGGATCGGGGAATTGATCGGGGACGTTGGGGTTTCCTTCTTCTACACTCCAGAGGTGAATACCGCGGGAGCCGACATATGCCACGTTTAACGCCATGTTGCCCGGCAACTGCCGCTCGATGCTCAGGTTGTACTGCCCCATATACGGCTGCTTGGCATGGTACAAAACTGTTGACAAGATTGCGCCTTCGAAATGGTTACGAAGCAGAGCACTTGCCGGAAAACTTACGTCGAGAGGTAGCGTCGTCGCGCAGAAGGGCGGCGGGCACAAATTCCCCACTTGATAGGCCCACGGCGGAGTTCCGGTTGTTTCCTGGGTCAGGGCGCTTCCGATACCGGAGATGTCGTAGTAAATCCCGCCGCCGCCCCTTACCGACATTTTCCCGTTGCCGAATACATCCCACGCAAACCCGATCCGCGGACTAAAATCCTTCAGAGAATAATTGGCGATGACTGGTCCCGGGGTGGGCGCCGTGTCGGTCGCGAAGTCTCTAAAGGCAGCCTCTCTGCCTCTTCTCTCCCGCGGGGTTGTGTTGAACTCGTACCGCAATCCCAGGTTCACCGTCAACCGATTCGTAGCCCGAAAATCGTCCTCCCCGTAGAACCCAAACGTCTTGAATTGAAAGTAGCGGTTCGTGTTCGCGCTCGCCGGCGTGTAGTCGAGTTGAACATACTGGGCCTGCAAAAAAGTCGCTGCGGAGACGTAGGCGACCAGTCCTTTTCTGAAGAAATTCTCGTCGATGCCCAGCTGATAACGATTGATGAGTACCCCGAATTTAATGGCGTGCCTGCCCTGGATCCAGTTCACGTCGTCGCTGAACGTCAGGATGTTCTGCCTGTGGTAACCCGGGCTGACGTCCGGACCAAATCCCAGGGTCCCGACAAATGGAAGTAGCCCCGGGATAGCGAGGCTACCGAGTGACTCCCCTGTCACGAAAGAGAACGGAGGACCTGAAATCGTCGACGTGGAATTCGTCGTGTAATTGGTCCGGCTAAATGAGGTTCGGAACGTGTTGACGACGTTAGCGGAAAAAATATGGGTTTCCGCCAGGGTCAAGTATTGCGAACGGCTCGACAGCCTATCGTTGAAGACGGGAAAGGTGCGTGGCTGGGCCTGTTGCGCGTCGTCGATCGTATAGCGAACGAAAAACGAATCCGTAGACGAAAAGTTCTGGTCCACGCGCATCTGCCCAAAGGACTCCTTCGTACTCTGGGTTGCCGGGAAGGTGAACTGACCTTGCACTCCGTTCGTCCCCGTCCCCGGAACATTCGGAAGTGGAAGCAGCGTCAGCAGCGGCGCGGTCACCGGCGACAAGGTGACCGATCCACCTCCTATCTCGGGGCACTGAGCCGTGGCGATCGTTGCGCCAGCGCCGTAGCCGTTCGATGCATTTGCTCCAGGAGGATGACACCCCGCATCCAGCGTATTGATCGGGTTTGTGATTCCCAGAGTTTGCCTAATTCCCTCAAAGACCCCATAGAAGAACGTCTTGTCCCTCTTTATAGGGCCCCCTCCAGAACCTCCGAATTGGTTCCTCCGGAATTCCGGCAGACGGTGCCCTATGATGGACGGCGCAACATCGAAGTAATTCCGGGCGTCGAGCACGCTGTTCCGCATAAACTCAAACACGTCGCCGTGAAACTGATTCGTGCCGCCCTTGCTGACGATGGTTGTCTGGCTGCCCATCGCCATGCCGAATTCCGCGCTGAACAGATTTGTGATGACTCTGTACTCCCGGATGCCGTCGACACCGAGCGTCGTGTCGGTGATCGACGATGGATTCAGACCGTACAAGTTCTGCATGATGGCCCCATCGAGCATGTAATTATTCGATCGTGTCGGCGCGCCGTTGCTGCTGTAAACAATCCCAGTTATTCCGGATATATGGCCCTGTTGCGTGGTGAGGTTTCCGATTCCCGGTTGCAGCAAGCTCAGGGCCATGTAGTTCCTACCGTTCAAGGGCAGATCCTCGATCCTTTGTTCGTTCACCAGGCCTCCAAGAGTGGAGCTGGTGGTATCGACCAGAGGGGCTTGCTCGGTCACCGTTACCGACTGCGTGGCCGAGCCAACCTGCAGTATCAGGTTGACGACCGCTTCCTGAGTAACCGTGAGGGTCAATCCCTTGCGGGTTTCTGTTTGAAAGCCCTCGTGGCTGACTTCGAGCTGGTAGTTGCCTACCGGTAGCGAGGGAAGCCGGTATGCGCCGTCACCGCCAGTTTTTGCGGTGCGCGCTTGGCCTGTGTCGAGATTGGTGGCGGTTACCGACGCACCCGCTACGACTCCGCCACTCGCGTCGGTCACCACCCCAAGAATGGTCCCAGTGGGAAGCTGTCCGAACGACGAAACGGCCGCCAACAACAGAATCAGCGCTGCTATCGAGCCAATTCCGACATTCTTCCCGCAGTAGGTCCCTAAAGTAGTCATGGCCCATCCTCTATTTTCTTCGCTAGGTGAATCGAAACCATCTGTGAACTGGGAGGTCCGGGGCCGAATGACAGATCGGGACGCTGACCACAGGAATGGGTCGGATTTCAAATGTTTTCGCCTTGAGTTTGGGTCGGCACCGGCACACTCGCCACAGGGAAGTCCTAAGCAGAATCCTCAGCTGATTCTCGATTTTGTAGCAAGGCGGACCAGAAGTTGTCAATGTTTTAATATCCAAGATCTAACAGTTGGTCAACATATCATCCAATAATAGCGGTTTCCGGTACCATGCAGATTGCCGAGCAGAGTTCGGGTCCGGCTCAATGAACGCTGGAGGCCCCCATCTGTCTCTGCCGGTGCGCAATGGCCCGCAACAGCCTCGCGCGGCGATAGCGAAACTCACTCAGTTACCCAATTCCGCCCGGGACCCGTTTGGGTCGCCAGCACGTCTATACACTGAGGGCGAGGAGAAAATCCAACGAAGAATGCTGGACCAGAAACGACCGACACTCGAGGGAATATTCCAGTATAATCTCAGCAAAACCAGTTGAGCAGCCGGTGGCCCAAAAATCGAAACGTTGGCTTGTCAGATGAGATCAGTCGCTATCGCAGTTACGGAAGCCGCACAGGGTCCTGCAGGGCTGGCGCATCGGCGCGACGCAGCCCGTCGGCGAATGGATGAATTGATTTCAGAGGTGTCCCATGAAAAGTAGGTTCCTGATCTTTGTGGCTGCGAGTCTCGGTTTTCTGATCGTTTGCGTCCCAACGTTTGCACACCACGGCAATGCCGCGTATGACGAGAAGCACCCGATCACCCTAAAGGGAACCGTGACGGAATTTGCGTGGGCGAACCCTCATACCCAAATCTATTTTGACGTGAAGGACGACAAAGGCAATGTTGTACATTGGAGCTGCGAAACTCTTAGTCCGGGCAAGCTCATCCGGTCTGGTTGGACCAAGGCTGGGGTGAAGCCGGGGGACGATATTACTATTACCCTGATCCCCGCCAAGAGCGGCGCCCCTGTCGGGTTTCTCAACAAGCTGGTGCTTCCCGACGGGAAGACGCTCGGGATCGAGGAACTTCCGCCGCAATAGGCACTCGGCTCAGCGAAACCAGTGTCGAGCCTGGAGTGGCACTCCGAGGCAGTTGCGGTAGGGTACGTGGAACGAGCTAATCGTGTGTGACTGCGCCGCTGCCTCTTCGTACAGATCCACCCTGTTTGCACCCGCAAAGGCTAGAATCGATTTCCCTCTGCTGGGATGAGCCTTTCGGTAAAATTCTGTGCCCTAACCGGCGACGGTATCTGCCCCGGACCTGGCCCGGCTTCCTGGTACAGGTCGTAACCGAGTCGCTCTTGTTCTGGTTCGAAATCACCAAGGTCCAGTGCTCCTCCCTACCCTAGGTCGCTCGTCCGTCTGGACCCGGGAGGCCAATGTTCGACGGGAATAGCGAGTTCGACGGCAAAATATGAATGACTTGCTAACTAACGGCTCGACGAGGCTTGCAACAAGGGAGGGGCCCAGCGGCTTGACAAACCCGAAAAGTAAGGGGTCCGGGAAATTCTCCTGACGATGTGCCGGATGTCCACGCTTTCTGCGGTTGGAGTGCGGGGCGTTGCGTTAAGCCGGAATATATGCTTCGTCGGTCAAGCCTGCAACCGTGGGAACAACCGTTCGGCATTTCCGCGATTAATTGCCTTCCAGTCATTCTTCGAGAATCCACCATATTCGTTGAGCCCGTCGTCAGTCAGCTCGTAAGTCCGCAACGGGGCGTCGCTTCCGTACAGAATCTGCGATATGGGAACGATATCTTTTAGTGCGTCCAAGGCCGGGGGTTTGCCCGCGTGCGCCACATCGAAATAAAGCTTCTTAATTTCATAATCCACCCCTTTGGGCACTCGGTCGGCGCGGTTTTTCGGAAAATCGTCACTGATGCGGGCGGCCAACACAGAAAACGCTCCGCCGGAGTGGGAAAAGATGAAGCGGATATTGGGGAATCGTGCGAATGTACCGTTCAAAAGAAGACTATCGATAGCGCGGGCCGTGTCGATGTCATACTCAATTATGCCGGACTGTCCAGCGAGGTTGCGGCAGCAAGACGCCCTGGCGGGATGAAAAAATACGACTGCGTTGCGGCGATTCAGTTCCTCGAACGTTCCCGCAAATGCTGGGTCGCCAGGCCATTTATCCATGTAACTGGTCCACAGGGCGATGCCGTCTGCCTTGAGCACGTCAAAGGCGTATTCAATCTCTCGCAGACTTCCATCTTGGTCGGGCAGCGGCAGCGCCGCAAAATGCCCGAAGCGGCCTGGGTGATCTTTGACCAGCTGCGCGCCGTATTCATTGTTCTGCCGTGCCAGGCCACGCGCCCTCTCACTGCGGTCACTCATCGAATCCATCACGAGGCGCTGCACGGGCGACAGCATCGCGGTGGCGATGCCATGATTGTCCATGATGTCAATCGATACGGCTGGCGTCCAATGCCTATCCGCAAATCCACTTGCGCGCAACTCGTCCTCCATGGCCTTCACGTAAAACGGCGGGAACATGTGATGATGTACGTCAATTCGACCCGGCATGGCGTGGGCGACCGGCGAGGTAATCTGCGCGAGCAACTCGCCCGCTGGCGTGATCGCGCCCGCGGCTAGAGCAAGAGATTTCAGAATCTCCCGGCGGGATGGGCCGGAAGGCAAAAGCCGGTCGTTCTGCTCGACCAGACACTCGGAAGTATCGCTACGAAAGTTGTGATCTCTCATATCCACTTTTCTCCGTTCCACCTGTTCCCGGGGTATTTGCGGCACACCATATCACAGCGCGCGGTTTCCACGATTCGCAAACCACAGCGCTTGAGCGACTCCCGGAGTCCTACAGGGTCGACCCTCCTGCTGGCAACCGCAGCAGGGCAACAGAGAAGTGCACCAGCGAAAATCTCAAGTCAAGCCGGAAATGTTGTTCCCGTTCGATCCGTCATTTCGCTCCTCTACTTAGCCAGATAGAGGTAGCCGACGGTGTTGTTTCCGGGCGAAGCCCACCACATTCGTCCCTTGGGATCGTTGTTGAGTTCTCTCATCCCGTTGCCAACGGCCGGAGGCGGATATTCGGTCACCTTGCCCGTTTGCGGATCCAAACGGCCAACGGTATCCATGACCCCGGAGGCGTACCAGACATTTTGGTCCTTATCGAGTCCAACCGGATACGGGCTGGGTTCCTCCCCAGGCAGCTGGTATTCCTTGAAAGCTCCTGTTTCCTGGTCAAGCCGGACGATCTTGCCTGCCGTATATTCGGCGAGGTACACGCTTCCATCACTAGCGACCTGGAACCGCCTTCGCGAACCTGGAGCCGGCGGAGGAGTCCACTTCGTGATTTTCTCCGTTTTGTAGTCCACTTTGAAAAGCCTTCCTTCCCCGCCGACCTCGTCGAACCAGATGTTGCCATACTTGTCCAAGTTTGACCCGTAGGTGTTGGGTATCTCAGTTAACTCGGTGTACTTCTCGCCTTTAGGATCGAAGCGGTAGGAGTAAGGATTACCAGAAACCCAGACAATCCCTTTCGGATCAATCCGGACGGTGTTCATTCCTCCCTTTGCTTCAGGCCCCTTGTATTCCTTCATCTTCCCCGTCTTCGAATCCAATTTCACAAGTGTGCCGCCTTCAATTACAACCCAAGTTGTACCGTCAGGCCCAACAGACGCCGAACGGGTGCCGACGCGCGGGACCTGGCTGGAGAGCATGAATTCTTGAATTTCCCCTGTATTCGGATTCAGCTTGCCAACACCATTTACGGTCCCAAAGTAGGGCAGCCAGACATTCCCCTCTTTATCTGGATTGGCGTCCCAGGTCATGCGTCCCGGCGGCATCTCGTAGGTGACATAGACAATCTTTAACGCCTCATCGCTGAACTGCTGCACGGAATCCTTGTATCCCGGGAGGTCAGCCGGGGACTCTGGCAGTGCCCCGGGCCCCGTGCCGAAGGTCTTACTCAGATACGCAGTCAGATCGGCAGCGTCCTGATCATCTTTGATCTGACCGATAACCCCGCCACCGATTCTTTCTCTCATGTCTTTTACCGTGTCTTGCCAGCCGTTCTCGTCCCGGGATACTTCGATCATCTTTTGAAACCCATGACAACTCGCTCCACAGGATTGCACGAAGCGCTGTTTCCCCTTCCCGGCAGGCATCAATTGGAAGCCTTGATAAATGGGAATGTCGGTCCAACGCACCGTTTGTTTTTGCAGGGTCCAGTCCAGACTGGCACTTTGGTCAGCCCTCAAAGTGATCCCTGTACGTGGGTCGCTCTTGTAACCTATGGCTCTCGACAAAACTTGGTAATCGCCCGCCGGCAGATTTTCCACTCGGTAGCGCCCGTCGTTGTCAGAGAGCACCATGACCGTTATTCTGGTCTTTGCATTCCGCGCTTCGACAAACGCGGCCCGAAATGGAGTCCCACCCGGCCCTTTTACAGTGCCGGTGATCGTCGCCGCAGATGCGAGCGATGCGAGAAAAGCCACGGAACTTGCCAAACCCATCATCTTGCTCAGTGCCATGACTGCCGCTCCTTTTCCGTGTGCAATGTCGGGTGAATCCGTGCATGGAGGCAGACGGACCTAGGTGCTAAACCTCGCGGAACCAAGCCCCTCGGGTCAACGTGCAAGATCGAGCGCGCAGAGGCTGTCAAACAGATGGACTGGTCGGGGCAGCTGCGGTCGGCTCCCCGTTCACTGCCTCTCCGGTTGTCATGACAGCGACGAAATCAGTAAGATGCCGCCATCGTAGTGATTTTCGTCTTGTCGGGATACAACACACCCAAAGCCTGTTCTTTCACGTCACCCCCGCGGGTGGTGTACCAGATAGAATTTTCGCCTGAAACTTCTAGCTTCGGCATGTCGGTTCTCTGAACGGCAGGGTAATAGGTAAACTTCTTTGTGCGCGGATCAAACTTGATCAGCCCTCCCCCTTGCCCGGAATCAGCGATCCACAGGTTGTAGTCGTGATCCTCCTTGATATCGTAGGGGAAGGAAAACGGCACGGGTTCGGTGTACTCCACCATCTTCCCCGTGGTCGGGTTGAGCATGCCAATTTTCCCCACGCTATCGAGCGCATACCAGACCATACCGTTATGGTCGACTGAAAGACGGCGCATGGTGCACGGCTTCGAGAGCGGAGCGTACTCGGTGAATTTGTCGGTGCTGGTGTCGAACTTCGCCATTTTGCAGGCCGTCCATTCCGCTACCCATACGTTGTCCTTTTGGTCGACAACGGCGCCATAGGGGGACGAGTAAGGAGTAGGCAGCGTGAACCGGGAGACTTCTCCCGTCTTGCGGTCCCACTTGGCAATTTCGTTTGTATACATCAGGGTCGTGAAGATATTTTGCTTCGAATCGACCATCGGCGTATTGCCATGAGGAGGACGCTCCGACTGCCCTGGGTAGTAAGGATAAAACTGCATCGATCCGGTCTTGCTGTCGATTCGCACGAAGGCAGTGTGACCCGCAACCCAGACGTCGCCGTCTGCATCTTGCGTGAGTCCGTGGCCACGATAAATTGGGCTCGAAACCGGATAATCGGTCCACGAGGCCGTCCGCGGGTCCATCTTGCCAAACTGCAACCCGGCCATGTCCACATACCAAACGTCCCCATTCAGGCTCAGGTGTTCATCATGGAATCGCCGCTCGTGGCCATTCGGCAGCGGTGGCAGGTGGTACTCGATGAACATAGCCTTGCCGAGCGCTTTTTCATCCACAGGCACGTCGGGAACTGCCAGTCCCCTCGGAGTACTGCTCGGTCCGAAGTTCTTGACCAGATAGTCCACCAGAACCTGGCGCTCCTGGGGGCTAATGCCTTGCGGAACACTGGCGGCGCTTATCCGCCCCGGCGGGTTCGAGGATGGTGCGGTTGACTGCATCAAATCGATGCCGGCGTTCCACTGGTCGGCATCCCATTGCTTGTTCGGCACAAAGTCCGGACCGTGGCATCGCATGCAGGTTCGTTCGATAATCTCCCGGCCAGGCCCGGGCGGATACAACTCATCGTAAGAAAGTAGCGGCTCGTTTTTGGGCAGTCCGGGACGCATCTGTTGATTCGGTCTCGACGTTCCCTCCTGCAGGGAAAAGTCCGCTGTGACATCCCTCCCCGCTGTCACCGTGACCTTCTGTACCTCTCCACCTGTGAACCCGTTCTTCGTGACGCTCACCTCGTAGGAGCCGGGGAACAGGTTCACTGCTTGATACCGTCCACCATCGGTATACACCATGTAGACAACGTTCTTGTCTACGTTCTTGGCGTAGACCTTGGCAGCTTTGAACTCTTTCGGCGCTTTCACCGTTCCGGACAGAGAACCCATGCCGGCAATGGCGTTGGTTCCCGCAATGGCGCTCTTGTCGGCCCTGGTTTGGCTGCTGGCGCTCGGTTGGATGCCCATGAAAACAAGTACACTACAAAATAACCCCAGGACGCTTAAGAGCCAAAGCTTGCGATTCATCGATTATCCTCCGCAACCGTAATGGTTCGCCTGAACCCCAACGTATTCCCCGGATGGCTGGCAATATACATCTCAATGCCTCCCCAGACAATGCTTAGCCTCATCCTACCACTTGCTGCCATAGCGCGTCCCAAGCTACGACTGCCACGTTGCCACCATCTCCGCGAGCCAACCAAAACCGGCCTCGGTCGTATGCGCATGATGGAGTTGACGGTTCCAGAGGCGGTCGACAGCGAGGAATCAATAAAGTTTCCCGCCGCTATTCCCAGTTCGGTGCAGGTGCGTTTGGCATCGCCGTTTCCGCTTTTGTTGCGAATGCACGCGACCTGGAGGCCAGTCGAGGGCCTATTGCTTACCAGGATCCTCCGCTGAGCCGACCTCCCGTCCGGCCAGCACCGCCCTGTGTACTTCCGCAATCCCTCGACTTTCTGCATGACATTCCGGTAATCCTGAGGAACCTCTCCATTTCTGTTTTTTTCGTGGCTCATATCCGCATGGATGAGAATCGGAGTGACGCATACAGTCGACTTGTCCTGGAAGCGCGCCCGCACGATCGAGAGAAATTTATCATATTTTTGCCCGTATTGCCCCGCTGCGTCGGCCCCGCGAAGGAGTTCGTCCCGAGCGCGAGCACCAGTACGTCCCAGTCTTTCCGGCTTCCAATATATTCCGCAACAGCCGAATCCGACCACCCATTCCAAGCGAGCATCGGGAAGAGCGGGAAGCCCTTCCAGGTTTTGGACCAGGTGCGGGCGGGGGCGTTGCCCGAAAACCGGGAGCAGCCAAACAGAATGACACCACGAGCAAATACTCTCCGCTGACACGCGACCAGCATGCCATCTCCGAGCGCCGCCTTGCCGCTTACCAAACTGAGCCGAAGTGGCTGCCGATAGGGAGTATGTCGCCCTGGGCTTACAGGAGATTTCGGTGTGTGAAAACTTCGACGGAAAGTTCCTGCAGCCCAGAAAATCTCGGAACAGAATCTTGAGCGCGAACTGGATTTGCCGTGGTTTGCCGTTTGTGGCCGTGATCTGCCCGAAGTTCGACTCCGGTGCTTGCGAGAACGGACTGAGGAAGGTCGGATCACCACCAAATGCCACGGTGTTCGGAAAGCTCCAGATGGTTCAGGATGTTGAAGATTTCAGCGCGGAACTGCACCGAGCCAGCCTCCCCAAGCAGTCCCACCATCGTATCCTGGACCAGCGGGAAGTCCCAATTCCTTGGCGCCGTCCCGCGCACGATGTGAATCCTATTTTTTCGAGTTCCGCTCCCGGCCAGTTCTGTGGAGCCGTAGATACGCGTTTATTCTGAATGCCTCAACCCCGATCGAGCCGCGCGTTGCACGGTTTAATATTTTCCGGACCTGCTGTACGCTGTTGTGTATACTCTTGTCGTTTGCGGTCATTAACCCGCGCTCCAACGTTCCCTGCGACTCACTCCCGTGAAAGCAGCTGGAAAAAAATGGGCGTGCAGAGTGTTCGTAAGTGGTGTAGATGAAATAAAACAGAGAGGTCCTTAGAAGTGACTGCTGCCCGCTAGCGTGGGTCGCTTCTGATCCCCTGTGCGCTGTGGCGCTATCGGCCAGCGATACCTAGCGTCCAAGGTCAACTTACCTGTGCGTACAGCCCGTAAGCCGTCGCTCGCGGAAAGCATTCAACGAAAATCGAAACCGGAGGCAAGCGACTCCCCGTCAGTCAAAGAAGACGGTTTCCTGGCTTGAA
>Ga0209526_10000196_pt1 | contig 37571 bp, 39 predicted proteins | sample JacPinW_OM2H0_M1_FD_188566 | JGI IMG/M metagenome (GOLD analysis project Ga0209526, IMG submission 188566) | Forest soil microbial communities from Algoma, Ontario, Canada - Jack Pine, Ontario site 1_JW_OM2H0_M1 (SPAdes) (version 2) | ecosystem: Environmental > Terrestrial > Soil > Boreal... | reverse complement strand
AAGCGTCGGAGGGGATCGATCACCCAAGCTGGAAGCGCGCCATCGTCCAGAACCTCAACCGCGGGATCCAGTCGCAGCGGGATGGCGCGTTCCCCAGCACGTTCGATGGAGGATCGGTACCGCCCGAACGCTGGCAGGGCGCGGTCGGCCTGCTGTGGATCCCGGGACTCCTTGAAGGCGCCGGCTACCTCGCAGGCGAGGCGGCGCCCAAGGAGGTCGACCCCGACCACGGCGCGGCACAGAATGCGGCGAAGCTCGCCGGCTCGGCTTACGCGCGGTTCGTCGAAGACGAGTTCATCTACGGCGCCGGAGGGGATCTCGAGCTCGCGCCGTCTGTTCAGGATGGCTACCACGCGGTGATGGCCTACGTCGCTCTGTACGAGGCAACCCGTAAGCCGCGCTGGCTGACCCTGGCACGCCGCGCCGCCGACTGGATGCTGAGCTTCCGCTGGTCGTACAACCTGCGGTTCCCCGAGCACACCCTGCTTGAGACCTACGACTTCCGCAGCCGCGGCGCGGACGTGGCGTCACCGCGAAACCAGCACCTGCACGGCCAAGGCCTGATCTGCCTGCCGGAGATGATGCGGCTGGCCGAGCACGCCGGGGACCCGTACTACCTGGAGCGGACCCGCGACAACCTTGCCTGCTTCCTGCAATTCATCGCCCGCGAGGATGGCGATTTCAACGCCCGCAAAGGCATGGTGACCGAGCGGTACTTCAATTCGCGCGGCGCCGGGCCCAAGGGCGCCATGCTGCCGATCGCGCATGCCCGGAGTGCCGGCCTCGTCCTATATGCATGCCAGGCGGGACTCAGTCTCGACGAATAGCGCACGCCGTCACGGCCATTGCCATCACGATTGGCCTGGGAGGGTGCACCTCGACGGTGGCGGCCAACCCGACCCCCACCGGAACGGCGACGCTCAGCGGCTCTGCGTCCCCTGATACCTCCCCGTCCCCCACGCCGTCAGCCAGCGAGTCGGCAACCCCGACGCCGACCGCCACCGGCATCGATCCAGGATTCGTGCCGGCGCTCGGCGCCATCCAGATGGTCGGACCGCGCGCCGGCTGGGCGGTCGGATCGCATGCCATCTTCGCGACGACGGATGGCGCGCACTGGACGAAACAGTACGGGTCCACGGAGGAATTCGTTGGCGTCGATTTCATCAGCGCCACCACGGGATGGGCGGTCGCGACTCGAACGCTGCTCGGCACGACGGACGGTGGACGCTCGTGGCGCCAGTTGGGCGAGCCACCCACGCCCATCCGTTCTCTCCATTTCGCGAGCGCGACGCAGGGCTGGGGCATTGCGGGTGGCAGCGATCCGCAGCAAGTCCATGGATGGTTGGTTCCCCACGACGGGGCGACGCTGGTCGCCACGCAAGATGGTGGCGCGACGTGGGCGGCTCTCGACGGCCCGCCGAACCCGCAAACCGTGTGCTTCAGTGACGCCGCCCAGGGATGGATCGGTACGAGGGAGGGCGTCTACGCCTATCGGAAGATCGATCAAGGGCAGACCTGGAGCAAAGTGCTCCAGCGGCCGGACGAGCCGGCGCCGAGCCTACCGCAGATGACGCTGATCCAGTGCGCCGCGCCGCACGCTCTCTGGGTGCTGTTCGTCGGCGGACCGAGCGGCATGAGCCATAGCCCGTATATTGCGTACGCCACCATGGATGGATCCAGCTGGAGGGCGGTGCTGAAAGAATCGATGACGGAGCCGTTGGCCGGAGTGCCGGCCGGCCCCGACACCTATCCGCCCAGCTTCAGCCTCGTGGACCCCCAGGACGCGGTCTTCATCGGCGACGGACCCGCGACGAACGTCGCCCAGTGCGTCATCGCCAGCAACGGCGGCGCGACGCTTCGCCGCACCGGCCGCATCGACAACGCGCCGGAAACCTTTGCCGCCGCCTTCGTCAGCGTCACCGCAGGCTGGGTCTTGACCAGGAACGCCGGCGGTGATTACGTGATCGATGCGACCGCCGACGGCGGCTATCACTGGTCGCAACAACTGGCCGTTCCGCCAACCTCCGCCGGCTAGTGCTGCTCGGTCTCGACATCGGGACCGCCGGCGCCCACGCCGTCGCGATCGATGAGTCCGGATCCGTCGCCGCCTCGGCGTCGTCCCGATATGCGACACAGTCGCCGCGTCCCGGCTGGACGGAACAGGACCCCGACGATTGGTGGCGTGCCACGGCGCAGGTCCTGGCGGCCGTGGCCCGGAAGGTTCATGGCGAGATCGCCGGACTCGGATTGACCGGCCAGCGGGGCTGCGTGTTTGTCGACGCCGCGGGCACACCGGTTCGGCCCGCAATCCTCGGCAGCGACCGGCGTGCGGCCTCGCAGGCGCACTACATCAGCGAACAGATCGGTGCTCGGCGCCTGATCGAGATCAGCGGCAGCCCAGCGCTGCCCGGCCATCAGGCGCCCGCCATCCTCTGGTTGCGGGACGTCGAACCGGTCCAGCTCCGCCACACCCGGCGGGTGTTGCCGGCGAAAGATTACGTCCGGTTGCTGCTGACGGGTGAGGCGGCGACCGATGCCGCCGACGCGGCCGGGACGCTCCTTTTGGATCTCCGCCGGCGACGCTGGTCGGACGAGATCCTCGATGCGCTGGAGATCCCGATCGACTGGCTGCCGAAGGTCCACCAGAGCGTCGAGATTGCCGGCGGCCTGCGCCCATCGTTGGCCCGTGAGCTCGGCTTGACGCCCGGCCTTCCGATTGCGGCTGGCGCGAGCCAGGCTGCCGCCGCAGCGATTGCCACCGGCATCGTGACCGGCGGGCTTGTCAGCTCATCCATCGACGCCGGTGGCGTTCTCGTGGCGCAGATCGACGACGCCGTCACCGATCCAGGCGGCCGGGTGCAAACGGGCTGTGCTGCAAACCCGGGGCGCTATCACCTGATGGGGACGACCCCATCCGCAGGTGGGTCGCTGCGCTGGTGGCGGGAGGTTCTTGGAGGGCGCCTGGACGATGCCGAACTGTTTGCCCAGGCCGAGTCAGTGACGGTCGGAGCCGATGGTCTCTTCTTTTTGCCCCAGGTCGACGGCGGGGGGACTCCGCTTCACGACGCCGGCGGCGCATTCATCGGATTGCGGGCGCATCACACACAGGCGGACCTTACGCGGGCCCTGATGGAAGGCGTGATCCTCAGCCTGCGAGACCGGCTCGATGTGATGCGCGAACTCGGCGTCGAATTGCGCCAGGTTCGCGCGACCGGCCGCGCGGCGCAGAGCCGGCTCTGGCGGCAGATGCAAGCGGATATCTTCGCGGTGCCGATCGCCACCATGGCATCGACACCCGACCCGGCGGTGGGTGCGGCCCTGCTCGCCGGCGTCGCCACCGGAGTATTCGCCGACGTGCCGGCGGCGTCCGCAACGGTGGCGCGCCTCGACACCGTGCTCCGGCCCGATCCTGACCGGGTTGCGCGGTACGAACAGGTCTACCAAACGTTCAGGACCCTCGACCCGGCGATCCGGCAACCGACGGCCCGCTGATGGGTGGCGGGCCGACGCGATATCAGTTGTAATATCCAGCACGCGGGGCGTAGCGTAGCCTGGCTAACGCGCATGCTTTGGGAGCATGAGATCCCGGGTTCGAATCCCGGCGCCCCGACACCGACTCCCAGGTAGGTTTCGCTATGCTCCCGGTCCTCGTCATCATCGCCGTGATCAGCGTGATTGCCGTGCTCGCCTTCCGCTGGTTCGAGCGCTACCGATATTCGGACGGCTGGCGGAGCAGCGAGTTTCGCGGGGTCGCGTTCTCGTTCCTGATGTGGTTCGGTGGCATCTTTGGGCATCGCGTCCCGCCCCCGCCCCAGGCGAAGGTGGAATTCGCGACCCGGAGCGAGGAGCCCAAACCGCCTCCCTCAGGCGGCGCGGCGCTCCCTGATCAGGCTCCGGATGATGAACAGTAGGTTCGCCGGGCGTTCCGCCAGGCGCCGCATCAGGTATGGGTACCACTCGGTGCCATACGGGACGTAGATCCGGACGCGGTAGCCTTCCCGAAGCAGCTGGTCCTGCAGATCGCGGCGGATCCCATAGAGCATCTGGAACTCGAAGCGATCGGTCGGAATCTGGTGCTCGCGGGCGAATTGCTTGGTCGCTTCGATGAGCCGATCATCGTGCGTGGCGATCGCCGGATAGATTCCATGCAGCAACAATTCCTGCATCTCGGCTTCGAATTTTGCATCGACGTCGGCCTTCTTCGGGAACGCGACGTCCGCCGGCTCGTCGTAGGCACCCTTGACCAGCCGAACCCGGACTTTCGCCGCATTCACTCGGGCGACGTCGTCCACCGTGCGATAGAGATAGCTTTGCAGTACGACGCCGCAGTTCGGATACCGCTCGTGCATCGCCAGCACCAGGTCGAGGGTGCGCTGTGTGTAGGCGGAGCCTTCCATGTCGATCCGAACGAAGTTGTCGAGTTGCTGAGCCCGCTGGAGGATCCGAGTCAGTAGCTCCTCGCAGAGGCCGGGCGAAATATCGAGCCCGAGTTGCGTCAGCTTGACGGAGACATTCGCGTCCAACCCCTGGAGTGCGATCCGTTCGAACGCCGCCAGGTAGTCCTGGGTCGCGGCCCGGGCTGCCTTCTCTTCCGTGACGTTCTCGCCAAGGTGATCGAGGCTGGCAGACCAGCCTCGCTGGTTGACGTCCGTCACCACTCGGACGGCGTCGTCCAGGTGATCCCCGGCGACGAAGCGGAAGGCCAGCGACGCGGTGAGTCGTCGCCGGGTGACGAAGCGCTGCAGCCCGCGGCGGTGCGAAAGATAAAGAAACGAGGCCCGAAGCACGTCAGCGCCTTCCCGGCGCCGAAAGCGCGGCGTCGAACGCCCCGTGGACTTCGAGCGCGTTGAGCGCGCGGGCCCGATGGCTCAAGAGATTTTTCTCCTCGGTCGAAAGCTCCGCCAGCCGGCGGCCGCCGGGCAGCGCAAAGATGGGGTCGAAGCCGAAGCCGTGGTCGCCGCGGGGCTCGGCCGCGATGGTGCCCTTGAGAATGCCCTCTCCCTCGAACACCCGCCCATCCGGGAGTACGAGCACGGCCGCGCATCGGAAGAACGCCGGCGGCGCGGTGGTGGCCGCCTCGCCCAGGGCCCGTAGCAGCGCCCGGACTAGGGCGGGGCTGTCGCCCTTGTGCTCCACGCCGGCGAAGTACGCCGAATCGATGCCCGGCCGGCCGTCGAGCAGCGGAACCTCCAACCCGGAGTCATCCGCCAGCGTCGGCAAGCGGCTGAGGCGAAGTCCGGCCTCGGCTTTCTTGCGGGCGTTTTCCAGGTAGGTGGCGCCGTCTTCGACGACGTCGAACTCGATGCCGGCCTCGACGGGACTGACCAGCTCCATCGGGAGGTCGCCCAGGATCGAGCGGAGCTCGCGCAGCTTGCCCTCGTTCGTCGTGGCGAGTAGCAGCCGGTTCAGCGCAGCTTCAGCGCCTTCTTCTGCGCCTCGACCAGCTCGGCGGCACCCTTGATGGCGAGCTTGAGCATCTGGTCCATCTCTTCTGGCTTGAAGGGCTCTTGCTCGGCGGTGCCCTGGATTTCGATGAAGCGACCGTCGTCGGCGAGCACGCAGTTCATGTCGGTCTGGGCGGCGAAGTCTTCGAGGTAATTGAGGTCCAGGCGGGGCTGGCCCTGCACGATCCCAACACTAACCGCGGAGACAAAGTGCCGGATCGGCAGCACGCGCAGCAGGTTGCGCTCCATCGCTTTTTGCAACGCCAGGTGGAGAGCGACGAAGCCGCCCGTGATGGACGCCGTCCGGGTACCACCGTCGGCCTGCAGCACGTCGCAGTCCACCATGATGGTCCGCTCCCCCATCAGCGGCATGTCGACCGCCGCCCGGAGCGCGCGACCGATGAGCCGCTGGATTTCCTGCGAGCGCCCGTCGACCCGACCGGTCCGCGCCTCGCGCGCGGTTCGCGTTTGCGTCGCCCGTGGCAGCATCGAGTACTCGGCGGTCACCCAGCCTTCGCCCGTGCCCTTCTTGTGCGGCGGTGGCTTGTCGTCCCAGCTCGCGGTACAAAGCACGCGCGTGTCGCCCATGTTGATGAGCGCCGAGCCCTCGGCATAGAGGTTGACGGCGGTTTCGATCTTCACCGGCCGGATCTCGTCAGGTTTCCGGCCGTCGGGTCGCGTCTGGGCCAACGCGTCTATCTTCGCAGAGCGCGGATGACCTGAATGCTGACCTCGAAGAGCAAGATGAGCGGAACGGTCAGCAATAAAGGCGTGAAGGGGTCGGCGCCGGGGGTCACGAAGTTCGCGCCGATGAAGATGCCGATCCAGAACTTGAAGCGGTTGTGATTGAGGAACGCGGGCGTCACGATGCCGACCAGGCCGAGCATGGTCAGGGCCAGGGGTAGCTCGAACGTGATGCCAAAAATGGCGATCAATAGCAGGGCGAAGTTGATGTAGCTGACCGCGAGCGGGAAGTACTTGATGTCACTGGTGCCGAAGCCGATCAAGAACCGCAAGGCAATCGGCAACGCGAAGAAGGCGAAGAAAATGCCGAGGACGAACAGCAGGCTGGCCGAGGCCACGAAGCCGATTGCAAAACGCCGCTCGGCGCGGCGCAACCCGGGCGCCACGAACCCCCAGACCTGCCAGAAGATGATCGGGGCCGCCAGGATCAACCCACCGAACAAGCCAATCTTGAAATACAGCAGGAACTTGTCCACCGGTCGAGTGAAATAGAGTGGCTGACTGCCGATGACCTGCTTGATCGGCACCAGCAGGACCTGGAGGATCCATCCGGAGACCAGGAAGGCCAGGACCGTGGCGATGCCCCAGGCAATCAAGGAAATGATGAGGACGCGGCGAAGCTCCTCGAGGTGCTCGATCACGGTCATCCGCCGCTCTTCGTCGGGATTGACGAGTGTCGGTTTGGCCATGCGTTACCTACCAGCCGGGCCGGCCGGCGGCACGGTCAGGCCTTGGTATCGGTCGGCGTCGGCTTGGCGTCGGTCGTGGGTGGCGTAGCCGACGTCGTCGGTCCTGCCGGCGGCGGGGTGGGCTCCGGGGCGGCCGTGCTCCGCTTGATCTCGTCCTGCAGGTCGGTCGATGCCCGGCGGAATTCCCGGAACGCCTTGCCGATGGCGCCGCCAACTTCGGGCAGCTTCCCTGGGCCATAGACGATCAGCACGATCGCCAGGATGAGGAGAATGACCCACCAGCGTTCAAATCCAAACATTCACAGGCTCCTTCGCGGCCCCATTATACGCGCGACCTGACGCCGCCTCCCTTAAGGGAGGTTGAGACTAGCTCGTCTGTTCCTGCGCGGTTACGGACGTCATCGTGTCGCCCTGTGCGATCTTGAGGACGACGTCCATGCCGCTCTGAACGTAGCCAAACAGGTTGTAACTCTTGGCCAGAGCCTTCGTGTCATCGACGGTACAGATGAAGAACTGGCTGCCGTTCGTGTTGGGCCCCGAGTTGGCCATGGCCACTGCGCCGGCGGTGTACTCGCCCAGGACTGGTTCGTCGTTGAACTTGTAGCCGGGTCCACCCGACCCGGTGCCCAGCGGGTCGCCGCCCTGGATCACGAAACCCGCGACGACGCGGTGAAACTTGAGCCCGTCGTAGAAATGGTCGTTCGCCAGGAAAACGAAGTTGTTCACGGTCTTGGGCGCGAGCTTCGGATCGAGGAGAAGGGTGATGGTGCCCTTGTTCGTCACCATGGTGACCAGGTAATGGTGGGCCGTGTTGATCGTCATCGGCGGCGGCGCGCTGTAGCTCTTTCCTGTGCTCATGCTTGGGGTTGGAGTGGCTGCGGTGCCGGGGCTGCCGCCGGCATTGCGTCCCACATAGACTGAGAACGCAATCATAGCGACCGCGAGAATGGCGAGCGTCGCCAGCATCTGCGGGACCCGCCGGGAGGCTTTGCTCATCCCATCTCGTCCCAGCACGGCATATCCGCGGCAACCTCTTTCGCGTGGTAGGTCAGGACCATCTGGGCGCCGGCTCGGCGAATGCCGAGCAGGATCTCCCGAAGCACGCGGCGTTCGTCGATCCAACCCCGCATTGCCGCCGCCTTGACCATGGCGTACTCGCCGCTGACGTTGTAGGCAGCGACCGGGACCTCCGTGGAGTCTGCGACCGCGCGGATGACGTCGAGGAACGCGAGTGCCGGCTTGACCATCACGATATCGGCGCCTTCTTCGACATCGAGGCGCGCCTCCCGGACGGCTTCGCGCGCATTACCGGGATCCATCTGGTAGCCTCGACGGTCGCCGAAGCTCGGCGCCGAGCCGGCCGCCTCCCGGAACGGTCCATAAAACGCTGAGGCGTACTTGGCCGCGTAGGCGAGGATGGCGCGGTCCGTGAACCCACCGCGATCGAGGGCCGACCGGATGGCTCCAACCTGGCCGTCCATCATGCCGGAAGGGGCGATCACGTCGGCCCCGGCGGCGGCCTGCGTGACGGCGATCCGCTGGTAGATCTCGAGCGTGCGGTCGTTGGCGACGGTTTCACCGTCGAGCACGCCACAGTGGCCATGGTCCGTGTACTCGCAAAGACAGAGGTCCGCGATCAATAGGACATCCGGCCCAAACGCATCCCGGAGCTGCCGCAGCGCTCGTTGCACGATGCCATCGTCGTCCCAGGCGTTCGATCCCTCGGCATCCTTGTGCGCCGGAATACCGAAGAGCACGAGGCTGCGGACGCCGACCTTGATCGCGGCCTCCGCCTCACGCGTCAGTGAGTCGATCGTGTGCTGATAATGGCCGGGCATCGCCTCGATCGACTGCGGCTCGTCGATCGCATCACGGACGAACAGGGGGTAGATCAGATCCTGGGGCGCGATCTGCGTTTCGCGCGCCAGCCGGCGGAGCGCCGGCCGGGACCGCAAGCGGCGGGGACGTTCGTTAGGAAAGCTCATGCTGAAATTGGAGCCCGGCTGCGCACGATGGCGTCGACCAGTCCGCGCGTCGTGTACTCCTGCGCGATGATATCAACCCGCAGCCCGAGGTCGCGGGCCGTCTGCGCCGTGATCGGGCCGATGCAGGCGACCGTGACCCGGTCGGCCGGTCGGCCCTCGATCGCGTTGGCGAAATGGCGCACGGTCGACGAGCTCGTGAACGTGATCACGTCCACGCCCGGCAGGCAGGCGGCCAGCCGCGCGCGCAGGTCGGGCGGCGGGACTGCGCGATAGGTTTCCAGTATGTCGACGCGGGCCCCGCGCGCTCGTAACCGGTCGGGGAGGACGTCGCGAGCTCCGGCCGCCCGGGCCAGCAGGATGCGGGCCCCGGGCGCCATCACCGCTGCCAGCGACGACGCCAGTTCCTCGGCGATGAATCGCTCGGGGACCAGGGCGGGCTCGATCGCGGCGGCTCGGCTACGCGCCGCGGTTTCGGGACCAATCGCCGCAACCTTTATATGTGCGGGCAACTCGCGGCCGGTTTGCCGCAGGACGTCGACCAGGCGGTCGACGCCGTTGGCGCTGGTCAGCACGAGCCAGTCGTAACTGGCAAGACCGTTCAGGGCGCTCGGGTCGACCGCGATGGCTTCGATCTCGATCACCGGGCAGAGGATCGTTTCGGCGCCCTCGGCTTCGAGGGCCCTGGTCAGCGCCGCCGCCTGGCGATCGGCGCGGGTGACCATGACGCGCATCCCGGAAAGTGGACCGCTCCTCCGCGCGAGCAGGCCCGCGGCGCCCTGGGCCTCGAGGCTGGCGGCGACCTCGCTCACCACATCCGCATCCCGCCGCCCGCGCGCCGTTGCGCGAATCACGGTTGCACCGCTGGCATCGAGCACGACCGCCTGCAGCACCAGATCCTCGCTCGCGAGGACGGCGTAGGCTCCCAACGCCGACAGGCAGCCGCCGCCGAGCCGCCGCAGCAGGGCTCGCTCGGCCAGCACCGCCCGGCTCGTCGCCCGATCGTCGACAGCCGCGGCGAGTCGGGCCGCCTCGCTGCCCTCGACCGCCTGCAGGGCGAGCGCGCCCTGGCCGGGTGCCGGGAGCATGACGTCGAACGGCAGCAGCTCGTGGGCCTCGCCGAGCCGGCCGAGCCGTTCCAGGCCGGCCGCCGCGAGGATCAATCCGTCGACCGCACCATCGGCCAGCCGGCGCAGCCGAGTGTCGACGTTGCCTCGAATCTCGACCGCCTGCAGGTCGGGCCGAACCGCGGCAATTTGCGCGGCGCGCCGCGGGCTGCCGGTGCCGATCCGCGCCCCGCGCTCAAGCTTGGCCAGCGTCGCGGGCGGTCTGGCGATCAGCGCATCCCGGGCGTCGGCCCGCGGCAGGAAGGCCGCCAGCGTTAGTCCTGGCGTCGGAAGGGTCGGCAGGTCCTTCGCCGAATGGACGGCCAGGTCCGCCTGTCCGTCGAGAAGCGCCTGCTCCAGCTCCTTCACGAAAACGCCCTCGCGGGGTGATTCCGTGAGACGCATCGACGGGTGACGATCGCCATGCGTCGTCAGCGGAGCGAGCACGAACTCGTGCGCCGGATAGCGGCGGGCGAGCGCGTCCGCCGCCAGCTGGGCCTGGATCATCGCGAGCGTGCTCCCTCGCGTCGCGAGACGGAATCTCACTGAAGGCCAACCTACCAGCTAGCTAGGGCGACGGAGACTAGCTGCGGCGGCCGACGACGTAGTAGGTCAGTGACTCGAGCGCGTCGCGGTGGGCCGAGGGTGGGAACGCCTGGAGCTCGGCGCGGGCCTTGTCGCCGAACGTCTTGGCATAGGCGTACGACTCGTCGATGGCGCGCGAGCCTCGGACGATCCGGACGACCTGGGCATAGTCGGCGTCGTCGAGCACCGGCTTCGAGAGCACGGCGTCGAGTTGCCCGTCGAGCGACGGGTCGTGCCGAGCGAGCATCAGAGGCAGAGTCACCGTCCCTTGCTTCAGGTCGTTGCCGACCGGCTTGCCCACTTCCTGTTCGGTTGCAAGATAGTCCAGCACGTCGTCGGCAATCTGGAACGACATCCCGAGCAGGCGGCCAAAGCTCCGCACGGCCTCGACCTGCGCCTCGTCGAGCCCACCGAGCACCGCGCCGCAAAACGTCGAGGCAGCGAGGAGCACCGCCGTCTTTCGCTCGATTTTGGCGTAATAGTCGTCCAGCGATTGGTCGTAGCGGCGCTGGCTGGTCAGTTGGAGCATCTCGCCAAAGCAGATCGTCATCACGGTCTGTGAGAGCAGCGCGTCGATGCTCGTATTGCCGATCTGCGACATCAAGTTCGCACCCTTGGCGAAGTAGTAGTCGCCAATGATGATCGCCGGATTCGGGCCCAGCGTTTCGTGGATCGTCCGAAGGCCCCGGCGGGTGGGCGCCCCATCGATCAGGTCATCGTGGATCAGCGTGGCGTTGTGAATGAACTCGATCGCCATCGCCGCGCGGTACACGTCATCCATCCGGGTTGGCCGGCCGAGGCCGGCTGCCAGGAAGACCAGCGCCGGCCGGAGTCGCTTTCCGCCGGCATCGAGAATCTGCTCCATCGCGTCTGCGACCGGGCCCAGGTCGGCCCGAACGGTGCCGTGCAGACGCTGCTCGAAGTCCTCCAACTCGGTACGAATGGGCGTGATGAAGTCCGTACCCGTCATGGTGGCGCTCACGCCGCCCCCTCCCGGCCGCTGATGGCTTCGACGAGCTCCAACCGGACGTTCGTGATCGGTGGTAGGTCCTGCCCGAACAGGATCCGCGCGGTGTCGGTGAACCGGTCAGCCGATCCCGTGACATAGATTTGATGCCGCGCGGTCTCGCTCTCAGCCGACTCGAGTCCGTTCTTGGCCAGCACCCGCTTAACCCGGGCCGCCGTGGTCTCGGCCGAGTCGACGACGGTCATGCCGTTGCCGGCAATCTTGCTGATCAATGGCTTGAGCAGTGGATAGTGGGTGCAGCCGAGGATCAGCGTATCGGCATGGTAGTCGAGAATGTCCCGCAGCGCCTCACGGAGGACTGCCTCCGTTTCAGGGGCATCGGACTTGCCGGATTCGACCAGGTCCACCAGCTGGGGAGCGGCCTTCGGCAGGACGCCGATGGTTGGATTCGCCTCACGGATCGCATGCAGGTATTCCTGGCTTTGGAGCGTGCCTTCGGTCGAGATCACGCCGATGCGCTTGTTCTTCGTGGCCGCGACGGCAGCCTCGGCCCCCGGCGTGATGACGCCGATGATCGGGATGTCGAAGACCTCGCGTGCCGTATTGAGCGCCGCGGCGGTGGCCGTATTGCAGGCGATCACGACCAGCTTGACGTCGAGCTTCTCGAGAAACCGGATGATATTCAGGGCGAAGTGACGGACCTGGGCCTGGTAGCGCGGACCGTAGGGAAAGTGGCCGAGATCGGCGAAATAAATCGTCGATTCATGGGGCAGCTGCGCCTGCAGCTCGCGCAGAACGGTGAGCCCGCCGACGCCCGAGTCGAAGACGCCGATTGGCCGCGGGTCACTCATGTGCGCAACCCCATGTTAACAATCCCTAATTGAATTGGACCGCAGCCGTCTGGGGATCGCAATCGGGCCCCGAATTGATCCTGGCGCGGCATCCAGCGCAAGTCGTGGCGTGCCGCTTGGTTGTACCGGCGATGAAGCCGCACGTCCGGCGCGGTCGCGCCGCGAAAGAAAAGCGAATCGAGCGCGCCAAGGCCCGCCGGGCCGCCTCGCTGAAGCCAGCCGCCTAGGCCTGCGGCGCCGAAAACCCCCCACGATCGATGGGTCTTTCGCGCGCCATTCTTGTTTTTTTCTTTACCCGTACTGAATACGGGCGGGGACTGAGCGTCCAGAAGCCGTTACAGCGGTCGTTGCCCGGAACGGGATTGCCGGCGTTTTCTCCCCATGGGCGCCTCCCGTATTTGGGACCAGCCCGCTCGGCCACCTTGGGTCATCGTGCGCGTTTGCTTGAGTCCAGAACGCCACCCAAGATGGGCACGCTTTGCTCAATCTTCGCGTGGCCGCGGTCGCCGCCGCCATCGCCGTGGCGTCCGCCCTAGGCGGCCCGGTCGTGGCCTCGGCCGACAGCTCGATGAGCATCGCCGTCATGGGTCAGCAAGACGGCGCCTGGGCGGGGGCCCCGCTCGGTAGCTCCGCGACGGACACGATCGGCTCAGCGGGCTGCGCGATTACGTCGGTCACCATGATGCTGCGGTACTACGGTATGAACACCGACCCGGGCGCCTTCAATGCCTGGCTGACGGGGAACGGTGGCTATGCCTACGACGACCAGCTCATCTGGGACGCCGTCACGCGCTACTCCAATGGACGCGTGGCGTTCTCCGGCTGGATCGGTCCCGACCTGGGCGTGATCGACGGTGAGCTCGACGCCGGAAGGCCCGTGGTGGCTGAAGTCCGACTGGGCGGCAACCAGCATTTTGTGCTGCTGGTCGGCTACACGACGGATGGCGGAATCCAGATCAACGATCCCTGGTTCGCCGACACGGTGAAATTTAGCGATCGATACGGCGACCCGTCGACCGGGATCGTTTCGATCCGGACCTTCGCGCCAGTCGACCCGGCGGGCCCGCGCGGCCAGGGCCGGGTGAGCTGGCTCGCCAATGCCGTAGCCGCCGTACATCTATCGCGATGACGAGCGCGTCCGGCGGGAGTGGCACGGTCGTCCGGTACTGCCGGTATTTCCTTCGCAAGGCGACGATGGCCCGCTGATGCTCGGGGCCATGGTCGATGACCCGCGCCCGCCCCAAAAGCAGCACGAACCATAAGCGGCGCCAATCTTCGACATAGTGATCGATCAACAGCGCCGCCCTCGGATTGGCCCGCACGTTTTTGACGCGGCGCAATTGACCGGGGTTGACTGACTTGGGCTTGCCGTCAATGGCCTGATACAGCGTTTCCCCCAGCAAGACAAAGCACACCGGCACGACGGACGGCGTGAAACCGTCCGATGTCGCCAGATGCCCGACCCGCGCCCGACTGATGCGCCGTCGCAAACTCGCATCGATCACGGCGACATCAAGATTAAGATCTCCGTTTGCGTTGACTTTTGCTGATAAGTGGTCTATATCTTTTGTTACAGTCATGACTGTCAGTCTGTGGTTGAAGGCTCGAGCCGTCGAGCTGGGCGCCTCGCTCTGCACAGCCGGCATCCTGATCGCCGGCCTGGCGGCCGGCGTGCCCTTCCTCCGGGCGCGCATCCCTGAAACGTTTCTCTATGGGTTCTGTTGCGTCGCCGCCGTCGTGCTCCGCGCCGCCATCGATCTCGCGGTGCGCGGCGCCGCCCTCGTGGCCCGCGCCCTCACGCCGATGGCACGTGTGGCAACCCGTGTCGAGCTATCGGGCGCCTGATAGCCGGCCTGCTCCACGAAATATTTTGATATCAACGATATAACTAAAATCACCTCGGGGTGCTAAGATGGGCACCCGGACAGCCGTGGGCGGGGCGCCCGCCACCAAGGAGGAAGTAATGGGATATTTGCGAGGCATCGTGCACGGAATGATCATCGGCGGGGCCGTGGCCTTGCTGTACGCGCCAAAGCCCGGGCGCGAGATGCGCGAGGAGCTTTCCGACCGGCTGGACCAGGTCCGCGGTCAGGTGCAGCCGGTGCTGGACCAGGCCCAGGGCGTGGTCGACTCGGCGCGACCCCAGGTCGAACGTGGCATCTCGAAGGCGCAGCAGTCAGCGCAGCGGATCACGCGTCGCGGAGCGGACTCGAGCTATGCCGGGCCATCCGGCGCGGGCAGCGGCAGCCAACCCGGCCCCGGAGTCTAGCGCCGCAGCGCCTAGAATTTAGCGCGTGGCGTCGAACGGAGAGGGCATCGTCGTCGCAGGGGGCGTCCGGACCGCGATCGGCAAGTTCGCCGGCGCCTTCAAAGACACGCCGACCTCCGATCTCGGTGCGAATGCGATCCGGGCCGCGGTGGACCGAGCCGGCATCTCGCCCGACGTCGTCGACGAGGTCATCCTAGGCTGTGTCGGCCAGGTGGGCGAGGACGCCTTCAACGCGCGGCTCGCGACGCTCAAGGCCGGCCTACCGGAGAAAACCACGGCGTTCAACGTGAACCGGCTGTGCGGGTCGGGGCTGCAGGCGATCAACAGCGCGGTCCAGGAGTTGCGCACCGGCGAGGCGCACGTCGTCGTCGCCGGCGGCAACGAGAACATGTCGATTCAGCCGTACCTGCTGCCGCGCTCGCAGGTTGGATGGCGACTTGGCGAGGCCCAGCTGATCGACGGGACGCTGTCGCTGGTGACGGACCCGTTCGGCCGCTACCAGATGGGATGCACCGCCGAGAAAGTCGCCGATCGCTACGGGGTTTCCCGCGAGGCACAGGACAAGTTCGCGGCCGAGAGCCAGCGCCGGGCGGCCGCCGCCATCGCCGAGGGTCGCTTCAAAGACCAGATCGTGCCGATCGCGATCGCACAGAAGAAGGGCGATCCGCTCATCGCGGACGTCGACGAGCATCCTCGGCCCGGCACGACGATCGAGTCTCTCGGCCGGCTGAAGCCGGCGTTTCGTGACGGCGGCAGCGTGACGGCTGGCAACTCGTCGGGCATCAACGACGCGGGCGCCGCTGTCGTCCTGATGACCCGGGCGAAGGCCGGCGAGCTCGGTGTCCGGCCGCAGCTGGAGTGGGTCGCCGACGCCGTCGCCGGGATCGCTCCCGAGATCATGGGCGTCGCCCCGATCTTCGCCGTGCAGAACTTGCTCAAGAAAGTCCGGATGACGATCAACGACATCGACCTGATGGAGCTGAACGAGGCCTTTGCCGCGCAAGCCGTCGCGGTTATTCGGGAACTGGAGATCGATCCCGAAAAAGTCAACCCGAACGGAGGCGCGATCGCCCTCGGGCATCCGGTCGGCGCCACCGGCGCAATCTTGACCGTCAAGCTGGCCTACGAGCTGAAGCGCCGGCAGGCCGAGTGGGGCATCGTGACCATGTGCATCGGCGGCGGCCAGGGCATCGCGACCCTTTTCAGGAACCTCAACTAGCCCCGTCTCGACTGCACGGGATCGGGCCACTTCGCGTTGTATTCGGAGACATGGGCCGGTTTCGTCGCCCCCTCATCCTCGCCGCGACGGTCGTGCTCTCCGTAGCCACCCTGCTCCGGTTTGGCGCCCTGCCCACGATCGTGGTACTGGCCGCCGGGGTCACCGCGGCCGTGCTGATCGGCCGGCACCAGGCTGGGCTCTTCAAGCTCCGCTCCCGGCAGCGGGGCCGGCAGGAGCCGAAGTGGCGGCCGACGGTGCAGCACAAAGAGCTGCCGCCCCCCGCGGATGACCCGGTGATCGTCTTCCCAGAACCCGTGATCGAGCTTTTCAGCCTGCGGGCCCCCCCGCTCGCTCATCTGCAACTGAGCTCCACGGTTCGCAGCCAGCTCGACGGCTTTGCGCTGGGAAGGACCCGGCGCATCATCGAGGCCCCCGATCTCCTGGCTCACGCGGCCGCGGACGCGGAGTCGTGGCCGTTCATCGAAGCGGCGGTGCAGAAGAGCCTGTCGCTGGCGCGCTCGCGTGGCATGGCGTTCACGCCCGAGGGCCAGCCGCGCTTGAACCAGGCGCTGGCGCTCAGCGCGGCCCAGGGGGTGCTGCTCGCCGAGTGGCGGCAGCTCGAAGATGGCAAGACGGTATGGGACGGTACCAGCGCGCGGATCCGCGCGTCCGACGCGTTCGCCATCCAGCGGATCACCGAAACGATGGAACGGTCCCAGTTGCCCGAGCTCTTCGCGGGGATCGCTCGCCGCCCGCCGGATTTCGAAGTCCGCCTGCTGCTGCCCTACACGCTGGCGACGGCCTTCTTTCTGCGTCTGCGTGGCGAACGGCCGCAGGCCTTCGCCGCCTGACCCGTCGCGCCTACCGGGACGCGGCCTGGGCAGGCACCTCCTGATGCCGCTGTCGTGGAAAGCGCACAAACGAGCGATCACCGATCCACTGCGTGGGTGGGGCGGCCCACCATTTCGCCATGTTGTTGAGCTGCCCCGCGTACTGGGCGCGCAACCGTGAGAAGGCCGCCCACGACTCCTCTGGCCCGAGCAGGGACCAGCCGGCGGCGGACAGCCGCTCGCGAGCCTGGTCGAACTCGTAGCGTTCGACACCCACCTCGTGATCGCCTTGGGTGCGGAAAAAGCGGCCCAGGTCCTCTACCAGGTGGGTCCCCATCGCAAACATCATCTTGGCGGGACCGCGCGGCCCATCGACCACGGTCGTGAGGACCAGCGTCGTCCCATCGAGGATCGCCCCGAGCGCGCTGATCCAGGACTCGTTGTCGTGTGACGAGCGGAAATAGGCGAGCACCGGATACGCCAGGTGACTGTCGAGCACTTCGGCGGCCCATTTCTCCCATTCGCCGAATAGCTTCGGCAGGTCGTCCTCCATCCCGAGCTTGGCCATGGTCTCGAGCAGGCTGACGCCGGAAGGCGGAGCTCCCGCACGGGCGTCGAGGGTGACCACCAGGATCTCGCGCCGCTGGAACGACCCGTAGAGCGAAAACAGGAAACTGATCGCCAGCGCGATCGTGCCCAATCCCGATCCGCCGGCAACCAGGGCCAGCAAGCGAGTCACTCCCGAGGTCGCCACGAAGTCGCCGAAGCCGATCGTCAGCACCGACGTTCCCGCAAAGTAGAGGGCGGTGGGAAAGTCCCGTACCATTGGGTGCAGTTGCGCGCCCAGCGCAAAATAGACCACGCCGAATCCGAGCACTAGACCGCTCAACCACAGCACCAACAGGACGACCACGACCAGCGGGGCGAACATTCCCAGCATTCGCTCTCGCTCCCCGGCTGAGCTGGTGCGCAGCCCCATCGCCCGCCAGGCCCGCCAGCCAGGCCGGACCACCCAGCGCGTGATTCGGTAGCGGGCCGGCGTCGGCCTCGGCACGACGACACTCTGAAACACGTCGTTGAGGACGTAGGCCACGACCCCAATGCCGAGGATCAGCTCAAGAGCTTCGAGCATGAGCGCCATACTACTCACCGCCGAGGCTGGTGCCGGGACAGGGACTCGAACCCTGACGCCCTTACGGGCAGGCGATTTTAAGTCGCCAACGTCTACCTATTCCGTCATCCCGGCGCGAGCAACATTGTAGGGGGCCTCGATCTTGTTTTCTGCCGCCGTATGCGCTAGGCTGCCTGACCTGTATGTCCCGCGCCTGGGTCCGATTGGCGACCGTGTTCGTGGCGACGGGCGTGCTCGGCAGCGCGCTTGGCTCGGCGGCCGCGCAGCCGGCGAGCCGGTCGGCGGCTCCGGCCGCTTCGCTGGTCGCTGCGGTCGCTTCCCCCGACCAGCACCTCCGGCCGGAGCGATTGGAGGTCCTCGACGCAGCCACGCCGACCCCGACACCGTCACCCCCGCCGGCGGCCGCACCAATCCGGACACCCCCCACGCCAACGGCTGCCACCGCGCGGCCCATCCCGACGCCGGTGATCGATGCGCCGGAGGTGGCTCTCGTGAACCTCGATACCGGCCGCTTTCTCTGGCAATCGAACGCGCGCGTCGCCCGAGCGCCAGCCAGCCTCACGAAGATCTTTACCGCCATGGTCGCGAGCGACCTGATGAGCATGAACACCGTGGTCACGGTGCCCGCATCGATCAGCCAGCTGCCGGCGGACTCCACATTCATGGGCCTGACAGCGGGAGAACGGCTAACCGTGCGAGATCTCTTGTATGGCGTTTTCCTGAACTCCGGAAATGACGCCGCCGAAACACTCGCGACGGCGGTGACATCACGTGCGACGTTCATCGGCGACATGAACGCCAGGGCGGCCCGCCTCGGCCTGCGCACGACGCACTTCACGAACCCAACTGGCCTGAGCGCCTCCGGCCAGTATTCGTCGGCCTACGATCTGGCAATCGCGGCGACCTATCTCGAACGGCACTACCCGGGCCTGGTCGGAATCGCCGCCACACCCGCGATGACGATCCCGGCGACGGCGACCCACAAGGCCTATACGCTTGTCAACCTGAACAAGCTGTTGCACACGTATCCGGGCGCGTACGGATTGAAAACGGGTTGGACTGAGGAGGCGCTGGGCTGCTTGATCACGACCTCGAGCCGCGGTGGCCACCGTCTCCTGGGAGTTTTGCTCGGCGCACCAAACGGCACCGCCTACGCCGAGATGCCCAAGGTCCTGGACTACGGTTTCGAGCTGCTCGGCGTCCTACCCCGCCCCGCCAACCCCTAGGCGAATGTCAACGCGCTACTGCGCGGCTGGCCGCATCCGCGCACGCCGGCTCACCGCCAGCGCCAGAGCCCCGGTGCCGAAGACGAGCGCCACGAGGCCGACGAGCCAGCCGAGCACCGGAATGATTCCGACGACCGCCAGCACGAAGAGCCCGGCCAGCAGCGCCAGGATGTCGTGATACCTACCCCAGCCCAGTCGCGCAAAGATCAGCCGCCCGAGCAGGAAGCCCGAAACGACGTAGCCTACGGCCAGCGCCAGGATCCAGAGCGGGATGAGCAGTAACCCGAGCCACCAGCCGCCGATGAAGATCCCAATGATAAACACGATCAGGGCGACGATTGGCGTGATCACGAGGATCGCCGCTCCGATTCCGAGGCTCGCCCAGGGCTCGGCTCGCAGGACATCGATCGCGCGGGTGCCGACGCCAGGGAGCAGGAGGATCAACAGCAGGCCGAGCGCGACGATGCCAATCAGGGCCCGCAGCCAGCCGACGAAACCGCCGCCCACGTTCCGGCTCTGGTCCGTCGGCGTATGCCGCGTTACCGTCCCGGTGACTTGCGCGCCGTTGACCATCTCGACCTGGTTGTTGCTGGTGTAGTCGAGGTTGCCGGCGATCTGCGCGCCATCGAGCTTGAGACGGTCGACGTTTCCATGGACGTCGCCGCCGACGTGACTTCGCAGCGTGAGGCTGCCCGCTGACATCTGGACCCGTCGGGTGACCGGCGCCGCGACCGTCGCCGTGCCACCGGCGATCACGAGATCGCGGCCGATGCTGCCGCCGGACCCAATGTCGATCATCCCCCCGGTGACGACGATGTCTTGCGCCACCTGCCCGTTCAGCGTCAGGTTGCCGCCGCCCGCGATGATGCTACCGCCGACCCGACCGGTCACGTTGATGGTCCCGCCGCCGACGATGAGATCTCGGGTGACGTTTCCAGATACGGTGATCGTCCCGCCGCCCGCGATGACGTTCCCGTTGACGGTTCCCTGGATGCTGATCGTGCCCGCCCCCGCGTAGATGTCGTCGTTGACGGTTTCGCTGGGACCAACCGTAACGTCATTACCCTGCCGAAGATCGGCAGCCGCTGCCTCCAGCGGAAGCCAGGCAAACAGTGCGGCGACCATAATCGCGCCGCCCCCGATAACGCGACCGTACGTCGCAATTGTGCGTGCCATCCCGATCCCCTCCTGTTCTGGCAGCAAGTCCTGCCTGCATTCTGCCACTCCCCCACCACGTCCCGTGTGGGTGAACGAGTTCAGCCGACGGCCACGTTCGGCTCGGCGGCTTCCGCTGAGTCCGGCGCCTCACGACTAGCGGCGGGACGCCGCGCCTGCCGCGCTCGCAATGGGATGCCGGGCATGAACAGCGTGGCGACCAGCGCAATCGCCGACAGCGCAATCGCGACTGGAAGTCAGTCCGGGTAGCCGACCGACCGCGCGCTGGCCCGCAACAGGGCCCGGCGTGCGAACCCTGCAGGCAGGGTCACCACCGCCGCGATGCCGAAGATCAGCCAGAGCAGGATGAGCAACCCGGTGATCACGTAACCGAATCGCCAGTTGTATTCGGGGTTGTCAGAAGTCTCCTGTGCCCGCCCGCCAGGAGGAATCACCGCTGTCGTCGAACCCCGCCAGTACTCGAGGACTATGGTCTCCCCTTCCGGGCGCGAGGCGCAGATGTCAACCGTATGAAGGTCGGCGGTCACAGTCGACCCGTCGGGCCGGCTCATCGACAGATCGCAAAAGGCGTACTTGCCGTTGGCACTCCGATAACTCGTGACGATGGCCGTTTGCTCCAGCCGGCAGTCCGGAATGGTCGCGGGTCCACAAACCGGTGCCGCCTCGTAGGCCTGTTTGGTTTGAAAGCTAGAGAATGCGTAGACCGCGGCGGCGAGGAGTGCCATCGCAAACAGGCTGAGCGGAACGACGAGGAGCAACCTCCCGGCCAGCGGCTTCCCGGCAGCGTCGGTTAGATCGACGGGCCGCGCGGTCGTCGGAGCCTTACAGGCGTTGGCGAGGGCAGCATAGAGGCCCTGATCCTGTGCGGGTATGTTGCCAGTCCCGGCGGCGTGGGTGATCCCGGTGCTGACGGCAAGGCCGATGATGGCACCGACGGCACCCTGGGCCGCACCACCCGCGACCCCGCCGGCCGCACCCTGCCGGAGGCTGTCCTTCCACGACTCCGACCGAAACGACTCGCCGCGAGGCTGCCCCGACTCGTCGATCCATCCGAGATGGAGGCAGAAGGGCGTAGCGCTGTCTAGTGACAGCGTCGATTTGCGAAGCGGAACGCTTATGACGACTCTGTTGAATGGACCTTCCGTCCGGGTGAACAGGAAGCGGGAGTCAGTCAGCCAGAGGCGCTGGTCGGCAGGTCTACCCGGAAATCTGACCGCGGCGCAGACCAGCAGTCGCTCGCCCGGTTGCATCACGGCCCGGAGAGGCGCCTCGACGCCACGCGCGCGCCAGCCTCGAATCCTCGTCGCGGTCGACGGCTCGGGCCGAGGGTCGGTTGCGAACTGCTGCATCCCGATTTATAACGGCGCGGCTCGACAGGTCCAGCGGCGATGAAGGGAGCGCCACCCGGCGGCGCTCCCCGTTCTTAGGCGACGGGCGCCGCTTCCTGGTAGGTGTGCGCACCGGCCTGCGGCGCGGCCTTCACCGCACGCGCGCGGACGCCGAGGACGCCGACCGCCGCGACCAGTACGACGACGACCGCCAGCGCCATGCTCGGGCGCATGGCATCGACGAACGACTGGGTGAAGACGGCATGCGCCAGGCGCTGCAGCTGTCCCACGATTTGCGCTGGGATGCCCGCCGGTAGCTGTAGGCTGCCACCCGTCTGGCCGCGCCCCACCTGAAGACCCTGGCTGGCCGCCTGGCTGAACCCATCGACGAAGCGGGAGCGAAACTGGTCGGGCAGCTGCGACGAGTAGCCGACCGCATGATCGCGCAGGCCGGTCGCAAGCTGGTTCTGCAGCACCGCGCCGATGGCGGCACTCCCGATCACGGTGCCGAGTTCTTGCACCGTGCTCAGCACGCCGGACGCGACGCCTGCCAGCCGTGGTTGCAAGTCACGCGTCGCCAGGCTGTAGACGGGCGTCCAGACACCGGCGAGACCCAGGCCACCGAGGACCAACCCCGGAACGAAGCTCCAGCGATTGGCGTCCACTTGCACCCGCCAGGCGATATAGGCCATGCCGATCGCGAACAGGGTCAGCCCGGCCATCAGGATGTATTTGCCAAAGCGAGCGGCCAGCGGAGCCACGACACCCGAGAACAGCATCATGACCAGCGGCATGGGTGCGGTCGCGATGCCCGCGTCGAAGGCGCTCAGCCCGAGCACGGATTGGAAATAGATGGTGATGGGCAGGAAGACGCCGACCATGGCGAAGCCCATCGCCATCAACACGAGCGTCATGACCGTGTAGTTCCGATCCTTGAAGACCGCGAACGGCAGCAGTGGCTCACGGTCCTGCCGGCGCCACTGGATGATCAAGAAGAGCGCCAGCACAACGACACCGGCGCCAATGATCTCGGGGATCGTGATGCCCGACCAAACGCTCCCCCAGTTGTAGCGCTGCCCCTCGATCAAACCGAAGACGACGCCGAAGAGGCCGGCCGTTGCCAGCGCCACACCAGCGAGGTCGAGGCGGTGCCGGCGGCCCGGACGCAGATCGGGCACGAGCGCCAGCGCCAGCGCCACGATGATCAAGCCGACCGGCAGGTTGACGTAGAAGATCCAGCGCCACCCGAAGTTGGTGACGATGAAACCGCCGACGATCGGACCCGCCAGCACCGCCAGGCCGGCCAGCCCGCCGTAGATGGCGAAGACGCCGCCCCGCCGATCCGGTGGAAAGATCGTGGTCATGATCGGCAACCCTTGAGGGGCAAGGATGGCCGCCCCAAGACCCTGGGCGCCGCGGGCGAGGATCAGCTGCGTTGGGTCCTGGGCGAGACCGCTGAGCGCCGAGGCCGCGGTGAAGATCACCACGCCGGCCATGAACATGTTTCGCGGACCGAAGATGTCGCCCAGACGTCCCGACGTGATCAGCAGCACCGCGTAGACCAGGCTGTAGCCGTTGAGCACCCAGAGGATCTGATCGAGCGACGCGTGCAGATCGTCGACGATGGATGGAATTGCAACGTTGACGATGGTCAGGTCGAGCAGGGTCATGAAGAGACCCAGTGCGAGCACGGCCAGCGCCAGCCAGGGCGCTGCCGATCGACGATTTTCAGTCATGGCTTCGAACCTCTATGAACAAATTTTGCTAGACAAAGAATCGGCGCAGTTCCGCCGCCACCCGTTCCGGCTGTCCGCGTCGATCACGATTGCCCGAGGCCTCATGGCCGAGTCCCGGAAACTCGACGCGCCTCACACGTGGCAAGACCTTCTCGAGAGCGTCGACGGCTGCTTTCAAATAGGCCGGGCTCTTGCTACCGCCGAGCAACAGGACATCGGCGCGCAGAGCCCTGAAGCGCTCTAGCGCCCCATGTTCCTCGATCACGAGTTGAAAATCATAGTGCAGTGTCGGAGCGAGCATCCGCATCGTGACGTCATCGCGGCCGGCCTTCTTATCCTCGCTGGCCATCATCATCGTGGTCAGCCGCTCCAGCAGCCAGCGGGGCATGGCATTGAGCATCGGCGGCCCCATCTGCGCGCCTTTCATTCCGGTGATCATCGCCGCGGCGACCTTGCCCTGTGCGATCTCCTGGTCGAAGCGCGTCAACCAGGCCCACGGCGCAGGGCCGTTGACCATCAGCGGCGGTTCAAAGATTGCCGCCTTCTGGATGGCGGGGAGGGTGAGTGCGGCTTCGAGGCAGATTATCGCGCCCGAGCTGACGCCGAAAACAAAATGGGCACCCGTCTTGGTCAGCAGCGCATTCATATCTTCGACGTCCTTCTCGATGCCATGGTCTTTGCCGTACGGGCCACTCAGGCCGCGGCCACGGCGGTCGGGCAAGTAGACGGTGAGGCCAGATGCCAGCGCCTCGGCGAGTTGCAGATGGCTTAAGCCGGACTCCATGGCCCCGTGGAGCACGATCACACCCGGGCCCTGGCCGAGCTGACGATACCCGATGCTGGTGCCGTCTTTCGAGGTTACGAAGCCGGTGATGTCGTGGCCCGGCTCGGCCACGGTCGCTTGATGTTTCAAAATGGTTTTCGACACGGGTTATAAAGCTCCTTCCTTGTTGCGCAGCGGGAGCCTGGTTATACTCGGGATTGCGCGCCCTTGAGTACCAGGCCCCCTTGTGGGACCAACTCGAGGAACACGACCTCTGACGGAGTGGTCAGAACACTTCGCCGGAGGTCGTTGTTATTCATCCGACCTCACCTCCTTTGGCCGCTTCAACCGACTCTTGATAGGCCCTCATCTGGTCGTGCGTGATCCACAGCTTTCCCGCCTGGATTTCCCGGATCGTCCCGCGCACCCATTCCAATTCGGCCCGATCCATCGCAAGCCCGTACTCCCCTTCCAGCACGAAGAGCCGCGGAAGGCGCAGGTCAGTGGTCAACGTCTTCAGTTGGGTGCCGACGGCTGCGATCCGGGCCTCTAGGCCAACGGTCCGTAGCTGGAGCAGGCGGACGACCTCTTCTTTGGCGAGCCCGCCCACGAATGCCAGCGCGGCGGCGAACTGCGGGTACTCGTGGACCGGGTCGGAAACCAGCTCGCGAAGCCAGTCCTTGATCTCCTCCCGACCGGCTTCAGTGATCGCGTACACCGTGCGTTCCGGCCGGCGCCCCTCACGGCTCGTCTCCTGAGACTTGATGAAGCCGCCCTGCTCGAGCCGCTCCACGGTGTCATAGATCGAGCCTCCCTTGATCTTGACCACCTGGTCGTGGCCGCGTTCCTTCATCTTCGATTTCATCTCGTACGGATGCATGGGTTGCTCCATCAGGAGGTTCATGACGGCAAGCGCCAGCGGCGTCCTCGGAAGTCCGGTATTAGCCTTCATCGGTTAGTCGATTGCGACTATACCACCTCGACCAGTCGATGTCAACCAATCGCGGCTCGAACTTCGCCAGCCCGGGCCCTTACAGCATCCTTACAAAGAGCGAGGACGATATATGGACGTGAGCGCGGCCGCCCGACGCATCCTGGTGGTCGATGACGACCCGATGGTCGCGACCACCGTCCAGCGCGTCCTCCGGCCGGAGGGCTACGAGGTCGAGGTGGCGCTCGGCGGCGCGCAGGCGCTGGAACAGGCCCGCGCACACCGGCCCGACCTGGTGGTGCTCGACCTGATGATGCCCGGCGTCGATGGATTGGAGGTATGCCGGCAGCTGCGGGCGAACGGGAACCTGCCGATCCTGATGCTGACCGCCCGCAGCGGTACGCCCGACCGCGTCCGCGGGCTCGACACCGGCGCCGACGACTACCTCGTCAAGCCCTTCGCGTACGCGGAGCTCCTGGCCCGGGTCCGGGCGCTGCTGCGCCGCATGCCCCCGCCCGCCACCGTCCTCCAGTTTGCGGATCTGCGGCTGGAAATCGAAACCCGCGAGGTCCGCCGCGGCCATCGGCTGATCCCGCTCACCGCCCGTGAGTTCACGCTGCTTGCACACTTCCTGCGACACCCTCGCCAGGTGCTGACGCGTGATCAGCTGCTTGGAGCCGTATGGGCCGGCGAGGATACCGACGACAACGTGGTGGCGGTCTACGTCGGCTACCTTCGCGCCAAGCTGGACGGCGATGGCGAGCCGCCACTGATCCAGACGGTCCGAGGTTTCGGCTACAGCTTGCGCGAGGCCTGACGTGTCATTCCGCCTGCGACTGGCGTTGTTCGGCGCGGCGCTGGTGGCGTTGACGCTGCTTGCCTTCGGCTGGCTCGTTTACGAGCTGGCCGCGAACAGCCAGCCGAATGCGCAGGACGAGGCGCTGAAACAACGTGCCGCCGATGCCTTGACCTCGGTCAGCACGGCTCCACCGGGCGAGCTCAACGGCGCGACGACGCCGTCGTTGAGCGGCGCGGAAGACCTGCAGCACCGGACCGACCCGTTCACGGAAGTGTTGACCTCGTCCGGTGTGGTGCTGTCGAGCACCGGTCGCGTCGGAAGCGCGGCCCCGACCGTGCCGGCGTCCCTGCTCGATGCCGCCGCCACGAGCGGCGCGATCGCGACGGTGGACACGCCCGGGTCCCCGCAGCTGCGCCTCTATGCCAGGCCCTGGACCCGCACCGACCTTGGCCTCCGCGGGTTCGTGGTCGCCGGCCAGCCGACCAGCATCCAAACCGAGAACCGCAAGGGCATCCGAGGCTTCCTCATCATCTCGTCGGTCCCGACCCTGCTGGCGGCCTTTCTTGCCAGCTGGCTGATCGCCGGACGAGCCCTCCGGCCGCTCAAATCTGTGGTCGAAACCGCAGACTCGATCGCCCGAACGCGCGATTTGAAGCGACGACTCCCTCCCGCGAAACGAAGAGACGAGATCGGCGTCCTCAGCGAGAGCTTCAACGGGATGCTGGACCAGGTTGAGGCCGCCAACCGGCAGCTGACTCTCGCCCTCGAAGCGCAGCGCCGCTTCGTCGCCGATGCCTCGCACGAGCTGCGGACGCCCCTGACAACGATCCGGGGCAATGCCGAGTTACTGGCGCACGGTCCCGCGGTCCCCGAGGAGGTGCGCGCGGCCGCCGCCCGGGACATCGCGAGCGAAAGCGAGCGGATGAGCCGGCTGGTCGAGCACCTGCTGACGCTGGCCCAGGCCGATGCGGGACAGCACCTCGACCTGGCACGCATATCGCTGCGCCCGCTCATCGAAGCCGTTTGCCGGCAGGCGCAAACGACACACGGGGATCGAACCTTCCGGAACGTGGGACTGACCGACGCGACGATCGAGGGCGACCAGGACGCGATCCTCCAGTTGCTCTGGATCCTGGTCGACAATGCCGTGAAGTTCACCGGGCCGGGTGGTTCTGTGGAACTGGGCCTGCGGCAGCACGACTCGACGGTGTTGCTCACGGTGGCGGACGATGGCGCCGGCATCTCGCCTGCCGACCTGGATCGAATCTTCGAACGCTTCTACCAGGCGGACCCGGCACGTTCGAATAACGGGGCCGGCCTAGGCCTCTCCATCGCTCGCTGGATCGTCGAGGAGCACCACGGCACGGTGACCGCGCGCAACAATGACGGTCCCGGCGCGACGTTTACCATCACCTTCCCCCTCGCCACGTAACTTCTTACGTCGGTCTTATCGCGGCCGGATACGGTCGATGCGTGTACGACATCGCCACCGACCACGCGGGCGCCTTGAGCGCCGCCATCGTCCTCGTCGTCGTTCTCTGGTTGTCCGTCCGCGTTCTGCGTTGGCTGGCCGGTCGCCGCATTGGCTGGGCGATTCGGCTCTTCGACGCCTACGCCGCCGCCCCGGCGATCACAAAGCTGGCGGCCGCGCTGATGCTGCTCAGCGGCGGCCTTCACCTGGCGCTCGTCCCCGGGCACGAGGGCATCACCGCGCTGCTCTTTGTCATCGACGGGGTCGGATTCATCGTCCTGGGCATCGCGGCCTTCGTCAGCAGATGGTGGCGCCGGCCGGCGATCCTCTGGCTGGTGGCGACCATCCTCGCCTACATCGTCTGGGTGATCGCGGGTTGGGAGACTCCCGACCAGGTCGGCATCGCCTGCAAGCTGATCGAGCTGGTTGCCCTCGGCCTGGTGATGCGGCTGGCTCAGCCGGGACGGCGCACCTGGCCGCGCCCCATCTGGCGCGCCGTCGCCTTTCCCACGATGACCGTCGGGGCAACCATTGGGATCTGGGTCGGCGGACTCGCGCATCCTGACGCGCTGCACGCTCACGCCGGCGCCGTGCTCCAGCCGGCTTCCGCCGTCGCCACACCGACCGAACAGGATGCCGCCAAGCAACTTCTGGCCGCAACCAGAGCCAGCATCGCCCGATACGAGGATCCGGCGGCGGCGATCGCGGCCGGGTACAAGCCGGGGCCGGTCTCGAACGCCGACCCACTCCGCCATTTCGAGAACAAGGCGAATGCGAATGCCGTCCTGGATCCCAACCACCCGCAGGCCCTCGTCTATGCGCAAACGAAGCACGGACTGCAGCTGATCGGCGCCATGTACCAGATGAAGCGCCCCGGCCAGTGGGGGCCCGACCCAGGTGGACCCCTGACGCAATGGCATCAGCACGAGGGCATCTGCTTTTCGCCATTCGGCATCGAATTCAGCTTCGAGACCCCGTTCTGGACCTGTCCGGTCGGGTCGACCAGCATCACGACGCCGCCGATGCTGCATGTCTGGATCGTCGACAACGGAAAAAATGGACCGTTCGCCGCGGACCTCGACAAGACCGTCCAGCGCGAACTGCAAGGGAGTTGAGAACCGCATGAGCATCACGTCGCCGGCCGCAAGAACTAACCAGGCCCCATCGCCCAGTGCACCGGAGATCGCCTCGGTCCTGGTCGTCACCCAGGCAAGTCTCTCGCTGGTCGCGGGGCTGAGCGCCATCCCATTCGGCATCGTCGAGCCGGGGTTTCGGGTCCTCAGTCTCGTGACGATCCTGATCGCGATCGGCATGTTCTGGCTGGCGCGTAACCTTCGGCGGCAACGGCGCTGGGCCCGCCGATGGGTGATCGCCATCGAGGCGCTCAGCCTGGCCACCTCACTGCTGTTGATGCTGCTCCCCATCGGCGCGATTCGGGGACCGGTGCCGGTTCTCGTGAACCTCGCGATGCCGGCGGCGGTGCTGGGCGCGCTACTCTCGCGCGCCGGCCGTCGCGCCTTCGCGCCGGCATCGATGCCGGATCGAAAGGGTTAGGTCAGGCGCCCTTGGCTGCCGGCACCGGCACCGGCGGCGCAACGGCGATCAGGTTGCCCTCGGAGTCCTTGAACCACGCGATCTTCATGCCCGGCCCGGCCTCCGCGACGCCATCGACGGTTTTGACCATGGGTGTGTCGTAGTCTTCGAACTTCACACCCTTGGACCGGAGGGCTTTGACCGTCCCGTCGAAGTCCTGCACTTCGAGAGCCAACTGCGTATAGGTCCCGGATGACTGCCCGCTGCTGGGATAGGCCACAAACGCGGTACCACCCGCCAACTGATAGAAAATGGCGCCCGGACTCTCCATCGTTGGTGTCAGGCCCAGCTTGTCACGATAGAAGGCCTTGGCTCGTTCGAGATCCTGCGCCGGAAGCATCGCCGCCGCGCGTGCCTGGTTGATCATTTCCCCACCTCCTGGGTCTCGAGCATAGCACCGCCCGTCACGACGCGCGGTAGATCAGACGCGCGCGGCGCTGCCGGAGGTTGCGCTCCTGCGGGAGAGGGCATCGATCGTCACTGCGACGAGGAGGACCAGACCGGTCACGATGAACTGCCACTTGACGTCGATGGCGAGCAGGTACATGCCGTTGTAGATGCCTCCGATGACCAGGCCACCGAGGACGCCGTGCAGCATCTTGCCCCTTCCACCGAAGAGGCTCGTCCCGCCGATGACGGCGGCCGCGATTGCGTAGAGGACCAGCTGACCACCGTTGAAGTTGTTCGACATCCCGCCGAGATAGGAGGCGTAAAGCAACCCACCGATTCCGGCGGTGAAGGCACAGAGAACGAAGCACCAGGTCCGGATGGTCGCCAGGTTGACACCGGCCCGCCGAGCCGCCTCGGGGTTGCCCCCAATCGCGTAGACATAGCGCCCGAACCTGGTTCGCTGGATCAGCACCATCCAAACACCCAACACGGCCAGCACGATAGGGATGACCCAGGGCACGCCCTCGAGCGTGCCGATGTTCGCCCGGTTGATGTTGCAGATCGCGACCACGACAACCGAGACGACCGCGATCAGGGCAATCTTCAAGAGGGTTAGGCTTGCCGGCGGGGCCACGAGCCCGCTGCGCCGTCGGCGGCTGTCACTCAGCCAGAGCACGCTGCCGATCGCGATCACGACCACCGCCATGCCGATCCAGCTCACGACGGGATCGATCGTGCCCCACATCAACTTGTAGAGGGCCAGGATGTTGGGGTTATGTCCGAGGAGGCTCGGATAGCCGGAGAAGGGTCCCAGTCCGAGCAAAATCAGCAACGCCCCGTTGAGGATTAACGAGCCGGCCAGCGTTACGATCAGGGACGACAGCCGGAGGCGGGTGATCAAGGTGCCCTGCACCAGGCCGATCGCGGCGCAGACCAGCAGTGCCGCCACGATCGCTCCCCACCACGGCCACTTGGTGGTGACCGGCTGCACCAGCTGCACCGCGATGACGCCCCCGACACCTGCCGTGAAGCCGGTCGAGAGATCGATCTCACCGAGCAGCAGGACGAAGATCTCGGCCATCGCGAGCACCATGAACACGGCACTCTGCTGAAACAGGTTGACGAGGTTGACCGCGGAGAGAAACAGTTGGTTCGGGCTGATGGCGGTGAAAACGATGGAGATGAGTACGAGCCCCAGGACCACCGGAAGCACACCACTCTGGCCGGCGCGCAGCCGGGCCATCCAGGCGCGAAACCATTCGCCCAGAGATTGGGCAACGAGCTCTGGTGGAACGTTGACGATAGCAGCCTCGGCGGACGCAGTCGGATCGGGACGAGCCTCCGGGGCTTCAGCTCGTGCCATGCTGCCCCTTTTGTCCATTGCCGGGCTGCGCCGGCCGGCCGGAGGCCCCGGTCGTCATGTACTCGACCACGCTCTGCCGGTCGAAGGTTGAGGTGCGATCCTGGGCCACCATCCGGCCTAGGTGCAGGATCGCGAGACGGTCGGCGACCTCGAACACATCGTTGAGATTGTGCGAGATCATCATCACGGCCAGGCCGCGATCACGCAAACGCCGGACGAGGTCGAGCACCATCTTCGTTTGCACGACACCCAGCGCGGCGGTTGGCTCGTCCAACATCACCAGCTTGGAGTTCCACATCACGGCCTTGGCAACCGCCACCGACTGGCGCTGTCCGCCCGACAGCGACGCGACCGGCTGGCGGATCGACCGCACGGTGGTGACCCGCAAGGTGGCCAGCGTCTGGCTGGCCGAACGCTCCATGTCGTCCTCGTTGAGGAAGCCGTTTCGGAGCCGCTCCCGGCCCAGGAACATGTTCTGCACGATGTCGAGGTTGTCGGCCAGCGCCAGGTCCTGATAGACCGTCTCGACGCCGAGGTGGGCCGCGTCGCGCGGGCTCGTGATATGAACCGGGCGCCCTTCCCAGAAGAACTGGCCGTGGTCAACCTGGTAGATCCCGGCGATGCACTTCGTCAGGACGGACTTCCCCGCCCCGTTGTCGCCACAAAGCGCGGTGACCTGCCCAGCCGGCAGGTCGAGGTCGACGTTAAACAAGGCTTGGACCGGGCCAAAGTGCTTCTCGATCCCTCGCAGCTTGAGGAGCGGCTCCGCTGCGGGGGAGTCCTTTACCGCCTGTGCCACGCTTTCACTTTAGCGCGGGATGAGACGAGGCGCCGCCGCCGAGGGCGGCGGCGCCATTGTGTCTAGCTGATACCGGCTGCCGCGCAGGCGGCCGCCCCGGCGGCGCTGCACAGGGCAGCCTTGTCGACGAAGTTGTCCTTGATGACGGTGTCCTTCATGTTCGCCGTGGTCACCCAGATCGGCTTCAGCAGCGATGCCGGCTGCTGGGTCCCCGCCGTCCCTGACGGGGGCGAGGTGGTGCCGTTGAGCAACGCGGGCGGAGGCGTCTGGCCGGCGCGCAGGATGGTCGCCAGGGCGACCGCGTCCTGGGCTTCGAGATAGACCGCCTTGTAGACGGATCCACACTGGTAGTTCGTGAGGACGTTGGCCATTCCATCCGGGGTCGCATCCTGTCCGGTGGTGGGGATCTTCTTGGCGGGAACGTTCGAGTTCTTGAGGACGGTGATCACCGCGTTCGCGAGCCCATCATTGGCCTCGATGGTGGCGTTGATGTTCTTGTGGGCGGTGAACTGCTGCTGGAAGATCGTCCCACCGGTGGCGTTGACCCAGTTGGCCGCGATCTGGTCGCCGACCAGGGTATATCCCTTGCTGTTGGTGGTACCGGCCGGCAATGGGGTGTCCGTCTTTCCCCAGACGATCGAGTTGTAGCCCTGGGCAAAGGAGACCGCGTTCGGGTCCGAGTTCTCCCCGCCGTCGAGTGTGAAGACCTGCGGATTGGTGACATTCCACGCCGTGACGCAGTCCATGAAACCCTGCCCGATCAGCTTGCCGACCTGGACGTTGTCGAAGCTGACGTAGTAGACGTTGGTTCCCTGGAACGTCGCACGGTCATAGCTGATCGTCTTGACGCCATGAGACTCCGCGTACTGCTGGATCGAGGCACCGACGGTGCCGTTCAGTGGATCAAAGATCAGAACGGTCGCGCCGGCGGTGATGTCCGCCTGAGCGAGCGCGAGCTCGGTGGCGTCGTTGCCCTGGGCGTTGTCGATCTTGTACTCCGATGACGCGTACCCGGCGCTATCGAAGGCTTTCTTCAAGTAGGGCAGGTCGAAGTTGACGTAACGCGTCGATGAGGTGGTGTCGGGGAGGATCACTCCCACCTTCCCTTTACCCGCCGCGTGGAGATCCTTCAGCTGGGCCATGGCCGAAAAGCTCTGGTTGAACGAGTCCACGCTGAGCCCCGATGGCACGGTCGCGCTTGCCGAGGTGCCTCCCGTCGTCGAGTTACCGCACGCCGCCATGATGATGGCGATGGCACCGGTGCCCGCCATCAACGTCAAGGATCTGAACTTCCGCATTGATTCCCTCCTCATACTTCGTCGTTGCATTGGGGTACCACGAAAATGGGTTGCATTCCTTGGCGCTCCTGGACCTCCCAGGATTGCTCCCCTGTTCTGGCCGCTTCCTGCCGAACCTATATTCTGGGGCCGCTGCATACGAATACGCAAGCGCGAACCCGCTTCCGCGCATACGCGCTCTAATACTCTCTAACGAGCCATTTAATAACCAATCGCAACCCCCGGGTCCGGTTGTTGAGCCCGGCCGTCTGCGCCGGCCGGGCCCAACGCGCAACGAACGCGCGATTAGAAGCGGCGCGAACCGCGTGCGAAGCTGCCGCCCGCCACCAGGCTGAACAGCAGCACGACGATCGCGGCGCCGAGGATCGCCGAGAGCACCGGGATGCCGGCGAGCGACAGTTCCGGAGCGAGAACGATGTGCAGGACATCGACCATCAACCAGGCGCCCACCAGGCCGGCGACGATGGCGCCGATCAAGCCACCGGGCATTCCCCGAGCGACGAGGCGCTCCCCGATGAGACCGGCGATGGCGCCCACCAGGAGCAGGACCAGCAGATGCGTAAGTGACATATAAGACCTCCAAACATGATCTAGCGCCGCTATCATAACTCATAGGCGCTCGCGGGCGCATCTGCCAAGCGTGTAGAGTCGGAAGCGAGGGGAACTGCTTGGCTTCCAGCCCGACCCGACGACCCGTGCTGCCCGGACAGGGAAAGGCACCTGCGCCCACGCCTTTCTGGCGAAGCCGCGGCTTCTGGATCTACCTCCTCGTCTTGCTCGCTCTGAATTACCTGATCACGTTCGTCTTCATGAGCGGCCCGACACGCGTCACCGTCCCTTACACGACCTTCATCCAGCAGGTGAATGCCGACAACGTCAAGGACATCACCGCCCAGGCCAACTCCATCCAGGGTGACTTCAAGAAACCCGTGACCTCTGGGTCGGCCACTGGCACGCTCTTCCAGACCGAGCGACCGGTCTTCGCGACCGACAAGCTCGATACCCTGCTCGAAGACCACAACGTCCCGATCACGGCGACGCCGCCGGGCTCGGGAGGATCCCCGCTGCTGAACCTCCTGCTCAGCTTCGGGCCGGCATTGCTGCTGATCGGTGGCCTGCTCTACCTGAGCCGGCGGATGTCGACGGCGGGGCCGGGCGGCATTCTCGGAGCCTTCGGCCAGAGCCGGGCCAAGCTCTACACGGCCGACTCCGGGCCACGTACTACGTTTGCCGACGTCGCCGGGATCGATGAGGCCAAGCAAGACCTCGCCGAGGTCGTCGACTTCCTCAAAACGCCCGAAAAATACCAGAAGCTCGGGGCACAGATCCCGCACGGGGTCCTCCTCGTCGGTCCGCCCGGCACGGGCAAGACCTTGCTGGCGCGGGCCGTTGCCGGTGAATCGAACCGGCCGTTCTTCAGCCTGTCCGCTTCGGAGTTCGTCGAAGCCATTGTCGGCGTGGGCGCGGCCCGCGTTCGGGATCTGTTCGCCAAGGCCAAGGCCGCCGCCCCCAGCATCATCTTCATCGACGAGCTCGATGCCATCGGCCGCTCGCGTGCGTCGTCCGCCACCTTTGGAGCCAACGATGAACGGGAGCAGACCCTCAATCAGATCCTGACGGAGATGGACGGCTTCACGCCGAACCAGAACGTCGTCGTCCTGGCGGCGACCAACCGCCCGGAGGTCCTGGATCCTGCCCTGCTCCGGCCCGGCCGCTTCGACCGGCGGGTCACCGTCTCGCCACCCGATCGCGCCGGTCGTGAGGCGATCCTTAAGATTCACACCCGCAACGTGCGCGTCGCTCCCGAGGTTGACTTGGCCGACGTCGCCGGGGCAACCGCCGGCCTGGTCGGGGCCGATCTGCGCAACATCGTCAATGAGGCGGCCCTGATCGCCGCGCGCAAGGGCCACGACGCGGTGACCCGCGATGACTTCGACGAAGCAATCGAACGGTCTGTCCTCGGACTCCGGCGGCCCATCACGCTTGGCTCCGACGAGCGCCGCCTGATCGCCTATCACGAGTCCGGGCATGCCTTACTCGGCTTGCTGATTCCCGAAGCGGACCCCGTCAAGAAGGTCACGATCGTGCCGCGCGGCCTCTCGCTCGGGGTCACCTATAGCCAGCCCGTCGACGACCGCTACAACTATCCGGAGCGCTACCTGCGGGGCCGAATCACCGCGGCCCTCGGCGGACGCGCGGCGGAGGAAGTCGCGTACGGAACCGTGACGACCGGCGCGGAGAACGACCTTCAGCAGGTCAACCAGGTCGCGCGGTCGATGGTGGTGCGCTGGGGAATGTCTCCAAAGTTAGGACCGATCAACCTGACCCAGCCGGGCGATGGCGCGGGGTACCGCGAGCAATTCAGCGAGGAGACCGCCAGGCTGCTCGACGAGGAAGTCCGCCGGATCGTCGACGAGTGCCACCAGGAGGCGATCCGGATGCTGACGGAAAATCGAGATCGTCTCGACCGCCTGGTTGAGGCCCTGCTGAAGAAAGACACCCTCGATCAGGATGAAATCTACGCCGCGACCGGGCTCAGCCGCCCGCCATCCGGTCGCCCGGTGATCGCGCCACCGCTCCCACACAACGGGTCCTCGAAGGACGCCGCCCTGGGGCGGGAAGAGGTCGGGTCCGAGATCGAGCGTTAGCCGATCACGGTCCGCAGCAGTGATTCCGTCTCGTCGGACGGCGAGACGCCCAGCTCATCGGACAGACGCCGGCGGCAATCCTGGTAGACCCGCACCGCCTCGGCGCGGTCTCCTCGCCTGACGAGAACCTGCATCAGCCGGCGGTATCCGGACTCGCGGTACGGTTCCAGCCCGACAACCGCGCGGGCCTGGTCCAGCGCCAGGGCCAACTCTCCGTTCCATAGCAGAGCCTCAACCCGGCAGTCGAGGGCTCGAACCAGGAGATCTCGCAGGCGATCGCGCCGAGCCTCGACCCAGGCGGCGTCCTCACCGGTAAGGAACGGGCGCCGGGCGATGGTCGTCGCGATCAGCGAAGGCCCGTACGCCGCCTCCGGCTGGTTCGCGAGCACGGCGCCCTCGGCCTGGTGGACGGCGTCGGCCGCCGCCTCGATGTCGATCCAGGTGTCGACCGGTGGCCGGAATTGGTAACAGCGAAAGGCATTGGCGATGATCCGGTCGCGGTCGAGACTCATGGTGGCCAGCTTCTGACGGAGCTTGCTGATCACGGCGCTGAGCGCGACCGGCCACGACGGCGGTAGCGCATCCGGCCACAGCAGCTCGGCGAGCTCGGACTGGGTCACGGCGCGTTCCCGCTCCGCCACCAGGTAGACGAGCGCCAGGCGCCCCTGGCGGCCGGCCAGATCGCCTTCCCGGAGCAAGTTCTCTCCGCGCTCGACGGCCACTTCACCCGTCAGGTAGATGCGCAGCAATGGTCCTCCAAACATTCGCCAAAGGCGTCCAGCGATGATCTTAAAGACCCGGGTCGACGATCTCGAGGAGGTGCGGAATGCAGAAACGCGTCGAATGTGAATGCGGCTGGTCGCTCCAGACCGACGACGAGGCGAAGCTGGTGGCGGGGGTCCAGCAGCACGCCAAGCAGACTCACAACATGGAGGGCGTAACCAGAGACCAGGTTCTCGCCCAGGCCAGACCGGTTTAACCAAGAACACATCAGCGCGCCCCGGCGTGGAAAGGCGCGCGTGTAAATAAGAGGAGACGATATGAAATATCTGTATTTGCTATACGCCGACGAATCGAAGATGCCCGCGCCCGATAGCGCCCAGATGCAGCAGCAAGAGGCCGCCTTCGGCCGCTATTACGAAGAAATCTCCGGGCGCGGTATGTTCAAGGCCGGCGACCCGGTCCAGCCGTCAAAGACGGCGACGACCGTCCGGGTCCGCAACGGTTCGACCAAAACCGCGTCCGGCCCGGCCACCACGGGCAGCGAACAGATCATCGGCTTCTACGTCATCGAGGCCAAGAACCAGGACGAGGCGATCGCCTACGCCGCCAAAGTTCCCTCGGCCGCCGTGGGTTCGATCGAGGTTCGCCCGATCGTCGGATCAGCCTAACCGTCGAACCGCGCGCCTTTCCATACCGGGGCGGGCTCATAGCGGGAGGGTCAGCGTGAGATCGACTGACCTTCCCGCATCTTGAACGCATCGAGGCAGCCGGCGCCGCAAAAGTAATGGAGGGTCTCCCCGGCCCTGAGCGTGTGCATCGCGCCCTTTACCTCGACCTGCATGCCGCAGATCGGATCGAGGGCGGTCTCAGGTAACGGAATCGCGTAGCGGCGCTGATCGGCGTGGCGTTCCGCGGCGATCTCGGCCAGCGTCGCCAGGGCAATCTCCTCCTGCGAGCCACCGACCGAGCTGTCGGCGGCGCGGCGGACGCGTTCCAGGCCACTAACACCTCGCCCCTGAAGGACGCCGAGAACGGTGGCGGCGCGGCGGCGGCTGGCGATCAATCCGATGTAGGCGACGTCATAGCGTAGAAGCGCTTCGATCGCATCCTCGTCGTAGTGGCCCATGGTGGCGACCACGGCCCACGTACTCGCGTTGAGTTGCGCGGGCCCGAGCTCGAGCGAGCCGATCACCTGGTCCGCCTCCGGGAAATCGGTCGGGAGCGCACCCGGCTGGACCGCACAGGTCTTGTACCCGATGGTGGCGCCCAGCTTGAGCAGCGTGCGCGCCGCCGGCGTATCGCCCACGACGAGCAGCAGCGGTCGTGGCAGTTGCGGATCGATGAAGACGTCCAGCTTGCCGGCACTCGGACAGGTGCTGAGATGCGAGACGACGCCGGGCAGATGATCGGGCGACTCGTCGGGCGCGATCTTGACAAGTCGGGGCTGGGCGTCGCCCATCGCGATCATCGCCTCCCGCCGCACTAGCCCTTCGGAGCAGCTACCGCCCA
>Ga0209526_10000195_pt1 | contig 37639 bp, 23 predicted proteins | sample JacPinW_OM2H0_M1_FD_188566 | JGI IMG/M metagenome (GOLD analysis project Ga0209526, IMG submission 188566) | Forest soil microbial communities from Algoma, Ontario, Canada - Jack Pine, Ontario site 1_JW_OM2H0_M1 (SPAdes) (version 2) | ecosystem: Environmental > Terrestrial > Soil > Boreal... | reverse complement strand
ACCCCCTGCCCCGTAATTCCGCGTAATCCGCCGCAGCACCAATTAATCGTCGCATAAGCTCACAGGGCCGTCTAGCATGCCCCTGACCTTGCATCAGGCGGCGTCCTGCCACATGCCGGTTCTTCAGGGTGCTTAGCGGCGGCGCGCAACGGCGAACGCGTCACATTACCTCTTTGGCCACCGCCCGCAGGTGCCACCGGTGCTCCTCGAACCGCTCCGCCAGCCAGGCACCCTCGTCCGCCCATCGGTATCCCAAAGCAGTCACCGTGCATTCATCGTCGCTCGTGGGGACGTTCAGGCAAATCAGGCGGGGGTGGGTTGTTGTACCGCCGAGGTTCCGGCAATGGGCGCTGATCCGGCGGCTGTTTCTTCCCTGGCCGATCCGGAATCGGCGGGTGCCTCGGTGACCGGGCCGCGGTCGCGGGTCGCGAACATCAGCCGCAGCGCCACGATCCAGATCAGCACCGAATCGGAGACGTGCACCCACACCAGGCCGGCCGGCAGCCCGCTGAAGTACTGGGCGTACCCGATCGCGCCCTGCGCCCCGACCAGGAAGAACATCAGCCAACCCAGCCGGGCCGCCTTTCGCGGCGCGCCGGTGGCCTGCAGGCTGAGGGCCAGCACGGCGGCCAGCATGCCCAACGCCCAGCCGATGTCCGCATGCAGCTGGGTCACGCCGCCCAGCCGCAGGTGGTAACGCGGCGTGTTGGCGGCCCCAGCCAGCGGCCCGGTGCCGGTGACCACGGTCCCGGCGGCGAGCATCACCGCCACGAGCACTACCAGTCCCCGGGCCATGAGGCGCTGGTCGATGCGGACCAGCGATCTCGCGGGCCCGGTCCCCTCGGTGCACCGGACATACAGCAGGACGGCTGCGGCCACCGCGGCGATCGACACCAGGAAGTGCACGGAGACCCAGGTCGGGTTGAGTTTCGTCAGCACGACGATGCCACCGAACAGCGCTTGCGCCAGCACGCCAATCGGCTGGGCGGCGGCCAGCCAGACCAGGTCCTTGCGGCGGCGGCCGCCGGGCCGGAACTGCCACGCCGCGATGAGCACCGCCACGGCGACTACCATGATCACGCTGGTCAGGGTCCGGTTACCGAACTCGATCCAGGTGTGGAACATGGGATCCCCGCGCGTGTTCGCGGCGACCAGGCTGCTGCGGGTGCAGTTCGGCCAATCGGGGCAGCCCAGGCCGGACTTGCTGAGCCGCACGGCGGCGCCGGTCATGATTTGGACGCAGGCGCTAGGGCCGAGGTGTTCGGATACCGTATCGCCCGCTTTGATTTCGCCGACGAGTTTGAGCCAGGCGCCGGGGTGGAGTTCGGCGGCGTGGCAGGCATAGCCGTCCCTGGTGGAGCGATCGAAGGGTGGGTAATCGCGGTCGGTGCGGATTTCCTGGGCGAGGACGTAGCCTAAGGACTCCGTTACGGGGCGTTTGTGGGCGGGACGCGAACCGCTGTGGGCAGCCGCGCGCTCGATGACGAGGTTGCGAGCTTCGGAGAAGGAAAGCATGGGCGTATTGTAGCGCAGGGAGGAAAGCATGGTGGTGCGCCTAAGGGAGCAGGAGAGAAGTATGACCTAGAGATATTTGATCAGGACGACTTCGTTGCGGGCTTCGTTGTAGACGAGTTCATCCACGAGTTGTTGGGTCAGCATCAGGCCCAGTCCTCCCGGACGCAGACCTTTTTTTTCGCGAACCTGCACATGGGCCAAGGGGTCGTCTTCCGGATTGCTGACGGCGGCGTGCTTCAAATCTTCGAGTTTAAAACCTGGGCCCGGATCGTCGAGGCGGTACATGAGAAGTTTTTTTGTGCGGATGTAGGAGATGCGCACCTTAAGATTGGGATCCAGATGGCCGCCCCATTCGATGGCGTTGTTGAGCAATTCACGGAAGGCATAACCGACTTTTTCCATCACCTCCGGCGGTAGATCTGTCTCCAACTTCGAAAGAAAACTCTGGACCCGGCTGACGACCGAGCGTTCGCAAGGTACCAGGAGCTCAACCCAGTGCTTGTTGGCCGACAGCACTTCGATCGCAGTGCTGTCGGGACTATTGGAAAGAGCGTTTTCGACGGTGCGCAAGAGAGCCTCTTCGTCTAAGGGTTTCAATAGGAATTGGTAAACCCTGCCGCGAAGCGCGTTCAGGAAAGGGTCGGAAGTTTTGTCCGAGGTCATCACAATGATTTTGGGAATGTGCTTTTCGCCGTGGAGACGGCCCAATAAGCCAAGGCCGGTCATTTTCGGCATCCAGATGTCCAGCAGGACGAGGTCGAATTCGTTCTTCTGGAGCGCGCGCATGGCGGCGATACCGTCGGCCGCCATGGTAACTTCGTAGCCCGCCTTTTTCAGGGTGTCACGGATCATCTGCCGTGTCGTGGCGTCATCGTCGGTGACCAGAATCCGGGGCATGCCTTAACTCCTGCAAACTTCGAAAGCGTTGGAAATGCGAGCTGGATGACGAAAGCTTTTTAGCGTCGCGTTTTCGGAGCGACGCGCCTGGCCTAGCGAGCGATTCCCGAACCGGAGGACCGATTCTGCCCCAGGCATCCTCTCAGGTTTTGTTGCAATTTCGCAATCTCTACTTTCATTAACTTGTTCCGCTTGATGGAATTGGGCGGTTGCGGACCAGATCCTGAAGTTGCTTTGGCGAGCTTGCCGGCCAGCGAGGCCCGCGAAAATTGCGGCCGATCCGTGGACGGCGTAGGCAAGCGAGGCAAGTTCCTGGGAATTGTTTGGAGCGAATTGCTGGGGCAAAGAAGCAATGCGTTTGGACTTGTCCGTTAGCGAATGAGGTGTGGTTCTTAGAGTTACTTTGGGGAATAGTCTCTTCCTCGATACGGTATCTTTACCTCAAATATCAGGCAACAGCTGTATGGACCCCAACCCTCGACATAGTTAACTTCGCGTCACTTGCTACACATCTCCAATACCTGATAGGGCGAGTCTCCGACGCTCGCCCTCCTCTGCTTAAACTGCAGTAAGTCTTCGCCATATTGGCCCCAACAATACCGTTGCTAGAGCGCTTTGTTAAGCTGGGTCCAGGCGGAGTTGCGTTCCGATGAAGACAGCACCGCTTCGATGAAGCGCACGCCATCCCAGCCGTCTTCGACGGTGGGAACAAGCAGGGCCCGGGGATCGGGTTCGCGTCTCTCCAGCCTGGCATGAATCTGCTCTGCCAAGTCGGTATAGAGTTGCGCAAAAGCTTCGAGATAACCCTCCGGATGGCCGGAAGGGACACGGCTGGCATAAACCGCCACGGGTGTGGAACCGGGGCCACCACGGCGAATGATTTGCGCAGGCTTTCCGTAGGGCAAGAAACACAGGCTGTTGGCGTCTTCCTGCTGCCATTCGAGGCCGGCTTTCTCGCCGTATACGCGTAATTTGAGGTTGTTTTCGTTCCCTGCAGCGACTTGACTGGCCCAGAGCATGCCGCGCACTCCGTTGGAAAAGCGCAAGAGTACCTGGACATTGTCGTCAAGCCGGCGCCCGGGGACGAAGCGCTGGAGATCGGCGCAGATTTCTTCGCAATCGGCCTGGGTGACAAAACGGGCGAGGTTATATGCATGTGTGCCAATGTCGCCGAGACTTCCTGCCGGGCCGCTGCGCGAGGGGTCGGTCCGCCACGCAGCCTGCTTTTGGCCGGTTTGTTCGAGCGGTGTTGTCAGCCAATCTTGCGGATATTCCACCTGGATGATGCGGAGTTTGCCGAGTTCCCCTGCGGCGACCATCTCCCTGGCCTGGCGCACGAGTGGGTAGCCGGTGTAATTGTGGGTGAGACCGAAGACCAGGCCGGTGCGATGAACGATACGGGCGAGTTCCTCGGCGTCGGCGAGCGTTGTGGTCATAGGCTTGTCGCAGATGACGTGGAAGCCGGAATCGAGGAATACCCTAGCAACGGGAAAATGGAAGTGGTTCGGGGTGACGATAGAAACCGCGTCGATACGGTCGCGGCGAGTGGCTTCGCCTCGCGCCATCTCTTCAAAATTCGAGTACGCACGATCCTTAGGAATGTGCAAAATTGCGGCGCTGGTTCGGCTCTTCTCAGGGTCCGCGGAGAGTGCAGCGGCGACCAGTTCATAGCGATCGTCCATGCGGGCGGCGATGCGATGCACGGCGCCGATGAATGCGCCCGGGCCTCCGCCAACCATACCCAAGCGTAAACGCCGTGGCACCGAGATTTCTTGCACGATTCTTGCCCCTCACTGGTCGCAGAGTAGAGCACTCGCTAGCGGTAGTAACGAATGGGCGTCGGTTCTCTAGCCGCACCAGTTTCTAACATCCCTTATGAATCAGCAAAGCCAATTTCCACGGTCGAGAGCGCGCTATCGACTTACCCAAAATTTGCCAACAATTTATACCTGAGGGCGCGGGAAATGATTACCCAGCTTGTATCCGGAACGGGGTAGAATCCGTCAAAAGATAGCGGACATTTTCCGGTTGTCCGAACCGTCTCGTGCAAAGGGATGACTTTGCCTACCGATCAAAATGTCCGCCCAGTCGTTGGTCCAGAACATCAGCTTCCCGCTCCTCCGCCACCGCGACCTTCCCGGCGCAAGACTGTCAGAGTCATCCTCTGGATTGTTCTGCTGCTGATCTTCGCGGCTATCTTCTACCTCATCTTGCGCAAACAGCAAGATACAGCGAAAGCGCCGCGGGGCGGGGGAGGACCGGTGACCGTCACGACGGTCACCGCACAGAAAGGCGATATCGGGAATTACCTGGATGCAATTGGCACGGTCACGCCGGTATATACCGCTTCGATAACCAGCCAGGTGAATGGAATTGTCACTGCGGTTTATTACCAGGAAGGACAAATTGTCCACAAGGGCGACGCGCTGATCGACATCGACTCCCGTCCGTACCAAGCCACGTTGCTGCAGGCGCAGGGAACGCTGGAACGCGACGAAGGCATTTTGGCACAAGCGAGGATGGACCTGGAACGCTACCGCGACGCGTGGGCTCGCAAAGCGATACCAAAACAAACCCTGGACGATCAGGAAAAGGTGGTGCTGCAGGACCAGGGGACAGTAAAAATCGATCAGGGCTCCGTCGCATTTGATCAGGTCCAGGTGGAGTTCTGTCACATTCGGGCCCCGATCACAGGCAAAGTCGGCCTACGACTGATAGACCCTGGCAATGTGGTGCAGTCCTCGGGAACGCTTACGCTTGCGGTGATCACGCAGTTGCAGCCGATTACAATTATTTTCACGATTGCCGAGGATAGTTTGGGACCAGTGCAAGATCGGCTTCGCCAGCACGCACAGCTTAGTGTGGATGCGTTTGACAGGACCAATCAGAAGAAAATAACTACGGGAAGACTTTTGACGCTGGACAACCAGATCGACACGACGACAGGAACGGTGAAGGCCAGGTCTTTGTTCGACAACAAAGATGGCGCGTTGTTTCCGAATGAGTTTGTAAATGTTCGGCTGTTGGTGGATACACTGCGGGGAGTTACGCTGATACCGACCTCGGCGATTCAACACAACGGGCAAGCCGCGTTTGTCTACGTGCTGCGGGACAACACGGCGCACATGAACAGCATTAAACCCGGTGTGACGGATGGGGGAATAGTACAGGTAACCGGCATCAACCCCGGCGATGTGCTGGCGAACAGCAGCTTCGACAAGCTGCAAGACAATTCGAAAGTTGTCGTGTCGGGACAGCCTGGTTCAGGACAGCCCGACCCTGGAAAACCGAACCCGGGAAAGCCTAATCCAGGAAAAACTGGGGGAAGCAGCGCTCCTTGAGTCCGTCAACACCGTTTATTTTGAGACCGGTTGCCACGGCGCTGCTGATGGCAGCGATTCTGCTGGTGGGCGTTGTCAGCTACACGCAGTTGCCGGTCTCCGCCTTGCCGCAAGTCGACTACCCAACAATTCAAGTACTGACGTTTTATCCCGGAGCGAGCCCGGACGTGGTTGCGACCACGGTGACGGCTCCGCTGGAGCGACAGTTCGGCCAACTTCAGGGACTAAGCCAAATGACTTCCAGCAGTTCGGGCGGGACTTCCGTTATCGTGCTGCAATTTAATTTAAGCCTGAACATCGATGTTGCGGAAGAAGAAGTGCAGTCGGCAATCAATGCTTCACAGAATTTTCTGCCGGCGAATCTTCCTGCTCCGCCGATCTACAGCAAGACAAATCCAGCGGACGCCCCGGTGCTGACCTTAGCAGCCACGTCGAGTTCCATTCCACTGGCCCAAGTGGAAGACCTAGTGGACACGCGACTGGCCCCAAAAATTTCACAATTGAGCGGCGTAGGACTGGTGAGCATCAGCGGTGGACAGAAGCCTGCGGTTCGTATTCAAGCCAACCCGGCCGCGCTGTCTTCCTACGGGATTAATCTGGAAGACGTACGCACTGCTGTTACGCAATCGAGCGTGAACGCTGCCAAAGGAAACTTCGATGGACCCCGTCAGGATTACCAGATCGACGCCAACGATCAACTGGTGACCAGCAAAGATTACCGGAATGTGGTGGTGGCCTACCGCAACGGCGCGCCGGTGATGCTGACCGACGTGGCAAAAATCGTGGATGGTGTGGAGAACACCAATCAGGCCGCGTGGATGAACAAGACGCCGGCGGTGATCATAAACGTGCAGCGGCAGCCCGGTGGAAACACCATCAGCGTGGTAAAACGCATAAAAGCATTGCTGCCACAACTGGAAGCGAACCTACCGAAAGGAATCGACATCACCATACTCACAGACCTGACGACGCCGATTCAGGCATCGGTTTCGGACGTTGAGTTTGAGTTGCTGCTGACGGTCGCGCTGGTCGTGATGGTGATGTTTCTCTTTTTGCGGAACTTGTACGCCACGATTATTCCAAGCGTGGCCGTGCCCCTTTCGCTGATTGGCACTTTTGCCGCGATGTACGCCCTGGGTTACAGCCTGGATAACCTTTCGTTGATGGCGCTGACCATCTCGACCGGGTTCGTTGTTGACGACGCCATCGTGATGGTCGAAAACATTTCGCGCTATCTGGAGGAAGGCGAGACACCGATGAAAGCGGCATTGAAAGGCGCCGAGCAGATTGGCTTCACTATTGTGTCGCTCACGGTTTCCTTGATCGCAGTGCTTATCCCGTTGCTGTTTATGGGAGACGTCGTGGGCAGACTGTTCCGCGAGTTCGCGGTGACCTTGGCCGTTACCATCATCATCTCTGCGATCGTTTCCTTGACGCTCACGCCGATGATGGCGTCTCGCATCCTGAAACACAATCCGAAGGAACAACAGGGACGATTCTATCAAGCGTCGGAACGCGTATTCGACAGCATGATCGCGTTCTACGGGCGCACACTAAAGTTCGTGCTTCGCTACCAGAGCATTACCCTACTGGTCGCGCTGGGCACGCTTCTGCTGACCGTGTTCCTGTACATCGTCATCCCCAAAGGCTTCTTCCCGGTGCAGGACACCGGGATTATTCAGGGGATTTCGCAAGCACCGCCGAGCATCGGCTCCAAAGCCATGGCGGAAAAGCAGCAGGAGATCGCCGACGTCATTCTGGCGGACCCGGCGGTAGAGAGCCTCTCGTCGTTCATTGGCGCCGACGGCACGAATATCACAACCAACAGCGGAAGAATGGCCATCAATCTGAAGCCGCTCTCACAACGGGACCTCAATGCATCGGACGTAATCCGCCGATTGCAGACGAAACTGAGCGATGTGCAAGGCATTCAACTTTTCATGCAGCCGGTACAAAACATTACCGTGGACGATCGCGTGAGCCGGACGCAATACCAATACACTTTGGAAGATCCCGACCCGAATGAACTGAACGACTGGACAAACCGTTTCGTGACCCAGTTGAAGCAGTTGCCGGAACTGGAAGATGTTGCCACCGATCAGCAACCGGGAGGATTGGCTGTTTCGCTGGTAATCGACCGGCTAACGGCGTCGCGGCTCGGTATCGCACCCACAACCATCGACAACACCCTCTACGATGCCTTCGGTCAGCGGCAAATCAACACCATGTACACGCAACTCAATCAGTATCACGTCATTCTGGAGAGTGAGCCGCAGTTTCAACTGGACCCGGACAAGCTGCACAAACTGTATATTCAGGCGAACTCGGCGGTGGGCACAACCGGCGCGGCAGCGAGTTCTACCGGCAACGGTTCCACATCAGCCGGCTCTAATGCGCTAACGACTTCGCCGCTCTTCACGCCATCGGCAAATACGCTGGCTCCTCCTGTTAACGCGCTAACGGCCAGCACCTCGAGTTCAACGTCCAGCAAGGGTGTGACGTCTGCAGGAGTCACGAGCTCGGCACAAAGTAAAGCCGTGCCGCTGAGCGCTTTCTCGCATATTGAAATGAAGACGCAGCCGCTTTCTATCAACCATCAAGGACAATTTCCGGCCATCACCGTATCTTTCAATCTTGCTCCCAAGGCGGCGCTGGGCGGCGCGATTTCGTCGATAACCAAAGTGCAGCAAGCTATGCATATGCCTGCTAGCTTGCAAGCCGATTTTCAGGGCACGGCGGCGTCGTTTCGAAACTCGCTTTCCAACATGCCTTTGCTGATCCTTGCCGCGCTGGTCACGGTATACATCGTGCTCGGCGTGCTGTACGAAAGCTTTATCCATCCAATCACGATTCTTTCCACGCTTCCGTCCGCGGGCGTGGGGGCGTTCCTGGCACTCATTTTATTTGGCCAGGATCTTAGCGTTGTGGCGATTATCGGCCTGGTGCTGCTGATCGGTATCGTAAAGAAGAACGGAATCATGATGGTGGATTTCGCGTTGGAGGCAGAGCGCAATCATGGAAAAAATTCTACGGATGCCATCTACGAGGCTTGTCTGCTGCGTTTCCGTCCGATCATGATGACCACCATGGCCGCCCTTCTCGGCGGTCTGCCACTGGCATTCGGCACGGGAATTGGATCGGAACTGCGGCGACCGCTGGGCATTGCGATGGTCGGCGGTCTTCTGGTGAGCCAGGTACTTACGCTTTATACGACTCCGGTGATCTACATTTTCTTCGACCGCCTGGCGCAAAGAGTATCAAGAAAATCTAGGGCGCCGCATTCGGGGACGCAGACGCAACCCGCGGAACAGTCATGAACGTATCCGAACCGTTCATCCACCGACCAGTAGCGACGACCTTGCTGACGGTTGGCATTGCCTTGGCGGGCGCTATCGCTTTCAATGTGCTGCCGGTTTCGCCATTGCCGCAGGTGGACTTCCCTACCATCGCCGTCAACTCCACCTTGCCCGGAGCGAGCGCGGTGATCATGGCTTCATCGGTAGCGACACCATTAGAACGCCAGTTCGGCCACATTGCCGGGGTTACAGAAATGACTTCGGCCAGCAGTTTGGGAACGACTTCGATAACCATCCAATTCGACCTGAGTCGAAATATTGACGGAGCAGCGCGAGACGTTGAGGCCGCCATCAATGCGGCGCGTACGTATTTACCGGCGAACCTGCCCTCAAATCCGACCTACAGGAAGGTCAATCCAGCGGATGCACCGATTATGATCCTGGGGCTTACGTCGGACAAATTTGGACCGGACAAGCTGTACGACGAGGCTTCCACAGTCATCCAGCAAAAACTCTCGCAAATCCAGGGCGTGGGCCAGGTCAACGTGGGAGGCGGCGCGTTGCCGTCGGTACGTGTAGAAGTAAACCCGACAAAACTTGCGAGCTTCGGATTAACCATGATGGACATCCAGTCTGTGCTGCGGTTGCAGAACTCGGATCTGGCTAAAGGGCAAATAACCGACGGCATAACCACTGCAGACATTGTCGACAATGACCAGATTTCTCATGCCGCCGACTTCAAGCCGGTCATCGTCGGCTACAACAAGAGTGCCGCCATCCATCTTTCCGATGTCGCCGAAGTGGTTGACTCGGTGCAGAACCTTCGCGCCGCAGGATATTTGAACGGCAAACGCGCGGTGATGCTCATTATCTTCCGCCAGCCCGGTGCCAATATTATCGACACGGTAGATCGAGTGCGTGCCGAATTGCCCTCCATCAAAGCGTCGATTCCGGAGGGAATTGAGACCACGGTCGTTCTCGATCGCACGACCACCATCCGCGCGTCGGTAAGCGACGTCGAGCGCTCGTTGCTCCTTTCGATCGTGCTGGTCGTCGTCGTGGTCTTCATTTTTTTGCGGAATGGCCGCGCGACGTTGATTCCCGCGGTAGCGGTTCCTGTTTCTCTAATCGGCACCTTCGCGGTGATGTATCTTTGCGGCTATAGCCTGGACAATCTCTCGCTAATGGCCTTGACCATCTCCACCGGATTTGTCGTCGACGACGCCATTGTGGTCATGGAGAACATTGCACGCCATCTGGAAGCCGGGATGGAGCCTTTCGCCGCCGCCTTGAAAGGCGCGAAGGAGATTGGTTTCACTGTGCTAACGATCAGCATCTCGCTTATTGCTGTATTCATTCCCCTGTTACTGATGGGGGGAATCGTCGGCCGCCTCTTCCGCGAGTTTGCGATTACGCTTTCTACCGCCATCGTCGTGTCGATGGTTATCTCGCTCACGACCACGCCCATGATGTGTGCGTACTTGCTGAGAGACGAGCGATCGCAGAAACACGGCCGCATGTACACGGTTACGGAAATATTTTTTGAACGTGTCCTGGCCGGTTACAGGCATAGCCTGCACTGGGTATTGGAAAACCCTGTCCTGATTCTCACCGCGCTATTCCTGACGATCGCCTTGAACGTCGCCATTGTGATCAAAATTCCCAAGGGCTTTTTCCCGCAGCAAGACACCGGCACGCTTGGCGGGGGTGTGCAAGGGCCACAGGACTCGTCCTTCCCTGCCATGAACGATTCGATTCAAAAGATTGTGGAAGTGATTAAGAAAGATCCCGCGGTCCAGAATGTGATTGCCTTCACAGGAGGTGGCGGGGCCACCAACACCGGGAATATTTTTATTGCACTTAAGCCCTTGAGCGAGCGGAAAATTACCGCGCCGGACATAATCGGCCGGCTGCGGCCACAACTAAATCGCTTACCGGTGGCATCGGCGTTTCTGCAGGCGTCGCAGGATCTCCGCATCGGTGGACGCGGCAGCGCTGCGCTGTATCAGTACACGATTCAATCCGACAATGTTTCAGACCTCACCACCTGGGGACCACGGCTGCTTGCGGAGATGAAAAAACTGCCGGCATTGCAGGATGTGAACTCAGACCAGCAGAACGGCGGCCTGGATGAATTTTTGACGTATGACCGGGTTACGGCCGCGAAGCTTGGGCAGACCGTCCAGTCGCTGGATCAGATGATTTATAGCGCCTTCGGGCAATCGCAAGTCTCCATCATCTACACGCAGCTCAATCAATACTATGTCGTGCTGGAAGTTGCGCCACAGTATTCGCAGAGCCCGGAGGGGCTGAAGAATATCTATTTTCATCCGAGAGGGAGCAGCAGCCCTACCGCCAGTGGCAATGCCCCACTCTTTACCATGGCGACCAGCCGGTCGAATACCACGCCGCTGGCGCTCAACCACACCGGGCTGTTTCCATCGGTCACGGTTTCCTTCAACCTGGCGTCGGGAGTTGCCTTGAGCGATGCGACGCTGGTGATCGAGCAACTGAAGCAGAAGATGGGTGTGCCTTCCTCTGTCCGGGGTTTCTTCGCGGGTACCTTACAGGCCTATCAGCAATCGCTGAGCAGCGAACCCATCCTGGTTCTGACCGCGCTCTTGGCGGTCTACATTGTTCTGGGCATCTTGTACGAAAGCCTGGTGCATCCGATCACGATCATTTCGACTTTGCCATCGGCCAGCGTTGGCGCGATGCTGGCTCTGATGCTGTTCAAGCAGGATCTCAATGTCATCTCGATCATCGGTATCGTTTTGCTTATCGGCATTGTAAAGAAGAACGCCATCATGATGATCGATTTCGCGCTACAGGCCGAACGCGAAGGGGGCAAAAACACCGAAGAGGCCATCTTTGAAGCTTGTATGCTGCGCTTCCGCCCCATCCTGATGACTACGATGGCGGCTCTGTTTGGGGCTTTGCCGTTGGCGTTTGGAACGGGCACCGGTTCAGAGCTGCGCCGTCCGTTGGGCATCACCATTGTTGGAGGACTCATCGTGAGCCAGCTCCTCACGCTTTACACTACGCCGGTCGTATATCTCACGCTCGATCGTCTACGGCTACGGCTTCTGGGAAAGCAGCGTGACACACTTCATCCAGGGGATTCCTCGGCCCCATCCGCCGCAGGGTAATTCACATGAGAAAAAGAATGCGTAATGTTCGAATTACAATTTTAATCGGGCCCGCAGTGATGGCACTTCTGTTGACGGGTTGCACCGTGGGACCGAAGTATCATCGTCCGGCCGCTACCGTTCAGCCTCCTGCGGTGTCCTACAAAGAAGTACCCGCACAATCCGCGGATTCGAGCGAATGGAAAATAGGACAACCGCAGGATGCGATGCTGCATGGGAAGTGGTGGGAGATCTACAACGACCCGGAACTAAATTCACTCGAAGAGCAATTGAACATCAACAATCAAAACATCAAACTGTTTTTTGAGAATTTCATGGTAGCTCGAACGTTGGTTGCCCAGGCCCGTGCGCAACTTTATCCTACCGTGGGAACAACTCCTTCCTATCAACGTTCTCGCTCCTCGGGGAACCTGAGAAACACCGTCGGCACTGGCGGCGGCACTGCAGGTCAACAGAGCACGCTTTTAGATCTTCCCTTGCAAGTTTCCTGGGTGCCCGACCTATGGGGCAAGATTCGCAATACCATTCATGAAGCCCAATACAACGCCCAGCTGAGCGCGGCTGATCTTGAAAACGAACGATTGACGGAGCAGGCCAGCCTGGCAGTATTCTTTTTCGAATTGCGAGGACAGGATGCCCTGCAGAAAATCCTCGGCGAAACCGTGGAATCGGACAAAAAATCAGTCGAACTTACGCGCGCGCGATACGAGACCGGTGTGGACACAGAGATCTCGCTCGTCGAAGCAGAAAACACATTGCAGAATGCAGAAGCTGCTTCGATCAACCTAGGGCTAGCTCGGGCCCAATTCGAACACGCCATCGCTGTGCTTATTGGTACTCCGCCATCCAGTTTTTCGATTCCCGTTAGGCCCTTGAATGCAGCACCGCCAACCATTCCTGTGGGTGTGCCCTCGCAACTTCTTGAGCGCAGACCGGACATCGCGGCTTCCGAACGCAACATGGCGGCCGCCAATGCCCAGATTGGAATCGCGACCGCGGCGTACTACCCGAACGTCACTCTCAGCGCACAGGGAGGCCTTGAAAGTTCGACGTTGAAACATCTTTTTGATTGGCCGAGCCGTTTCTGGTCCGTGGGTTCTTCGGTATCGGAGACAGTATTTGACGCAGGCTTGCGACGCGCAACGGTGAACCAGTTTGTCGCGGTTTACAACGCGGACATCGCGAGTTATCGCCAGACGGTTTTGACGGCCTTTCAGCAAGTGGAAGACTCTCTTGCCGCGGTTCGTATCTTGTCCAAGCAAATCCAGCAGCAGGAAGAGGCAGAGAAATCTGCGGAGCGCTTTCTGGAGTTGGCACAGGCGCGCTACGAAACTGGCGTCGATCAATATCTCAATGTGCTTGTTGCACAGAACACGCTGCTCAGCGACCGACAACAACTGGCTAGTCTCCGGACGCAGGTGATGACCGCGTCGGTCCAGTTGATCGAAGCTCTTGGCGGAGGTTGGGACCACGCGCAACTACCCACTCCGGCTCAAGTATCCCAGAAAGTCGCCAAGTCCGATATTGAAACGCAGAAGTAACTAGAGTCGACTGTTAGAAAAGTGGAGATGGGAGCATAGCGACAGCACTTGGCTTGCTAACAAATTAATCCGCGATTCCCGTCGATCACGACTCTCGTCACGATCCGTTTGTTCCGCATGGTCTGTGTTTTCTGCTACAGACGCTTCTTTAGCCTGGCGCGAAATAAATATAGGAGCCAGCTTGAATCACCGGGAGTACAGCGCCCCACCAGACGTTCGTTCGGCGTCATATTCCCGGAAACTCTTGTTTTCGGCAGCGAGGCGTCGCAGCAACGGAGCCGGCTTCCAGCGCGCACCCAGTTTCTTCTCAAATTCACAGATGCGATCATAGATCGGGCGCAACCCCACCGTGCCGGCGTAAAACATTGGTCCTCCGCGCCAAGCCGGGAAGCCATAGCCATTGATATAAATGACGTCGATGTCGGCGGCTCTTTGCGCGTAACCTTCCTCCAAAATTCGGGCGCCTTCATTGATTAGGCCGTAGAGCGAGCGCTCGATGATGTCTTCATCCGTGAATTTTCGCTGCGGGACCCCGGCCTCGCGTGCGGTCGTGCGGATTAGACTTACTACTTCGGGATCCGGCAGCGGTTTGTGGTCCGCGCCATACACATACCAACCCTTGCCGGTCTTTTGTCCATAGCGGCCCATTTCGCACAGTTTGTCCGCTACCAGCGGTTTGCGCGCACTGGGGTCGGAAAAGTGGCGCAGCTCCTGGCGAATGCGCCAAGCGATATCGATGCCAGCCATGTCGTCCACTTCGAACATCCCCATGGCCATACCAAATCGCGTCAGCGCTGCATCCACTTGCTGAGGAGTCGCGCCTTCCTCCACAAGGAATTGCGTTTCATACATGTATGGGAACATCATGCGATTGCCAACAAAGCCGGCGCAATTCCCCACCACGACTCCCACCTTGGACAATCGCCTCGCCAACGCCAGAGCCGTTGCGAGGACTTCTTTCTTTGTGGCACGCCCGCGGACGATCTCCAACAAGCGCATCACATTCGCAGGACTGAAGAAATGCAACCCCACAACGTTTTCGGCACGCTGCGTGACGCCTGCGAGTTCGTCGATGTTCAGTGAGGAAGTGTTGGAGGCGAGAATGCAATCCAGCTTGATGCGCGCGTCGAGCTCGCGAAATATCTGCTTCTTTAATTCCATGTTCTCGAACACGGCTTCGATCACAAGATCGGCTGAATCGAATCCCGTGTAGTCCAGTTGCGGGCGAATCTTGGCGATGCGATCGGCAACTGCTTCTGGCGTGAAACGGCCACGCTTGACGCTCGCATTGTAGTTGCGCTGAATGGCGGCCATGCCTGCATCGAGCTCGTCCTGACGCGTTTCTTTTAGCAACACCGAAAAGCCTGCATTGGCGCAAGCCATGGCGATGCCACCACCCATCGTTCCAGCACCAACGATGGCAATGCGCGCGAGTGGCAGAACCGTTGTCTCCTTGCCGATACCAGCAAGCTTGGCCACACCACGCTCGGCGAAGAAGGCGTGGATCAGCGCTCGGCTCTGATCAGACATGACACACTCTTGAAATAGCTGCCGCTCCCGAGCGCATCCCTGATCGAACGGGAGCGACGCAGCTGCCTCGATCGCATCGACCGCTTTGAGCGGCGCAATTAAATTGCGTTTTGTTTTTCGTGCGTACTCTCGTCCTGCCGCGAGTGCCTCGGCCAATGTGCCGCTTGATTTTACTTGCACGGTACGCCCGCGTGTTTTGCGATGCTGGCGGTTTTCGTCCGTCATGCGTCGCGCAAACGCCACGGCTTCGGTTTTTAGGTCGTCCTGCACGATTTCGTCGATGATCCCGGCCGCCAGCGCATCCGACGCCTTCACCACCTTTCCGGAAACGCACATTTCGATTGCCTTCTCGACGCCCGCAAGACGCGGCAGCCGCTGCGTGCCCTCCGCCCCTGGAATGATGCCGAGATTCACTTCGGGTTGGCCGAACTGTGCGTCCTGGAGGGCGACGCGGTAGTGCCCTGCCATGGCCAATTCCAATCCACCGCCTAGCGCCGTGCCATGAATGGCCATAACCACGGGCTTCGAGCAGTCTTCGATCCGCTGCAACAATTCATGCAAGTTCGGTGCGCCGGGGCCTTTGCCCCAAGCCATATCTTCAAGTTGCTTGATGTCGGCGCCTGCAATGAACGTCTTTCCGACACCCATCAACACAATCGCCCGCACGTTGGTGTCAGCGTCAGCAGCTTCGATAGCGGAGGCGATACCTTCAGGAACGCCTTGGCTTAATGCGTTCACCGGTGGATTGTTCACCAGGATGACCGCGACGCCATCCTGGTATTCTGCGGCGACTAGTTTGTCCATTCCTTCTCTCAATCGACCCGAAAGCTACCGCCCAAGCCTTCCCTGTGATTCGCTCGATAAACCATAGCGACGTTGCGCGAACTCTGCAACCGCTTCAAAACTTTAGAGCGATTGTTCGGACCGCCTCCGGAAAGCCGGATACGAGTGGGCGAGATACGCAAGTATTTTATCGACCTTGACTTCTCCAGGACCCTTTCATAAATTTCCATTCTCCGCCTCACCTCAGCGGTGTTTCGAGGGATTGCTCCTCCTATATAAGTACCGCTCAGCTGGATCCGCCGGGAGCAGCGCTGCCGCACAATGCGCGGCGGGACTTGGAAATTGCCATTTGTCCAGGAGAGAATCTTGTCGTTGCGCCTACGAAAGGAGACAAAAGGCATGGCTAGTCTTCCCGGATACCGGCGGCCGTATCCAGGTACCCAACCCGATTACTTGCACCCTCCCTACATCTCCTCCCTCAAACGTGCACCATCGAAGCCGCTCGTCTATTTGCCGCATACGCTCTCCGAAGTGACCGGTCCGACCTTCCATGCCTCTGCCGTAGATGTGAAGGCCTGCGACCTTACCCGTCAGCACTCCGGGGAACCGCTCGGCGAGCGCATCGTGGTGAGCGGACGCGTGCTGGACGAAAATGCAAGACCCGTGCCGCATACCCTTGTCGAAGTCTGGCAAGCCAACGCTGCGGGACGGTATCAACACAAAGTCGACCAGCACGATGCTCCGCTTGACCCCAATTTCACCGGCGCTGGCCACACGCTTACCGATGAGAAGGGCCAGTACAGATTCGTCACGATTCGTCCAGGCGCGTATCCCTGGAAGAATCACCAGAACGCCTGGCGGCCGGCGCACGTGCACTTCTCGCTGTTCGGTCCGGCGTTCGCGACGCGCCTGGTGACACAGATGTATTTCCCCGGCGACCCATTATTACCGGTTGATCCAATCTTCAACTGCACGGCGGATGAAAAAGCCCGCAATCGGCTGGTCTCCCTATTGGATTGGGAGACCACCGTGCCTGAACACGCGCTGGGCTACAAATTCGACATTATCCTTGGCGGGCGTGAAAGCACGCCCTGGGAGAAATGAAATGAACCGCCAGGCGACAACTTCACAAACGGTCGGCCCATTCTTTCAAGTGGGGCTCAGCAGGTTTTATGTGCACGATTTGGCGGGTCCCGGCGTTTCCGGCCAACGCGTCGAAATCGTAGGGCGTGTGCTAGATGGCGATGGCCAGGGTGTTCCGGACGCTATGATTGAGATATGGCAAGCAAATGCTCACGGGAAGTATGCTCACCCGGATGATCGGCAGGAAAAGTCCACCGAGCCGGGCTTTCAGGGCTACGGACGCACACCCACAGAAGAGGACGGTTTATTCCGGTTCAAGACAATCAAGCCCGGACAGGTACTTGGACCAGATGGCAAACTGCAAGCGCCCCACATTGTTGTCTCTGTGTTTGCGCGCGGTTTACTGCGCCGTTTGGTGACACGAATTTATTTCCCTGACGACGCGGCGAATTCCGAAGACTATGCTTTAAGCCTGGTGGAACCGTCTCGTCTGCATACGCTCATTGCGAAAAAGTCCAGTAAGCACGATGGTGTAATGGAATGGAACATCGTGCTGCAGGGGCCCGACGAAACCGTCTTTTTCGACTGTTGAGTGCGGCGGCGTTCTCGGGTGTGCAGAAGCGACTGCCGCGATTTTGGCCCTTGGCGGGACCACCTCAAAAGCTGCGGCATGAATGTTCGCATCAAACTGCGATCCGGTGATCCCAGTTCACTTTCGCACCGTTCGCAATCGTTCTGCCTTTTTCGAACCTCGTGCCAAGGCTGCGCGTGCGCGTCCTACTGGCCCGCTCTAGGCCGACGGAACGTAAGCAGAGATCGTTTTCGAATACCGGAGCGCGCAAACTGTGTCGCGGCTTGTTTCGCTCTAATTAGTTTCCGGCTGCGCCGGAATCGGAACACTCTGGAGAGAACCTTCGCTATCTCGTAGGGCCAATGGTTGAACCGGCGCCCTGGCAGTCGAATTGCGCACGACAAGCTCGGGTTCAATCATGATCTCCGGCACATATTCTTCCCGGCCCTCAATTTGATTTAATAACGTACGCGCTGCTATCTCCCCCATTTTCTGAAGCGGTTGACGCACGGTCGTGAGACTTGGGGTGTAATGCATGGCGATTGGGATATCGTCGAATCCCACCACAGAAATGTCTTGAGGGACTCGTAACCCTGCCTCTTGGAAGGCGCGGATGGCGCCGATCGCGGAAATATCGTTATAGGCAAACAGGGCAGTGAAACGCCGGTTGCGAGCGAGCAGCTCTTTCGCGAATGGAAAACCTAGCTGAGGCGTCGGGTCCGTGCCTTCGAGTTGAACGACCAGTTCCGTCGGCATGCGGATGCCGAGTTCCTCAGCAGCTTCGAGGATGGCGTCCCAACGATCTTTGGAATCTGAACTGAAGTGAGCGCCCTTCATAAAAGCAATTTCCTTGTGCCCAAGCTTGAGGAGATGGTTCAGCGCCACCCGTGCTGCCCGGCGATGATCGAGAACGATATTCGTGACGCCTTCCAGGCGGCGGTGCCCGGCGACGGCAACGGTCGGAAGCGACAACGTATGACTGATGGATGTGTCCACGGTAATAAAGCCTTCGACGCCGCGATCGAGGAGAATGTTTGCATACGTCTCCAGGAGCTTTGGATCGTGACGGTGCGCAACCGTCAAGAAAAAGAAGCCTTTTTGTCGAAGGAATCGTTCGATGCCGCTGATCACCGAAGCGCCGTAAGGATCGCCGATTTCCTCGGTAACGACGCCGATCATATAGGTGCGCTTTACGCGTAAGTTGCGAGCATAAAAACTGGGACGATAATTTAGCTCGCGGGCAGCGGTGAGGATTCGCTCTTGGGTATGCTTCGGAACCGAGCGTGAGGCAGCAGACTGATTTAATACTGCGGAAACGGTTCCCCGGGTAAGACCCACCCTCTCAGCGACCATCTGCAGGGTCACAGGAAGGTATTTCTTACCATCCCCCTTCTTATTCTGACCTTTCATTCGACTATCTCTCCCGACGCTCGCTCCATTCGAACTAGTCGTTCGAGCGCACCATGCCGGTCGAAGCTGTTGCGAACATCTTACCCCGACGAGGCCCTAGGCAACAGCAAAGAAGTCTTCGAATCCGAAAATGCCAAAGAATAGCGGTATTTCAATCAACAAGAATTTAGAATACCGATATTTTTCGCTTGACAAGGCATGGACAGTAGGCGCTAAATGGCGCCAATGGGGTGTAGTACAAAAATACTAATCAGGCCAAACAGATATTTTTGTGCATGGTGTCCTGGAGGATTTATGAGCAGAACGGGATTCGCAATGGTGATCCGCTGGTTAGCACTAGTATTGGCGCTGGGCATGGGTTCTGCCATCAATGCTCAGAATGTCACAGGTTCCGTGCGCGGCGCCGTCTACGACGAACAGGGCGGGGCTGTTGCAGGCGCTGAGGTAACCATAACCAATATCACCACGAACTTCACTCGAACGGTTACCACAGGGTCTGATGGCGTCTACAATTTCCCGGATCTGCCCTTGGGTTCCTACAAGCTGCGAGCAACGCACCCAGGATTCAAGGCTTCGGAAGAGACTGGAATCGTACTGCACGTGGCCGACAGTCTAGTCTTCAATGTTTATCTAAAGGTGGGCGCAGTCAACGAGCAGGTGACCGTGGAAGTGAGCGCGGTCCAGGTGGACACCACTTCGGGCGAGCTAACGGGATTGGTTCAGGGAAGCCAGGTGGGCGAGCTGCCGCTGAACGGTCGCAACTTTATGCAACTTGTCCTTATGGTGCCCGGCGTGGTTCCGGGCGAAGGCTTCAGCGCACAGGCCAAGGGACTCAAAGGCGGGTCTGACATTTCCATTAGTGGCGGCGCGGTAAATTCCAACCTATGGCTGGTTGACGGAGCTCACAATAACGACGTCGGTTCGAACCGCACGATCCTCGTTTTCCCGTCGATTGATGCCATTGATGAGTTCAAGATTGAGAGAAATAGTTACGGCGCTCAGTTTGGGCAGTCCGCCGGCGGGCAGATCAGTATCGTTACCAAGCGTGGGGAGAATGATTTTCATGGAGATGTGTACTACTTCGGACGCAACGATGCGCTGAACACCTTCAATACTTTTGTGAAGGCCGGATGCATCTCAGGCGGCACGCCTTGTGTAAAGAACCAACTTCGGCGCAATGACTTTGGATATACGTTCGGCGGGCCCATCAAGAAGGACAAGATCTTCTTTTTCTGGTCCCAGGAATGGAACAAGATGAAGGAGGGCCAGACGACAAGCAATCGCGTACCCACGGTTGCGGAAAAGGCCGGGGACTTCAGCGCCATTCGGGCTTGTCCAAACAACGTTTCTTCGCTCGGCTGGCCCGCAGACAAAAACGGAAACGCCATCGATTTGCAGCTGCCGGCCGGTGCACCTGCAAATACATTCTCGGCACCCAACGTGTACAACCCGAGCGCGCTGAGCCCTGCGGCCCAGGTCGTGCTGAAAGCCTACCCTGACCCGACCAACTCCAATCCTTGCGCTACAACGAATTTCACCAAGAACTTTGGTGTGCCGACAAACTGGCGCGAAGAAAACATACGCGGCGACATCAATCTTTCCAAGACCCTGACAGCCATGATGCGCTTTACGAATGATTCCTGGCAGCTGGGACCACCCGATGGTGGGTTTGGCTGGGGCAACAATAACCTGGGTCCGATAGGACAGGCATGGTCGCAGCCGGGACGTATCGTCATGGGTAAACTGAGCAAGACTATCGGCACAACCATGGTAAATGACTTCACGTTCTCTTATTCGGCGAACCGCATTACGATCACTCCGGCTGGCACTAATCCGGGACTGAATAAACAGTTGAACGACACGATTCCGACATTCTTTCCGTTATCGGGCAAGACATTCGGTGACAACGGCCCGTCTGTATGGGTCAATTGCTGCAGCCTTCCTAGCGTTTGGACAATTGCACCGTGGCAGAACCAGCAGGATCTCTACACCTGGCAGGACGATTTCTCCATGGTCAAAGGCAAGCATACTCTCAAGTTTGGTGGGCTTTACAGCCGCAACTATAAGGCCGAACAGGCCCCCAACCCCGAGTTCGGAATCCTCGGTGGCGCCGTCGGCTACAACGGAAACAAAAACATCGCCGGCTCGACGCAGTTCGCTATCGCGGATCTCGAACTTTCAGGCATGGCTTTGGGCTGGAGCGAGTCCCAGAACCTCTTTAAAATACGAAATGTATGGCACGACGTGGAATTTTACGCCGCCGACAATTGGCGTCTAACCCCACACTTGACGCTCGACCTCGGCGTCCGCTGGTCTTTCCTGCCGCCACCCTACCTCTCGGACGACCGGTACACGCTGTTCAACCCATCGGCATATGACCCTGCCTTGGGAGCTACTCCTTGCAATGGATTGCTCTATTCGTCGGGCCTGAAGGCCAACCCCTGCCCAGCGGGTACGGGGGGCAAAGTTGGTCCTAATCGTTCCCTCATGAACACCAATAATCATCTAATTGCTCCCCGTGTGGGCATCGCTTGGGATCCTACCGGCAGCGGCAGGTGGGCTATTCGGGCGGGTGCGGGACAATTCTTTAACCGTGACCGCTTGTGGCCGCTGCAGCTTGGAGGAAATAATCCCCCGTTTAACCCGGCGTTCAGCAGCGTGAACGGCAACGGGCGTTTTCTGGATAGCACAAACCAGTTGCCCGCTTGCGACCCCAACTGTTTTGGCACTGGCCTCGGCACAGTGCAAGACGGCCAGGAGACGAGTAACGCAGTGCCGAACAGCTGGCAATGGAACGTGTCTGTTCAGCGAGAGGTCTTCAAGGATGCCAAGCTGGAAGTGGCCTATGTCGGCCACAAAAGCCTGCACTGGGAGGCCATTACCGACGTCAATGGCGTGCCTCCTGCGAACCGGTTGACCTATGTGCAAAACGAGAATACCGCAACTTCGTCATTTCTCTCTTCTTTGAGGCCCTTTGGCAACGCGGTGCACAACAATTCCATCAAGTACTATACCCACGCGAGCAGCTCGTCCTACCACTCGCTGCAAGCGTTGTACAACATGCGTTACCTTCATGATGTGGGTACATTCCAGCTCTCTTACACCTACTCAAAGTTGCTCTCCAATTCGCAGCAAATCGATTCGCCAGCATACAACATTGACGCTTACGACCCTCACGCAAGTTGGGGACCGGACATTTTGAATCATCCGCATCTTTTCTCAATGAACATAGGGTATAACCTTCCCACACTCCAGAATAGCAACGCGTTCGTCCGTGCAGGCCTCGGTGGTTGGCAGTTAAGCACGATCGTAACTCTCGCGAGCGGGCCTTCCATCTCAACCTTGCTAAACGGCGTGCAGGGCCTCAGCGATCCCGCAGGCGTTGGGAACGGCAGCGCCACGGTAGTGGATCGGCCGAATCGCGTTGCGGGCCAATCGTGTCGCACGAGTGGCATGGACGCAACGCAATACATAAACCAGAACATGTTTACGGTGAACGGCTACCAACTGGGCCACGTCGGAAGTGCTGGTATCGGCACCTGTTTAGGACCCAACAATCGAAACGTAGACTTTGGTTTGCACAAGAACTTCAAGATCACGGAGCGCGTTACGGCGCAGTTCCGAATGGAGTTCTTCAATCTCTTTAACCATCCGATCTACGCAGCGCAGAATGTGATCGACAATCAGACCCTGGGCTTCAACAAACCCATATTTGGTGACGCCAGTGGCAACCCCGTTCCCTTGGACGCAAAAGGAAACCAGATCTTGACTACTGCGACGCAGATCCTTTCGGCTGTTCCAAATCCGGGTGCCAACTTTGGAAAGTCTCTTTCCGTGCATGAAAATGGCTACAGGCAGATTCAATATGCACTGAAGATCAATTTCTAACTTACGCGGAACCCCCCATTTCGAAAGCGTCCCGCCAGGCTGACTCAAACCCTGGCGGGACGCTTTTTTTTGAGATTTTGCCATGAATTGTCTTCCGTGATTTTTTCGTTGGAGAGGACTGATAGATTAGAATGGAGTTCATGCTCGGGTATTCGTTGAAACCGATTCCGTTTCGAATCTGCATCCTGGCTCTTATCCTGATCGCTCCAAGGCTTGTCGCCGCGCAAGTTGCTGGGCCGCAAACTGTCCGTGTCCCCCCTCCCATCGCCAAGGCTGGCGCCTCAAAGCCCAAGGCAGATCGCAGCAACCTGCCGCCCATCCCCATTTTCAAGGACATCGCCAAGGATGTGGGTGTGACGGTTGCGCACATCGCCTCCCCCGAAGCGCGGTATGTAATTGATTCGACGAGCGGGGGCACCGGTCTTTTCGATTGCGATAATGACGGAAGGTTGGACATCGTACTGGTCAACGGGTCGACGGTTGATCGGCTGCGGGAGGGTGGCGATCCCATGGTCACCCTTTACCACCAGGAGCCCGGTGGCACATTCAAGGACATCACCAAAGATGCCGGCCTGACCAGGTTGGGATGGGGCATGGGCGTGGCCGTCGCCGATTATGACAACGACGGCAAACTGGATTTGTTCGTGACCGGCTACAACGGCAACGTCCTCTATCACAATCTGGGAAATTGCAAATTCGAGGATGTAACCGAGAAAGCCGGAGTCCGCGGTGGCGGGTTCAGCACCGGTGCAGCCTGGGGCGATTACGACCGCGATGGAAATGTGGACCTATTCGTAGCCCGCTATTCCCATCTGGATATGAACAATCTCCCACAATTTGGGAGCAACAAGTTCTGCCGCTATAAAGGGATCCTAGTCCAGTGTGGTCCCTGGGGCCTCGAGGGCGAATCCGACTTTCTCTACCACAACCGCGGCGATGGGACTTTCGAAGAGGTATCGATCAAAGCGGGAGTGCACGACGATATCGGCTATTATGGCCTCGGAGTGATGTGGGTCGATTATGACGATGACGGATGGCAGGACCTGCTCGTGGCCAACGATTCGGTGCCCAACTATCTTTATCACAACAATCACGACGGCACGTTCACCGACGTGGGCTTGTTGACCGGGGTCGCGCTGAGCGGTGAAGGCATGGAACTGGGGAATATGGGAGTGGATTTTGGCGATTACGACCATAGCGGGCACTTGAGCTTTTTTGTTACCCACTTTGAAGAGCAACCCAATTCGCTGTACCGCAACCTGGGCGCCAAAGGATTCGATGATGTGAGCTGGACTTCCGGAGTTGGGCAGCCAAGCTATCCTTACGTCGGCTGGGGTACGAGTTTTTTTGACATGGATAACGACACTTGGCTGGACCTTTTTGTAGCCAACGGCCACGTATATCCGCAGATAGACAACATAGAAGTCGGCCCGCGCTTCCGCGAACCGATGCTGCTGCACCGCAATAATCGGGATGGAACTTTTGACGAAGTTTCGACTGAGGCGGGCTTGCAGAGTCTGCCCTTGAAATCGCGGCGAGGCGCTGCCTTCGGTGACATTTTCAATACCGGAAACATCGACATCGTCGTGCTGAACGTAGGAGCGCCTCCGACGATCCTTCTCAACACGAATCACGACGGCTTTCACCGCGTCCTTTTCAAACTCGTGGGCACCAAGTGCAATCGCGCCGCGATCGGAGCCCGTGTGAGCATCCGCGCTGCTGGTGTCAAGCAGTTCAGCGAGGTACGCGGAGGCGGAAGTTATCTTTCGCAGAACGACTTGCGTCTGCATTTTGGTTTAGGGACAGCTACGAAAATAGATTCTGTGGAGATTCGCTGGCCAAACGGCAACCTCGAGACGCTGCAAAATGTGGCTGCAGATGGTATTTACACGATTGTGGAAGGCGCGGGAATCCGCGATACGCAGGCCTTGCCGCCGCCGGCCACGAGTGCGCCCGCAGGCACCCATTGATGCGTGGGTATTCACGGTTCGCCCGCGCGATGGACTCGCTCGAGAACTTAGGGGCACCATGGCTTCAACTCATCAAAAGTCCCCGGCTTTATTCCTTCCGTTGAATGGCCGCCGCAGAGGGGCCGTACTGGGGATTGCGTTGACGGCGTTTCTTGTGCCCGTCACTTTGGCTACGGATAGTCCCGGAGAAACCCTGCGTCGCCAGTTCGAGGCAGCGAAGGCATCGCTCGCCAGCAGCAACCTCGACCAGGCGGAACGCGAATACCGGCACACGATCGCGCTGGGGTTGCGCCAATTGGGTAATCTTTCGATTTCGGAACATCGCTTCGAGCTGGCTACACATCTCTTGGATGAAGCCGTGAAACTGACACCTGACGACGCCGGCCTGCAGGTGGAAGCGGGCGTCGCTTGGTTTAGCAGGGGCGACTCGAGGAAAGCCACAGAACTGGTTGCTGCGGTTCTGGCCGGGCATCCGGAAAACGCACACGCGCACAATGTACTCGGGCGCATTGACTTGTTCAAGGGTGATACCGAGGGATCGATAACGGAGTTGAAGAAGTCAGTCGCGCTCCAGGACGATTTCGAGACCGCTTATTTTCTGGGAATAGCGTACCTGAAGGCCAAGAAGCTATCCGAGGCCTCGGCTTGGTTCAAGGAGTTGCAGGAACGCCTGGGAGATTCGGCAGCTCTGCACGTCCTGTTTGGACGAGCTTACACCGTGACGCATTTTCCCGAGCCAGCAGTCACCGAATTTGGGAAGGCTATCGCCGTAGATCGAAAATATCCTCGGGCACACGCACTGCTGGGATACGCGTCTCTAGAAGCCTACGGCGAATCCTTTTATCCCCAAGCGCGGGAATTGTTTGAACAGGAGTTAAAGATCCAACCTGACGATTACCTCGCCCTGGTCTTGCTGGGCATTAGCACTACGAGCCTGCGAGACTATCCGGCCGCGGAAACCGCCTTGCTTCACGCAATCCGCCTGCGGCCTGACAGCGCTTCCCCGTATCTTTATCTTGGCGAAACCTACACCGAAACGAAGCGCCTCAAGCAGGCGGTCGAGGCCCTCCAAAAGTATATCCGCTTGGTCGGTGACCCGGAGGAGGTCCCCCGCGATGTAAGCCGCGCGTACTACCTTCTCGGTCAGGACCTGCTCCGCCTTGGCCGTGAGGAAGAAGCGAAGAAGGCGCTGGCAAATTCACAGCGTTACCGCGAAGCCAAATTCAGATACGATGCGAAACACATTTTCGATGAAAAGCCGAATGCCGACGGCGCAGACAGCCGCCCGTCCGAGCGCATCGCCGGGCTCATCGAGACCGGCGCACCGGACGAAAACAAGACCGCCGAAGCGGTGGTACAGGGAGGCCTGCCGACGAATGCATCCGCTATCGGGCAGCCCCATGTGGATCAGCAAGCTCCCGAACCGAAGGCCGCAACGCAATACCGTTCCTTTGTCGCTGCGATCCTCTCCAGCTCGTACAACGACCTCGGCGTTATGCGCGCGAAAAACACGAACTATGCCGAAGCAGCCGAATTCTTCAAGCAAGCTGCCAACTGGAATCCTGCCCTTCCCGGCGTGGACCGCAACTGGGGTCTTGCCAGCTATCGCGCCGAGCTGTATTCCGATGCTGTTGCTCCGCTGGAGCGGCAACTGGCGGCCCACCCGGATGACCATCTTGTCCGCCAGCTTCTAGCAATGAGCTATTTCATGGCAGAAAATTATTCCAAGACTGCCGAAGTTCTTCATCCTTTCCTCAAAGATCCGCCCGGCGATCCTGGCTTGCTTTTTGCGTGGGGAACCGCTCTGGTCCGCACGGGTCAATCCGAGGCTGCTGCGAATATTTTTCGCCTGCTGCTGGTGCAAAACGCCGACAACGCCGCAGTCCACCTCTTGCTGGGACAGGCCTACGCGCGGCAGAAAGACTACCCCAACGCCCTCACGGAACTGAAAACCGCCTTACGGCTTGATCCCCGGCTAACGGAGGCTCACTACTACGCGGGCCTCGTTTACCTTCATCAGAGTGAATTCGAATTTGCCGCGCAGGAATTTCGCGTTGAACTCGAGCTTCGGCCCGCCGACCCCCTTACGACTTATCATCTTGGCTACGCGCTGTTGGCCGAGGGTCATCCAGAGGACGCCGTGCCGCTCTTTCGTGACGTGATCAAGGCCCTTCCCGGTTACGAATCGGCACATTTCGAACTCGGCCGGGCGCTCTTGCAGCAGGGAGATCCTGCCGGAGCCATCGAGAGTCTCGAGACCGCCAAAAAGTTGGTTCCGGACCACGACGCCACTTATTTTCAATTGAGCCAAGCATATCGTCGCGCTGGCCGCATGCAGGAAGCCGGACAAGCGCTAGCGGCGTACCAGAAACTAATCGAGTCCAACAGGCTAAAGAAGCGAGAAAGCATGGAGATGGAAAAGCCCTAACTTCAGTATCTCCACGAACAATCAGCTTTTTTAAAGCGATGGCCCGCACTCGACCGTGGCACACAAAGCCCAGACAAAAATGAGGCGGGAATTCCGCGCGGCGCTGACGGAGATATTGGCACGAACCGGATGCGGCCCGCCCTCGCTACGATCGCGGGCGCGCGAGATCGGAAAACGTCTCCCATCTGGCAGCACACATCTGGGGACTGGCAACACCGGCAAAGGGCCACGGTGCTTGCTCTTCGGCTCACTTAATTCTTTGCTAGAATACCGGTTTTCTACTATCATCCGGCTGGTCTAGTTCGGACTACTGGGCACCGTTGGCAGGGCCTAGTGTGGGGCGAATCTTTGGAGGCGTCATGAGCACAAACTTGCTTCGACGAGCGGCTCTTTTGTTCATTCTCTACACTGTGGCGTCAACGGCATGGAGTGACGAAAAAATCCCCAAAGCAGCCTGGAAGCGGCCCATCGGGCAACCACTGGAAAATGCCGGCACCAAAAAACCAACCCTGGATGCGGGTCACATTGATGACGGTTTCTGGCAAGGTGCTCCGGTAGGCGGATTCGGCGCAGGTACATTTTCCCGGACTTTCCGCGGCGATTTTGCGCGCTGGCACATTAAAGCTGGTGTACACAAATATCACACAGTAAATGCCAATCAGTTCGCGATGTTTCAGCAGACCGAGGGAGCGGCCACGGGAACAGCGCGCGTTCTGTTTACCGGCCATCCATCGGGAGGCCAACTGAGCAGTTGGGATTGGGACTATCCCGTGGGCGCGGGCGACTATTACGCGCTCTATCCGAAGTCCTGGTTTGACTATCGATGGGAGAAATTTCCGGCGCATGTCGTTCTCGAGCAGTACTCCCCTATCCTTCCTAACAATTACCGCGAATCGAGCTATCCGGTTGCCGTTTATCGCTGGCATGCGGAAAACCCGACCAGCCAAACAGTTACCGTATCCATCTTGTGTTCCTGGACGAACATGTTGGGGTGGTTTCGCACCTTTTCCGAGGATTTCAGGGGAGCTTTGGATCAAGGAAACCATAACCGCTTTGCGAGTGAATCTCTGGGTCCAGCTGGGGTCATGAAAGGAATTGTGTTCGAACACAATCGCGCCGGCTCCGTTCCGAATGAATGGGACGGGCAGTTAGCCATCGCAACCTCGGAGTCTCCAGGTGTCGAAGTCAGCTACCAGACAACCTTTGAGGCAGAAGGCGACGGAAAATCCGTGTGGAAACCTTTCGCCAAGGACGGACGACTCAGCAACAGCGATCAAACATGGGTAAGCAGCGGCGAGAAAATAGCCGGCACAATCGCGGTGCGCTTCACGCTTAAGCCTGGGGAAAAGCGCGTCATTCCTATGGTCATTTCGTGGGACCTTCCGATCGTGGAGTTCGGCTCGGGCCGTCAGTGGCATCGCCGTTACACCGATTTCTATGGAACCACCGGTGCGAATGCTTGGGCTATTGCCCGCGACGGTCTGTTGCAGTCACAGGCGTGGAGCGACGCGATTGATGCATGGCAAGCTCCTTACATCAACGACGAGAGCAAGCCGCTCTGGTACCGTGGCATGCTCTTCAACGAGCTGTACACGATAGCGGATGGAGGTTCCTTTTGGGGCCGCCTGGCAGGATCGGGTAAAAAGGATCCGCCCACCTTTGCATTCATGGAGTGCTTCGATTATCCGTACTACGCAACATTGGATGTGCGTTTCTACGGCTCGATGCCCCTCATCAAATTCTGGCCGGACATAGACAAGCAGGTCTTGCGTCAGTTCGCCGATACTGTACCCCGCGAGCTGCCGGAAAAAGGAATGTGGATTTGGAAGTCACAACAATCTGGCGATCTCACCTTACGCGTCCGCAAGAGAAAGGGGGCGGTTCCACACGATCTTGGCGTGCCCGAAGAGGATCCATTCATCAACGTCAATCAATTTGCCTGGCAGGACACCAACGGGTGGAAGGATTTGAACCCGAAGTTTGTACTCATGATTTACCGGGACTTCGTCCTGACTCACAAAAAGGATCTCGCTTTCCTCCGCTACACCTGGCCTGCAGTGAAGGAGGCGATGAACTACCTCCGACAATACGATCATGGCGGAGGTCTGCCAGAAAATGACGGATATCCGGATCAAACCTACGATACCTGGGTTGTGCGTGGTCCGAGCGCCTATTCCGGCGGTCTGTGGCTGGCGGCCTTACGCGCTTCCGAAGAAATGGCAAAAGTTCTAGGCGATGTTGCTGCCGCAGGGCAATACCGCGAAATGTTTTTGAAGGCACAAAACACCTACATCAGTAAGCTCTGGAATGGCGAGTATCTCTCCTACGATACGGAAAGTGATTACCGGAACAGCATCCAGGCGGATCAGCTTGCGGGACAGTGGTATGCCAACATGACCGGCCTGGGTGATCTGATTCCGCGCGAAATGCAGTTGAAAGCTCTCGGAAAGATATTCGCGTTTAATGTCATGAAATTTGCCGGCGGAGAGATGGGCGCGGTGAACGGCATCGCCGCCGATGGCTCCATAATTAAAACCAACGAACAAGTTCAGGAGGTCTGGACAGGCACGACATTTGGCCTGGCCGCGCTGCTTCTGAGCGAAGGAATGAAAGAGCAGGGCTACCACACGGCCTGGGGCATTTTTCACGTGACGTATGAAAGTAAAGGCTATTGGTTCCGCACGCCTGAAGCTTGGGACATCACCGGAAACTACCGTGCTTCGATGTACATGCGCCCGGCCGCTATTTGGGCGATGGAAATGACGCTGCCCGACGACAGCGAGAGGCGCGCGAATTTGTCTGGCCAACCTGTCGCGCATCACGGAAAGGAAGCCATTCGGGCCCATCCTTAATCAATACTGGCTGCAGCCATAATACTATTCGTCTAACCAGTCGCAGATCCCTGGTGTAATTCAAGCACAGTCGAGCGCCAGGCGATGGAGGCGAGCATCGATTCCCTTTCTGCAAGTCCGGCGTCACCAAATCGGCCGCAAACTCTTGCAATTACCTGCAGCGCAAACATCAGGGGAAGATAAACGACCGAAAATAGAAGCAAGCGGCGAGCGGATCCATTCGACCGGGTTAGGGCGAGTTTTGCGGCAAAGTAAAGCAAGCTTACACTGAGCAGCAATGTTCCCACCGTGAACACCGGATTGGCCTGCCGCAAGGCCATCGGCACAAAAGTGACGGGCACTAACGCGAGCGCCGGAAGCACGCTCTGCCATCCCACGAACTGGTCTCTTTCCCTTCCGTGCGGAAGAACCTCGTATCCTGCCCGCACATAGTCCTCGCGATACATCCACGCGATGGCCATGAAATGCGGGAATTGCCAGAGGAAGAGAATCAGGTAAAGCAACCATGCCTGCGCATTGAGTTTGCCGACCATTGCGACATATCCGATCAGCACGGGCATGGCACCGGGAACTGCGCCCACCAGCGTGCACATTGGCGTTCGGCGTTTGAGCGGCGTATAGAGAAACAAATAGGCACTGAGGGTGATCAAGGCAAGCAGGCTGGCAACAGGGCGCACTGCCAGAGCTAGGTAAAGGCAGCCAGCCACCGACAACACCGTTCCGAAAACGAGGGCGTGGATGGGTTCGATTCGTCCAGCTGCGATCGGCCGACGAGCGGTGCGACGCATTTGAGCGTCGAAGCGCCGCTCGATGAGTTGATTCAGGGTTCCGGCTCCGCTCGCAACCAGCATGGTGCCAACTAGCGTCTGTAGAAGCAATGCCCACGGGAAATGCCCGAGTGGCTTGGGGCAGCCCAGGCAAAAAGCGGCCCCCGTTGAGATGGCGATCAAAAAGTTTACTTCCGGCTTGGTTAGCTCCCAGTAGTCGGAGAGGACGCCGGAACGAACGGAGTGACCGCGCTGGACAACTGGCACATCAAACGCCGCGAGAATGGGTTCAGTTGCCATCCTCAGACAACCTCCATGTTTTGCCGATCATTCTGCGGGACGGCGATGCCGTGCAATCCAGTTTGCACAGATTCGTCACTGTAGGAATTCCGCGCCGACAACAATTGCGTGGTGAGAATCGCTGCGGGTACGAGGTAGACAAACGTAACGCAAGTCCACATCAATGCTGCCGCGCATTGTTGGTCCTGAAGAGCGGACATGCCCAAGTGCCGTGGCGTGGAGAGGTACACCGAATAAACAACACGATCGCAGAACACCAAGTATGCAGAAAGAATGTCGCACGGCAGCGTAGCAAGAAACAGGTATAGGAGGATCGACCATCGGGGCCACGCCGGAACGCTTGGCCAAGGCTGAACAACGGGCCACCAGAAAAGAAATCCGGCAGTAAGGAAACACGCATGCTCGACCACGTGCCATGCTTGGGACTGTAACCCCAGCGTAAAGACGGCCGGAAAGTGCCAACCCAGCAATGCCGCGGCGGCGGCGAGCCAGCAAAACGCAGGTTTCGAAAGCACTCGCCCAATACGCTGCACCGGTGTCCACCGGAACAATGGACCGAGAACGGCTTGCACGAATGGTCGCGGCAACCCATGCAACAACGGCATCACGGGCGCGCCGATCAAGATCAATGGAGGAGCAAGCGTCATGAGCAGCAGATGCTGGACCATGTGGACCGTCAGCAATTCCTCGTCGAAGGCAGCGAGAGGCGAGCCCAACGCGATCCAGATCAGAAACAGGCCGAGAAGAAAACTGCCAGCGCGCCAGACGGGAGTGACGGTCGCAGAAGGCGAACGAAGATGACGCCATCCGCGCAAATACAGGAATGCGGCGAGAACCATGGCTAAGGTAAGCGGAACCGGAGGAGTCCACGATTCCAATGCGATTTGAAGGGGTGATGGCATAGATGGCTCTATGGTTGTGCAGGAACGCGTCTCTCGGTACTTTCCCCGAGTGCCGCGTCGCGCGCCGTATCGCGCGCGGGTGCTTGTCCAGCCGGATGCAAGGTCTCGAGGAATGCCACGAGTGCCGTGGTCTCCGCCGGACTCAAGTTCTTCCCATACGCCGGCATGTTGCCGCCGCCTTGGATCACCTGGCGGATGAGTTGGTCCTGCGTAAGCCGTGCCGCAACGCTGTCCAAGGCCGGACCTCTCTGCCCGCCTAACTCCCCAAGCGAATGGCAATTGCGGCACTGCTTGACCTGAAAAACGAGTGCGCCTTGCCGTTCAAGCGCGGTTGTTCCATGAAGAAATCTCTGCGGCACGGGATTGCCGCTCCAAGCGTTCATGTGAGGACTCCACGGCGCGAATCCGGCGAGATGCGTAAACGTCCCCAGCGTGACGGCGATCAGCAGGAGTGTCAAAACTGCGATCGGCCGGCGGCGCCAGCTCTTTTCTCCTTCGCCGGATAGGAACGGCAGAAGCAGCAAGCCGATGATGGCGAGAACCGGCCCGATGAGAAGGGCCGGCGTCTCCATCGAAGGAGGCAACAGCGAGAGCAATGCGTAGAGCCACAGAAAGAAGTAATCAGGTTTCGGCGCCGTCTGTATGATGGTCGGATCCGGGTAGCCTGTTGGACCGAATGGACCGAAGTACACAGCACAGGCTGCGACTGCCAAGAGGATGCACGCCGCGAAGAACAGATCTTTCCAAACCGCGTAGGGGACAAACGGAGCGCCGTCCTTCTTCGTCAACTCGTGGTACTCGCGCAAGTAGGTAGCTTTTTTCACAACGCGCCCAGGCATCGGCCATTCGTTGATCCCCAGCTTGAGCACCAGCAAGAGGTGCAAACTAACCAGCGCGATCAGCAAGCCCGGAATTACGAAGACATGCAGCGCGAAGAATCGGGACAGCGTCGCGCCGGCAATGATCGGCCCACCCAGCATCAATTTCACTATCGCGGGGCCTAAAACTGGGACACGGCTTGCGATCGAGGCTCCGATGCCAAGTCCCCAATATGCGTCTTGATCGAAACGCAGGACCTGTCCGGTGAATGCCATGCCCAGAGTCATCAGCAGAAGAAATACGCCGATGATCCAAGTGAGTTCCCGAGGGAACTTGTATGCCCCGAACAGGAAGACCTGCACCATGTGAATCAGAACAATCGCCACCATGAAGTTCGAGCCCCATCCATGCAGCGCGCGGACGAACCAGCCAAGAGTCACGTCGTGGTTCAGGACCTGCAGACTGCTCCAGGCCTCGGCACCGGAGGGAACGTAGAGGAGAGCAAGAAGGATTCCGGTGACCAGCTGCAGAACGAAGATGACCAGCGCGGCACTGCCGAATACATACCACCAGCTCGCCGTGCTGCGCGGCACGGGATGCTCCGCGATCTCGCGAATGGGAGCGGCCAACTGCAATCGCTGGTCCAACCATTCCCCGATCTGCGCAATCAGGCGGCGCACGGCGGCTTCCCTCCAACAAGAGCTGCCGTCGGCGCTCCCGGCGTGGGCAGCTCACCGGCCTGGATGGTGACTAAACCGTTCTGCACCTTGGTCGGATATTCAAACAGCCCGCGCTCCGGCGGACCCGAAGCCCGCGAGCCGTCGCGGTAGTACGCTCCGCCGTGGCACGGGCACATGAACAAACCGGATTGCGGGAACCAACGGACAGGGCAACCAAGGTGTGCGCAGTTGATCGCAAAAACCTGGAACTGATCGCCTGCGACGCGACGCACCCAGCATGCAGTGTCCACGGTCTTCCCGTCGGTCGGCATCACGTAGGGATTCCGGAAGGTGGCCAGCCGCGTTTCGCCTTCCGGAAACTGGCTCACGGACCCGAGGGGCACCCAGGAAAGGTAGCCGTTTGCACGTCCTCGCGTGACTGAGGACAGAAGGAAACGCACGATGGGCACCGCCAGTGCGGCCGCCACGAGAGCGTTGAACAAAATTCCCAGCTTCATGAGTAGCGCCCGGCGGGAGAGTGTATTTTCATTCGACATCGTTCCGCTCCTAATGCTGTGCGTAATTCGAAATGGAATTGGGTTGTCCTGGATTCTGAGCCCGCCACGAGGCAAGCCAGGCAACAACGTTGGTTACGTCCTGGTCCGACATCGGCTTGCCGGGAACATTTCCGCGCCAGTCTGGCGCTCCCATCTCGGGACGGCCCGTGATGATAATTGTCCGCAGTGCCTGGTCGCTGACCAGCGCGAGAAAGGAATCATCCCTGATGGCGCTGCCCTTTGGCCCTCCGCGGCCGTCTGGGCCGTGGCAGGATTCGCAGAAGGTCTTGTAGGCGAGTTCGCCTTCGAGAGCATTGCCCGTGGATTTCGGCGCATAGGACGGCGGATTGGTTGCGCCGAGGAATCCCGCTTGGCTCCAGCGTGATCGAATTGTGCTGGTGAGCACATCAACCTGTTTGTCGGTCAGCATTCCGCCGGCGCTCTCGGCGAACGCAGGCATCGCGGTTCCGCGCATGCCGTTGGCGATGACGCTGCGAATCACCGTCTCGTCCGCGATTGCCAGATAAACCGGATCCGCGAGGGCGATGGCCGCACTTCCCCGCCCTTCCGCGCCGTGGCAACCCGCGCAGTTTTCCGCGTAAAGAGTATCGAAATCCAAAATCTGATCCGGCGCAAGTGTTTCGGAGTCCTGATGCGGCTGGCCGTGTGGGGAGCTGCATCCCGCGAGGAGAATTGCGCCCAGCGCCGCAAATGCGCGGAGATACCGAAATGGGTTCACGGGCGTTTCTCTCCGTCCCCTCGTCGTGGAATTATTCCGGGTGCTTCAATTCCTGCCCGTACGGCGAAGGGCAGATTCTCGTGTGTCGGAACGCGCGATTGCCGCATGACCACCATGCCCGCGACCACGCCGAAGGCTACCTGTGAAGCCGTGAACCAATACCAGTCGATGCGGCTCTCAAGTAGAGGATTCAGGATGCCCAAGATTGAGTAAAGCAGCCCTGACCACAACACCGGAGCAATCAGTCCTCCGAGTAGGATCGGCCGACGTGCGAGCATCGGAAGCATCGCGCCGTAGAGCAACCCCACCAGTGTGGAAACGATGCCGTGCAGGATCAAGGCCACCGCAAAGCTCTCCGCGTGAAACGAATTTAGCTGGGCGGATTCGAGTTTCAGCGACTGCGAGTACACCACTGCGGCAAGCAGATTGATGGGATACCAGACGCTTCCAGTTTTCAACAGGCCGTAGCCACATGCGAGTGCCGCCATTGCTACACTTCCCGCCCATCCTCCCTTGACGCCTGCTGATACCGGGTAGGTCTCTACGGGAAGCCACGCGCGCGCAACGTCAGCTGCGACTCGTACCCGTTCCACGACGCGGCGCTTCGTGGTAATCGAAAGATCCTCTGGGAGGATTGCCACCGCCTCTTCATGCTCGTGTGGAAAGACTTCGCGGAACCAGCCGACACAACCGGCAACCGCAAGCGCCGCGCCGAGGACGCTCACCGACGCGCTCGTCAGGAGTCCCGCGAACAACAGCGTAAATCCAAAGGCCAGTACAATAGGCCACGCAGTCGATGCAGGCACTTCCATCTCGTTGGGCGTCCGAAGGCGCTGGTCTATTTGTTCCCTGGATAATCGTGTTGCCATTGCTCCTCTCAGCGCCCGAAAACGTAAACCACAGTGAACACTACGACCCACACGGCATCCACAAAATGCCAGTACCAGGAAAGCGATTCGACGCGAACGGATTGCTCCGGGCCGACACGTCCGGCCAGTCCGAAGAGAAGCACAATGCTGAGCATAAGCAGACCTGCGGTGACGTGAAAGCCATGCAAACCTACGAGCGAGTAGTACGTGGTTCCGAAAAGGTTGGTGGAGATCGTCAGTCCGCGTTCGTAGATCAGGCGGTGCCATTCCCGGCCGGTGCCGTACAGAAAGAGACCGCCCAGAACAATCGTGAGGAACCACAAACCGAGGAATGCACCTCGCCTGCTGCGCTCGAGAAATTTGGCCGCGAAGTGGATCGAAAGGCTGCTGGAGAGCAGGCAAATGGTGTAGAAGATGGGCGGGTCGAGCACCTCGCGCGGAGTCGGCCCGGTGAGACTCTTTCCTGTGTAGAAGAGATAGGCCACAACGAAAATGGTGAAAATGGCCGACTCCGCAATGATGAGGCAGGCCATGCCGACTTTGCCGCGATAGGGTAGGCTCCACGCTCCCGGTGTCTGAGCGATTGGAGTGGTGATTGCGCTCATTGCTCGTTCCCTTCACTCATAATGGCTATCCGGGTCTTCGGGATGCTTTCGATCCCACAGCGGGCGCCGGCTGCTGACCGTTGGAATGGAAGCAAAGTTGTAAGCCGGCGGCGGCGAACTAACCGACCATTCGAGCGTCCAGGCATCCCAGGGATCGTTCCCTGCCTTAGGTCCCTTGAAATAAGAGAAAACCAGGTTCGCCACAAACAGCAAGATTGCGATGCCCTGGATGAACGCGCCGATCGTGACGATCAGGTTCCAAGTATCCCAGCCGCGGCCGGGCTCGTAGGTGTAGATGCGCCGCGACATGCCGAGCACGCCGGGAATGTGCATTAGGTCAAACGTCAGGTGAAACCCGATCAGGAACAACCAGAAATGCAGTTTGCCAAGAGTTTCGCTCAGCATCCTTCCGGTGATTTTCGGGAACCAGTAATAAAATGCTGCAAAAACACAGAAAAAGATGGCACCCGCGAGCATGTAGTGGAAATGCGCGACGACAAAGTATGAGCCACTGAGCTGCCAATTGAAAGGCGCCGCGCCCAGCATGATGCCGGTGAGGCCGGCGATCAAGAATTGGAAGAGGAATCCGATACAGAACAGCATCGGTGTCTTGAACTGGATCTTCCCACCCCACATCGTGCCGAGCCAGTTGAAAATCTTGATGCCAGTCGGAACAGCGATAGCCATCGTCGTCAGCACGAAAAAGGTGTTGGCGTTAGAGTCCATACCGATCGTGAACATGTGATGGGCCCAGACGCTCATACTGATGAACCCAATGCAGACCGTCGCCCCCACCATTACCGGGTAGCCGAAAATTGGTTTGCGCGAAAATACCGGAATGATCTCGGACGCAAACGCAAAGGCAGGAATAACCAGGATGTACACTTCCGGATGCCCAAAGATCCAGAAAAAATGCATCCAGAGGGTCGCGGACCCACCTGCCTGGGTATCGAAGAAATGGCCGCCCAAATAACGGTCGACGAGCAGCATGATCTGCGCAGCGGAAAGCGGGCTGATCGAAATCAAAACCAGGCCGGACATTACCAAATTCAGCCATGCCAGCAACGGCATACGGCTCAGCTTCATGCCTGGACACCTCAGGGAGAGGATTGTGGCGATGATATTGATTGCCGTCCCTATGCTGCCGAAGCCGGACACCAGCAACGCG
>Ga0209526_10000194_pt1 | contig 37703 bp, 30 predicted proteins | sample JacPinW_OM2H0_M1_FD_188566 | JGI IMG/M metagenome (GOLD analysis project Ga0209526, IMG submission 188566) | Forest soil microbial communities from Algoma, Ontario, Canada - Jack Pine, Ontario site 1_JW_OM2H0_M1 (SPAdes) (version 2) | ecosystem: Environmental > Terrestrial > Soil > Boreal... | reverse complement strand
TCGGTGCCCTTGATGTTGGTGGTGAGGAATTTTGTTTGCAGATTCACGAGCTGATGATCGTCGGGAATCTTGCCTGTCCGCACGTCGCGCGAATGCAGGTCGGCCATGTCGCCGTGGCTGTCGGTGTAGCCTGATTCCCAAACTCTTTTCCCCTGTGGATTAACCAGCGCCACGTTCACCCAAATTTCCGGCTGCGCTCCCAGCGATCCCGACGGCAGGTTGTGGCCGGGATTCACGTTTCGGATCTTGTAGGAAAACGCGAGCCCTTTGCCCGCTTGCAGAGTGCCTTTGAAAAACGGCCCGTCGACGTGCGACCCATTCTCCATCACCTTTTGTCGCAACGCCCGTTTCTGCTCCAGCATGGCGAGGTTTTCCTTGATGATCTCGCGCGCGGAAAAGCGGTCGTCGGGACTTTCCCATTCGGAAGGGAATTTTGTGTCTTTCGACACGTTGTTTTCAAAAGCTTCGGTTCCCCATCCCGCGCGATAATCGAACTTCAACCAAGTGGTGATGGAGAACGCGGCAGCCTTGGGATTGTGCGGGAAAATTCCAGGATGCGCGATGGGATAGCCAGGGCCATAAAAGGCATGGTTGGCATGCTGGTGGCCGGGGTTGACCGCAATTCCGTTAATCACTGCGGCTGCTCCCGTCGCATAGCCCTTGGCGACGCCCGGTTCTTTCCCCATGTGACAATCCTGGCAAGTCGTTCCTTTCAAAAGCGACGGAGAAGAGCGGTATTGGTCCCAGACCACTTCCAGTTTGATACCCGGATGAACCGCGACCTGATGGCAGGAAACGCAAAATTCCGATTTCGTGATCGGTTCGAAATATATTCCCTTACGGTGGATGCTTATACCGGGTCCCGGCTGATCGGCACTCGTCTTGATGTGATACGTATCCGGATTGGAGACGACTTCCTGAACTCCCTTGCCGCTGCGGCTGCCGTACATCGGCTCAAAGATATCGCCCTGAAGAATGCGGCGCTCGGCATTTACTTTCGTGTATTGCTCATTTACGCGATGACAGGCGATGCAGGTAACGCCTTCGCGCGACACCTCTGTTTTCTGCCACAACGGCATGTAGCGCGGCTCGTTCATGGAAGTGCCGACGCCGGCGTGGCAGCGCATGCAGAAGTAGCTGACGGTCCCTTGCGCGAGGTCGTTGATTTTTTGCTCGAATTTGTGAAAGACCGGCGAAATGGAAGCGTAGGCGTGATTGGATGAGCGCCATTCATTATAGATCTGCTCATGGCAGGCCGCGCACTCCGATGCGCTCGGGTAATGGCTTTTCGCAAACAAATCATAGTGCGGCTCAACCGGATTGGGCAGTTGCTTTTTCAGCGGAGGAAGGGCTTCGGGAAGTTCAATCGGCCCATTCGGCACGAGGCTCGGTAGATCCAGCGGGTTGGCGCCGGGACTCGACGGCAGCAAGATATCGTCGTCGGATGTCTCCGGCTCGGTTAAGAGATCTTGGTCGGACTTTGCCGCCCCCGGCGATCCCTTCGGTTTTGCCGGCTCCGCTAAAAGATCATCGTCGGACTTTGCTTTTCCCGGTGCTCCCTTCGGTTTTGGCGACTCCGTTAAAAGATCATCATCCGACTTGGCCGGAACAGCGGCGGCCGTCGGAGAAGGCGTCGGTTTGGGTTGCGCCTCGACACCAAGAGGAAATCCCGTGGCGACGAAAGCCAGCGAAACGCAGGAGGCTCGAAAAAATGAACAAAGGGTGGAATTGATCACCATGCAACTCAGCTTCTCGAAAAGCTTGTGTCCGTTGCAATTCTTCATCGTCTTAAAACAATGCCGGTGCGTTTATCACGCGATGCGGTATGGCGTTTTGAGGTTTGGCTTCCCTAAATGCAAGGCAAAACCCCGCACCCTTCCCAGAAAAAAAACCTTGCTTTCCTTGCGTGTAAAAAAAAAGATGGGGGCCTTAAGGGCTGACGTTAAAGGAAACCTTTTAGAAACGACATATGCAATTCATCTTTGCTCGGAAAATCACTCTCGGGTTGCTCTGTTCCACTTGGGCCATTGCGCATGCGAAAGCCGCGGCCGATCCCACGAAAATTGCCGGTCCGGAATCATGCGGGAATTGTCACAAACAAGAATTCACGGCGTGGCAGCAGACACACCACTTTAAGACATTCGAGGATTTGCATCGCCGTCCCTCGGCCAAGGTCATCGCGGATAAGATGGGCGTGCAGCGCATCAAGAGCGAGGGCGCCTGCGTTCAGTGCCATTATACGTCTCAAGGCGGAGGCGCGGAGCTAAAGCCGATCGCCGGTGTTTCCTGCGAACTTTGCCACGGGGCTTCAAAGGACTGGGTGAGATTGCACAATGTCAAAGCGACGCAGGCCAAGGCGAAGGAAGCGGGATGGATCGCGCCGGATGACGTTTACGCGCTAGCGACAAACTGCTTTCAGTGTCACACCATTCCGAACGAAAAACTTGTAAACACCAGTGGCCACGCAGCGGGCAGTCCGATCGAGCTCGTTTCCTGGTCGCAAGGAGAAGTGCGCCATCACTTCATGAGCGGCGCTAAAAACGTTCCGAACACTCCCGATCGCTTACGCATGCTTTATGTCGTCGGCCGGGTGGTGGATTTGGAATACAGCTTGCGCGGCGTGGCCAAGTCCACCGAGAAAGCGGTCTACGCGGTGAACATGGCGAAGCGCGTAGTGGCGGCGAAAGAAAAAGTGAAAGCAATTTTTGCGGTTTTGCCGAAAGACGAGCTAAAAGAAATCATCGCTACGGCTGATGGCGTTGCTTTGAAGCTGAACAACGAAGCGGCGATTACGGCGGCGGCGGATAAGATTTCGGAAGGCGCGAAAAAAATCTCGTCCACTTATAAGGGAAGCGATCTAGCCGCGGTCGATCCGCAGATCCCTCCTCCCTCGGAATACAAAGGCCCAGTCTTTCACCCCTGAGTTATGGGCTTGCGCAGCCGATGGGGAGCGTTTCCACAGGGTGGCAGGTTGAAGTCGGGTCCTTCCTCTGAAGGGGGGCATTAAGTTATTTCTCCTCGGAAGCCGTTGGTTAAGGGCGGTCCGGCAATTCGAACGTAATTCACAAGGAGAATATTTTTCATGGCTGAAGAACCGGTCAGGATTTCGAAACCTCAACGTTGGGACATCCCCTTCGGCGAAGACATGACCGAAGCCCGAGTCGAGCGCTTAATGCAGCAAGCGCCCTTCAACCGGATCGATGAGAGCAAATTCCCCTCCTCGGCTCCCTTGCGGGGCATTTTCTTAAATGACGCGCGGCTTCGTCGCTTTGAAGATGGGGACATTGTCGTGCGCGAAGGCGACTACGGGAGCTCGGCCTTTTTCATCGTGAGCGGCGCGGTGCAGGTGATCCTCGATTCGCTGCCGGCCCAGATGCTGGGTCGCCGGGTCTCCGAGAAGAAGAATTTTTTCAAATCAGTCGCGCAACTTTGGGAGCGACCTCCGTATCCTGAAGTGCGCGATTATTCTCAACGCAAGGTGACTGGCACCGCCACCGCGGAAGTCAGGGCTCGCGGCGACGAGAAGACAAGCGAAGTGCGGATTTTTCTTCAGGATGTTCCCCGGGTTTTAAGCGAAAACCACACGGCGCGACTGGAAGCGGGCGAGTTGTTTGGCGAGATTGCCGCTCTTGGCCGCGCTCCGCGCACCGCCACCGTTATCGCCGAAGGCCGCGCGACTTTGCTGGAAATCCGCTGGCAGGGGCTTCGCGAAATTCGTCGTTACGCCCCCGAGTGGAAAGCGCGCCTCGATCAACTCTATCGTGAGCGAAGTCTCGACAAGCATCTGCGCGCAACGCCCTTTCTGAATAATCTCGAGCCGGGAGCTTTCAGACAGGTTTTCAACACCACCCGTTTCGAAACCTACGGGGATTTCGAGTGGCAGGCCTCTTACCATAGCGGACAGGATGATGCGCTCGAGGGACGTCTCGCGAAAGAGCCGCTCATCTTTCGCGAAGGCGATTACCCGGATGGGATGGTCCTGATTCGGAGCGGCTTCGCGCGCGTTAGCCGCCAATACAATCACGGCGAGCGCACGCTTCGCTATCTCGGCAAAGGCCAGTTTATTGGTTTGGAAGAGATCGCCTCCAGTTGGAAGAGCGATAAAGTAGTCCCACTTCAGAACACACTGCGCGCGATCGGGTATGTCGACTTACTCGTGATCCCAACGGCGATTGTTCAACAACACATTTTGCCGCAATTGAGCGCTGAGGAACTTCAAGCGCTCGAATGTAAGCCAAGTGCCGAGCCGGCGGTCGATCTCGAGGAAGAAATCAGCATCAAACTCGGCCCCGACATGCTGGAGTTTCTCGTCGACAACCGCACGATTAACGGGACCGCCACGATGCTGATCGACCTCGATCGCTGCACCCGCTGTGACGATTGTGTGCGCGCGTGTGCCAGCGCGCACAATAACAACCCGCGATTCATCAGGCATGGGCGCGAGATGAATGGCATCATGGTCGCGAACGCCTGCATGCACTGCGTTGACCCTGTTTGCATGATCGGTTGTCCCACCGGTGCGATCCATCGCGAATCGTTCCAGGGCCAGGTCGTCATCAACGACGATACGTGCATCGGCTGCGCGACTTGCGCGAACAGTTGCCCGTACGACAACATCCAGATGGTGGAGACGCGAGATCACTCCGGCTTTTTCATCCTCGATGAAGTGGCCCGAACTCCGATCATGAAGGCTACCAAATGCGATCTTTGCATTGATCAACTGGGCGGCCCGGCCTGCGCACGCGCCTGTCCGCACGACGCGCTCATCCGCTTGGATATGCGCGATGTGGACAAACTAGCAACCTGGATCAACCGCTGAGGTGAGCCCGCTCCTGCAGCGACGGGTCAGCTTCATTGCGGGACTGATCGTTGCTTCGGCTATCGCATGGGCGCTGAATCTCGTCCTGGAGGTTTCGTTGCGCGAATCCGCCATTTATTCGGGCTTTCTCCTGCTCGCTGTGGTGCTTGGCTTGACCCTTTTTAATTCGCGCAAGAAGCTGCCTTTTCTTCCGCTCGTCCGCGCCTCCACCTGGCTCCAGATTCACATCTACGCCGGTTATTTTTGCTTTTTCATTTTCCTCCTCCACATCCATTTCTCTCCGCCGCGTGGCGCGCTCGAGATTTCCCTTGCGGCCGTTTTTTGCGTGGTCATTTTCAGCGGTTTCTTCGGCATTTTCATTAGCCGGTTTTTGCCTTCGCGGTTGACACTCTCGGGCGAACCGCTCATCTACGAACGCATCCCGGCGTACCGGCGCGAAATTCAGGAGAAAGTCGAAGCGCTCGTCCGCAAAGCCGAAACCGAAACCCAATCGTCCACTCTGGCCGATTTTTATCTTGGCGAGCTGCGTCCATTTTTCCAGAGTCTTCCCAGTGCCTTTGGCGCTTTGGGTGGGATCGACCGTCGGGTGGACCGGTTGCTCAAGAAATTACACGCGCTGAATCGCTACTTGGACGACGCCGAGAAAGCGATCGCCGCCGAAATGCGCGATTGGATCGAGACCGCACAGAATGTTCACTTCCAATATGCCGCGCAGCGCCTGCTCAAGCTCTGGCTTCTCGTGCACATTCCTTTCACCTACAGCCTTATTTTGCTCGCGTTCGTTCACGCTGCTCTGGCCCTCATCTACGCCGGAAGACTTTGACCCATGAGGCGATTGCTCGATCAGCTTAGCTTCAAAAAAAATCGCTATGCGCGTCCGAATCAGGATTGGATTTGCGGACACGCAGATGAGCGGCACCCATGTCCGCTCGGTCCGGATAAGGGCGGGCGCTGCCGTAACACCGGGGAATGTTTTCCTGCGAAAAGCGGCGATCGCTGGCTCTGCACGCGGCGTGAAGCGCAGGGCGGCAAATGCACCGAAGGTCCGCTCCCGAATGGCGCTTGCGCGCACCCCATTCCGCCCTGCCAGCCAAAACCGTCGTTGCGCCGCACGCGTGGGCAACTTACTTGGCTTTTCGTCGCTCTAACCCTTGGCATTTTACTACTCGTCCTCGCCGGAAAGGGACGCCGAAAATGGATTAGTCCGGGCGAACTCAGCGTTCATCATACAACCTTCCGAACCGAGTGCGGGGATTGCCACACGCCGGAAAAATCCAACTTGAACTCGTTCGTGCATCTCGCGGTTTTTCAGAAACGGGCGGCCGAGGACAGCCAGCTGTGCTTGAAATGCCATTCACTCGGCCCGCAGTCATCTTTCCCGCACGGCGCGCCACCGCCCGCCTTGGCCGCATTCACCACGCGGGCGAAGGCCGAGAAGTCCCAGCCGCCGCTCCTCCTCCGAGCCGGCACCGCCATCACGAACGTTAATCGAATGAAATCAGGGGATCTGGCCTGCTCGACCTGCCACCAGGAACATCACGGCAAAGACTTTAACATTTCTCATTTTTCCAAAACGCAATGCCAGGTTTGTCATCGCGTCCAATTCGCTAGCCTGGCCAAGGGGCATCCGGAATTCGCCAGCTATCCTTACCAGCGGCGCACGCGCATTTATTTCGACCACGCCAGCCATATTCAGGGTTATTTTTCCGCCAACGAGAAGGCGCCTACCTCCTGCCAGGCTTGTCACATTCCGGCTGTTTCCGGCGGGAAGATGGTCGTTAACAGTTTCGAACAATCGTGCGCCGTTTGTCATGCGGACAATATCAGCAGTTCCGTCGCTTTTTTCCGTGTGCCGGGGATCGACGTCGCTTCTTTGGCCAAAGTTGGAATCAGCATCGGGCAATGGCCAAAAGAAGCCAAAGAGGGGCTAACTCCATTTATGGAATTGCTCCTCGGTTCCGATATAGCGGTAGGCAAGGCGCTCGCCGCGCTCAAAGGCGAAGATTTGCTCGATCTCAGCGGCGCCACTCCGGAGCAACTCGCGGCCGTAAAGAGACTCGCCTGGGCCTTGAAAGAATTTCTTTCTGACTTCGAAGGTAAAGGTCAGTCCTTTCTGATCGAAAGACTTAAGCAAGGACTTCCCCCCGGGCAAAATGACGACCAGCTCAAAGCTCTGGCGGGCGGGATTCCCCGCGCGGATCTTATCTCTTGCCGTAAAGAATGGTTCCCCGATCTGCCCCGGGAAGTTTCCGATTACCGTCGCGGCGTTCTGCCGCCGCCGCCGCCCGTACCACGTGCTGCTTCCAAGGCGCCAATTGCTGCGCCCGCCCAGAAAACGAAGCACCCGCCATCCGACGCCGATATCTTAGGTGGCGCTGAACCTTCGAAAGACCAATCGCTTCCTGCCAAGCCCAGCGCTACGGCGCCTCCCGGCGATGATATCTTGGGAGGTGGAGAACCTTCGAAAGACCAATCGCTTCCTGCCAAGCCTAGCGGAACGGCCCCTCCCGGCGATGATATCTTGGGAGGTGGAGAACCGGCCAGCCCCTCGCCCGCTCCTGCCGCCGCTGCTCCGCCCAGCCGCCCCTCCTCGCGGCGAAACCCTGGGAAGAACCGCGCACCGGTCAGCCCGGCACCCGTTCCGAAACCTGGAGATACCGCTCAGCCGAAGCCGGGAGCCGAACCCGCCACCGACGAAACCTGGATGGCAACTGGGTGGTTTCGTGCCAAGGATGGCTTTACGTTATCCTACAGGCCCTCCGGCCACGCCGATCGATTTCTTGCGGCGTGGTTTAATGCCGCCGCCGTTATGCCGGCGGTTGGCTCGGAAATTCTGCAAACTCTCGCCAAGCCCACGGGTCCGGGATCGTGCGGCAAATGCCACAGTGCCGATGTAATTAATGGAGCCCAGCAAGTTAATTGGACCGCCGCTCGGCCAGAGTTGAACGCGCATCCTTTCACAAAATTCAGCCATACCGCGCACCTCAGCCTGATGACCGAAAAGGGTTGTCAAAACTGCCACGTCCTTAACAAGGACTCGAAATACAGCACGTTTTTCCAACCCGCGGATCCGACAAATCCATCGAATTTCGAGAGTAATTTCGCGCCATTGCCGAAAATGGAATGTGCCAGGTGTCACACGGCTCGCATTGCCGGAGATAATTGTCTCCTTTGCCACAATTATCACACTGGCACGTTTGCCATGGATATGAGCCAGGTGGCGCGCATTCATCCTCTTGATTCGCAAAAGTGAGGCGGCTGTGATTCTACGAGATCGCGCCAAAGGCAAGGCCTAAGCTGTAAGTCACAGCGGCTTCGATCACGCCGACCATTGTCATTTCGAATCCGGACGCCCACCAGGAACGAATGGTGATGAGTGATTTCGCCGCGCCCACGGCGAAATGTGCGACGATGCTCACTGCGAACGCGGCAATAATCGCCGGCATGCCGCTTAGGAAAAAGAACGGAATAATCGGAATGAACGCGCCGACTGCGGTGGACAGTGCGGCGGAGGTCGCCGACGTCCACGGCTTTCCGAAATGTTGCTGAGAGAGCCCCAACTCGCTTTGCGCCATGGCCTGGACCATTTGCTCGGGCTGTTCGCCTAAACGTTCTGCCATGCGTTGCGCTTCCTCCGGAGTGAATCCCTGCAGTTGATAAAAGAGCGACATCTCCTCGATCTCTTCCTCGGGATTTTCTTCCACTTCCTCTTTCTCCCGCGCGATTTCCGCTTCGTAAACTTCGCGCTCGCTCTTCACCGCCAGGTAGGCGCCCGCGCCCATCGACAATGACGACGCCAACATGCCGGCGAGACCGGAAATTAAAATGTAGTGCTGCTGATTGTTGGTCGCGCCCGCCACGCCGGAAACAATTCCAAACACGGCGCCGAGTCCATCGTTCACGCCATAAATAGCGTCGGCCACCCAACTCCCGCCGCGACCATGCCAGCGTTCGCGTTTCAGAATCGTGTCGAGCACCGTGCGCGGGCCAAGCTGCGGCACCATTGATTGCAATGCGCGCGCATGCGCTTTTTCCTCGAGTGCGGTTTCGCGCAAAAAATCTTTCACATCGTGCTCGCTGGCAAGGGCGCTGTCGTGTTGGTCGCGAAATTCGGCTTCGTGTTTTTCTTCGGCCGCTTCCATTCGGCGAATCGCAATCTCGGTCCCGAGTCCGCGATTCAGCCATCGCTTGAAACGGCGACCGATCGTGTCGGGCAAAGTCGGCGCAGGCTGGCCAAGATCGACAAGTTTCTGTTCCCAACGCCGCGCGTGGCGCTCTTCCGCTTCGGCCATGCGCAGAAGAATGCCTTTTCGCTTTTCGTCTTTTTCGCGAGCCGCCAATTCGCGATAGACCTGCGCCGTTTCCACCTCCGCGCGCCAATTTCGCTTAACAACCTCGATTGTTTCCTGTCGATCTTGCCGGCTGTCCGGCTCGGACTTGTCGGTCTTCATCGTGCGCAATCCGCTGCCACGATTTCTGCGGCAAGAGCCGGTTCGGTTTTGGATCTCATTTGCTGCGCCGTAATTACAACTGCGACCGATCCGATAATCAATCCCGCACCGATCAACGTGCGCAAGGTCAGATGTTCGCCGGCGAAAAACGTTCCGAGCAAAATGGCCACGATCGGGTTGATGTAGGCGTAGGTCGCTACCTTTGCCGGCTCGCAATGGCGCAGTAAATAAAAATAAGCGGTGTAGCCAACGAGCGCGCCGATCAACACCAGATAAATGAACGCGCCGATGGAGAGCGAAGTAATGTTGCCGATATCAAACTGGCGATATTCACCCAAAGCCAGTCCGGCGAGAATGAGCAAGGCGCCGCCGCAAATCATTTGCTGGCCGGCCGCGACAAACAGTGACGGTGCGTGTTTGGCTCGGCGCGAATAGAGCGAGCCGATCGACCAGATGAGAGATGCGAGGAGCAAGATCGACATCCCCCAGGCGAGATGGTGTTGCGACGAACCTGTGAATGCCGGGCCAACTAAAATCCCGACGCCAACAAACCCGCCTAACAAACCGAGCCAGACAAGGGGCGTCGGTCGTGCAGCTGTCCCGCTTAGCCAACCAAGCAGCGCAATATCAATTGGCACCGTCGCCACGAGCAACGCAGCCAATCCGGTTGGGACCCATTGTTCGGAAATGGTAACGCCGCCATTTCCGCCAAGAAGCAAACAACCGCCGACAATCGCCGCCGTCCTCCAAGTTTGGGGCTCTGGTTTAGACGCATCTTGAAAACGTGCCGCCGCGTACATGATTACACCGGCCAGAAAAAATCGCGCGCCCGCCATCAAAAACGGCGGGATTGATTGAATGGCGAAGAGGATGCCGAGATAAGTCGAACCCCAGATAATGTAGAGCGCGGCAAAAGCGAGGATGATCCAGATTTTCTTCGGCTCAGCCATGATCATGCACAGCCTTCCATTGGTTCGCGTGGCCAGCCACCCGCTTCTTGCGACGAAATTGTAGCCACGCGCCTGCGGCGCGTTTGGGTGGTTACAAACGTGAATCAGTGTCCAGTCGCGCCAACGCCTCGCGCGCCTGTAAGAAGTGCGGATTGATACCAAGTGCGCGCTCGTACCATGTCCGCGCCTCGCTTTTTAAACCGAGCCGTTGGTAATCACTGCCGATTCGGAATGCCGGCCACGTGTACATGTTGAGGATATCAGCTTCAAAACTTTGCGCCCGAATCGAATCGAATGCGGGAGGGCGATAGCGACTTAGCAATTGCTCGTTCTCGTTGACCATCTTTTGCAGCGAAAGATCTTTCGATCTGGGCTCGACGATCATGAGAAGCCCGTGTTGGTACGGCCAATAGCTGTCGTCGAGGCTGCGATCGTCGTTTCCGGTAGTCCCGGCAATATAGATTGTTCGGCGTTCATTCGCGTCGACGAACACCTTCAGGTTATTGCTTCGGGCATCATAACGATTGAACGGAATGACCAGATCGGGATGGCGCTCTCGTAACTGACGCACGTACCAATCCGCCCAAAGAAGAGGTAGCACTATCAGAGTTGTATCTTCACCCATGCGCTCGACTTGCTGCAGATAGAGCAGTGGGAAAGCGATGCCGTCTCCGGTAACGAGAAGAATGGAGCCGGGTTCGATCGTGGCGAATACATCTTCGCCGAAGCGTCGCGCAATGAAATTCCGGCTTTGGTCAGCGCTTCGATAACCCATCAGCACAATGGCGGCGACTACGATCAGGCACGCGCCGGTAATTAAACGCAACGGCGAAACCGGCAGTGCCGGCGCATATCGAGCGATGAGTTGCGCGATCATCAAAACGCCGAACGCGATCAGTGGCACAACGACGACTTGCGCTAGAAGAAAGAAACGTTGCAAGACAAACAACGCCGAAGGAGCGGTGGCGAGGTTGAGATTGGTAATCCAGACAAACAAAGGGCCGGCAAAAACGAATGCAATTATGGCGAACCAAAAATACCAAGATGCGCGCCGGCAGGCGGCGAGCGCGCCCAACAATGCCAACGTCCCGGCTACCGGGCCGAATGAAACGACGAGAGCAACAATTCTCGCTATCGGCGAGCCGCCCATATAATTCGCCGTACTGACGAGACGGCCGGTGCCGTAACTCCTTCGGGCGATGAGAGCGAGCAGATCGCGAACGGAAGAGACGTTGCCCCAGTTGTGGAGCGGGTGATGCGATGACGCCCACGGAACGTAGGCATAAGGCAGCAATCCTACGCAGAATGTTGCGATGCAGATTACAAGAAGTTGAGGGTGTGTCCGCAGGAACGCGCGCTGTTGCCACAGGATGAAACAGAAAGCTGGAGCCAGGAGGACGATCGTCTGATGGTTCGTAAGCCCGAGGCCGGCGATAAAAAAAGCCGCGATTAAGACGCCACTCCGCTCTGGTTGTGCGTGCCAAGTCACGAGGAAGTAAATCAGCAGAGCGGCGAGTAGATTATTTAAGGGAAACACCTCGCTCGCGAGCGACCACGCCCAGAAAACAGGATTTACGGCGAGCATCAAAGCCGCGACAGCCGCGGCCAGGCGAGATCGGGTCAGACAGAATGCGGTAAAGTAAACAACACCAACGGCGAGAGCATCGCACGTAACCGCGAAAAGATTCAGGCGAAACGGGATCGGCCCGAGAGGCATTAAACTAAAGAGGTGGCCGAGCATGGTGAAGAGCGGATAACTAGGCGGATGCGGCACGCCTAACGTCACTGCTGCCGTAATCAATTCGGGCGTGTCGCCGACGACGATGTCGCGAGCGGCAGTAAGAAAATACAAAAGAGCGGCTGCACCGACGACAACTGCAGCTCCAACCCAAGTCTTGGCGTCACGTCTTACTAAGATCGACATATAACAATGTCGATGTTCACAATTTGATTACCTGCGCGGAATGGATGTCGCCGCTGGTGCGAATTTCTGCGAGCAACTCTTCGCTCGGCGCCGTGTCCAGATTCAAGACCGTCAGGGCAGAGCCGCCGGCTTGATTTCGACTGAGCGACATCGTGGCGATGTTTACGCCGTGACTGCCAAGCAACGTGCCGATACGTCCGACAATTCCGGGGCGATCGGTGTTTTCGAGAATGAGCACGACACCGTGCGGTCGCGCTTCCACTGGCCGGCTGTTCACGCTCACGATGCGCGGCGTCGCGCCGAAGAACGCTCCACCGACCGAAACGGTTTTTCCCTCGGCGGTCGCGGAGAGTTCGAGCAGATCGGTGTAATCACCGAGTGCGCTCAATCGCGTCTCAGTGATCTTAAGCCCGAGGCTTTCGGCGAACGCCGGAGCGTTTACCTCATTCACGTCAGTGCCACCGGCATTTTGCAGAAAACCTTTCAAGATCGCGCGGGTGATCGCGGTTGTGTCCACTTCGTTGACTTTGCCGCTGTAATTAATATTCAGCGTGTCGACGCGCTTCGGCGCCACTTGCGAGAGAAATTTTCCCAGTTTTTCACCGAAGCGAAGATGCGGTCCGATAATCGCCAGGGTTTTGGCGTCGAGGTTCGGCATGTTCACCGCGTTGCGAATGGTCCCTTCGAGCAACGCGGCGCGAATCGATTGCGCGATTTCGATACCGACACTCTCCTGCGCTTCGGTGGTGGAAGCCCCGAGATGCGGCGTTAAAATTAAATTCGGCGCAGACCGCAGCGCCGAATCGTTGGGCAAAGGTTCTTTTTCAAAAACATCCAGCGCTGCGGCGGCCACATGTCGATCTTGCAGCGCGTTCGCCAGCGCCTCTTCGTCGACCAGTCCGCCTCTCGCACAATTGATGATGCGCACTCCGCGCTTGGTTTTTTGCAAACGGGACGCGTCAAGAAGATGTCGTGTTTCGTTTGTGAGCGGCGTGTGCAGCGAAATAAAGTCCGCGCTGCGCAGCAAATCATCGAGTTCTTCCACCAGCTCGACTTGCAAACTTCGCGCCCGGGTGGCGGCGAGATACGGATCGTAGGCAATCACTCGCATGCCGAACGCGATGGCGCGCCGGCTCAGCTCGCTTCCGATGCGTCCCATCCCGATTACGCCGAGCGTTTTGTTATAAAGCTCGACGCCTTCGAAATCTTTTCGTTTCCAATTTTTTTCGCGCACGCTGGCGTCGGCTTGCGGAATCTTGCGTGCGACACTGAGCAAAAGTGAGAATGCGTGTTCAGCGGTAGAAACGGTGTTGCCGCCAGGCGCATTGAGCACGATCACGCCGCGCCGGGTCGCGGTTTCCACATCGACATTGTCCACGCCGACACCGGCGCGACCGACCACGCGTAAACGTGTCCCGGCATTCAAGATCTTTGCGGTTACTTTCGTCTCGCTGCGGACGATGATCCCATCGAACTCCGGGATAAGATCGACAAGTTCCGATTCGCTCTGACCTGTTCTCACCACGGCTGCGATCGCCCCGTCGCTGGAGAGTTCTTCAATGCCGCGAGCAGCAATCGAATCGGCGACGAGAACCTTCGGTGTCATACAGAAAGCAAACGTTCAACTCTCAACGCTCAACGTCCAACGTTCAATTGTAGGGGAAGCTGTTAGCTTCCCACGGGACGACAGCGTCGTCCCCTACGGGATTTGCAAATGCACGACGACTTCGATCCCGGCGGTTTGCGGAAACATGTCGAGCGGAGTGACCGATTCTACTGCGAATATTGCCGTCAATTCTTTCAAGTCGCGCGCGAGTGTGGACGGGTTGCACGAAACGTAGACGAGCGTGGCCGGTGCAAGATCGACAATCAGTTCTCGAGTGTTCGCGCTGAGACCGGTGGCCGGAGGATCGACAATCAGAGTTGTGTTCGCTGCATCCTTCATTTTGCTTTTTGAAACTTGACTGCTTAAAGCAGTCAAGTTCACGGAGCGGAGTTCTTCTTCGATGTCGCCGGCGATATAGGTTTCTTTTGCGGTTGCATCCTTTCTTGCCTCGTCGATGGCGAATCGATTCCAATCGATTCCAACGACGCGCTGAAATTTGTCGAGCAGTGCCTTGGCAAAAAATCCTGCGCCGCAGTAAACGTCGATTAGAAGTTCTTGACTCGATGGAATGAGTTGGACGATTAAATCGCGCAACGCGCTGGCCACCGCATCGTTGGTTTGCGAGAAAACGCGCGGGCCGGATTTAGCGCGCAACGTGTAATGGCCGTCGCGAACCTGATTTTCTCGCAAATCGGCGAGCGCGCGGTTCACTTCGTCCATTGCGATGGGACAACGCTCTACGTCGATCAACTGATGAGAGTCGCGCCGAAAATATCCGATCACGCCTTCTTGCGCGTGAACGGTGATGCGATTGCGATACGCATAGGCGAGGGGCGAGGGGATGATCGGCCGCATCGGAACACGTTTGAGTTTTCCGATCCGCTCGAGAATGTCACGCACCTGTCGCCATTTAATGGCGAGCTGATGTTCGTACTCGATGTGCTGATATGCGCAGCCGCCGCAGCGGCCGAAGTATGGGCACTCGGGCTGCACGCGATGAGGCGAACTTTCTCGAAGATCGACAATCTCTGCCTCGGCGAATTGTTTCTTCTCGCGCACGATCTCGGCCGAGACCAATTCACCCTCGATAGTGAAAGGAACGAAAACGGCCTTGCCATTTTCTCGCCCGACGCCTTTGCCGCCGAATGCGACGTCTTCGATTTTTAGATCGACAATGCGCAAATGAACGCCTGCGCGGATTCTAACTCGGGGTGGAAGCCCCGATCACGCGGTCAATCGCTGCTTCCAGTTTTTCCATCTTCACCGGCTTGACCAAATGCTCGGCAAATCCGGCCTCGAGGCTTTTCTCGATGTCGCCGTTCATACCAAATCCACTGATGGCAATTCCGGGAATGCCGGAGATCGCGCGCAACCAGGTCATGAGCTCGGTGCCGGTGCCATCCGGAAGTGCGATATCGCTAATGAGAAGATCGAATCGATTCCGGACCGCAGCTTCCATGGCCGAGCGCACATTGTGGGTCGCGGCCACGAGATGTCCGCGGCGGATGAGCAATCTTTCCAGAGCCGTGCAGGTGTCTTGATGATCGTCGACCAGTAAAATTCGGAGCGCGCGCGTCTCCGCCGGTGTGCTCGCAGCTTTCGCCTTTCGCGCGGGCGGCGGGACCGTCTTCATCGTTAAGACAAACGTCGAGCCGCGATCGCGTCCTTCGCTTTTGGCGACGAGCGTTCCGCCATGAGCTTGGGCGAGAGATTTGGAAATGGCCAATCCAAGACCGAGACCGCCGTAACGCCGCTGAAACGAGTGTTCGCCTTGCTCGAACGGATTGAAAATGCGCTCCATGATTTCGGTTTCGATCCCGATCCCCGTGTCATGGACGGTGATCGCGAGCGACTGCGGCTCCGGGTTCGAAGATGAAATGATGATCTCGCCGTTTCCAGCGGTAAACTTGATCGCGTTCTTCAACAGGTTCCAAATGATCTGCTGAAACTTGGCTGCATCCCCGGTCACGTGGTGGGCGCCCGCGCGCAAGTTCAGACGCACGCTCAGATTTCTGGCGTCCGATTCCGGCCGGCACATTTCTACGACGTTCGAAATTGTTTCGTTGGCGTCGAGCGGCCCGAATTTCAATTGCAATTTGTCTTTGGAGATGCGCGTGAGATCGAGCAGGTCGTCGATCAGCTGGCTTTCCAGTTCGACGTTGCGCCGGGCCATTGCCAAATAGGACTTCGAGTCCTCCGAGGTGGCCGGGTCCGCGTCCAAGGCGTCCAGAGCCGTGATCACTGGTGTAAGCGGCGTGCGCAACTCATGCGAAAGCATGGCGAGAAAATTGTCTTTGGTGCGGTTCGCGGCCTCGACCGCGTCCTTTTGTTGCTCAAGGGCGGCCTGGGCGCGATTTCGCTCAGCCATCGCTGCAGACAGCGCCATCACGGTGATGGTGAGTGCAGCCGTCCAAGCTTGCAGTATCAGGAGCGAGTGATTTTCGGTTTCCATGACGAAAGGCCCGAAACCGTGCAGCGTCCCCCAAATCGCAATGGCAGAGAGAATGAAGATGCCGGTTGCGGTTTCGCGCTGGGTGAAACGAAAGGCCGTCCAAATCACGATTGGTCCGCAAAGAAACGAGATCGGATAATTTTTGGCCGAAATGGGAAACCATCCGCCAAAAACGGTTTCGGCCAGGCCAAGCAGCAGCAACAGAAGAATCCCGACTTCGATCGCGTCCCGGCGGGTCCAGGGCCGACGCGTCGATGGAACACTCCATAAAAGAAGGAGCGGAGCGACGACCAGGTCTCCGGCTGCGTCGCCCAGCCACCACGTCAGCCAGATGTTGCCGTAGTTTGACCAATGGGCGAAGCCGCCAAGCGCGAGGCTAGTCACGCCAAAGCTGGGACTAAGTGTCGTGCTGACAACGGCTGCGAGTGCGAATTTAAAAACATCTTGCGGACGATTGAAGACGCGAGTGCCGCCGGCGAAACGATTTACCAGCCACGCCCCGCAGATTGCTTCGAGTGTGTTGCCGGTCGCGATGCCGAGCGATGTAAAGATGCTGCCGGCCGTAAGCACATTGACGAAAAAAGCGCCGACAAAGATGGCGGGCCACACGCGGTAACCGAGCAGGAGCAAAGCCGCGAGCGCAATTCCAGCCGGTGGCCAAACCGGTGACGCGCTGGCGTTCACGAACGCCAGCTGGAGTGCGAGCTTACCGGCGACGAAGTAGATCAGCGCGAGAGCGCCAATCGCCGGCAGCGTGGATAAACGTCGAGCCTGCATCAACCGACCGCCTGTGCGAATCGCTCTACCTGTTACGCTGCTCCCGGGCGCGGTCAACCTGATATTTATGAGGAATTTACAGCGATCGATCACAAGATCGACAACTGCGGCTAACCGCGGGATTAACGAAATTAATAATCCCGCACGTAGGGATATTTCGATTCGTTCCCGAGTTCAGGCGGAAACGCCGCGTAACCCGCGTGAATCCACGGAATATCACTCGGCAACAGCGGATAATAACTTTGGCGCCACACCGGAAAAGGCCAGGTCAAAATCTCAAGAAACCCGGCAACGTGTCGCGACGCCGCGCGTCCGACTCCCCGCACCACGCCATAACCCGCAGCCGCAGAGTTGCCTTCCTCCTCGCTGACCCTGCACACCGTGACTGGGATTTCCGAAGACCCGAGAAATAAATTCGAGAGGCCGCGGCCAAGTTTGCGCGTCGGCCCATAATCATTTGATGGCGGGTCCTGAATGTCCGCGACCGCGCTGCTGGCAAAGGCGGCGGCAATCACCGCGACGCTCATTATTGTTTTCACACGGCGCTCCAAATACCTAAACAACTACTGCAACAGAAAAGCAATAACTCATTTTTGATTTTCGATCGTGCTCCGTTTTTTCGTCACGATCAGAGAGGCGACGATGGTGAGGGCAAGAATGAAGAGGACTACAGCGAGCGAAATGGGCGTGGGCACCGGAAAATAATCCGCAACGACCATTTTGATTCCGACAAAAGCCAAGACGAAGGCGAGCCCAGTTTTTAAGTAGATGAAGCGATCCATCAAACGGACGAGGAGGAAATAAAGCGATCGTAAACCGAGAATGGCGCAAATGTTTGAGGTGTAGACAATGAACGGGTCCTGCGTGATCGCGAACACGGCCGGAATCGAATCGACCGCGAAGATAAGGTCCATGACATCGATCACGATCAATGCCAGGGCGAGCGGAGTGAGCATCCAGCGACCATTCACTTTCGCTTTGAAATGTTCGTCGTAGAAGTCGGGCGTGACGCGAATCCAGTTCTTACAGAGACGCATGACATAACTGTTTCCGAAATCTTGTTCGCCTGTTTTACCGAGAAACGTTCGAATCGCGGTGATGACGAGGAAAATTCCGAAGAAGTAGAGAATAAAATGAAAACGCGCCACGAGTGTGACACCGAGCACGATCATTACTCCTCGCATCACGAGCGCGCCCAGAATTCCCCAGACCAGCGCGCGATGCTGCGCAATGGGCGGCACGCGGAAATAAGCGAAAATCAGAACAAAAACAAAAATGTTATCGACGCTGAGCGAGTACTCGATGACGTAACCGGTTAGAAATTCGAGACCTTTAACCGGACCGCGTAATTTCCAGACGAGAAGGTTGAAGAGGAGCGAGAGCACGATCCAGATGACGACGCGGTGCGCGGCCGCGCGCACGCTCAATTCGCGGTCGCGCCGCTTGAATTGCACAAGATCGATAATCAGCGCGGCGAAGACGCCGATGTGAAAGAAGATCCAAAACCAAATACTCGTCGTCACCGCGCGTAGGGTTTCACGCTACAACGCTGGCCGCAATGGCAAACCGCAGGCCGCATCCCAGTTTTCTCTCGCGAACTTGGCGGTTCATTTGTAGCTTGTTGGTCACTCTTAATGGACACCGAACTGGAGAAACTGGTCGAAGCCGGCAAGCTCACGTCCAAAGCCGCCGAGAATCTCGATCAGCTAAAACCGGGAGCGTTTTGCTTGCACAAAAGCTGGGGATTCGGCCGCGTGGCGGAGTGGAATCTTCTTCTCAATTCCATCGTCATCGATTTCACCGGCAAGAAATCGCATCCGATGCAATTGCAATATGCGGCCGACAATCTCACCGTCATTCCGCCGGAACATTTTCTGGCTCGCAAGGCCACCAATCTCGCGTCGATCAAAAAACTGGCGAAGGACGATCCGGCGGCGGTCGTGCGAAATATTCTCGAAAGCCTCGAAGGCCAGGCCACCGTCGCACAAATCAGCGAATGGTTGATCGGCGATGTTTTTAGCGAGGCGGAATGGAAGCGCTGGTGGGAATCGGCCAAGAAACAGCTTAAATCGAGTGGCGCGTTTTCGATTCCGGTCAAGAAAACCGAGCCGATCCAATTGCGTGGCGAAGGAATCTCGCAAGCGGACGAGCTGATTGAATCTTTCAATCACGCTCGCCAGCCGAAAGAGCAAATCGCCGCGCTGGAGCAGGTCGTAAAATTTCATCGGCAATTCAAAGAGCCGGAGAAACAATTACAGCCGATTATCGCGGCCATCGAAAACGTGGCGGTGCGTAATCAGAAACTGCATCCGGAGCTTGCCTTTGAGCTGATTCTGAGCCGTGACGATTTGCTCGAGGGCGTCCCGCAATTAAAAACAACTCATATCGGCCTGACGCTGGCGAAACTGATTACGGACGAAGAATCGCGATTGGTTTCAATCCTGCCGAAATTGCCGGCAGCAAAGGAAAAACGTGTTTTGCAAGCATTGCCGGCTACGCTGGGCGAACGCTGGACCACGCGTGCGCTGCAGTTGATGCAGGCAACTCATGGCCGGCTCGTTTCTCAAATTCCGCGCGTGTTCAGTGAGGCAGGGCGGCACGCGGAATTGCGCACCGCGCTCGAGCGTAGCATCCGCCAACATTCAGCCACCAGCGAGATGCTCGTCTGGTTGTGCAGCGAGCGGGATGGATGGCGTGAGTTGATGACGCCGGAATTGCTCGCTGCGATCTTGTCCGCGCTGGAACGCGATCAACACCGGACCGGCATTCGCGGGAGCAAATTGCAGCGTCTGCTCGTCGAAGATCGACAGTTACTCGGCGATATGTTTGCCGGCGCCGACGTCGCCATTGCGCGAGACTTCATGCGGCGTCTTTCACTCAGTCCATTGTTCGACGAACTAACGAAGCGTTCGCTTCTCGCGCGTATCGTCAAACTTTATCCCAGTCTCGAAAGCATGATCGCGGGCGCGCAGCCGGAAGAAAAAACCGCGCAGTTGGTTGTTTCGTGGAGCAGCCTGGAAAAGCGGCGCGCAGAATATGAAGAGCTGGTTAAAAAGAAAATTCCTGAGAACACCAAGGAAATCGCACTCGCCCGGTCCTACGGCGATCTGAGCGAAAATTTCGAATTCAAAGCCGCCAAACAGATGCAAGCCGTGCTCATGCGACGAAAGACGGAATTAGAACAAGCGCTCCACAACGCGCGTGGGACTGCGTTTGAAAATCCGGACACGTCGCGTGTCTCCATCGGCACGATTGTCACTTTGCGCGACACCGATTCAAAAAAGGAAGAGACGTATACGATTCTCGGGGCGTGGGACGGCGAGCCCGAGCGGAATATCATTTCATATCAAACCGCCATCGGTCAGGCGCTCCTCGGACATAAAGCCGGCGAAGTCGTGACGCTGAATAGCGACCACGGAACTGGAAAGTTCGCGATCGCCTCCATCGAAGCGGCGCCGCCCGATGAAACCGCGCCCGATCCAGCGCTGACCGAATTTGCCGCTCTGTAGGGGAAGCTGTTAGCTTCCCATCGCCGTTCCGTTTAATCCGCTTGCAATCGAAATTGCCGCCGCCGGATAATGGAGAACGTCTTATGAACAACAAGATCAACCACCTTGCGGTTTGGATTCTGGTCGCGGTTTACTTCCTCATCGGCTGGGGTTGGTACGCGATCTTTGGCGAAATGTGGCTGAACTATCATGCCAAGACGGCGACCGACATCGAGCGGACGCACAATGTTAGCGCATATCTGATCGCGTTCGTCGATTCAATCTTCGTCACCTATGCGCTGGCATGGTTGATCGGCCGGCTCAATGCCACGAGCGCAGTGGCAGGATTGAAAATCGCGCTTATCTGCTGGTTCGCGTTCTTGTTTGTTGAATACGCGACCATTTCTGTGTTCTCGGCCTTTGAAACAAATCCATGGCCGCTCGTGTTCATCGACATGGGCCGGCCATTCCTTGGCTTCGTTGTCAGCGGCGTCGTTCTCGGCGCGTGGCGCAAGCGCGCCTGACCTGGAGGGACGCGCTCTGTCGCGTCCCTAATAAATGGGACGACACGGAGGTCGTCCCTCCACCCTCTGCGTTATTCCGCGGGCGGCGTCGGCATCGCTTTCACGCCGACACGAGCCAGATATTCGTCGGCTTGAAGCAGATCAGTCCCCGCGCGCTCGAGGATCTTGAGCAAGTTGTCCATCGACGAGACTTCTTCGAGTTGTTCGGTCAGAAACCACTGAAGGAAATTGATCGTGATGTAGTCGTTCTCTTTGCGTGCGAGTTCCACCAGCCCGTTAATTTGCTGGGTGACGTGAATTTCCTGATCGAGTGAAAGCTTCACCGCATCCCTCGCGGTTTTAAATTTCGACTTCGGCGCATCGATTGCCGGAATCACCACGCGTCCGCCTGCGTCGACAATGTATTTGATGAAGCGCAGCGCGTGACCTTTCTCTTCCTCTGCCTGCTGGAAGAAATGTTGCGCCAATTGCGGCAACGCCTCGGCCGCGAAATGCGCCGCAATCGCGTAGTACTGCAACTCCGCGCTGAACTCGTATCCGATTTGTTCGTTAATAGCGTTGATGACCTTCTGGCTCGTAAGCATATAAAACCTTTCTCTTTCTCTTAGCCCAGCACTGCTCTCCGCTCAATTAGAACTCACCTTAAATCGCTTCGAGCGCGGTTTGCAGATCGTCAACCAAGTCGCGCAGGTCTTCCACGCCAACGGAAATCCTGACCAGCGAATCGGTCACGCCGAGCGCTTCGCGTTGTTCTTTCGGCACCGAGGCGTGCGTCATGAGCGCGGGATGATTGATGAGGCTTTCCACGCCGCCCAAACTTTCCGCCAGTGCGAACAGATGCGTATTTTCGAGAAACCGTCGCGTGCCGGCGAGATCGGTATTCAAAACGATGGTCACCATTCCGCCGAAGCCGCGCATTTGTGTACGCGCGAGATCGTGTTGTGGATGCGACTTCAATCCGGGATAGCTGACCGATTTCACCTGCGGCTGTTCCTCCAGCCACCGCGCGATCTCGAGAGCGTTGGCGCAATGTCGTTCCATACGTAATGCGAGCGTTTTCAAACTGCGCAGGACCAGAAAACTGTCGAAAGCTCCCGCAATAGCGCCGACCGAGTTTTGCAAGAACCACATCCGATCGGCGAGGTCCTTATCATCACCGACCACGGTTACGCCGCCGACCAGGTCGGAATGCCCATTCAGATATTTGGTCGCGGAGTGAATCACCAGATCGAAGCCGAATTCGATCGGACGCTGGATCCATGGAGTGGCGAAAGTGTTGTCGGAAACTGAAATGATTTTGTGCTCGCGCGCGACTTTCGCGATCGCTTCCAGATCGATCAGTTTCAACAGCGGATTGCTCGGCGTCTCGATCCAGACCATGCGCGTGTTCTTTTTGATTGCGCCTTCGAACCTGGTCGCGTCGGTAAGATCGACATAAGTGAAATCGAGATTGGCGGAGCGACGCCGAACTTTTTCGAAAAGCCGAAATGTTCCGCCGTAAAGGTCGTCGCTAACGACGATATGCGAACCGCTGTCGAGCAGATCGAGCGCGGTCGCCATCGCGGCGAGTCCGGACGCAAACGCGAAGCCGCGCGAACCGCTTTCCAAATCGGCAATACACTTTTCGTACGCAAGCCGGGTCGGATTGATCGAGCGCGAGTAATCGTAGCCTTTATGCTTCCCCGGACTTTCCTGCACGTATGTCGATGTTGCGTAAATCGGCGTCATGATCGCGCCGGTTGTCGGATCGGGCTCCTGCCCGGCATGAATCGCGCGGGTGGCAAACTCGTGTTGTTTCTTCATGTCGATTCTAAGTTTAAACCCAACCGCGGAATGGAGCGAATGGGATGAGCGACATGCACGGTGATGCCGGCGAGGGTAACCGGCGACTGAGCGCGAGCGAAGGAGTGATTACGCGGATCAAAACGGATTACGAATCAAGAAAGCAGAAGAGGAGGAATGTTCAGGAGAACAGAAAACAAAAACAGTCTTTTTCCTGGGTTCCTGCTTTCCTGATTAATCTTTTTCCTGCTTACAAATATTCGCGCGTCAGTGGCACGGAAGATTTCGGCATGTGCAACCGCAAATAAGAAAGCAAATCGGTGCGCGTGATCAGGCCGAGAAATTTGTCGCCATCCATCACAATCGCGACGCGACCGCGGTCGAAGACTCCGAGCAAGTCGTTGATCTTTGCTGTCGGCGGGAGTGTCTCCAGACGATTCGTCATCGCGCTTTTTACCTGATCGTTAAAATGCGTCGAGTCCCGGTGCACTTTCACGAGGACGTCCGATTCATCCACAATTCCAGTGGCGCGTCCGCTTTGATCGACAACGGGAAGCTGCGAAACGTCGGCGTCGCGCATGCGTTTGAACGCGGTCAACAACGTGTCGGTCGGCCCGATGGAAATGACTTCGCCGGCTTCGTAGCGGTGCGAAATCAAATCGCTAAGATCGCCCTGCGGCGCCCGATGGATAAAGCCCTGCTCCGCCATCCAGAAATCGTTGTACATTTTTGAAAGATATTTGTTGCCGGTGTCGGCGACGAAACTCACGACGCGTTTTGGTTGCGTTTGTTGACGGCAATAACGCAGTGCGCCGGCGACGAGCGTGCCGGTGGACGAGCCGCCGAAAATTCCTTCCTTTCGCAAAAGTTCGCGCGCGATTGCGAAACTTTCCTCGTCATCGACTTCAAACGCATCGGTCACCAACGACATGTCGGCAATTTCGGGAATGAAATCTTCGCCGATGCCTTCGACCGCCCAGCTTCCTGATTCAACCAGCTTGCCGGTCTTGACGTATTCGTAAAGGATGGAACCGGTCGGATCGGCCAGAACCATTTCAATTCCGCGCCGCGGTTTGACGCGATTAAAGAATCGCCCAAGTCCGGTGAGCGTCCCGCCCGATCCGACTCCCACTACGATTGCATCGACATCGTGCCGCATCTGTTCCCAGATTTCCGGGCCGGTGCTGCGCTCATGCGCCAGCGGATTGGCCGGGTTGCCGAACTGGTTTACGTAAAAGCCGCCCGGAATCTCTTCGGCCAGGCGCGCGGCGACGTCTTGATAATATTCCGGGTGACCGCGCGTCACGTCCGAGCGCGTCAGGACAACTTCCGCGCCAAGCGCTCTAACATGCGAAATTTTTTCCTGCGACATCTTGTCGGGAATTACCAGCACGACCCGATAACCTTTTGCGCCGGCCACGAGGGCAAGGCCGAGACCCGTGTTGCCGGCTGTCGCCTCGATCACGGTACCGCCCGGTTTCAGTTTTCCCTCGCTCTCGGCCGCTTCGATCATCGAAAGCGCGATGCGGTCTTTAATCGAGCCGGTTGGATTTTGATTTTCCAGCTTGAGAAAAAGCTGACACGGCCCGGTGTCGATTTGTGTGATCTCGACCAGCGGCGTCTCGCCGATGAGCGAGAGGATCGCCGGCGGCTTCGCGCTGGTGGTCGGCGGCGCAGTTGAAAGCTCGAGCATACTTAAAACAGACTGAACGCTTCGCCTGGATAGTCGATCACGACTTTGTAGTTCCGAAGAAAATTATAACCGACGATGCCGTCGAGCTTCGCGCCAATCGCGCTACTCAGCATCGCGAAGAAATCCGCCACCACTACAGCCATGTTGTCGATCGTAGCACCGCCGATTTGGAAAGATTGCAACGTGCCGGCAGTAACATCGACTTGCGCGCCTCCGGTAGTTACGGGATCGATCGGCGAACTCTTGATCCCAAGCTGTTTGGCAAGCTCGGGGGTGATCGCGGTTGTCGATGTGCCCGTGTCGATGGCGAATTGAAATGGGCCGCGGCCGTTCGCGCGCACATCGACCAGAATGAGCGGCTTGGCCGGGCTTGCTAAACGCATTGGCACTTCGGTTTTTGCAGATCTTCCGAAATTCTCAACTAGCTTTGGGTCATCGAGACGAACTTCGCAATTGCAGTAATCGATCGTAAGCCGGAACTGCTTGAGGAAGTTGTAGCCGAGATCGCCGTCGACTTGCGCGCCGATGGTTTTGCCGATGTGCGCGAGATCGACAATGCCAACATCGACATCGTGCAATGTCGTTTCGCCCACTGCCAGCGAATCAGTCTTGGCGAGTGAGACGGCAACTTTGCCCGCACTTTGCCCTTCCTTGGAGCCGACGATTTTCATTTCGAGTTGCTTCGCCAAATCAGATGAAAGCAGCGAAGTGCCGGCGCCGGTGTCCAAAATAAATTCGAATGGTCCGCTGCCATTTACTTCAACTGGAAGCAGAATGAGAGGCTGCGCGCCGCCGGTGAGACGGAATTTCACTTTTGCGCTGCGCGGCGAAAGCGTGGTGGCTGTCATTCTGGCAACTTCGGCTCCCCTTTGTGCGACCACTCCGATTTGCTGTCCTCGAGGAATTGTTGCAGCACCGGGAACCGCACTTCACCGTAATTGAGCGCGTAGCGAAGATTTTCTCCTTTGTAAATCCAGGTCGTTGGAATCCACGCGAGCGGCATCCCGGCGAATTGTTTGATTTTCGCGTCGCCGTGGCGCGGCCCGGGATCAGCGAGAATTGTCACGTTGGGCTGGTCGGAGATGTCGAATTTCTTAAGCATCGCGTGGCCGTCTTCGCCGCCGTTCCAAACCGACACGAAATAAAATTTCACCTGCGGATTGTCTTTCACCGTTTTCAGCCATCCACCGCTTTTTAATTCCGCCTGGCAATTGGAACACCACGGCGCCCAAAGATGAATGACGCTCAGGTCCGGGCCTTTGATCGCCGCCAGAATCTTTAGCTCGGCCGGAGGTTTGATCAGGACATCCCTGTCCTGGGCGTCAGCACGAAAGAAAGCGGTCGCGACAATCGCAATTAAGATCGACCCTCCTACGCAGATAGCTGCGGCGCGGCAAGCAACGCGTAAGATCGACATCGTGCTCTTAATGTAGGGAGAAACGCCGGACGCTCAACGCGCGTTTGTCATTCCGAAAGGATGTGAGGAATCTCGCATTGAAGCGGAGGCCACACTCAGCACAGTGTGTGATACAGTACAGCACGCGATGTGAGATCCTTCGCTTCGCTCAGGATGACATGCTACGCATGGCGAATTATGCCGCGCATGTCAGTTGACCGTTGCTCCGAATCTGGCTACTGTGGCGCTCCGTTTTCCGCTGCTCAGCTGAGCGGAAAAGATCGACCCCGCCGAGGCGGGGTCGCACGCCCCAAGGAGGCCCTATTTAATTATGATTCAAATGCGGGATGTCATGTCGAAGCCGATGCCGGACTTCAGGGAAGGCAGCATCGTCAAAGGACGCATTCTTGAGGTTCGCCCGCGCGAAGTGCTGGTCGATATCGGTTATAAATCCGAGGGCGTGATTTCCCTCAGTGAATTCGAAGACGTCGAGAATCTCGAAGTCGGCGACGAAGTGGATGTGTTGCTCGAGCGGCTCGAAAACGACGAGGGCATGGTCATTCTCTCGAAAGAGAAGGCCGCGTATCGACAGAATTGGAACAAGATCGCCGCCGTGTTTGCCGGCGACGGCCTGATCAAAGGTAAGGTGAAGTCGGTCGTGAAAGGCGGACTGATGGTGAACATCGGCGTGGAAGCATTCTTGCCGGCGTCGCAGATCGACATCGTCCCGCCGAAAGATTTGCAGCAGTTCGTCGGCAACACTTACGATTTCAAAATCGTCAAGATTAACGACGACCGTCGCAACGTTGTGCTGAGCCGGCGCGAATTGATCGAGCAGGAGCGCAGCGAAAAGCGGCAAAAATTCATGGAAGGCGTGAAGGTCGGCGACAAGGTGCAAGGCACAGTCAAAAATCTCACCGACTTCGGCGCGTTTATCGACCTCGATGGCATGGACGGGTTGCTTCACATCACCGACATGACCTGGGGCCGGCTCGGACATCCGAGCGAACTGGTCAAAGTCGGTCAGCCGCTCGAAGTGGTCGTGCTCGATATCAACAAGGAAAAAGAGCGCGTTTCGTTGGGCCTGAAGCAGACGCAGAAAAATCCGTGGGACCAGATTGAAGAGCGCTTCCCCGCCGGACAGAAAGTCAAAGGCAAAATCACGAACCTCGTTCCCTACGGGGCGTTCGTGGAACTCGAAGAAGGCGTCGAAGGTCTCATTCACGTTTCCGAACTTTCGTGGACGAAACGCGTCATGCGGCCGTCCGACATTTTGACGGTTGCCCAGGAAGTCGAAGCCGTTGTGCTCGGCGTAAACAAAGAGGAACAGAAAATTTCGCTGGGCCTGCGTCAGCTCGAACCGAATCCATGGGACGAGATCGAGCACAAGTTCACAATCGGTAGCCGCGTCAAAGGCAAGATTCGCAACATGACCGCTTACGGCGCGTTCGTGGAGCTCGACGAAGGGATTGACGGCATGATCCACGTTTCCGATTTGAGTTGGACCCGGAAAATCAATCATCCGAGCGAGGTTTTTAAGAAAGGCGACGAAGTCGAAGCCGAAGTGATCGACATCGACAAAACCAACCAGCGGATCAGCCTCGGCATCAAACAATTGACGGAAGATCCGTGGAAGAACATCGATCAAAAATACAAGATCGGCGATTTGGTGAAAGGCAAAGTGACCAAGCTCGCCAGCTTCGGCGCGTTTGTTCAACTCGCTGACGACATCGACGGGCTCGTCCACATCTCGCAGTTAAGTGAAGACCACGTCGCGAAAGTGAAAGACGTGCTAAAAGTCGGCCAGGAGGTCGAATCCCGCGTCATCAAGGTCGACAAAGTTGAGCGGCGCATCGGATTGTCGATCAAAGCCGCCAACTATTCCGAGGAGCAATTGCGCAAAGAATCCGAAGCGTTCGACACCCTCAAGCCGGGCGAAGACATGGTCGGCTTGGAGAAAGCCTTCGCGGCTGCCGAGCAGGAAGAATATCGCCCCGGCGAAGCAAAAAAAGAGCGCAAGGGACCGAAGGAATCAAAAGAACCTAAGGAACCGAAAGAGTCCAAGCGCGAGTCTAAGAAAGAATCCAAGAAGAAGTAGATGGATCGCGGCCGCGCAGGCTTAGCGCATTTCTTCGAGCACGTCGGCGACCGCATTTTGTAAAGGACGCGGACCGTTTCCGTTTAGGGCAAGATCGACATCTTCGAGGCGCCGAATCAGGTTAACGACTTCGCTACGCGCGATTGGTCCACCAGCAGCGGCGCAAAAGTGAGTGCGGCAACCGAATGGCCGATCTTCGTAGATCAGGCAATTGCCTGTTTCTTGCTGAAGCATTGGGCACGAGCCATCAGCATTTTCCGGTAGCGATTTTCGGCCGGTGGCGCGAAACGCCTTGGCCGCGACGACCGCCTCGCCTTTCGTCAGATAAGGAGTGCGTCCGGTCAGTTTGAAATGACAACATTCCGTCTTGCGCAGGCAATTGCGCTGGATCGGCCTTTGCGCAAGATCGACATAAACCTGTCGCACTTCCGCCAGCGCCCTTTGCAATTTCTCCGGAAGAACATCTCGAGAGTTCATGGGGTACCGGGTTCGACTCCGGCCATAGCGTGTCCCGCAATCCATCCGGTGGTCCAAGCGGCCTGGAAATTGAAGCCGCCCGTGATGCCGTCAATGTCGAGCAGCTCTCCGGCGAAGTAGAGATTCGGTGTGATTCGGCTTTCCATGGTTTTGAAATTGATCTCGCGCAATCGCACGCCGCCGCAAGTAACAAACTCCTCTTTGTTCAGCGACTTCCCGTCGACCTCGAGTTCTGTCGCATGCAACTGCCGAATCAGTTCATTCATTCCGGCACGAGTCAGCGAAGTCCAGATCGTGTCCGGAGAAACGCCGGCGTTCGAAACCAATTTCTCCCAAAGTCGCGCCGGAATTGCGCCAATGGGTGAATTGTTTACTCGCCGGGTCGGCTCCCTTTGTCTGCGTGATTGAAACTCGGTCCGGAGTTCGTTCTCACTCAGGTGGGGAATCCAATTTACACGGAGCGAGAAACGATATTCCTTCTCGTGCAAGGTGCGGGCGCCCCACGCGGAGAGTCGCAACACGGCGGGACCGCTGATTCCGTTGTGTGTGATAAGCAACGGCCCGCGCTCGCGCAATTTTTCCATGATCAACTCTACGGCGCTGACGGATATCCCCGGTAACGATCGCAGCCAGGGCGCCGCAACATGGAGCGAAAAGAGCGACGGCACCGGTGGTTCAATCGTGTGACCGAGGGAACGCGCGAGCTCGGCGCCGCCGATGCTTCGGCAACCACCCGTCGCAAGAAGCAGCCGGTCGCACGCTGTCGATTCGCCATCATTCAATTTCAAATCAAACCCGCCTTCGGTTCGGACGCGCGCGGTTTCGATGCCTTTACGGGTAAATAGTCTCACCCCTGCGACCTTCGCTTCCTTAATCAAACAATCGATGACGGTTTCCGATGAATCTGTCACCGGAAAGATTCGCCCGTCCTCTTCACGTTTGAGGCGCACGCCACGCGTTTCAAACCAGGCAATTGTGTCATCCGCTGAAAATCGGTGGAACGGCGAAATTAGCTCCCGCTCGCCGCGCGGATAACGTGTCGTGAACATCCGCGGATCGAACAAAGCGTGCGTTACATTACAACGCCCGCCGCCTGAAATGCGCACTTTGGAAAGAATTTGCGAGCCGCGCTCGAAAAGCGAAACCTTGCAGTTCCCATCGGTACGCGCCGCGGCGATCGCAGCAAAAAAACCGGCTGCACCGCCACCAACGATCACGATTTCAGTCACTTGCTAACTTAAAGATAAAATGCGCGCCGCATTCAAAAATCAAGAGGCGGGCCGTGGCCAGGAAAACAAAACGCCTGGCGGCGAGCATTATCTCGATCCGCCAGGCGCTGAATTGCTAGCTTGGCCTAAAATCAGCCAAGCAACTCGTGCCGGGACTTAGTGCCGGTCCGGCGTGAGGATAACTTTATCAACCAGCATGTCGTCGCCCTGTCTCACGTAGTGAACGTGAACCTTCGAATCTTTTCTAATTTTTGAGGCTTCGATCACTTTTCCGTGTGCATTCACGAATTCGACGGTCTTGCCGAACTTGTAGTGCACCGGTGTGGCTGCTTCGGTTTTCAGGATCATGGAATCGCCCGGAGTAAACTCCGTGACGGTGCCAAAACTTTCGGTTGTCGTGGTCGTCGTTTCAGTCATTCCATTGGGTTGCGTGGCAACTTTGGTGGAAGACGTGTGCGTTTGCGCGAGAGCTACTGAACCCATAAGGGCGGTAGCAAACGCAATACTAACGATTGATTTAATCATACGAACTAAACTTTCTAGTTTACTGAGTTGCTGCAGAGATCGCAGCGAAAGGCCATCCGGTTCGTGCTTCCGAAGGAATTCGGCGAACCAGGTAGGTAAATGGATGCGGCAGTTACCTAGTATAGCCCGATAAAGGCTCTCCCACAACCTCGACAATCCCCCACGAGTATGAACACGGATTGAAGATGAATTAGGAAAGCAGGAAAAGAGGAAGGATGTTTTAGGTCCGATCCTTTTTGATCGGCGTGATTCTCGGTCCTTCAGATGATTAATAGCTGGCGCAATCGCTCGCGTTCCGTCTACTTCTTCTTCATCAATTATCAGGAAGGAGAAACATCGAATGACCGAGTTCAATCTTTACCGTGTCTACTATTACAGCGCGGCGCAATACGACTGGGATGTGCGAATCGATCTTTATATGAGCGCCGCGGCTGTTGGCACACTGTTCTTCATGAAGGCAGGCCACCCGATTCCTGTGAATACAATCTCAGGAGGAATTCCGAGGCTTTACTACTCAATTCGTGATTTCCCGGCGATGATGTCGATGTTGCGAGAAGAGAAGCCGCTGTTCGTCAATCTCAACGAAGCCAATGGAGTTGGCACCATCAGCACGAGCAACGAGCCGGTGGGGGAACAAGAAGGCGTTTGAGTCGCGACGCAGTACGCAAAACGCGCCCCTCCACTTCGCGCGAAATAAATTCGGCGGAGCGGAAAAGGCGCGAATGTTGTTGTTGTCGATCTTAGCTCTTAATCCTCGTCGAGGACCACGCGATCGACCATTACGTTTTCGCCTTCACCCATGTAGTGAACGCGGACTGGCACGCCCACTTTGACTCGTGTGCGCACCGTAGTTTCGTCGAGTTCCTTACCGCTTCTGGTCACATAAACGACCTTTTTTCCGAAGCGATAATGTTTTGGTCCGGCAGTTTCCTTCAGCACAATGCTGCTCCCCGGAGAAAACTCCGTGATCGTGCCGGTGCCCTCAGTCGTGGTCGTTGTGGTGGTGGTTTCAGAAACCTGTGCCCACGCGAACGGAGCCGCGACTGCCAATGCCATGCTTAGTATTACCTTCTTCATTCATACTTAGACGAACGTTAGCGGAGTCGTATTCGCATTTCTTTCAATTTGGGTAACCGCAAACGCGATAGCGATTTGCGGCGCAAATTTTCTCGGCGGTTTGCAGATAAACCGAAAATCAGCATCTACATTCCGAGCGCGTTGCGCAGATGCGGCACGAGTCGCTTGGTGAATTCGACCGAGTCGCCGGCGGAAAGATGCGACCATTCGGGACAATTGAAACCCGCGAGCTCGGAAAAGTCTTGATAGTGAATCCCGGGCGCTCCAGTGCTTTTTAGTAACGGATCCCACGTCTGCGCGCGGGGCGTTTGTTGGTCTTCCAGCTCTTTCAAGCCGCCGCTGTGGTGGAAAAAAGCAACGCGGCGAACGGCGGGTTCCACGCGCCGAAGAAAATGTAACTCGCAACGACCAGGAAATTCTTGCGCGCCTGCCACGATCGAATGCTCCAATACGTCGTAACTACGACCACGAAGAAAACGACGAAGGTGAGCGAATTAAAAAGCATGGCGGAAGTCCGGCTTTTTTAGCCAAAGATTTGGCAAGCGCCAGCAGATTTACGCGCGAGGCTGGCCATTTTCGCAGGAACAGATGAATCAGGAAAGCAGGAACTCGGAAAAATCGCTAACTCACTAAATTGCTCACTCGCTAACTGTCGTGGAAGAAATCGAGATATTTGATGCCGGAGCCGGTGTTGAAAATGACGACGCGCTCGCCGATGTCGATCTTGCCGGACGCTCGAAGTTTTTTAAGCGCCGCGAAACAGGCAGCGCCTTCCGGCGCGACGAAAAGACCCTCGCTGGATCCGACTTCGCGAACGGTCCGGATCATTTCGTCATCATCAATCGCAACCGCACCGCCTTTCGATTCGCGAAGAATTTTCAGCATCAGGAAATCGCCGATCGCTTTCGGAACGCGCAGCCCTGACGCGACCGTGTGTGCGTTCGGAAATTCGCCCGCGAATTTTTCGCCGGCTTCAAATGCGCGAACGATCGGCGCGCAGCCGCTCGCTTGAACGGAGAACATGCGCGGCCGTTTGTTGTCGATCCAACCGAGCGCTTCCATTTCATCGAACGCTTTCCACATTCCGATGAGTCCGGTGCCGCCGCCGGTTGGATAAAGAACCAGGTCCGGCAATTGCCAATCGAGTTGCTCGGCCAATTCGTATCCGAGCGTTTTCTTGCCTTCGATCCGATACGGCTCTTTCAGCGTGGAAAGATCGAACCAGCCTTCTTTCTCTTTGCGTCGCGCGATTTCCGCGCCGCAATCCGTAATCAGCCCATCCATCAGCGTCACGTGCGCACCGAGCTCGCGGCATTCGACGATGTTCGCGCGCGGCGTGTCGCGCGGCATAAAGATGTGTGCTTGGATTCCGGCGCGCGCGGCGTAAGCGGCGAGCGCCCCGCCAGCGTTTCCGGCGCTCGGAACTGCGAGTTTGGTCGCGCCAAGGTGTTTCGCCATTGAAACGGCGACGGACATTCCCCGCGCTTTGAAACTTTGCGTCGGATTTAGCGATTCGTCTTTGACCCAAAGATCGACATCTTCGGCGAATCGCGGCGCGCGCAGTAGCGGCGTCCCGCCTTCGCCTAACGAGACCGGTTCAACGTCGGCCGGCAGCGGCAACAGTTCCCGATAACGCCACAACGATTTCTCGCGAGCGGCTAACTTTTCTCGCGTGAGCGCGCGACCCGCCGCTGCAAGATCGACAATTGCGAACAGCGGTTTCTGACATTTCGTGCACAAGTTTTGCAGCCGCGCCCAGTCGTGTCGAAGGCCGCACGACGTGCATTCAAGATGAGTCAGGAACACACGGCAATGGAGCGTAATCTTCACTGTAGGGGAAGCAGTTTGCTTCCCAAAAACGGGACGCTAGCAGCGTCCCCTACAGAAGCTCGATCCACCTCGCGCGTTATGTTAAGACCTCATCGATGAACGCAGCGCAACGCCGCCGGCCTTGGTATCGCCCATCGCTGACAGCGCAGATCATGATTGGGCTTGTCGTTGGCGCGTTGATCGGCTGGCTGCAGCCCGATTGGGGGAACAAAGTTTATTTCCTGCGCGACATCTTCATCAACCTGATCAAGTCGATCATCGCGCCGCTGGTTTTTTCGACAATCGTGGTCGGAATCGCGGGCGCAGGCGCATTGAAAAAAGTCGGCCGGATTGGAATCAAAGCGCTCGTATTCTTTGAGATTGTTACGACGGCCGCGCTTTTCATCGGCCTGGCGGTTGTGAATCTGACCAAACCCGGAGTTGGTGTAACTCTCGCGGCCGGCAACATCGACATCGTCAAAACAATCGGGCAAACCCACGCCCAAACTCTGGTCGAGACAGTCGTGCACGCATTTCCGTCGAGCCTGATCGACGCGATGGTGCGCGGCGACGTTCTGCAAATCGTCGCGTTCAGCGTCTTGTTCGCACTCGCGGTGTCGGCAGTCGGCGAAAAGGGGAAACCGATCGTCCGCGCGATGGAAAGTCTCTCCCAGATCATGTTCAAGTTCACAAATTACGTGATGATGTTTGCGCCGATCGGCGTGGGCGCGGCCATGGCGCACACCATCGGCACGCAAGGCTTAGGCGTGCTGGTTAATCTCGGGAAACTGATCGGCTCGCTTTATCTCGCCCTGATCATTTTCGTTATTTTGGTCTTCGGTATCGTGATCTTCATTGCGCGCGTTCCGTTGCGGCAATTTTTCCGCGCGGTGCGCGAACCGGCGGCGCTCGCGTTTGCGACAACCAGCAGCGAATCAGCGTTGCCGAAAGCGATGCAGGCAATGGAACGCTTCGGCGTGCCGCCATCGATCGTTGGATTCGTGATGCCGACCGGTTACTCGTTCAATCTGACCGGCTCAATTTTGTATTTGGGAATGGCGTCCGTTTTTGTTGCGCAAGCGGCCGAGACGACGATGGGCTGGCACATGGGAATCGGTCAGCAAATCACAATGATGCTGACGTTGATGCTCACGTCTAAAGGCGTTGCCGGTGTGCCGCGAGCCGCGCTTGTGATTTTATTGGCTACGCTGAATTCGTTTGTGCCGGCCGGCCTCGGTCCAATCGGCGTCGCGATCATTTTCGGAGTCGACGAGCTAATGGACATGGGCCGCACGTGCGTAAACGTCATCGGAAATTGTTTGGCCACGATTGTGGTCGCGCGTTGGGAAAAAGAATTCGACGACAATCGTGCGCGCGTGTTCGGCACACCGGAAGAAGCCGAGCTGGACTTGAAGTCCGGCGATGTTGCCTTCGCCGACGCGGTCGCGCAAGGCGACTAGCTAAAACTCGGCGCTGCCGGGCGTGCGCGCGAAGGGAATGACGTCCCGGATGTTCGATACGCCGGTGATGAACATAAGCATGCGCTCGAAGCCCAGACCGAAACCGGAATGAGGGACGGTGCCGTAGCGACGAAGATCGAGATACCATTTGTAATCGGCCGGATCCATCTTGTGCCGGCGCATATTCGCCTCTAGGACATCGAGCCGCTCCTCACGCTGACTCCCGCCGACGATTTCGCCAATGCCAGGCACGAGCAGATCCATCGCGGTAACGGTTTTGCCATCGTCATTCAACCGCATGTAAAACGGTTTGATTTCTTTCGGATAATTGAAAACCGTGACCGGACACTTTTGTTTCTCGGTCAACCACCGCTCGTGCTCGGATTGCAGATTCAATCCGTACTCGACCGGGAATTCGAATTTTTCTCCGCTCTTTTTTAGAAGATCGACAGCGTCGGTATAGGTGATCCGCTGAAATTTTCTGTCGATCACGAAGTCGAGCCGGGAAAGCAATTCCTTGTCGACGAATTTGCTGAAGAGCTCCAAATCTTCCGCGCAATTCTTTCTAAGATCGACAATGAGATATTTCACGATCTCTTCGGCCAGATCCATATTGCCGTTGAGATCGCAAAACGCCATTTCCGGCTCGATCATCCAGAATTCATTGGCGTGTCGCGATGTGTTTGAGTTCTCCGCGCGAAACGTTGGACCGAATGTGTAAACTTTCGACAGCGCACAGGCGAACGCTTCCGCTTCGAGTTGGCCGCTGACAGTTAGATAAGTTTGGCGCGCAAAAAAATCTTTCGCGTAATCGATCTCGCCCTCTTTCGTCCGCGGCGGATTTTTGCAATCGATTGCGGTGACATGGAACAATTCGCCGGCACCTTCACAATCGCTGCCGGTAATGATGGGCGTGTGAACGTAAACAAAACCGCGGTCCTGAAAAAATTGGTGAATGGCAAACGCCAACCGGCTGCGCACGCGAAAGACGCAGCCGAAAAGATTTGAGCGCGGACGCAGGTGAGCAATTTCTCGCAAAAATTCCGGCGTGTGCCCTTTCTTTTGGAGTGGATACGAATCATCCGAACGGCCGACGATGTCGATCTTATCTGCGACGAGTTCCCACGCCTGCCCTTTGCCCTGGGACGCGACCAATTCTCCATGCACCGTGATTGATGCGCCGGTCGTCAAGCGTTGAATGTCCGCGTAGTTCCCCAGCGGATTTCTCGCGATGATCTGCAAATTGCGCAGACACGATCCGTCGTTCAGTTCGATGAAGGAAAAATCTTTTGAGTCGCGTCGCGTTCGCACCCAGCCCTGAACCATGATTTCAGAAATCGGTGCAGAACTTTGCAGAGCTTGCTTAACCGGCGTTGGCGAAAACTGCGTCATTTAACAATGAGACATTCCTCGGTCCGAGCCGGACTGGCCTTTTCGCTCGGAATGACCGACGTCAACTGAGCGGCAACCAGTTACCCGGTTGGGGCAGAGGTTTGGTGCCGTTGAGGGAAAGATAGGTGTATTCTTGCAAGAGCCGTTCGTAATCGGAGAGAAGTTTCATCGCGTCGTTCGGCTTGAGGAAATCGGTCTTGATCGCGGCGTCGACCTGCGATTTGAGAAGACGCATCAGTTCGACTTTGTCCCACTGCGTCATGGCAAGGACTTCGCCGATCGTGCTGCCTTCGAGGACTTCCTCGATGTACCAGCCGGATTCTTCATCGGGATCGAGAAAAACGTGGGCCTCGGTGACGCGCCCGAACAAATTGTGCAGATCGCCCATGATGTCCTGATACGCGCCGACCATGAAGACGCCGAGATAATAAATCTCGCCCGGCACGATGCGATGGAGCGGAAGTGTTTCACGAACATCTTGCAAGTCGGTGAACTTCGAGACCTTGCCGTCGGAATCGCAGGTGATATCGACGATCATGCCGTTGCGATCGGGCGGCGTGGTCAGGCGATGGATCGGCATGATGGGAAATAATTGGCCGAGCGCCCAATGATCGAGCAGCGATTGAAACACGGAAAAATTGCAGATGTATTGATCGCCTAACGAAGTCTCGAGCTCCTTGATTTCATCCGGAATGTAACGCAGACCCCGATGCATGTTGACGATTTGTTGGGCGAGCTGCCAGTAAACGGTCTCGATCTTGGCTTTCGATTCGAGATCGACCAGGCCGAGGTCGAACATCTGCTGCGCTTCTTCCTTGATTTGCTGGATGTCGTGCAAGCTCTCCATTCGGTTGCCGCGCTTCAGCCGCTGTTTCACATCGAGAGCGTCGCCCACGAGCTTGTGATCTTTTTCCTTGGCCTCGACTCGCAGTTTCGGCGCAGTCCGCTCAATCGAACTGAACGCTTCCATCACCAGCACAGAGTGATGCGCAACAATCGCACGCCCGCCTTCGCTCACGATGGCCGGGTGCGGCACACTCTCCGAATCGCAAACGTCCATGATATTCCAGACGACGTCGTTGGCGTATTCCTGAAGTGAGTAATTCGCGGAGCTGTCGAAATCGCTGCTGGAACCATCGTAATCGACGCCGAGTCCACCGCCGACATCGAGATAACCGAGCTCGTGACCGAGTTTGTGAAGTTTCGCGTAATAACGCGCCGCTTCGCGCACCGCGCGTTTGATCGTGGAAATATCCGGCACCTGCGAGCCGACATGAAAATGAACAAGCTTGAGGCAATGCGCGAGCCCGGCTTCTCTCAACATCTGGCTCGCGGCCACGAGATTGGTGGTGTCGAGACCGAACTTGGCGTTCTCACCGCCGCTGGGCGACCATTTGCCCGAGCCTTTACTATGGAGCCGGACACGAATGCCGATTAGTGGCTCGACGCCGACTTCTTTCGAAGCGCGAATGGTCTGCTCGAGCTCCTCGAGTTTTTCGACAACGATTACGGCTTTTTTGCCGAGCTTGCATCCGAGCAAGGCGATTCGGATAAACGCGGCGTCCTTGTAACCGTTGCAGATGATCAGGCTCTCGGGATCCTTGTGCATCGCGAGCGCGGCGACCAGTTCCGGTTTGCTGCCTGCTTCCAGGCCGAAATGAAATTGCAGGCCAGCATCGACAATCTCTTCGATGACTTCGCGCAACTGATTGACCTTGATGGGAAAAACGCCGCGATACTGGCTTTTGTAACCGAACTCGGTCATGGCGTTTTG
>Ga0209526_10000193_pt1 | contig 37725 bp, 37 predicted proteins | sample JacPinW_OM2H0_M1_FD_188566 | JGI IMG/M metagenome (GOLD analysis project Ga0209526, IMG submission 188566) | Forest soil microbial communities from Algoma, Ontario, Canada - Jack Pine, Ontario site 1_JW_OM2H0_M1 (SPAdes) (version 2) | ecosystem: Environmental > Terrestrial > Soil > Boreal... | reverse complement strand
TCGGGCATGGCCGCATAAAAGTCCGTATACGGTTGATTAGGAGCCGGCGGCCAAAACTCCCGAAGCCGCTTCGCTTTCGCATCCAGCTCCACCAAGCTGCCATTCTGGCCCGCAAACCATGCGTTCCCGAATGGATCGAATCCGCCTCTTCTGCCCGACGAAGGGCTGCCGCCTGTGTTCGCGTCCAATACTTCCCCGGTCCGAATATTCAAGAGCTCTGCCGCATTCCAGGTAGTACCAACCGGAGACGCCCCGGCAAAGAAGTTGCCATCCCAGGAGATCAAACTGTCATAGCTAAAGGGAAGCTTGATGGGCCACTGCTGCACTGTTTTGCCTGTTCCCGGGTCAATCTTCTGGATGGCGTACGAACCACCGAAGCTGTTCCAGATAAAACCATCGGGTGTCACATCGAAATCTGCCAGGCCGGCATTATTGATGCGGGTAGCCGCCTCTACACCCATTTCTGTAAATTTGTCGGCTTGCGGATCGTACTTGACCAGTTGGTGGGCCCAGGGTACGGTGATCAAAACGGTGCCATTTTTTTCTACCAGGGCGTGGTGCGTGCCGGGCAGAGCACCCGGTGTTAAAGGAATTTGATATTCCGTTACAATTCCCGTACGCGAATCAAGGCGTCCAATGTAACGGCTGAAGTGGCTCGTATACCAGACATTTCCATGCGAATCACCATACACATCATGGGCGCTCAGCAACCGGCGCGGCAATTCGTACTCCGTCACAACCACGCGATTCGAGGGCCCAGTTAAACGATGAAATATTCGAAGCGGCTCGTCCTTGGCCCCGGGCCCTCGAACCTTCACGAGCCACTTAGTCACAACCCGCTGTTCTGCCAGTTCCTCGGAGGTCGCTTCTTTTAGTGGTGGATTGATGATAGGGCCGCCCCCACGGCGCGTCATTCGCGCCACTAACACGCCCCAACTGCGTTCGTCGTAGCGGTTTTTCAAAATCTGCTGGAACGAATGGCATCCTCCTCCGCATTCGGCATGGAACGCTTCCTTCTCCTGGATGGTGCCCGGCAAATTCCAGAACAGCTCCTCGCCACTTACCTGGGATTCGATCTCTGGGGTGGCTGGCAAAGACAGCGACTTGGTTACTCTCTCAAGCACAATCTCGTCCAACTTTGTCGCGCCACGGATCTGGAGCGAGTCTCGCCGGTAAGGCTTAAATTCGAGCGGAGTGGCGATTCGCAAGGTGTACGAGCCGGACTGCATTTTGGGAAATTCATAATTCCCATCGTCGTTGGTGTACACCGTGGTCCTGACGCCGTTGGGTGCGATCAACTGCATCATCACGCCTCCAGGCGGGTCGCCGCTGGCGATTCGCACTGTTCCTGTGGGACCTCCCGAGAGGCTAGTTGGTACACTCCATTTTTCTGTTGCCGCGCGGTACCACGGATTTTCCGGAAGCTGCTCCCCCTCAACGCAACACTTTTCCGAGTGCAAATAGCTAACTACGTCGGCCACATCGGACTCAGACAGAGTGCTGCCGAATGATGGCATTCCCGGTCCGCCGTTCTTAATCTGCGAGGTTACGGTTCCCTCGTCTACAGGCGATCCGGTGATCAGACTCGATCGCTTGAAGAGGCCTTCAAGCCGGGGAGCTTCCTTCTGGTACTGATTATGGCAAACCCAGCATTTGTGCCAGTAGACGTTTTCGCCTCGTGCTGGACCGCTCGCGGACAATTCAGTGTAATGGTCAATCTTGTATGAGAGCTGAAGATCATCATTCGGGGTATCCGCTTCTGATGCGGACTTAGACTCCTGATCTGCAGCGAGATGGGTCATCGGCATCGCACTGGGCAAACCCGCTGCAAATGCAAAAACGAATAGACCTGAGAATAGCGCTCGTTTGTTCACATTTCCCCCTTCGAGCCAGCCTTTTCAAAAGCAGGAACGATCGCCCCGCAGATTGGTGACTCTATTCCGCATTTTTGCAATTCGCCAATTCTTATTGGAACTGGTACGCTCGCCAATGCTGCCTATTTTGCGGTCCTGTCTCAATTCGTGTTTTCTGAAGACACCTTTAGCCCCAGCCTAACACTTATGCGCAGCTCTTTTTGAAGTTGCACAAACCTGACAACGTTTTGGCTTCCCCGTTGGCATTTGGCCCTGGGCATGGCTATTAGTAAAGTCCCCTACTAGAACAGCCGTTACCTGGGAAACGTTGGGACACTACTGAGGTTTTTTTATATCCACTACGCTGTGGGCTACAACTCGCCAATTCCCATTCTGCTTGACGAAAACCTCCAAGGCTTTTTCATCATAGTCCATCGGCGCTTTATCCCTTAGCTGCATAGCTCCAGTGGCGCGGTAAGTGACGACAGCTGTGTTTCCGTTGCCAAACACGCGCACGCGAAAATCGTAGTGCTTTGTGCTAAGTATCTTTGGCACACCAGATCGCCAGTCAGACAGTATGTCAGCTTTGGTGCGCGAACCTCTGCCTGAACTAAGATACGCTTCGTCGTCATCATAAAATCGATCATAATAGTCTGCGGCGATAGACCCGCCCTTCAAGATAATAGAGGCCTTTTCTTCTTCCAATTTGATAATCTCATCTTTGACTTTTTCCGCCTCATTTCCCTTCATTTCTTGCGCTCTAGGCACGGCGGGCACTGAGACTACGACTAGCAGAAGCAGAATTCCTCGCATTGTGCCCCCTCGACGAAAAAATATATTACAGGTTTAAGGATACTTATCGACTGGTCTGTAAAAAAAAACCTGAATAGGATTTCTATCTCAATCGTAAGACACAACCGTCGAGCTGCTTACCTCATAGAGGTTGCTCAATTCTTTCCGATCGGATTCGAGCTTGCAAGTGCCTGCAGCTGCTCTTTTGATCTGAACTGCAAGCGTGCGATTCGGCTAGTCATGGAATAAGCAGTCCAGACCTCTACAGAATCCTTGAAGTTGTCGACGGTGATGAAGCGAGTGTTTGCGCCATGACTTGGCAGGTTGTAAACCGTCCATTGTTGGTTTGCTGGGTCCATCTTGGCTACCCGATCATCATTGGGCAGCGCCACCCATACCATCCCGTTCTTGTCTAGAGCCGGGATGTATGGGGAGAGGTTCGGTGGGGGATTGTAATAGCTCACCTGATGAGACCGAATATCTACTCTCGACAGGCTTCGTCCATACCAATTTGACCACCAAACATAGTTTCTTTGAGCTGCCATACGACGTGGCCCCTGAGTCGGAAGGATGCCAGTAACGTAACTGGATTCGAATTTCATCTGTTCATAAAATCTTCGGTCTTCCGCCGTGGATATTTCATCCATTCCCGGTCGCGGGGGCAGTCGGATTTCGCCAACTTCTTTTGTTTCGTAATCTGCAAAGCCCACGATGTCCACTCCCGGTTGACAGAACCAGCCGTTTCCCTCGGCATCGCCGGCAACTCCGTAGCCCCCCGTACCTGGAGTCACGGGTTTGAAATAGGTAAATTTCTCCACGGCTGGATCAAAAACGACAGCTCCCCCCGTCTCGTTATGTGGAACTTCGGGCTCCTGGTTTGTTCCCCAAATCTTACCTTTCCCATCGACCTGAATCGACGGGCCCACACTACCCATCGTCGCAGGAGGAGTGGACACATCGACCTTGTTGGTCTTGGGGTCAACACGACCAAAACTACCTATTCCAAAAGGGCCGGCGTCTGCGAACAGGCCGATCCAAATAATTCCATCTGGGCCCACTGCAACGCCGTGACTGCCTTGGGCGAACCCTTTCGGTGTGGCTGCAGGTAGCCTGAATTCAGTAACTTTACCGGTTCTAGTGTCAAGCTTAATGAAAGTTCGATTCAAATTGTTCTTCACGTTTGATGCCCACACATTCCCACTTTTATCAACGGAAACATCGTGAAGCATGCTATCGCCCGATCCGGCCGATGAAGGAATCCCCTCTGCCCAGTCACTTCCGTCTCCGGTTACGAATTCGTTCGGCACGTCGGCCGTCGGGACGTCATACTCCGTGACCACCACCCGAGCGGCGTCGCCTGTGGGACGCGGATATGGCCTGACCTTCATGGGCGATGGGTTCGGACCGCGCATCCTAGCTAGATAAGGAGCCAGTTCGCCCTTATAATGCTTGATGATCGGATCGGAAGGACCGTCGGCCCTGCCGAAAACGTTGATAACCTCCATGCGCGCAAGGATTGCTCGCCATCCGGCCTCATCAAACCGGTTTTGAAGCGCGAAGGCGGCTGAATGGCAATCTGTGCAGGTATGAATGAAGATCTCTTTGAGCCGACGATCTTCGATTGTGCCCTCCGGTAAGCTGGCCAGCCATTCAGGCGATGTCAGTTGCCTTGTGTAGTCCTCAAGGTCTTTCATAGTGAAATCTTGGTGAGTCTCGCGCGTGGTAGACAAATTCACTTCAGCGCGGCCGGCTTCAAAACCTACTGCCTGTGTCCAAACTCTGTACTTGCCCTGGGATAAGACCGGAAAATAATAATTGCCCTGTTCGTCAGTGTATACGCTTGTTGTAACCGTCCCTTCGACTGGCCGGGCCGAAACCGCAACGCCTTCCATCGCTTGCCCGTTAACCCGATGGATATTTCCCAAAAGCAAGGTGGGCACAGTCGACTTTCCTGCTGACGCAAGCGGCGTCAGCCGCAAAACCGCCAGACTTAAGGCCATCAATCCAAGCGAAAATAATTTAAATCTCGACATGGTGCCCTCCTTGCTAGTTCTTCGCCAAGTCAACGATTTTCAAAAACTGGACGATCTCGTCAATTTCATAAGCTTTCAACGTGTACTGAAATCCCGGCATCCTGGCCGATCCCTGCATAACTAAGTCACGAACAGTCGCTTCCCCCAGAGATGCTACGTTCTTCCTATCCAGCAAAGGGCCGTAAGCCGAGTACGAAGCCATCCCCGGCAAATGGCAAACCGAACATCTTTCAAGGAACAATTTCTTGCCCTGCAATTGAGCGGCAGACAGTGATTTGCTTGAAGGTAAAGAAATAATAACGGGCGTCTGCTCTTTCTTTTCTGCAGCTTTATCATTCACCTGGTTTTTCGAGGGAACCACGAACAGAAACAGCAGCAAAGAAATCAACCCGGCTAATTTCATTATTTCTTCCCTCCGGGGCAAAGAAACCGCATCACGGGAGTGGAGTCTATTCTTGGGTTCTCTGAATTGCAATAATAAACCTCGGGACCTATAGTGTTTGGCGTTAGCAAAGCATTAATGCAGCCTTTTAAAAACTGGAATTGCTTCGCTGTCGACAATCAGTCAAATTCCCGACCTAATGAAAAATCGCAAGTGGAATTGGAGTGCTCCTGCGTTCGACAATTCTGTGGCGGGATTCTTGCTTTAAGCCAAGCTACCTGGAATTGGGGGGGGCGCAACGCAATTTGCTAGGAGGCGTAGGATGGCTAATCACACAGGTTCGAAGGTCTTGATGTTGGCTATCTTCATGTTGATCTCCGTTCGCACCTACGCGCAGGTGGCGGGAGCAACGTTGAGCGGTACCCTGAGCGACACCTCGGGTGCCGTGATCCCTGGTGCGCAACTCTCGATTAAGAACGTATCCACCGGCGAAGTACGCTCTGTCACAACGGATTCAGCCGGATTCTATTCGGCGCCGAACTTGCTACCCGGGAAGTATGAGATTACAGCCACGGCTCCAGGATTCTCCAGCGCAGTGAGATCCGGCGTTACATTCACCGTCGGAGCCCAGCAAGTGCTCAATATTGCGATGGCGGTAGGGCAGGTTAGTCAAAAAGTTGAAGTGACCGGTGAGCCTCCCGCGATCGAGTTAGCGAGCTCAACCATCAGTGGAGTTGTCACTCAAAACGCCGTTGTTGACCTCCCCCTGAATGGGCGGGATTGGACCTCGCTCGCAACTCTCCAGCCTGGCGTAACGTCAGACGCTTCGATACAACCAACTATTACCGCGGGCTTTGAAAGGGGCGAGCGCGGCTTCGGTGTGCAAATGACGGTGAATGGCGCTCGGCCGGAACAGAACGGTTACCGCCTCGACGGCATTAACGTCAATGACTATGCCGGTGGTGGGCCAGGAAGCGTGTCTGGATCTACTTTGGGGGTCGATGCGATTAGAGAGTTTTCAGTCCTTACTACCAACTATTCATCCGAATATGGGAGAACATCGGGCGGGGTTGTCAATGCAATTTCGCGTTCCGGGTCGAATCAGCTTCACGGCGACGCGTATGAATTCCTGCGCAACAGCGCCCTGGACGCTCGGACTTCCTTTGATGGTCCGAAGATCCCGGAATTCCGGCGAAACCAATTCGGTGGATCGTTGGGGGGGCCTATTCAGAAGGATCGTACGTTCTTCTTTGGTGACTACGAGGGATTTCGCCAGACCCTTGGCGTGACTCAACTTGATACCGTCCCATCGCAGGCGGCACGGAATGGAACGCTCTGTTCAATTCCGCAACCGGGACCCGGAGGCTGCTCTACGCATCAAGTCACCGGTGCCCTGAATCCCGACCCAGCAACCGGAATAGACAAAGCAGCCTTGCCCTATCTCGGTCTTTGGCCGTTGCCAAACGCGAACAACCCATTGGGTAATGGCGACACGGGAAACGTGACAATTGCAGGGACTCAAGTCATAACCGAGAATTTTGGGGCCGCACGAGTTGATCACAGATTTACGGAGAAGGATTCTATCTTTGCTAGCTGGCTATACGACAAGGGTGTTCTTACCTTGCCCGATCCTTTGAACGACGTGCTCAACGGCTCCACTACAGGCAGAGACTTTGCCTCCATAGAAGAGACCCACATTTTCAATCCACAATTCGTGAATTCATTTCGCGTAGGTTTTAACAGAAACGTCGCGCTCGTCAACCAAGGCGTTAGAGCGATTAATCCCTTGGCAGGAGATCCTGCGTTAGGAGCCATCCCGGGACTAGCCGCCCCTGGGATCTCGATTTCGGGAGTGACATTGTTCCCAGCAGGCGTAACGTCTTTAACGAATGGCTCGTTCCACTATAATGCGTTTCAAGGATTCGACGACGTCTTTCTCACCAAAGGGATTCACAGCTTAAAGTTTGGTTTGACTTTCGAGCGAGATTACGAAAATTACACCCAGTCCTACGTTACAGGGGGCTTGTTCGGTTTTGGCTCGCTCAACCAGTTCCTGGCTAACCAACCAAACTTTTTTCTCTCGCTGATTCCACCAAATCATAGTATCAAGGGGCTTACGCAAAGTATCTTCGGCGGCTACCTTCAGGATGACATACGCGTGCGGCCTCAGCTCACTTTCAATCTGGGAGTTCGTTACGAGATGTCTACCGTGCCAACCGAAAAGCACGGCAAGCTTTCAACGTTGCGCGCGCAATCGGATCCGACGACGCATATAGGGGGCCCGATTTTCCAGAATCCGACCCTCCGGGATTTTGCGCCTCGAGTTGGCTTCGCCTGGGACCCGTTTCGCGATGGCAAAACGTCGGTTCGCGGTGGATTCGGACAGTTCGATTCTCTTCCCTTATCCTATGAATATCAACTGATGTTGGCGGCTGGGCCTCCCTTTATGATAATCGGTTCAGCTACCCAGACACCGCCGGGATCATTCCCTACCGGGGCTTTCGCAAACCTCAGTGCTGGTGGACAACTGCGCACGCCTTTTATTGAGTTCCGTCCCAAACGCAATTATATTTTGCAGTGGAACTTGAATGTCCAACGTGAGGTTTTGCCTAACCTCACTGCGAGCATCGCTTATGTCGGCACACACGGTGTGCACAACCCATTTCATGAAGACGATTCAAACACTGTGCTACCCACACTTACGTCTGCGGGTTATCTCTGGTCCTTCCCGGCGGCTAGCGGGACCGTGCTAAATCGTAAAATCGGTCGCATGGATTCCTTGTGGTGGTCGGGGAGCTCACTCTACGACGGCCTTCAGGTAGAAGTTACCAAGAAAATGACTCATAACTTTCAAGGTCAAGTCTCCTATACCTGGAGTAAGAGTATCGATGATTCCTCGGCGAGTCCCATTAGCGATCCGTTTGCAAATTCTATCACGAGCTTGTTGTTCTTTGATAAACAGCTAAGACGGTCGTTCTCGGACTTCAACGTTGGCCAGAACATAGTTGTTAATTTCATTTGGATGGTTCCCACTCCAAGTTCCCTGCATGGTCCCGCAGCATGGGCCGCTCGCGGTTGGCAATTCGGGGGTATCTTCGAGGCGAGTACAGGACTTCCCTTTACTCCTCTGATCGGAGGCGATCCATTGGGCTTAAACAGTGCCGATCCGTTTGCCTATCCGAATCGCCTTGGTGGCCCTGGATGCCAATCTCCTATCAACCCGGGCAACACACGCAATTACATCAAACTAGAATGCTTCGGTCTTCCAATGTCCACGCCTGCGATCGCGGCACAATGTACTCCATTCCAGCCGGGGGGGGCGGGGAATCCAATTGCGGTGGGTACGTGTTCTAACCTCCTTGGCAACTCGATCCGCAATGACGTTATCGGTCCAGGCTTGATGAACTTCGATTTTTCACTATTCAAGAACAATCAAATCAACGAGAAATTGAACCTGCAGTTCCGATCCGAGTTCTTCAACGTGTTCAATCATTCGAATTATCTGGCCCCTATCGCCAACGAAGTGCTCTTCGATCAAACAGGGGCTTCGGTCGGAGGCGCGGGTACGCTTAATGCGAATAGCACTACCGCCAGGGAAATTCAATTCGCCCTGAAGCTAATCTTTTAACCGGCGCTAGCATCGCGCTCTATGTAAGAGGCTAAATAGCACACTATTTTCATGGGTCAGTTGGAACGCAAATGTCCAATCCGAAAGAAGCGAAATTGGAAATAGTGGTCTCGGCAATCGAAAAAGGTTTGCAGTGCGCCGATTTCGTGGAGGGCAGACTATGTTGACGCGTAGAGAGTTTTCTCGCGACTTTCTAGTTGGTGGGTCAGGACTGCTAGCTTCGGGCCGGCTATCAGTCGGCGAATTTCAGGCTTCCACTAATCAAAGCACAAAATTAGACTGCGATTTGTTGATCAAGGGAGGCACGGTCATCGATCCTGCTCAGGGCCTGCACAGTGCACTTGATGTCGCTGTGAAGGATGGGAAAATTCTCATGGTTTCGCGGGATCTTCCCGAAGCCGGAGCCCGTAATGTTGTTTCGGCTAAAGATAAGATCGTTACTCCGGGCTTCATTGATATCCATGTGCATTGCTTCGACGGAATTTCATTTGGCGCGAATGCAGATCGGACCTGTTTGGGCAGAGGAGTGACAACTGTCGTTGATGCTGGTTCAGTGGGCTATCCGATGATTGCGGGATTTATAAAGTACGTCGTCAAGACTTCAATGACGCGGATCGTCGTCCTGTTAGACATCAGCGCACTGGGTATTACAGTGGGCATAAAGGATACGATGAAGAACCTGGACTGGGTGAATCCCGAGTTGACGGCGAAGGCGGCACAAGACAATAAGCCAACCGTGGTCGGAATAAAGGTGCGGCTACAGCAAACGATTCAGGGTGACAAGGATTTAGAGTGTCTCAAACGGGCACTGGAGGCGGCCGAAGCGACGCATCTTCCCTTGATGGCTCACGTTGATAATCCGTATTCTCCACTGCCCGACATCTTGAAAATGTTACGAAAAGGCGACGTGTTTACACATTTTATGAACGGGAACCCACACGGTGTACTAGATGCAAACGGAAAGATTTTGTCTGAAGTGTTGGAGGCCAGGCAGCGTGGCGTGATCATGGATCCTGCTGAAGGTAATCACCTTAGCTTCGACGTAGCAGAAAAGTGCCTAGCGCAAAAGTTCCTCCCTGACACCATCAGCACCGATCTTGTGAACCAGAGTAAATTTGGGCCCGTTTACGACTTGCCTACCGAGGTATCGAAGTACATGGCTCTGGGTATAGGCCTTGAAAAGGTTATTGAAATGGTAACCGCGAACCCGGCCCGGCTGTTCGACTATAGCTTACCCCTCGGCACTCTGAAGCCGGGGAGTGAAGCTGACATCGGCATTTTTGAAGTTCAAGATGGGGATTTCGAATTCATGGACAGCGCTCAACGCAAGCGTACAGGACGCCAAAGGTTGGTAAATAAAGCTGTAGTACGCCACGGCGAATTCATCTTAAACGAGGATTAGAACGGCCCATTTCATCGGCGAAATCGGTGAGTGTCGTTGTCCTTTACTTCTAGTTATCGCGTCAAAGCAAGCAGACAACCATACGTGTTCCACAAATGGAAGGCATTCTGTATGCGCCTGACGATTGGAAACGGGACGGCCGTATCGGAAGACCTGTGCTGTTGGCCGGTTGGTAAATTCGGGGATAGGGGGACATATGCAACCTGGGAAAACTGGTCGTCGGCGATTCCTAAAGGAGAGTGCCGCGCTCGCTGGTTTGACCGTAGGAACGATAGGATCTGCGAGTGGCCAGGCACCCCAAAAAGCTGAGTCAGACGGTGAAGACTTCCGCGCTTACGGAAGTCACTCCCGCTTCGAGAATCCCCGACGCAAACCTAGCGGCATGGATCCAGAGCACCCGGGCGGCGGGACCGGTTCCGGAGCCTCATTGACTCCGCTACAAGATTCGATAGGAATCATCACGCCGTCATCCCTCCATTTCGTGGTTAGCCGGTTTCGTAATGCTCCTCCAGACCTCGACCCGCAGGAGCATCGTCTCCTGATCCACGGTCTCGTCGATCGACCTCTGATTTTCACTCTAGCGGAACTCAAGCGCTTGCCTAGTGTTTCTCGGATTCACTTCCTCGAGTGCGCCGGGAACGGTTCTCCGGTCGAAAGGCGCAATGCGAAGACAGTTCAGGAGACCCATGGGTGGACCAGTTGCAGCGAATGGACTGGGGTGCCTCTCTCGGTGCTGCTCACCGAGGCTGGGCTGCAGAAAGCGGCAAGCTGGATCGTTGCGGAATCAGCGGATGCCGGTAAGCATGCAAAGAGCATTCCGTTGGAGAAGGCCATGGACGACGTTCTGGTAGCCTATGCTCAAAATGGTGAAGCCGTGCGTCCTGAGCAGGGTTACCCATTGCGGCTGGTGGTTCCTGGGTGGGAAGGAGTTAACAATGTGAAGTGGTTGAGGCGGATTAAGTTGGTCGACCAACCCTACATGACCCACTCGGAAACTACCCAATACCCCAGTATTCGACCGATCCTTGAGGGCAAAGCTCTTTGGTTTAATTTCGAGATGGAGCCGAAATCTGTAATCACTTTCCCCTCCGGCGGACACCGGCTGCCTGGTCGCGGTTTCTACGAGATCACCGGCCTGGCTTGGTCCGGTAGGTCTGCCATCCGCAGCGTCGAAGTATCCGTCGACGGCGGCAAGACCTGGAAGCACGCAGAGCTTCAGGCGCCAGTGCTTCGTATGGCACATACACGCTTTCGCTTCGCTTGGAACTGGGACGGAGAGGAGGCTGTGCTCCAGTCCCGCTGCACGGATGAAAAGGGCGTTCAACCGACGCTAACCGCGCTGGCCAAAATCTGGGGCGTCAACCCTGACTATTTTAATACAACATTGAATAGGATCAATCACTTCAACCCCATTCAACCCTGGAACGTGACGCGTGACGGGAGCGTCCTCAATGGCTTGTTCTAGACTTCTGTTGTCGGTGATGATCTTGGCTAGTGGTGTCGCGGCGTTCAGCCAGGCGCCGACCTATCATCTGGGTAGGACCCCGAGCGAAGAGGAAATTCGTGCCTGGGACACCGTGATTGGTCCCGAGGGAAAAGAACTACCAGCTGGGAGCGGGACTGCGAAGGAAGGTGCGAAGGTATATGCGCAGAGATGTGCGCGATGCCACGGGCCAACCGCGGCAGAGGGGGGCTCTACGATTGGTATACGACCGGCCCCGCCTCTAGTCGGAGGACAAGGGACGCTCAAGACCCTCCATCCCGTAAGAACTGTTGGGAGTTGGTGGCCGTTCGCGACGACGGTGTGGGATTACATCAACCGTGCCATGCCGTTATTTGAAGAGGGCTCACTCAGCCCAAACGAAGTTTACTCTCTGACCGCCTTTCTGCTCTATCGGAACGGCATCGTTCAAGAAAACGATGTTGTCGATGCCAAGGGTCTGCCGCAAATCCAAATGCCGAATCGGAATGGATTTGTTCCTCCACGACCGATGTGGACCCACTCACCGAGCAATCGCGGACGGACTCCGTGAGCAGACGACGTCGCCATTGGCGTCCTCTTGGGAAGGGCTGTGCAAGTTAGCGGCAACTTAAGCCGCGGCAATCTTGTTCCAATGCTTTGAACGGCTGTCCGTTGTCGGGATAACATGCTTGCTCGCGAACTACCGCAAATTTTGTCGACAAAATAAATCTAAATCGCCCAGCCTTTCGCTCTCTTGCGCGATCTCCACGACTCTGCGGCGGACGTTCATGAACTTACAAAGAGCCTCCGGCTGGCGATGCGTAATCGCTTTGACAATAACTAGGACTGTCAGTATCGTACACGGAGTTGATTTCTCGAGATGGGGGGTTCCGCCGGTGAAATCCAGCCTAATCGTTCTCATTCTTGCCCTCGCCACCCAGTCGAATGGGGAAACCTTTCCGGAACCGAAACCAATCAGTCTTACCGAGGGGAGTTTCTTTGTTGGGCGGGAACCCTATCCGATGTACGTCGAGTATTTCACTCCGGCAAGACCGACTCATCAGACTCCCATTGTACTCATTCACGGTGGCGCGACCTCGGGGGCAGTGTACGTCAGCACACCAGATGGCCGAGAGGGCTGGGCGATATACTTCGTCCGGCATGGTTGGAAGGTCTACGTGGTGGATTGGCCTGGGCACGGCCGTTCGCCTATGCCGGAAGAGTATTCCACCATGTCCCTGCGCCGGGTTGTTGATGCTAACCTTGAACTGCTGAACAAGATTGGGCCTGCTGTAGTGCTTACTCACAGTATGAGTGGTGTGGTCGGTTGGAAACTTGCCGAAACGGTTCCGAAACGAGTTGCTGCCATCGTCTCGATCGCGACAGGACCGCCGGTTAACATGCCGAAGGGCAGCTTCCCTGCAATTTCTGCTATACACAATAGCTTTGTTCCTACAGGAAGCGGAAGCTACTTTCCAGAGGACAAGCCGGTTCGGTACAAGTTGGGTGCCGCAAAGCAGGCTTATGCGAGTACGGCTCTTTTTCCGCTTGAGGCACTCGATGAGTTTTACGCCACACTAGTACCCGAAAGCCCGCGGGCTCTAAACGAAGTATTCAACAAAGATGGAATGGGAATTACGGTTGATCCAAAGAAGTTTGCAATCATTCCACAGGTATTAATAACCGGCGACGAGGATCCGCGGCATTCTAACGTCGTGGACGAGCGGACTGCGCGTTTTGTAGGGGCGGAGCACATCTATCTCGCGGACGTTGGGATGCGCGGTCATGGACACATGATGATGATAGAAAAGGACAATCAGAAGATCGCCCAGTTAATTATCGACTGGCTCGTCAAGAAAGGCTTCTGAACAGGACTCCTCCCTTTCGTGATACACAATGATCGAGCCACTTACCTCCTACGATGACGGTAGCCAGATGAGCGAAGGCCGGCTTGCGGAATAAATCCGAATATCTTTCAGAGACTCTTGCCATCGAAATCGCCGATTCTTATCACAATCTAACGCATTATTCATACTTGAGCGGTTTCGACAGTAATTCATTTTGGAGTAACTGCCAGAGTTCTTGAGAACCTTTTTCTCAGCCATGATGGGGCTAAGAATGGGTGAACCGCTTCTGAGAATCTGAGAAGGCTCTGCAACCTTTTCATCTTGTAATGCTCGGACTTTTCCCCGGTCATCTGTGGTGCGTTAACAACACCGACCCTCCGATGGCAAACCAGAAGCTGGAATACCGTAATATATCAATCTAGAATGTGAACGACAGGAGGTATATGTTCAACCGCAGAGAATTTCTGAATGGCCTTTTCCGCACCGGGATGTTCTTCGTAGGCTGCAACTCCATGAAGGCAGCGGTCAACCGCCAATCAGGTGCCGTCGGTCAGCGCCGCCGAATATTCGTCCGAGATCGCCGGGCGGTCACCGTTGACGTTCACTGTCACTGTGTCGTTGATATACGGGATTTGGTTAAAGACCACTACGACAGCAGACACATATCGAAATCATATGGCGCATTTGCTCCCGACCCATTCGTGGAGCCAAGCCGACCGATGTTCATGGATACCGCGAGCGTCGAAGCCCGGTTGCAATATATGGACGAGCGTGGAATTGATCTCCAGGCCGTGAGCCTTTTACCTGGCTACAGCTACGCTTACTGGGCGGACGAGGATGTGGCCGGGAAGATCGTCCTTCGGCAGAATGAACAAATCGCCGAGTTATGTGCGGTTCACCCGGATCGCTTTGTGGGGATTGGTGCAGTTGCGGTGCAGCATCCCACTTTGGCTGCACAACAGATGGGATATGGGGTCAAAAAACTAGGTTTGAGGGGATTTGAGATCGGTGGCAGCGTGAACGGCGACGAACTCTCAGTGTCGAAGTTTAGCCCTTTCTGGGCTAAAGCCGAGGAGTTGGGAACTTTGATCTTCCTGCACCCGGATGGATTTCCAGAGGGCGAACGTCGGCTTCAAGGAAACGGACTATTGGCGAATGTGATTGGCAATCCTTTGGAGACAACAACTGCACTCTCGCATTTGATCTTCGAGGGAACGCTGGACCATTATCCTGGAGTGAAGATTTGCGCTGCCCATGGTGGCGGGTTTCTGACATCCTACCTTGGACGTTCGGATCACTGTGCCGAGACTAGCCCGGACTGTAAACCCATAAAAAAGCTTCCCAGCGAATACTTCAAGAGCCAACTTTATTGTGATTCGATGGTCTTTACTGCGGAGGGTTTGCGCCATCTCGTAGCCGAAGTCGGCGCGAGCCATGTTCTGCTGGGGACGGATTATCCAGCATCCATGAGTGGCAATCATATGGGGGACGACCGTGGGGCTGATTTCATTCTTGGCATTCCCGGATTGAACGATGATGATCGGAAAGCAATCCTGGGTGAGAACGCAGCCAAGCTCCTCAAGATCGGCTCTTAGATTTTCGGACAGGCTGACCCAGTGTCTAAACTGCGACATTTTTGTCGATGAGCAGCAACATTCACCGCCGGGGATGCGGAGCGAATGTGGTCTCTCTGAGGAACAGCCTTGCCATCGACCACCACCATCCGCTTCGTCCCCTCGCCTTGCTTGGCTTTTCCGACTCCGATGCCTTTTTGTTTTTCGCGGAAGCAAAGCTTCCGTCCAGAAACATTCTCCGTGGTCCCGATGCTCCCGCTCGTTCAACTCGTCGTGGAACGCGCGCCAGATACTCGGTCCTTACGGCCTTGGGCGGTCTGGGAAGCAAGGGCGCGATCTTGTCGCAATCAGCGGGAGATCCGGTCGGGAATACGGTCAGAAACCAACAGATCAATAAGTTCTCTAGCAAATGCAGGCAGCAATTTGAAGTCACGAACGCAGATTTGCAAGTCACGCTCCGCCCAGTCATCGCTTAACGGGATGATTCGGATGGCATTAGTTTTGACGTACCGGCGGGCAACTGACTCCGGTATGACACTGACGCCAACATTTCTTTCAACCATTCGGAAAAGTACTTCAAAATTGCTCACCTGTAAACGGACGCGGAAGGGTCTGCCCTCGGTAGGTAGAGCTAAGAATCCGTTGATCGCACTAGCTTGGGCCAGACTGACGTAGTCGAAGTCCAAACTTGCATCGAAAGGAGTGCTCTGATGCTGCGAGAGTGGGTGCACCAACGGTGTTACCAGCACCAGACGGTCTCGTTTATAGCTAAAGGTTTCGAGACCCTCGGTGTTGATATTACCGGCAGCGATGCCGATGTCGGTGGCACCTTCGCGTACCGCATCCACAATATAGGGGCTCAAATGCTCCCGGAGATCAACGTTGACGCCCGGGTGTGTTGAAAGATATTCGCTCAGGACAGAGGGAAGAAATTCACTGATCGCCGTGGTGTTCGCAAAGATACGCAGATGGCCTTTTACCCACTTCGCATACCCTTGCATATCGCCCCAAAGGTGTTCCAATTGCCGTAGCAGTAGGCGACAATGATGCAAGAATAACTCTCCGGCTGGCGTGAGGCTGACGCCTTGATGTGAGCGGAAAAGGAGCTTCACGCCGAGCCTTTCCTCGATATGCTTGATGCGAACACTTGCTGCGGGCACAGAGACATAGGAGTGCTCAGCTCCGCGCGTTAGACATTCGGTCTCAGCGATGTTTGCAAAAAGTCGTAAATCAACTAAGTCGAAATACGTGTCCATCCCTGCATGGAATTGCGTGGTCTGGGTCGAAACCGCCTGATTACTAGATTTCGGCTTCATATAGGCGAACGTTTCTTTTATTTAGAGATCTGACATTCAGCAAGTGTGTCAATTTCGCCTGGTTACAATATAAATGTCAAGGCAAAAGTAAAAAAGTGAAAATAGATCGAAGGATTCGAGAGAGATGGGATTTGCGGTAAGGGCACATCTTTCTACAGGGTGCTGGAGAAGGGGCCGAGCGGCACGGTTACCGGCTGCGTTTGTGTTTGCTCTGCACGAGGCGCCGGCTCTTTCCGTTCATCTGGAGATATGCACTTGACCGGAATTTCCATTTTGACCTCCCTGATGGGTGCCTTCGCCTTTCGATAAATCCGTCACCGCAGATCCTGCAGATTGACGGGCGTCTTTGTCATCTCACCCCTGCCTCAATTTGACGAACGGAGCACTTACCGCTTCGGGACCATTCCTCCGAGCGTGTTTTGCTGCACGCTCATCAACGGTACCGCGGCCCGATCTGTCACCCTGATGCCTACGCTCGCATTTCCCACTCAGGGTTATAGCAAGCGCCTCTTCGGAAAGATCTCTTCGCCGGGCATCGAGGGCTTTTCCAGTTGATACATCCGCCTTCACAGTTCTTGCAAAAGTTCTTGCATGTTCTTGCAATGAGTTCTTGACTTGTGTACTCCTCCTGCTCTATAAGCATCATCGGTTGGTGTAATTGGGAAGCCGGTGAGAATCCGGCACGGCCCCGCCACTGTAAGCGCGGAGGGCTGGAGCGAAAGAAGCCACTGAGTGCTACTCGGGAAGGCTGCTCCGGCTCGATGATGCGCAAGTCAGAAGACCGACCAACCACCCACAATTAGTCGATCGACTTCGAAGGGAAAGTCGATGGCGATGTCTTCGAACCAACTGCTTTGACGTTGGCTTAAGAACCCGTCGCAGCATTTCCCCTCCAGAACGGGAGTGTTGGTTTTCCCCGGTGATGGAGACACGCAAGAAATGCATCACGCTTGTGCTTGGCGGAGTGCGCAGCGGTAAGAGCCGCTACGCGCAGCGGGTTGCCTCGTGCTTCGAGCGTGTGACTGTCATCGCGACAGCACGCCCCGTTGATTCCGAGATGCGAGCAAAAATTTCTCAGCACCGCCGGAAACGCCCGGCGGGCTGGAAAACAGTCGAAGCACCATTGAAGCTAAGCAAAGCGATCGATTTGGAGTCGCAGCAAGCGGATGTACTTCTCGTGGATTGCCTCACACTGTTTGTGGCCAACGTCATGGGCGCGACAAATGGCGCAAAGAAGGCCCCACGGAAGAGAATCGACCATGTCTGCGAGGCGATTCGAGCGTCGAAGGCTTCGATTGTTGTGGTGTCGAACGAAGTTGGAGGTGGCGTAGTTCCTGCATTTCGCAGCGGGCGGATTTATCGAGATCTGCTTGGGCAGATGAATCAGCAAGTGGCCGAGATTGCGGACAAGGTGATTCTGATGGTCGCTGGTGTGGCAGTTACGGTGAAAGAATGCGCTGCCAATTAAAGGGTGTGCGATGGCATTTTCCATGGTTCGTCATGGCGAGACCGACTGGAACCGAGTAACGGGCATGGGAGTTCGAACGGTGCCCGGAGCCTTCCTGACGAACATGCGATTTGGCGATTGAATCCGGATCGCTTGCGGCCCTCGGCGGGGAAAAAATTACATGAAGCCTATCGTCGGGCGGACGGCTTCTTGTCAAGGACTCTGACGATGGGATTTGGGGGAGATGTCTTGGTCGTGCGCCATGGTGTCATTGACGCTCTCTTATTGTGTGCTGCCCTGGACGTGCCAATCTCACGGGTTTGGGATTTTCCTCAACCCAGCGGTGCCGTCAAGGTTCTTCGACTGCGATGGCGGGCAATGAGTGCGGAAGATATGAATCATGTTTCGAATTGATAAAGACACTCCGGCCGAAATCGCGTTTAGCGAGGCGGCCACCTCCGTCCCTTTGCTGCAACAAGAATGGCGCGAGCGCGCACTCAGGCGGCTCAACAGTTTGACGAAGCCATTGGGAAGTCTTGGCAGGCTCGAAGAGATCGCGGCCAGGCTCGTTGCGATTCGAGAAAACGAGCGGCCCGACTGCTCCCCAAAAGTGATCTTTACCCTCGCAGCCGACCACGGCGTGACGGATGAAGGCGTGAGCGCTTATCCCAAGACGGTAACTCACCAAATGGTTCTCAATTTTCTTTCCGGAGGAGCGGCAATCAACGTTGTGTGTCGTCATCTTGGAATCGACGTCGTAATCGTAGATGTCGGCGTTGACGCTGATATTGACCAGATAAACGGCCTCGTGCGAAAGAAAGTCTCCCGAGGCACCAAGAACATGGCTTGCGGTCCCGCGATGAACCAAGCTGAGCTGTATTCGGCCCTCGGAGCAGGGATCGAGTTAGCCAGGAGCGCGGAGGAGCAGGGACGCACCCTGATTGGAACAGGAGAAATGGGAATTGGGAATACGACGGCCGCGAGCGCGATCACAGCCGTTATGACCGGGAGGCCGGTATCGGAAGTGGCCGGGCGCGGCACTGGCCTGGACGATGCAGGGCTGAGCCACAAGATTGAAGTGATCGAGCGAGCGATCGCGGTCAATCGACCTGACCCATCGGATCCGATCGATGTTTTGTGCAAGGTCGGAGGGCTGGAGATCGCCGGACTCGCGGGTTTGATCATCGGCGCGGCAGCCCGGCGGATACCTGTCGTCGTTGACGGTTTCATTTCAACGGCGGCTGCGGCTATCGCGTTTGCTATTCAGCCTAAGGCCAAGGATTTCCTATTTGCATCGCATCGGTCGAGTGAGCCCGGTCACGCAGCGCTTCTGAAATTCATTTCACAGGAACCACTACTGGATTTGGGGTTGAGATTGGGTGAGGGAACAGGAGCGGCCCTGGCTATGGCGATTATTGAAGCCTCAGCGAAGCTACTGAACGAAATGGCGACTTTTTCATCCGCCGGGGTCAGCGGAGCTGCGAAGTGAGGCGCGCCGCAAATTCGTTCCTCGTCGCGGTCCTATTTCTGACGAGGATTCCCGTGCCTCGGATGAAACAGTTCGCCCCGGATGCACTTGCTAAATCGGTGGCGTTCTTTCCTTTGGTCGGTCTGTTAGTTGCTGCGGGTGGCGTTCTGTTGAATTCAGCGCTTTCGCTATACGTGAGCCGCGGCGTGGTCGTTCTGGTTGTTCTCGTCTATCTAGTGGCAGTCACAGGAGGATTGCACGAGGACGCCCTGGGAGATGCAGCAGACGGATTCGGCGGAGGCTGCGGAAAGGAACAAGTCCTCGGAATCATGCGGGATAGCCGCATCGGAAGCTTTGGGGCGATTGCCATCATGCTTGGACTGCTTGCCAGATTTGCATTTCTGACGGATCTCCCGATCGAGAGGTTCGGCAGTTATTTTGTCGCCGGGCAGGTGCTCGGCCGCTGGAGTTCGATACCAATGTCTTTTTTCTTGCCTTCTGCGCGTGGGGCGGCAGGACAGGGAAATTTGATTGCGCACAAAATCACGGCGGCCTCGCTCGCCGCGGGGACGTTACTCGCGGGCTCGATCGTGGCGGTTGCGTTGAGAAGCAAATCAATCTGGGTTGGATTGATAGCCGTTGCTGTTGTCGCCGTCAGCGGGGCCTACTATCGCAGGCGGATCGGCGGCATCACCGGTGACTGTCTGGGGGCCACGGTACAAATAACGGAGATTGCTGTCTATTTCATCGGAGTCATCTTGCGGTGACGGAAAACGAACGGCGAAGAAGATCGGTTCTGCAGGAATTCTCGCGCTCTGAAAAACGTGGTGTGTACAAGGCGATCTACAGGCGCCGGGATGTCCGTGAACATTTCTCACCGCAGCCGATCTCGGACCGCTTGCTACACAAATTGCTCGACGCAGCGCATCATGCCGGCTCCGTGGGCTTTATGCAACCGTGGTCGTTCATCGTTATTCGCAGCCAGGAGGTCAAGGAGCAGGTAAAGAAGCTCTTCGGCAGGGCCAACGATGCAGCCACTAAGGTCTTCGAGGGACCCAGGCGTGAACTGTACTCTCGGCTGAAACTAGAGGGAATTTTGGAGGCCCCGATCAACGTCTGTGTCACTTGCGACCCCACACGCAATGGTCCGCATGTTTTGGGGCGGCATACGATTCGGCAAACGGACCTGTATAGCACTTGCTGTGCTGTGCAGAACTTTTGGCTGGCGGCTCGGGCGGAGGGCATCGGTGTTGGATGGGTGAGCGTCTTCGACCCAGATGAACTGCAGACTCTGCTGTGGATTCCTGGGCATGTGATTCCCGTGGCTTATCTTTGCGTGGGCTACGTGAGCGAATTCCTTTCCCGGCCGCAACTAGAAATCGTCGGCTGGCTCCCAAGACTCTCCTTGGACGACATAGTTTTCGACGAACACTGGGGCGATAAGAATGCCAAGTAATCATCGCGGGAAGGACGTGAGATGCATGCTGATCCTTATGCGGCATGCCGCGGCTGAAGATGCGGGGAGTTTTCAGGGGCAACGCGACACGCCACTCAGCGCAAGAGGGCGTGGTCAATTGGCCGAATTGGCTCGAAAGCTTTCGAAATACCGAATCCAGACTATTTATTCCAGCGATCTGAGCCGTGCCCGAGCAACGGCGTCCGCGGCTGGTCGAAAGTTCGGGCTCAAACTGGAAACCAGACCTGCGTTGCGCGAAATGGATTTCGGTTGCTGGCAGGGGCTGTCCTGGGGGCAAATCGCGAAACGCTATCCCCGATTGGCGGAACTTTGGGTAAGGCGTTTCCCAAATCAGGCAATTCCCGGTGCGGAACATTTTGATGATTTCCGACGGCGGGTGGAGCAAGAGCTGCGGGATCTAGTTTCTGCCAACGAGGGTCGCTGTGCGCTAGTGGTGACACACGCGGGAGTCATCCGGGTGGCTCTGGCAAGTGCCCTTGGGATGCCTCCGCGCAACCTTTTCCGACTGGGGCAGGACCCGTGCGCAATAAACGTCATAGATCATTTTGAGGAAGGCATGCTGGTGCGGTGCGTTAATGGCTGAATGGATGCGGAACCCGGTCAAGCTGGCGATTCTGCTTGCAGTAGTTCTCACTGTTTGCACGCCAGTGTTTGCCTCTCGGCGCGTGACAGACGAGTTGGGACGGAGTCTAGTAGTGCCGGACGAGCCGCATAGGATCATCTGCCTCTCTCCGAGTCTGACGGAAACGGTTTATGAGTTGGGTTTGGGAGATGCAGTAGCTGGGGTAACCGAGTACACATCCTTTCCACCCGAAGCACGGACAAAACCCAGCGTTGGCGGTCTGGTCAATCCTTCCATGGAAACAATCGTTTCGCTGCAACCCGATCTGGTGCTTGCTCTTCGGCAGATAAACGGCGAGAACGTGGTTCAGCAACTCGAGCACTTGGCCATTCCCGTGTTCATCGTAGATCCGCAAGGCCTGGACGGAGTTCTTGCTTCCATCCAACATGTCGGCGACGCCACCAATCGCAGCAGTGAGGCACAGGCACTGGTTAAGCGGCTGAAAGAAAAGCGTGACGTGGTAACGGCGACGGTGAACCGCCTCCCGCGGCCGAAAGCCCTCGTCGTTATCTGGTATGAGCCTGTGATCACGGCTGGGAACAAGGCATTCATCACGGATGTCATTTCTGCCGCAGGCGGTGAGTCTGTTACGTCAGATATTTCGCAAGCGTGGCCGCAAATCAGCATGGAAGAAGTGTCGCGCCGATCGCCCGATTTCCTTCTGCTCATAAAAGGATTGCATGGCGGAATTACACTTGAACTGCTGAAAGGTCAACAGGGTTGGGATCATGTAGAAGCTGTGCGCCATGAGCATGTCATCTATGTGGACGAGAGAATGGAACTTCCGAGCCCTCTGGTTTTCGACGCCCTCGAAGAGCTGGCCAGGGAGCTGCATCCTTCGGCTTTCGCGAGAAGTGAGCTGGCTCGATGAGAGTCAGAATCACGCGCGCAGCGGCGACCGCAACAAAGAAGAAAGGGTTGATTATTGTCAACACGGGCGACGGCAAAGGAAAAACGACCGCGGCGCTGGGCGTTGCTCTCCGAGCGTGTGGTCACGGGATGAGAGTGATTATGCTGCAGTTCTTCAAGGGCCAATGTAAGTGCGGTGAACTTCGGAGCGCTTCGAAACTGGAAACGTTTGAGATTCACCCGATGGGCAAGGGTTTTACGTGGGAGAGCAAAGACATCGAGATCGACAAGGCCATGGTTCGAGAGGCATGGCGAGCGCCGGAAGACAAGATACTCTCCGGTAGTTACGACATCGTGATTCTAGATGAGATCAACTACGCGCTCAGCTACGGGTTCTTGCCGGTCGAGGACATTGTCAATTTTCTTAAGAAAAAACCGCTAATGCTTCACGTGATCCTGACGGGTCGGAACGCAAAACCAGAAATTCTGGAGATCGCGGATCTTGTTACAGAAATGCGCGTGCTGAAACATCCGTTCAAACAAGGCATTTCAGCACAGAAAGGAATTGAATTTTGATGTTGCTGTAGAAAGTCACAACAAACTGCTGGCGAGATGCACGGGAAGCGCGGTGAAATTCCGCCACTGCCCCGCAACTGTGAGCGACGGTTCCAGTCTGCTACAAACCACTGCCCATTCGGACGGGAAGGCGCAGACGATCTTTAGTACGTCGCAAGTCAGGAGACCGGTTCCGCCAAGCCAATCCCAGTCCCCTCTTCCGAGGGCGAAGGAGGACGTTATGTTCACTATTAGGGTCAGTCGTACCAGATCGCGTGCCTTGTTGGTTCTTTCGTTGGTCGGCTCTTGGTTTCCGGCACATGCGAAATCAACAGGGACTTTGCATGGAAAGGTTCTGGACCCGCTGGGGGCGACAATCCCAAACGCGAAGGTCGCGTTGCTGCAAAATGGCAAGGAAATTACGATCACCAGCACAGATCAGGAAGGCGCGTTTAGATTCTCGACTCTCGATTCCGGGCGGTATGGCCTCCGTGCTGAGGCGACCGGATTCAAGATCCAAGACACTCCGTCCGTGTTCTTATCGCCCGGCGCAACAATGGACATCGATGTTTCTCTGCAGATCGGGTCGCTCCCGCAGCGGGTGGTTGTATCTGCCACGGGCGCGGAAGTACCGGAGTCCCAAGTAGGCGCGTCCGTAAGCGTCATCGACCACGAGCAGCTTGATAATCTCAATCCATTAAGTGTGCACGAAGCTCTTCGCACCGTGCCCGGGGTCCAAGTGATACAGACCGCCCAGCGGGGCGGCACTACCTCCGTCTTCGTTCGCGGTGGTGACGACGATTTCAACAAGGTGCTCGTCGATGGAATCCCGGTCAACGATATAGGGGGGGCTTTTGAATTCGCGAACCTCTCCACTCGCGCCGTGGATCGGGTGGAGGTTCTGCGCGGCCCAAACAGCGTCCTTTACGGAAGCGATACGCTCAGCAGCGTCATCAATGTCACAACGCGCCATGGCACCTCGACGATTCCAGAATTCAGTTATTCCTTGGATGGCGGAAATTTTGGGACGCTAGGAAACGCCGTTTCGATTGCCGGAGCGTTCCATCAGTTTGACTACTTCTCTGAGTTCTCAAGGTTTGACACCCGTAACAGCATTCCCAACAGCGCTTTGCACGATGGCACCTATGCGGGAAACTTTGGGTGGACTCCGAACGGCACGACTCAGGTTCGATTTACCTTCCGGCACACGGCAGTGGCACTGGGCGACGCCAATGCCTTCGCCTCTTACGGGATTCCGGACGACTCCTCCCAGAAAAATCAGTACCTCTATTGGGGAGTGACGGTGCAAAACCAGACAACCGCTCATTGGCACAATCTGCTGAGTTTTGTTTCGGGCGACCTTCGGTATCAATTTGTGAATCCCTCTCCCACTGGAACGACATTCGACCCGTTCGGAAGCGGCCCCAATTATCTCGGGAATACAGTCACAATTCGGGGTGCAAATGGCTTCTCGTCGACTGGTCAGGCCATTTTGGATTACGCCGGAATCTATCCACAGACCTTCGATTCCCGTACAACGCGTCAGTCCGTCTATGGTCAGTCGGACTATCACTTTCACCCGGACTTGGGCGTCACTGCTGGGTTTCGCTATGAAAACGGGAATGGGTACACGAATTCGCAAGGGGTGATCGCATCCACAGATCGGAATAATTACAGCGCTTTCCTTGAAGCCAACGGTAGCGTTGCGCACCGTCTCTATACCACGGCCGGCGTGGGATTTGAAGAGAATGCTGTCTTCGGGTTCGCGGCGACGCCGCGCATTTCCCAGGCGTATTATCTCCGGCGCCCGCCTACCAGCGGTTTCCTCGGCGAATCAAAATTGAAATTCAATTTCGGGAAAGGAATCAAAGAGCCCAGCATTTTCGATCAGTCGTCATCTCTGGAGATGCTTCTTTCGCAACTCCCCCAAGGACCCAGCTTGATTGCGAAATATGGCATCTCACCGGTTGGCCCTGAGCGGAGCCAAAGTTTTGATTTCGGCTTGGATGAGGGCTTGTGGAACAACCGGGCCCGGTTCGGAGTCACCTTCTTCCGCGAGAACTTCTACGACGTCATCGCGTTTGTGAACGCGAGTGTGCTACCTGTGCTTGGTGTTCCCCGGGAAATAACGCAAAGCTCCGGCTTCTTCGGAGCCACCATCAATTCCGATTCTTCCCGAGCGTTTGGTGCAGAGCTGCAATGGGAAGCCAATGTGGGGCACGGATTGCATGTGCAGGGCGAATATACCTACCTTGATTCCGTGGTCACACATTCCTTTACGGGTAGCGCCATCCAACCATCATACAACCCCGCCTTCCCACAGATTCCTATCGGTGCGTTTGCGCCACTCGTCGGAGCGAGGCCATTCAACCGCGCTCCCCATTCCGGCAGCGTGGTAGTGAGTTACGAACAGAACAGATTTGGACTCGCTCTGACCGGGTATTTCGTCAGTCGCCGTGATGGCAGCACCTTTCTGACCGATGGATATTTTGGGAGTTCGATGCTGCTGCCCAATCGGAATCTTCTTGCGGGCTACCAGCGAATTGATCTAAGCGGAAGGTATGCGGCGAGTCGCCACGTTACAGCCTACTGCAGCGTTACAAACCTTCTAAGCGAACACTATCAGGAGAAATTCGGATATCCATCGCTTCCGCTGACGTTCCGGACCGGTTTGCAGTTCACTCTCGGCGGCGAAGGAGGATGGTGGAAATGACGGGACGGTCTACGGAAGTCGCATCGCACCGGCAAAGAGAATCGTTCCAACATCGAATCATGGGAACTACGTTGGTCGTCTCCTTTGCTAAGCCGTGTTACGTCCTAAGCTGGGCCATCCTAAATGGAGATTCCGGCACGAGGTTTCGCATATCGTGAATCACCAGGTCGAGTCGTCATCTGCAAGCACACCGCCCGAAAGAACTCTCCGGCAAACCGTCGGCCGCCTCGGTCTAAGGGGCACGGTGGTCGGTTTGATGACCGCCGCAAATGTCTGCTCCTATTCGCTTGTGACGGTACGCGATGGCGAACTGTGCGCCTCCGCCATAACTACGGCGGGATTTGCAAACCTCGCTGCTGTGGGGGAGATGGCGAGTTTCGTGGAAGGTGAATCGCCGCCGTTTCATCCGGGCACTATCAATTTGATAGTGGTAACGAACTATCGGCTCACGCATGAAGGCATGGTGGAAGCAGTCAGTATCGCTACCGAGGCCAAGGTTAGAGTCATGTATGAGCACGGTCTGCGTAGCATTACGACCGGAGATCCGGCGAGCGGCACAGGGACCGACTGCATCGCGGTGGCGGTTGGTCCCGAACGTCAATATCGCTTCTGCGGGAAGCACACAAAATGGGGGAGTTGGTTGGACGGGCCTCCCTGGGAAGCATTCGGAAGGCTTTGAAAGGGGCGCTGACAAGCGAGTCTGGGAAGAGTGAGGAGCGTATTGCTGGGGGAGAAAAATAAAACATGCGCTCGTTGCAAAGCCGCAATGCGGACGAGCATACGCAAGACATACGAGTGCCAGAGGCGATGCCTGAAACAAGATTTTACGTTGGAATGTGGGCTCTGGTCCTGTTGCTGCTGCTCTCTACGATTCTAGCTGCTGGAGTCGGCGCGGTTCACATTTCGTCGAGGGCGATTCTGTCTATTTTATTGAACCGTTCGGGACTGACACATTTGTCGCAATACTGGCCGATAAGCGATCAAGTTATTCTCCTTCACATTCGCCTGCCGCGTATTCTTGCGGCGGCATTGGTAGGAGCGGCCCTCTCCGTAGCAGGGACGCTTTTTCAAGGGCTTCTGCGGAATCCGATGGCCGATCCGTACGTGATTGGAGCTTCGGGAGGCGCTGCATTGGGGGGGACTGTCGGTATGCTCCTTGCTGCGCGCTTCTCGTTCCTCGGTTTCGAAGCGGTACCATTGCTTGCATTTCTCGGGGCCTTGGGAACTATGGTCGTTGTGTACCGTCTATCGCGAATTGGCGGCCGAACCCCTGTTGTGACACTACTGCTTGCCGGATTCGCAATGAGTGTGATCCTCGGCTACAGCATGTCGTTGATCCTGATTCTCAATGATCGCCTGCAGGTGAGCACACGAGTCATCTATGCTTGGTTGCTCGGTGGGATTTCGGTCACGCGATGGTCTCAAGTTGGAGTAATTGGGTTCATCGTAGTTTTGGGCGTCGTTCTATCCTGCACGCTCGGAAGAAGTTTGAATGCGCTGTCGCTGGGAGACGAAACCGCGGAATATCTGGGCATTCCTGTTGAGCGCCACAGAGCTGCCATCATCGCATTGGGTTCGATTCTGACTGCGGCCGCGGTGTCGGGCGGAGGGATGATTGGCTTTGTGGGTCTCATTGTCCCTCATTTCCTCCGTCTGATCTTTGGACCAAACCACACGTACTTGCTGCCTTTATCCGCGCTGGGCGGGGCGACCTTTCTCGTTGTTGCAGACCTCTTGGCGCGAATTGCGATTCCGCCGACGGAATTGCCCATTGGTATCTTGACCGCGTTTGTCGGCGGGCCTGCTTTCCTCATTCTCCTCCGGCGTAGCAAGCGAGAGTATAGGTTTTGACGATGGATGCAATTCAAGTGCTAGGACTTTCCTTTGCCTACAACGGTCGTCGGGTACTGGACGGTATTTCTCTGAACGTTGCCGAAGGGCAAGGCTTGGCCTTGCTCGGGCCGAATGGTGCGGGAAAGACGACATTACTAAAACTAATCGGTGGCGTGCTGACGCCCGTGAACGGGACGGTTTTGCTCCATGGACGTTCGCCGCGCCAGCTTTCGAGACGAGAATTGGCGCGTAAGATTGCAGTGGTTCCTCAGGAGTTTGTCGTCCCGTTTGCCTTTACAGTGAGAGAGATCGTTGAGTTGGGGCGCACGCCTCATTTGCGCTTGCTGGGAAGTCCCGGCAGTGCCGACCGACGCGCCATAGACCACGCACTAGAAGTGACTGATACGGCAGAGCTTTCGAATCGCATCTTCAACGAACTGAGCGGAGGTGAGCGCCAGCGGGTAATGATCGCCATGGCTCTAGCTCAAGAACCGCAAGTGCTTCTCCTGGACGAACCGACACAACAGCTCGATATTGCACGGCAGGCAGAAGTTCTGGACCTCATTTCCGAGCTCAACTCGTCGAAAAGACTCACTGTCATAGCCGCCATACACGATGTGAATCTGGCCGCGCGATACTTCAATCGAATAATCTTTCTGCACCGCGCGGCTGCTGTGGCAGATGGAAGTCCTGTCGAGGTTCTTTCCTCCCCATTCCTACAGACCGTCTATGGCGGAACTATCGAAGTTTTGTCTTTTTCGAACGGCGGCCCTCCAATCGTCTTGCCGGTGCCGCGGTTTCGCCGGGGAGAGGGGTAGCCGAGAATTCGCAAGAGCAAAGAATAGATTGAGGTGCTTTCGTGACGACTTCGCAGTTGATCTTGGCCTACGTCGCGGATCTGGTGTTTGCCGACCCGCCGTGGATGCCCCACCCTGTGCGACTTTTCGGGATTGTAAATACGGGTGCCGAAAGGGTCGCCCGCCGAATCGTGCACTCCGACTCGGCTCTGCTGGTGGCTGGAGCACTGGTGGCTGCCATCGTTAGTGGAGGAGTGGGTGTGGGCACATGTCTCCTGTTAAACACACTGGGCACGGTGTCGCCATTTATGCGGACACTTACAGCAACGTACCTTGCATACACAGCGCTTTCGGCACGGGGACTGGATCGCACTGGAAAAGAAGTGGTCGGACTTCTCCGAGGCAATCGCATTGAGGAAGCTCGTTCCAGCCTAGCCATGATCGTTGGACGCGACACCAGGACTCTCGACGGACCCGAAATCCTTCGCGCCGTCATCGAAACTTTGGCTGAGAATACTTCCGATGGGGTAGTGGCCCCGACGTTTTACCTTGCCTTGGGTGGAGCACCTGCTGCGCTCTCTTATAAAGCGATCAATACCCTCGATTCTATGATTGGTTACAAGAACAACCGCTACTTTTACTTCGGGAAAGCGGCCGCACGGCTGGATGACCTGGCAAACATTGTGCCAGCCCGGCTGACCGCACTGCTGGTGATCGTCGCCGCTTTCATTCTTCGTTTGCCTTGGCGAAAAACCCTCCGGATCGTTTTGCGCGATGCGGGCCTGCAGCCGAGTCCGAATAGTGGTTATCCCGAGGCTGCCTACGCCGGAGCGCTCGGAATTCGACTGGGTGGGCTGAATTTCTATGGAGGCCTTCCTTCACGAAAACCGCCTCTTGGTGATCCGGCCCACGAACTGACAACCGAGTTGTATCCGAAGGCACAGCGGCTTCTCTACGTCACCTCGGGTCTGATGCTGCTAGCATCCATTGGTATCGCCGCTTTTGTGCGGAGATTGATATGGCATTCTTGAACCATGGGGGAGATGTCTACGGAGTAGCACGCCGGCGAGGTGTGCCCGTCTCCTGCATCTTGGACTTCAGCGCGAATATCAATCCTCTCGGGCTCACTACAAAAACGCTGCGCAGGTTGGAGCGAGAGCTCCCCCTTGTGCGGCATTATCCGGACAAGCAGCAAGCAGAGCTTCGCCGCCTGGTGGCTTCCAAAGAGAAGGTTGACCCGACCTGCATTCTATTCGGGAATGGCACCACTCAACTCCTTCATCTTATCGCTCGGTGCTTGAAACCAAGAAAAGCCCTTACGATTGAGCCAGGTTTCTCCGAGTATCGAGCAGCGCTTCGTTGCTCAGGCTGCAAAATCAGGGAATTCCGACTCTTGTCTGAGACGGGATTCCGTTTCGAGATAAATGATTTTCTCCAAACGCTGAAGCGCGAGCAGCCCGCGTTGATCATTCTGGGTAATCCGAACAATCCCACCGGCGCTCTGGCCCGACGCTCAGCCCTAGCGAAACTCGTGGCTTTGTGCGTGAAGCGGCGCATCCATTTGGTACTCGACGAATCGTTTATTGACTTTACTGCTCAGCCGTCGCTGGCGGCATCCGCCGCCCGGCAGCCTTACTTGATCGTGGTGCGCTCATTGACCAAATTCTTTGCGCTTGCCGGGCTCCGGATCGGCTATCTGCTCGCAGAAACATCACTAGTCAAAAAACTGGCAGGCAGTCTGGAGCCGTGGTCGGTGAACACGCTGGCCCTCGCCGCAGCGGCGGAAGCAATAAAAGACTCGGCCTATCGTCACAGATCGCTTGCCCTTATCCGGAAAGAGCGAGAGTTTCTTGCCGCAGGCCTAGCGAAGCTGGGATGGCTTGAGGTGTTCCCTTCGGAAGCGAATTTTCTGCTCGTGCGCATCCGAGCAGCAAATATCAGCAGCTCTGAATTGCAGCAAAGACTAGAGCTCAAGAACATTCTCATCCGTGATGCAGGTGACTTCCCGGGTTTGGGTCCGCAGTACTTCCGGTTGGCCATTCGAGATCGTAACGACAATAGAATCCTTCTTAAGGAGTTAAACGCGGTCGGTTGCTCTCTTAACGGCGGGAGAAGGAGGTAAGCTGTGTCCGCCAGGAAGATCATGGTGCAGGGAACGGGATCATTCGTTGGCAAGAGCGTCGTGACTGCTGCCCTCTGCCGATATTTCCGATAGAAAGGGCTTCGCGTGGCCCCGTTCAAGGCGCAGAACATGTCGAACAACTCCTACGTCACCTCCGATGGAGGTGAGATTGGCCGCGCACAAGCCTTTCAGGCTGCGGCGTGCGGGATTGAACCTACCGTGGAGATGAACCCCGTCTTATTGAAGCCGTCGAGCGACACGGGATCGCAAGTAGTGGTGCTGGGAAAAGCAGTGAAGGTGATGCGCACAAGGGAATATCACCAATACCAACGAGAAGTTGTCGGCGTGATTCAGGCGTCGCTTGAGAAACTTTTGCGACAATACGACATCATCGTTATTGAAGGCGCTGGCAGCCCGGCAGAACTTAACTTGCGACCGTTCGACATCGTGAATATGGCTGTAGCCAGGATGGCATCCTCACCCGTCATCCTTGTCGGCGATATCAATCTGGGCGGGGTGTTTGCATGGTTGGTTGGTACATTGGAGCTGCTCACCATTGAAGAGAGGTCGCTCGTCAAAGCTTTCTTGATCAATAAATTTCGCGGGGATATTTCGCTGCTAGATGATGGCATCACATTTCTAGAAACGAAGACTGGCAAGAAGGTGCTTGGCGTACTGCCGTACGTGGCCGGTCTTCAGCTTGCCGAGGAAGAGTCTGTTCGTGAGTCGAGATGGAGAAGTAGCCGTCCCAGTGATTCTGACAAGCTTGATGTTGCGGTCATTCCGTTCCCACGTCTTTCGAACTCAACGGATTTTGACAGTCTGGAGTCAGAGCCGGATGTTCGTTTGCGTTATTTGGCCAAACCACCCGAGCCCGGAGAGCCACTGCTAGACCTCCTGATCCTGCCCGGATCGAAGAGCACGATGGCGGACCTCGCCTACCTGCAGTCGTCGGGTTTCGCTCAGTACATCCATTGGTGCCATGCAGCGCACGTTCCCATCGTTGGAATATGCGGTGGTTATCAAATGTTAGGCAAACGACTATTCGATCCCCAGGAGGTGGAATCCACGACGTCCACTGCTGAAGGCCTCGGCCTGTTAGATCAGGTGACAACCTTTGCGGCTGAGAAGAAAACCGTTCAGGTGCGGGCCTTGAGTCCCGATTTTTGCCAAGAGCTCGCTGGTTACGAGATCCATATGGGTAGAACTCAGAATGCAAGTCATGTTCGGCCGATGTTCCATGTAATCGAGGAGGGCGGAATGCCGGTGAGCCGCCTGGACGGAGGAAGGTCCGAGAATGGCTTAGTTTGGGGAACCTATATTCATGGTGTGTTCGATGCACCTGGTTTTCGGCGCCAGCTTCTGAACACGTTGCGCGAGCGTCGCCGCTTGGCGCCGGTTCGCGTTGAAACCAACAGCAGTAATGACGACAGCCTGGATTTCCTGGCCGGGATGGTTCGTGAGCACCTCGATCTTCCGTTGCTGCAAGACCTTCTGGATGGAGCCGTGTAGATCGCGATCGAACTCGCGAAGGATGTTGCGGGGAAGATGGAAATTGGCTCCGTGCTCAGGCGATAATTAATTATATTGACGGCAGTTCTCGCCGGTTCTTCCCCATGGGCCTGGAAGTTGGTCTAGGGTGGAGCGGCTTCACTCGATCTCTTCATGACAGACGTGTAATACCAGGGAAGGCGGGCGATACGACCCATGGCACGTCGCAAAAGGAGTTTTGCCTTGCCAGCTGTCTTAGCATCTCCCCGGCGTCCGGACAGATTGCTCTTCATTACAGACCAGTCTCCGCACGTCTTTTTCAAAGCGATATGCCTCACAAGAACCCAACGTAGGAGAACTCGGAGAGGTTCACATGCTAACAGTCGAAACAGCCGAAGCTACGGTCTTGCTTTTCTTGCTTTCACCGCTATAATGGACTAGTCAGACTAGTCTGGAGACAAGTCATGCAAAAACGAAGAACCACAAGAGATAGGGGAAGGAGCCAAGAAACGGCGCCTACAGCCCGCTGGCAGATCCACGTCGCCAAGGCGCGCTTTAGCGAACTTTTTCGCCGCGCCCGCTCCGAGGGGCCGCAACTCATCACTCGGCAGGGCAAAGATGGCGTTGTGATGATCTCCAACGAGCAATACGAACGGCTTGTGGGCAAGGCCCATCAGCCGAAAAACCTCTTGCAATTCTTCCGGGGATCACCGCTAGTCGGCGTCGAACTCGACTTGGAGCGGGACAAGGATGAGGGGCGTCACATCGAGCTATGACTGGCTTCTTGCTCGATACGAATTGCATTTCTGAGGTGGTCCGCCTTACGCCTGATGCGCGCGTGATGGCCTGGATCGAAGCGGTTGAGGAGAGCTTGCTCTACTTAAGCGTCCTCACGATGGGTGAGATTCGGAAGGGCTTGGCAGCTCTCCCGCAAGGCAAACGGCGAAGCCGTCTGGAGACATGGCTGGAAGTGGAACTGCAAGCGCGTTTCTCAGGAAGGATTTTGTCAATTGACGCCGCCGTCGCCGATCGCTGGGGGTTGCTCGCCCCCAGCGCAAAAACTAAAGGTAATCCCTTATCCACCATAGATGGCTTGTTGGCGGCGACAGCGATCCACCATAATCTAACAATCGTTTCGCGAAACGTCGGCGACTTTAGGAACACGCAAGTGCCAGTGGTGAATCCGTGGGAACCCTAACGATTCAGGCATAGAGCACTTGGCAACGAGCAGCCGCCTGGGCTGGGCGGCTTTTCTTTGGATAATGAATAATATAGTTAATTAACTACATAGTATGTGGCGGAGAGGGGGGGGATTATATTGCTCCAGTTTTCGCAACTCCCTTGGTTTCTGTCACTTCACTCGTAATGCCAGCATTTTCTGCCGTTTATGGCCGAGTCTCAGCAGTCTCATCCGTCTCAGCAGTGCCCCTTAGTCTCTCCAATGGACATCGAAAGTGCCCAAAAAAAGTAACACGAGTAACAAACCCGGAGCTGCTTTTGTCCCAACTCGGACAAAGGTTTTCGGGGCCAAGGAAGAGGCGGCATACTACGCCTCGTCGTCTTGATCCTCGGTAGAGTGTCGATCGGGCAGCATGCGCTGATGCAGTATTCGAGAAACCAGAATGCCACCACGCTCCTGCCGGTAAAACACGACGTGCATGCCATGCTCCAGACGACGTAAGCCAGGGCGAACCTCATCACAGAGTCGCCCTAACGCCGGATTGTCGGACAGCGTCTGGCAACAAACCTCAAGCTCGCCGAGGTAGAGGACGGCATGGGCTTTGCCCCATGTGCGAAGAGTGTAATCGCCGATGCTCACCAAGTCGGCCTCAGCACGACGCGAGAAACGAAACGCAGCCACGGCTAGCGCGGCGACACAGAAAGCTTAAGGGCTTTACGGACGCGCCTAAATACGTAGCCCTCGGCGATACCGCTGGCGTCGCCTTCGTCAATAGCCGCTCGCAGCGCGGCCATCTTCGCTTCGTACTGTTGTTCCTCGCGCTCCAAAGTCCGCAACCCGGCGCGCACGACCTCACTGGCGTTTTCGTAGCGACCGGTCTTAACTTTTTTTGCGACAAAACGGTCAAGCTCGTCGGTCAAATTAACGTTACGCGTAGGCATGGCCGTGGTCCTCTTATGGATGTGGATTTCGACTTCATTATATCGCGATTGGCAAACATTGCCAATACTAACAATTTATGGGTTGTGGGCCCGGGAACCATTGGTCCAGAGATAAAGATACGTGACAGCTTCGTCGCACCCAAGCTTGAATCGCGCGTTTAGTTCCGTTGCAATCGCCAATAGCATCAGCGTCGTTCGGGACAAATCCAAAAAAACGGAAGCTCTGGTATTCGCGACGCCCCTTGAAATACTCGGCACTAATCCGCTACCCGCTTCCCTCGATCAAATCGGCCACCACAAACGACGCCAACATGAACAGACCACCGGCGCTGAGATGCGCCTGCGCGGACGTGTCGATGGCTAGGCCTATTGACATTGGTACCGTATGTGTTACCATTGATTATGGTCGAAGTACGCGAGTACCTTGACCGGAGTGGACGCAGCCCGTTTGCCGCTTGGTCTGACCGTTTGAACAGAGAAGCGGCAGCCAAGGTGGCGGCTGCCCTAGCGCGCATCCAACAAGGCTATTTCTCTAATTCCAAGGGCATTGGAGCCGGTACTTACGAGTATCGGATTGATTTTGGTCCGGGCTATCGGATTTACTTCGGCAAGGATGGAGACAAGCTTGTAATCCTAGTTGGCGGAGGAACAAAGAACCGTCAGCAGGAAGACATCAGGATCGCGCTGTCCCGGTGGCAAGACTACAAACAACGAAAAGAGGCAGGAAGGTGACAACAATGGCTCTGACGCGAGATTTCAAGGAAACAATCCGGGCACGCGTAAAACGTGATCCTGGTTTCCGCAAGGCGCTACTCCGAGAAGGAATCGAAAACTTTCTCTCCGGCGACGTAGAAACCGGCAAGATCATACTGCGCGATTTCATCAATGCAACAGTCGGCTTCACTAAACTGAGCGACGTTACCCATCGCTCGGCGAAGAGTCTGATGCGGATGCTCGGTCCCCGCGGCAACCCCCAGGCTCGCAACCTGTTCGAAATCGTTGCCTATTTGCAGCAAGCGGAAGGCGTGCGCTTCGAAGTCCGATCCGCGGGTGCCGCCTTACGCGCGAAGCGGCGGCCAGCTTCTCAGCGTACGAAACGGGCTTCCGCTACCGCTTTGAGTCGTTGATCGCGCAGGACAAAAACCTCTTGAGGAACGGGGAATCTGGGCTCCCACACTCAAGTGCCGGAGTGATGAATTACGGTTGCTGAACGGAAGGATCGAGCGGCTCGAATTGCTGGTTAAACAGTCGGAGACAGACCCTTGTGCCTTGCCAAAATCTCATCCGCAACAGAATGGCGCAATTGTCGATCTCGAGACCTTGGGGCAAGACGTTGGCTGGATCGCTGGAATTGCAGAACCCGCGATGTGATTACTCCCGAATGGAACTAAATTGATGCCAGAACCCAAGTTGTGTCTCTCGTCACGATTCAACCGTACACGGTTTACAACTACACACTTCGCCCGTAATACCTGCAATTTCCGTCGTTTATGGCCGAGTCCCAGCAGTGCCCCTTAGTCTCAACAATGGACATCGAAAGTGCCCAAAAAAAGTAACATGAGTAACAAACCCGGGCTGCTTTTGTCCCAACCAACTCGGACAAAGGTTTTAGGGGGCAGGAAGAGGCGGCATACTACGGCTCATCGAACCAGCTCGCCCCCGGAACAATCCGCGACACATCCTGCTGCCCACCCTGAAAACCAAAATGAATGATCAAGAAAAGCGTCAGGGTGTTCATAGCGGTTGGAAAATGGGCTTTGAATAAAAAGACGTGGGATGCAGAGACGACACGTTGAGCCATGCCGCATACGTGCGGGATCAATGCCCGCAAAGAAGCGGGCCTCACAACACACTCCCACGTTCGGGGCCGCTGTCCCCGCCGTCCCATCATCGGCGCACACTTCTCCTGAATCGGGTATATTATTGGCCAAGTTAGAACGGCACCCACCTCTGAAGTGAGTTGCGCAGACATTCTCTAAGATATACAATTATAATGTATATCAGGGAGGGATCGATGCAGGTATCTAAATGGGGTAATAGCCTGGCGGTGCGGTTGCCAACGGCCGTGGTTGACGCGCTTGATCTCAAAGAAGGCGACCAGATCGAGATTCGGATCGTACGTGACCGGGTCTTCGAAGTGGGTCGCGATCAAACCAAACAGCTCGCGCTCGTTCGTCTGCGCAAGCTCCGACGTCCTTTGCCTCCCGGATTTTTCTTTGACCGGGAAGAGACCAATGCCCGTTAAGGCTTTCTTCGATACGAACGTGCTGATCTATGCTGTGGCGCAGGACGATCCACGCAGCACGCAAGCAGAGGAACTCCTAGCATCGGGCGGGGTATTCAGTGTGCAGATCTTGAACGAATTTGTCTCTGTCGCCCGCCGAAAAATCTTGATGCCTTGGAGTGAGGTGACGGAAGCATTGAATGCTTTTCGGGCTCTCTGTCCCTCCCCGCTCCCCATCACCATTGAAATGCACCAAGCGGCACTTAAAATTGCGGAAAAGTACGCCTACAGCATCTATGACTCGCTGGTCGTTGCCGCTGCGTTGGATGCTGGATGCGCAGCTCTCTATTCCGAAGACCTCCGCGATGGCCAGACGATCGATGGGCAACTGACGATTCGAAATCCCTTCGCTCGCGCATCCGGCTGAAAGTCCCTACCACTTCAAATCGAAGGTATTTCCTGGTCAGCTTTATGGATTATGATCTCGGCTACATCGATCTGGAGGACAAAACTTTACAACCCCTCGACAACCCCTTTGGCCCAACGGTGTCACCTATGTACCCGGTACATTCTGTTAGCTATGTCTCCGGACCAGATATATATAGGATAGTGGCGGAGACGGGGGATTGTCTGTCAGCAGTGCGCACAACTCCCTTCGGTTTCTGTCACTTCGTTCAAAACACCTGCATTTTCTGTCGTCTAAGGCCGAGTCTCAGCAGTCCCATCCGTCTCCGCAATTCCGCCCAGCGTCTCCTATGACATCGAAAGTGCCGAAAAAAAAGTAACATGAGTAACAATCCCAGATCTTCCTTCTTGAGTTTACCGGGTGGGGGCGCAACTGCAGCATCGTCCGTTCAGAAGTGCTCACAATGTAGAGTGAATGCGCATGGGAGAAACTGGCGACTCCGCTAAAGCGAGGGCGACGTGGCACCCGCCCCGGCCCTGGCGAAGCAATGAGGAGGCGGAGATAATACAGTTGGGCACACACTTCTGATATCTGCCCTAGCCCGCCATGGTGTATGCTCTCGTCTACTATAAAATAGTCTGGCCTCGGGCTATGAGCAACTGGATCAGGATTCTGTCTCTCGCTTTACTGTTGGCTTCGGTCGCTGCAGCGCAAACGCCGCAGTCAGTCCCCAATGGTCTTCCTCCCTGGGCGTACAACATCCCTGATAAAGTGCAGCCCGCCACCGTGGAGGCAACTGGTCCGGTTCACTTACCCGGGAGCACCAAGGAGTACGACGCTACGAAGACCGCAAGCAACGCAAATCCACCCGACTGGTTTCCCGACGAACACGGTCCTGCGCCCCGTATCGTGAAAGGCGAAGCCGGAGTGACAATGATGGCATGCGGCTCCTGCCATCTCATGTCTGGACAGGGACATCCCGAATCCGCCGATATTGCCGGCCTCCCTGCCGAGTACATCGTGCGTCAGATGAACTACTTCAAAAGTGGAGCCCGAAAAGACGACGGGCGTATGGGCCCGATTGCGAAAGCCACGTCCGATGAAGATGTGCGGCAGGCGGCGGAATATTTCGCCGCAATCAACCCGATCCGCTGGGTGAAGGTGATCGAAACCAGCACGCCGCCGAGGACATACGTCAATACCGCCGGGCGCCATCGACTTGTGTATTCGGACGGCGGCACGGAGCCTATCGGCCATCGCATCATCGAAACTCCAGAAGATCCATTCCGAACAGCGAAACGCGATCCACAC
>Ga0209526_10000192_pt1 | contig 37729 bp, 36 predicted proteins | sample JacPinW_OM2H0_M1_FD_188566 | JGI IMG/M metagenome (GOLD analysis project Ga0209526, IMG submission 188566) | Forest soil microbial communities from Algoma, Ontario, Canada - Jack Pine, Ontario site 1_JW_OM2H0_M1 (SPAdes) (version 2) | ecosystem: Environmental > Terrestrial > Soil > Boreal... | reverse complement strand
TGGTCAGTGGCGAGCGGGCGACCTTGGCGGTGCTGGATTGGAGTGGGAGGCTTACGCCCGGAGTTAAGGTGAATTTTTCCAATGGAGACACCCTGACGACGGATGCGAGCGGGCGGGCGGTGTTTGTAGCGCCATTAAATACAGGAACGATTTATGGATCGATTGAAGGACGAGCGGGAAGAGTGGCGAGCACGATCGTGAGTGCCACAGAATCGCCGAGCAATTCTATGGAGGTAGAGCTTTCGCCGCGGGTGGTTTCATTGAGCGACCGGTTGGAAGTGAGCGGGCACGGCTTCTGCGGAGACGCGGATTTGAATCACGTGACGATGGGCGGATTGGCGGGGTTGTTGATTGCGGCATCGCCGGCGTCGTTGGCCGTGGTGCCGGCGTTGGAGCAAACGCCGGGGCCGGCTAGTGTGGAGGTTGCGTGCGGAATGAAGAAGGCGCCCGCCTTTACGGTGGTGTTCGTGAATCTGGAATTAGAGGCGAGCAGCGCGCCGCTGGCGCCGGAAGAACATCGCCCGGTGGTCGTGCGAATCAAGGGTAGTACGGCCAAGCTGCGGCTGGAGGCGCGGAATCTTGCAACGGATGTGGCGGAGCTGCAGGGCGGCGGGAAAACTGTTCGGATGCTGTCCTCGGGTGGCGCGGAGAATTCGGCCAGGTTCGAGTTGGTTGGTAAGAAGAAGGGAAATTTTCTGATTTCGATTCGGTTGGTTGCGCCGCCGGAGATACCCCAGAGATGAAGAGCCCAACGAGGGCATTGGGGAGAGTTGAGGAAGAGAGAAAGACCTGGTCGGACCGGGGGTTGTCGGGAGGAACGAATTGCGAGGTCGCGGCAATCAAGCCGGGGTCCTCCGCGGCGTGGCCGGCGTTCGCGCGGCGCGAACGGAAGAAAAATCCGGCCACACCGGTCGGGGTGATAGCGAAAGAAACGGCAAACCCAAGAGAAAACCCGCTCTTAGAAGCGAAGCGTGCGGCATCCAAAACAAGAACAACTGAGTGTGCCCCGCATTGGATATCTAGGCGGATTTTTTTGAGGCAACCGGGGGTAGGTCTAGCGTGCTTTGTACATTTTCAAGTGCAGAGTCGAGTGCGGGTTGCGCGGGGTCGCCGGATGTGAGCATCGTTTCCAGTGTGTTGGAGGCTTTGTCGAGGCGCTTGTCGGCTTCCGCGTAGCTTTGCTGTGCGTTCTTCAGATGCGTACCTACTTTTTCGAATGATTCAGAGAACTTGTCGAGTTGCGTACGCATGCCCGAAAGGCTAGCGGAGAGCCGGCGGGCATTTTCCTCGATCTGCATTCCGCGCAATCCCATGGCGATAACGGAAAGATGCGCAAAGAGCGTGTTGGGAGAGACTGCAAAAATTTTGCGCGTGCGGCAATAGGCGTCGAGAGCTTCGCCTTTGCTGTCCGTGCTCATGAGCAGTTCGTAGTAAACGGTTTCGCTGGGAACAAACATCAGAGCAACTTCGAGAGTGTTCTCGTCGGGGACGATGTATTTGCGGGCGATGGAATCGGCGTGTCCCTTGACGGCGCTGATGAAGGCTTTGCGGGCTTCTTCGCCTTCGGTGGCGAGCCGGCGGTAGGCATCGAGAGGAAACTTGGAGTCGATGGCCATCAATTTCTTGTCGCGGAGAAAGATGACGGCATCGGCAGCTTCGCCGCTGCAAAAGCGGAACTGCGTGGAGTATTGGGAAGAGTGGAGGCAGTCTTCGAGAAGGCGCTCGAGGGCCACTTCGCCAAAGGAGCCGCGGGACTTTGTGCCACCGAGAATGTTTTCGAGGGTTTGCGTGGCTTGCTGCATTTGCTGGCTGGATTGCTGGAGCTCGCCAAGTTGCGTCTGCACCTGGCTGATCTGCTCACGGGTATTTTTGAGCTCGGTGGACATTGCGGTCTGCGCTTGCGAAGTGATTTGCGAAGTGGTTTGTGTGGAATCGCGAATGCCTTCCTGGAGGGCCTTGGTGACCGCTTCGAGGCGCGTGGAAACAGTGTCGCCGATAGTCTCCATTTTCGCGGCGGATTGCGCTTGGGAAGTGGACAGGCCGAGCAGATCGCGGCGCAGTTCGTTCATCTGCGATTCGAGCTGTTCGTTTTTCTTTTGGTCCTGGGTGTTTTGCACGAGAACCCAGACAACCAAACCAATCACAACGGCGGCGACAAGAGCCGCAGCGATCCAGATTGCAATCATTTGTTCTCCGTAATGCGAACGGGAAACAGGAAGATTGAGTTTACCCGTAAGAGTGCGGGAACGGTAGCGCGTGTAAGCGTAAGAGTGGACTGCCTGGAGAAAGCGGTCCATACATAAGAGAAACTGAGAGAAGAACCAGCCGGAAGGCTGGCCACAACAAAGACGGAAACCGGATCAGAGGTTGTCTAGGAAGAATTGGGTGACGCGGGTGAAGACGATACGACGGGCTGGGGGATCGGAGATGGGGTGGCCGCGACCAGGAGCGGAGATGACTTCGACATATTTGCCGGCTTTGATCAGCTCGTCGATCAACGCGAGGGTATTTGAGTAGTGGACGTTGTCGTCGGTGGTGCCGTGGGCGATGAGTAAGTTCCCTTTTAAGTGGCTGGCAGTTTTGATGGGCGAGGATTCCTGATAACTCTCTTCGTGAACGCTGTCGGGGAGACCGATGTATCGCTCGGTATAAATGGAATCGTAGAAATGCCAATCGGTGACGGGAGCGCCGGCAAAACCGACTTTGTAAATTTCGCTGGCTTCGAACATGGCGTGGAGGGTCATGTGTCCACCGTAGCTCCAACCCCAGATACCGATGCGATTGGGATCCACGTAGGACTGGAGCCGGAGCCAGGCAGCACCGTCGCGTTGATCGGAGAGTTCCTGGGCGCCGAAGCGATAGTGAATAGGCTCTTCGAATAAATGGCCGCGACCGGTGGAACCGCGATTATCCAGGGCAAAAATTATGAACCCTTTCTGGGCCATCAACTGGTGCCAAAGATAGTTTGGTCCGCCCCAGCCGTTTACGACTACCTGCGCGTGAGGCCCTCCGTAGGTGAAAGTGATGATCGGATATTTCTTGGCAGGATCAAAGTTGGGGGGCTTGATCATGTAGCAATTCAGGGAGACGTTGTCGTGGGACTGGATGGTGAAGAATTCGACAGGTGAAAGGTGATAGTTGGCGAGCTCTGGAACTTTGTTTTCGTTGAGGATGGCGGATTTTGAGCCGTCTGCATGGTAGAGATCCTGGCGCGGGGGAGCAGCAGAAGTGGAGGAGGTGTCCAGGTAAGCAGCAGCGTCCGGCGAAAATTGAATTGCGTGCATGCCGTCTTCTTTGGTGAGTCGCGTCATTCCGGAGCCATCGACGGAGACGCGATAGAGATGGCGCTCAAGGACAGACTTTTGTGTGGAGGTGAAATAAACCACGCCCTTGGCTTCGTCTACAGCAGAAACGCGGCTGACTTCCCAATTACCGGAGGTGAGCTGCGCGAGTTGTTTGCCAGTGAAAGCGTAAAGATAAAGATGGCGATAGCCGGTGCGCTCGCTGGACCATAGGAAACGCTTGCCGTCTTTGAAGAAGTGAAGGATGTCGGAAAGGTTAATCCAGTAAGCGTCCTTTTCTGTAAGCAGGATGGAGGACTTACCGGTGGAAGCATCCGCGAGAAGGATCTCGAGAACGGTCTGCGTGCGGTTAAGGCGTTGAACAGCAACGCGCTTGGAATCGGGAAGCCAATTTACGCGTGGGAGATAAATGTTGTTGTCCGCGCCGGTATCGAGCAAACGGGGCTGCCCCCCGGATATTGGTGCGACATACACATGGACCGTAGGATTGGCGCCGCCACCGACGGGATAGCGTTGCAGCTTGGCTTCACCAGTGAAGGATTCGTAGTTCAGCAGAGAAAATTGCGAGACTTTACGCTCATCCATTTCGAGGTAAGCAACGGCGGAGGAATCCGGCGCCCACCAATAGGCGGTCATGATTTCCAGTTCTTCGGGATAGACCCAATCGAGCTCGCCTTTGCGGATTTCCTCGGTGCCTCCGGTGGTGAGCGCATGCGTTTTGCCGTCAGCCGTATCGACGAGCCAGAGATTGTGATCGCGAATGAAACTGACAAATTTTCCATCCGGCGAAATTTTTGGATCGGCGAGTTCCTCCTCACCGCTGACGAGAACTCGGCCGGACTGCGATTTCAAGTCGAACCAGGCGAGCGAGGTTGCGCCGGATAAGAGCAGGGCTTCGCCGTTCGGAGCCCATCGATATTCGGAAGGAGCGTGGCGGCCCAGACCGGTGGCTTGCGAGGTTTCCTCAGGTTTCGCTGGAAGAACGGCTTCGAGTTTCTCAGCGGCGATGAGCATGGAACGTTCGCCCGAAGAAAGATCGATGGCCCACAGGGACATTTGTGCGTCTTTGCCCGAGCCGGTGGTTTCAAAGTAGCTGAGCTTTTTGTTGTCGGGTGTCCACGCGACGGCACGAGCGAGACGGCCGCTGAGGCTAGGCTGGCCATAGATGCGATCCACAGTGAGCAGGCCGGAGGAGGAGGCAGGCGAATGCTGGGAAGTTTCCTGGGCGCGGAGACAAATTGTGCCAAAAAAAGCGGAAAGGACGAGAGCCGAAATGTTTAGAACAATGAATTCAAAGCGGGGAGAAAACTTGCCGGGCATCAGCCCTCCTGAAAAAGAGACGATTGATTCTAGCGTGGGAAGAGGCGACTACAAAACGCGCTTACTCGATTTATTGGTACGAAAGTACTAGAGGTACCCGAACAAAAAAGTTCTGCAAACACAGCATCTTCGACTTGCGGATAAACTAGTGCGCCGATATACTCTCCCCAATTCTGCTAAGAGTCCGCAGACACAACTGCAATCCCGCGTGGTTGTGAGCTCCAAAAAACAAGGAAGAAAGTAACGACCCAGACTTCGCCATGCGCTGCCGCATGGAGGGGGGCAAGTTTCTCCTGGAGGATACGGGATGTCTGTCGGACAGTCCGTCACGTCATATTTTACTCTTTATTCCACTCAAGAGAGTAAGTCCAAGAGAGATGGTGGTTTGCGAGCGTTGGCACTCGTGTGTCTGTGCTTGTTTGCAACACAAGCGGCCGCGCAGAATGTAGTGATGCAACACAATGACATTTCGCGGACCGGACAAAATACGAACGAGACGATCCTGACGCCGGCGAACGTGAATAAATCCTCTTTCGGAAAACTTTTCTCTTACGCCGTAGACGGCTATGTGTATGCGCAGCCGCTTTATGTGGTTGGCGTGACGATGGGCTCGGGCACCGCGCAAGCCGGGACAACGCACAACGTCATCTTCATCGCCACGCAAAATGACACCGTGTATGCATTTGACGCCGACAGCAATGGAGGAGCGAACGCTTCTCCACTCTGGCAGGCATCCTTGGTCGATTCCGCCCATGGCGCAGGAACGGGAGAGAAACCGGTTCCTAACAGCGACGTATCGACCTCTGACATTGTTCCTCAGATAGGGATTACCTCTACTGCGGTGATTGACACAACGACCAACACGATTTACGTGGTGGCAAAGTCTACGGTGTCGGATACAACGTTTATTCAGAGGCTGCATGCCCTGGACATTACGACCGGTCAGGAAAAATTCGGTGGTCCGGTGACCCTGGCTGCAAGCGTGAGCGGCACGGGAAATGGAAGCTCCGGCGGGGTCTTGCGTTTTGATCCGAAATGGGAGAACAACCGGCCGGGCTCGCTTCTGCTGAATGGCATTGTATACCTCGGATTTGCGGCGCACGGAGATAACGGTCCGTACCACGGGTGGGTTCTGGCGTACAACGCGAAGACCTTGGTACAGACGAGCGCCTATTGCACATCACCGAACGGTGCGGGTTCCGGCATCTGGATGTCTGGTGCGGGGCTGGCAGCGGATGTGATTGACCCGGTGAACAAGCCTTATGGCCGGATGTTCGTGGCCACCGGTAACGGCTCGTACGATGCGACGACACCGTATACCAACAACATGGATTATGGAGATGACCACATCCGCTTGGACCTGACCAACGGGGTGATGACGGTGCAGGATTCGTTCACTCCGTCGAATCAGGCGACTCTCAACGGACAGGATGCGGATGTGGGTTCGGGAGGGATCTTGCTCCTGCCGGATCAGAGCAGCGGCGGGCACACACGTCTCCTCGTGCAGGTGGGCAAAGAAGGAAAGGTTTATGTCGTCGACCGTGACAACATGGGAGGCTACAGCAGCAGCGACAACAACGTGCAAGAGATTTCTGGCCAGACGGGCGGGCTGTGGAGCATGCCGGCGTATTGGAACAACCGGGTCTATTTCTGGGGCACCGGGACCGGCGGCGGCAGCCTGGAGGCCTTTTCGCTCACTGCGGGAAGACTCTCGACGACTCCTGTCTCTAGGAGTTCGCTGAGTATTGGCTACCCGGGCGCCACGCCAACCATTTCCTCGAATGGAACAACGAATGGGATCGTGTGGGGCCTGCAAACGGATTCGTACGGATCGAATGGAAGCGCGGTTTTGCATGCGCTTGATGCAACGAACGTGACGACGGAACTGTATAACTCGACGCAGAACGGTGCGACCGACGCAGCGGGACCTAGTGTGAAATTCGCGGTGCCCACGGTAACCAACGGCAAAGTCTACGTTGGCACCGCAAAAGAAGTGGATGTGTACGGATTGAAGAGTGGGGCGCAGCAGGCGGCAACACCGGTGATCAGCCCGGCGGGCCAATCGTTTACAGGCAGTCTTTCGGTCACCATTTCAGATAGCACGTCCGGCGCGACGATTTATTACACGACAGACGGAAGCATGCCTACGATTTCGTCCACGAAATATACCGGAGCAATTACCGTCAACACCACCGCAACGATTGCGGCGGTGGCGAGCTTGACCGGATTCCTCACGAGCGCAGTGGCCAAGCAGACCTACGCGTTGCAGACGCAGGCGCTGATGCCGACGTTCTCACCAGCCGGGGGATCGTATACAAGCGCACAGAGCGTGACGATATCGGATGCGACACCAAGCAGCCAAATTTACTACACAACGGATGGCACGACACCGAGCCCGGGAGTGGGAACCACGAAATTGTATTCCGGGGCTTTGAGCATCGGCGCGACCACTACGATGAATGCGATCGCGACCGCAAGTGGATTGTCGAACAGCCCCATGGCCAGCTCCACGTACACCATCAACCTTGGCGGGACCGGCATCAACTTCAGCAGCGGATTTAGCGCCTCGGCTTCTTCGATGACGTTTAATGGCAGCACCGGGTTGAACGACACGCGGCTTCAGCTGACGAGCGGACTGACAAACCAGGCAGGAAGCGCGTTCTACAACACGCCGCTGAACATCCAGTCCTTCACGACTGACTTTGCTATGCAATTGTCGAATCCTGCGGCGGACGGAATTACATTCACGATTCAAGGGAGTGGTCTGACCGCGCTGGGCCCAAGCGGAGGAGGATTGGGATACGGACCGGATGCACCGACCAATCCTAATCCAAGCTCCAACACGCCCATCGCAAAAAGCGTAGCGGTGAAGTTCGACTTCTTCAGCAACAGAGGAGAGGGCACAGACTCGACTGGCCTTTATGTGAATGGGGCTTCACCGACGATTCCGGCAGTTGACATGACCGCTTCAGGGGTCAACCTGCTTAGCGGCGACACAATGAACGTGCATCTCGCATATGACGGCACAACGCTCGGGCTGACTGTCACCGATGCTGTTGTGAACAAAACGTTCACGACTAGCTGGCCGGTGAACATTCCGAACATCGTTGGCGGAAACACAGCATACGTGGGGTTCACCGGAGGCACGGGCGGTCTGACGTCCAGCCAGAAAATTGAAACCTGGACATTCACGAGCAATGGCTCAACGCCAACCGCGGCAACACCGGGAATCAGTCCGGCGGCTGGGACGTATACGTTGCCGATGACGGTGACACTGAGCGATTCGACCGCAGGTGCGGCGATTCACTACACGACAGACGGAAGCGCGCCGACGGCGGCGGCGACACTCTACAGTGCGCCGTTCGTACTCTCTGGCCCAACAACGGTGAAAGCAATTGCTACAGCGTCCGGTTTCGCAAGCAGCGCCGTTGCCAGCAACGCGTTTGCGATACAGGTGGCGACACCCATCTTTAACCCCGGACCGGGAACCTACACAGCTACCCAGAACGTGACGATTGCGGATACCACGCCAGGCTCGGTGATCTACTACACCATTACCGGCACTACACCGACGACTTCAAGTTCACTGTACTCGGGGCCAGTGTTTGTCGGATCGACCGAGACACTTTCGGCAATTGCCACGGCACCAGGCTTGGTGAACAGCCAGGTTTTGAGCGGCCAATACACGATCAGTTCGCCGGGGGGAACCACAATTAATTTCGGGAACGGGTTCACGTCGCCGGGGATTGGCTTTGTTGGAGTGTCGAAACTTAACGGAACCACTTTGCGACTAACCGACGGCGGTATAAATGAAGCTGGCGCAGCATGGTACAGCAGCCCGGTCAACATCCAGACATTCGCTACGGACTTCGCCTTCCTGCTCACACCGGGAACCTCGCCGACTGCGGATGGATTCACGTTTACGATTCAGGGCACCGGTGCCGCGGCTATCGGCCCCTGGGGTGGCGGATTGGGGTACGGCCCATCCACCGTCGGAGGAGCGGCGGGAATCGGCAAGAGTGTGGCGGTGAAATTTGACCTTTTCAGCAATGCAGGCGAAGGCGTGGACTCCACTGGCCTGTATTTGAATGGCGTATCGCCTACCACGCCATTTGTAGACATGACCGGATCGCCGATCGATTTGCACACCGGCCATCCGTTCAAGGTGCACATGACCTACGACGGAACGAACCTGGCGATGACCATCACCGATGCGATGACCAACGGGACGTTCTCGAAGTCGTGGGCGGTGAACATTCCGGGAACCGTGGGCGGCAATACCGCATACCTCGGATTTACGGGAGGCACTGGTAGCAACACGGCCATCCAAGATATCCAGAATTGGACGTTCAGTTCAGGCGCCACACAAGTGCCGGCAGCGACGCCGACGTTTAGCCCGGCGGCCGGAACGTACACGACGTCACAAAGCGTGATTATTTCGAGCACCACTGCAGGAGCGACCATCTATTACACGACGAACGGCACGACGCCGACGACGGCTTCGACCAAGTACACGGCGCCAGTGGCAGTGGGCACGACGGAAACGATGGAAGCGATCGCGGTGGCCAGCGGCTTCACAAACAGCAATGTCGGCAGCGCGGCGTACACGATCAATTCGGGGTCGGGCTCGACGATTAATTATGGCTCCGGATTCACTACAGCAGGTTTGACGTTGAATGGAGTTGCAGCACTGAGTGGAACGAGGTTGCGGCTGACGAACAGCAGCAATAATCAGTCTGGGGCCGGTTGGTTCTCAACACCAGTGAGCGTTAACAGGTTCACCACAGACTTCACGTTCCAGTTGGGGAGCATTGGGACTTCTGCCTACGGAAACGGAATCACTTTTGCGATTCAGAACGCCGGGAGCAGCGCAATTGGACCATCCGGCGGCGGTCTTGGATATGGGCCGGACAATGTTACAAATCCTTCGGGGAGTCCGAACGCCCCGATCGGGAAGAGTGTGGCCGTCAAGTTCGATATCGTCAATAACGCCGGAGAAGGAACGAACTCGATCGGGCTTTATCAGAACGGCGCTTCGCCGACGATCCCGGCAGTAACGCTGGGCGGCGGAGTGAATCTGCGCAGCGGCGACACGTTCAAAGCACATATCACCTATGACGGCACGACGCTGACACTAACGCTGACCGATCAGGTGAACACGAGCCAGACCTTTACGAACAGCTGGACGGTGAATATTCCGTCGGTTGTGGGCGGAACGATAGCGTATGTCGGATTCACAGGAGGGACAGGCAGTTCTGTGGCGAATCAGGACATCGCGACGTGGACCTATAGTTCTGGCGCCGGCGCGACACCGAAGACGCAGGTAGTCTATTCGACGACCACTCTAACGGCGGTAAGTTCAGGACCGACGTTCCGACAATTCCCCTATCCGAATTTCCCAAACGGAACCGGGACGATCATTGATGCGACCAAGGTGGGGGATAACGTGACGTTCACAGTGAACGTACCTGCAGCTGGCATTTATGACGTGAAGCTGTCCTACAAGGCGCTTAACACGCGGGGAGTCTCTCAATTGTCTATTAACGGAACCAATGTGGGCGCCCCACTGGATCAGTATTTGTCCACCGATGCGTATCTGATATTCGATTACGGGACGTATAACTTTGCGACGGCCGGGGATTATTCATTTAAGTTCACGCTGACGGGAAAGAATGCCAGTAGCAGTGGTTACCTGGTTACGTTTGACGACATCACGTTGACGCCGCAGTAGAACAGATCCAAGGTTGATTAGAATGAACAGGGCGCTTCGCAGGCGCCCTTTTTGTTTTTGAGGGAGAGGCGAGGCACGCGCCTCGCAAAGAAGAGAACCCATAGAGAAAAAAAGACTAAGGCAGAGAGAGCGGAGGGAGACCAGGTTGCAGGGAAGAGACGAACATTGCATGAATCTGATGGCGAGCTAGCCCGGCGGCCAGCGAAAATTGCGGCCGCCGAGCAGATGGAGATGGAGATGGAAGACGGATTGGCCGGCACCGGCGCCGTTGTTAAAGACGGTGCGATAGCCCGAAAGAAGATTGCGCTGGTTGGCGAGGTTTGCGGCGACCAGCTGGAGCTTGCCTAGAAGCGCCTGGTCTTCGGGAGTGGCATCGTGCAGCGTGGCGAAATGTTTGCGCGGGCAAATCAGGATGTGGGTTGGCGATTGGGGGTTGATGTCCTCGAAGGCGAAGACATCGTTATCCTCATAAACAAGTTTGGCGGGGATTTTTTTTGCGCCAATTTTACAGAAGAGACAGTCTTCGTTGCTGGAAAGGCTCATGGCGTTGCTCCTGCGGAGGGAATTTCATCGAGACGAACTACGAAGGGTGTGAAGCCTTCCTTGGCGCGCAACTGTTCGCCCAGAGCGTGCGCGGCATCTTCACCGGAGATTTTGCCGACGCGGAGACGGTAGTAGACTGCGTCGGCCGCGCTGAATTGCTGGATGTAGATCGGAGAGTAGGAAGGGCTGAGGCGATCGCGGAGGCGTTCGGCGTTGACGCGGCCGCGGAAGGCGCCGATCTGAACGGTGAAGAAGCCGGCGTTGGGATTCACATTGCCGAGAACTTCGAGGCGAATAGGTACAACGCCAGGGCCGACGGCTTCGATTTCGCGTGCGGCGGCGAGAGAAAGATCGATGATGCGGTTTTCGACGAAAGGACCTCGGTCGATAATGCGGACGGTGGTGGTTTTTCCATTGTTGAGATTGGTGACGCGGACCATGGTTTCGAAAGGCAGAGTGCGATGGGCGGCGGTGAGTTTATACATATCGTAAACCTCTCCGTTGGAGGCGTGGCGGCCGTGGAAAGGATTGCCGTACCAGGAAGCGTTGCCTTGTTCGGTGTAGCCTATAGCGGCGGGAGCCGGAGGAGTCTTGGAGCGCTTCGGGTGCGCAGATGGCGAAGACGTATCGGTGTTTCGCTTGGCAGACTCGGAAGTGGCTTCAGGCGTAGTGGAAGGTTGAGTGGGCAGCGGTTGGCGGTGGTCCGCGACCGGTTTTTTGGCTGCGCAGCCTGCGAACCATAAGAAAAAAAACATGAGGAGCGCGAAGGAGAAAAGCCGGGGCCGGTTCACGATTTATTTTCTTGGGAGGGCGCCTGATTACGCGTGGCGACCCGAGATTCCAGCTTGCGCGAGGCTTCGGCTAATTTTTCGGAGACTTCGCGGAGGAATTGTGCGGTACGGCGTTCGGTTTCGGGGGCAACCTCGTCCTCGACGTACTTGCGAAGGCGGGTGAGTTCTGCGTCGAGGCGGCGGCCGATTTCTTCAAATTTGTCCATAGTTTTTGCACGCCGGATAGCAAGGCGCGATTCCGGTATTATAGGAACGCTTGAATAAGGCTGCAAGGAGGAGCGTTGGCACTTCCCTATCAGTGGCAGATGCGCGTGGAACGCTGGAAGAGCATGTTCGGCGGAATGTTTGGCGGTGGAGGCGAGAAAAGGCCGAAACTGTGCCCGGCGTGCGGGGCATTGGTGGGGATTAACGCAACGCGGTGCCATGAATGTGGCACGAGCATGCGATTTTCCCTCGCGGCGGTTAGCAAAGGACTTTCGGAATTATTTGGTGGCCATGCGCCAGTGACGGTGATTCTGCTGATTGTGAACGTGCTGATGTTCGGGATCAGCTTGATCGGGACGATTCATGCCGGCGGAGGCAGCGGACTAAGCCTGCTGTGGAGCATGGATGGCATTACGCTCTACAGGTTGGGGTCGAGCAATCCCTTTGCGTTTATTGTGGAGCACCAATGGTGGCGACTGATTACCGCCTCATTCCTGCACATTGGGCTGCTGCATATCGGGATGAACATGATGGTGCTACTGGATATCGGGCCGATATTGGAGGAGCTGTATGGCTCAGCGCGGTATTTGTTCGTGTACGTTTTGACGGGCGCGACGGGATTTGCGCTGAGCGTTTCGACTCACCACAATGCGGCCGGAGCGAGCGCCGCATTGATGGGATTAATCGGTGCGATGATTGCGGTTACGACCAAACGGAGCGGGGCGGCAATGCAGGCGATGCGATCGCGGCTAATTTCATGGGTTGTTTCCATTTTTGCGATCGGATTTCTGATGGGTGGGTTGATCGATAACTGGGGGCATTTTGGCGGATTGGCGGGCGGATTTTTGCTCGGGAAGATTATGGCCGACCGGGCGCCGATGAATGCGCGGGAGAGAACGACGGCGTATGCGCTGGGGTGGATTGCGGCAGGCGTGACCGTGGCGAGTTTTGTGATGATGTTTTTGCATTATGCGGACGCATTGCCTGGGACGAATTGAAGACAGGGAAAAATAGGACTAACGCGGTGGCCGCAAAGGACTACCCTTTGCAAAAAGCGCTGAGGGCAAGCACAGTTCGCCGAGAAAACCGGGGCAGAATTCTCAGCCCAACCCGCTCGGGGGGCGACGGATACCGAGACTAATGAAGAAGAAAGAGTTCAGGAGTTGTGTAGTCGGCGGGCGACTACGAAGCAGTAGTGGAAGCCGGAGACTGTAGCGAGGGCAGCAACAACGTAGGCGAGATAGTGAAGAGGGATCTCGGAGCGCTCTGAGGGATAGCCAGCAGCGAATACGGTGAGAAAGACAAACACAATTTCGAAAAAGGTGGTCGCTTTGCCGAGAAGCGTAGGCGGAAACGGGCGATAACCCTGAATGATGAGGATAACTGCAGCGACGACGAGCATCAGGATGTCGCGGCTGATGACCATGATGGTAAGCCACCAGAAGATTTTTTTCTCTAGGGAAAGCACAATGAACGACGAGGAGAGAAGTAGCTTGTCGGCGATGGGGTCGAGATAGGCGCCCAGAGCGGATTTTTGGTGGAGCGTACGCGCCAATAGGCCGTCGATCCCGTCGCTGAAGCCGGCCACAAATAAAACCAGCAAGGACCAGCGGTACTCTTCATAGAGTACGAGGATCAGGAAAAGGGGCAAGAAGCCGAGACGCAGGAACGTGATTTGATTGGGGACCGTCCAGATGCGGGCTTTCATTGTGAGAGAGGATAACGCAGTTCAAGCGAACTGGGAGAGGTAATCGCCCAGAGTTCGGCCAATTTTGCGCTCGAAGATTTCCGCCATGGAGGGGATAGAGCCGGAGGCTTCGTCCATAGCAACGCGTTCCACGCGGGTCATCGGAAAAAATACGGTGGGAAGGCCGACGCGTTCGCCGTCGGGCTGATTGATCTGACGGATGAAATGATCGAATGAGTTCAGGTCTACACCGCGGATAGTGATGCCGCTGGGATTGAGGGCCTGCAGGATGCCCCAGAATTTTTCCTTGGGAGAGTGCAGGCTGACGACAACGATTGAATTGAGTTCCATAGTGGCCGGTTCGAAATGGCCTGGTGATTTTAACGCAGGTGAGCGTGTCTAGGCGATAAGAGTTGGATCAGAGCAGCATGGCGGCGGGGCCGTCTGGCGGGAGGAGGAGTTCGGGCTCGGTAAGGGCTTGGACTTGTTCGAGTGTGGCGTCGGGGGCAAGTTCGCGCAGGAGTAGGCCTTCGGGCGTGACGTCGATGAAAGCTAGTTCGGTGACGATGTGGTCTACGACTTCTACACCCGTGAGAGGCAGGGTACATTTTTTGAGGATTTTGGGTTTGTTGTCGCGGGTGGCGTGCTCCATGGCGATGAAGACGCGCTTGGCACCGGCGACGAGATCCATAGCGCCCCCCATGCCTTTGAGCATTTTGCCGGGGATGGCCCAGTTGGAGAGGGTTCCCTTTTCGTCGACCTGGAGGGCGCCGAGGACCGTGAGGTCGACGTGGCCGCCACGAATCATGGCGAAAGAATCCGCGGAGGAAAAATAGCAGGTGCCGGCGAGTTCAGTGACGGTTTCTTTGCCGGCGTTGATGAGGTCGGGATCGACTTCGGATTCGAGCGGATAGGGGCCGACCCCGAGCATGCCGTTTTCGGATTGGAGAATGACGTCCATGCCGGCAGGCACATAGTTTGCGACAAGGGTAGGCATGCCAATGCCGAGGTTGACGTAGTAGCCGTCGCGGAGTTCGCGGGCGATTCGGCGGGCGATGCGTTCGCGTTTTTGGTCTTCGGTTACAGGCATTAGAAGTTCACAGCCGACAGTTTACAGTTGACAGTCAAATTCTAAAGATAAAAACACAGGTCAGGAACCTGGCACTACAACTTCCGCACCGTCCGTTTCTCGATGCGCTTGACGTAGTTGGTGCCTTGGAAAACTGCGTCGACGAAAATGCCGGGGGTGTGGATCTGATCGGGCGGGAGCTGGCCGGGTTCGACGAGTTGCTCGACTTCGGCGATAACGTAGTCGGCGGCGGTGGCCATCATCGGATTAAAGTTGCGGGCGGTTTTTCGATAGACGAGATTGCCCCAGCGGTCGCCCTTCCAGGCTTTTACGAAAGCAAAATTGCCTCGCAGGGCGCGCTCGAGGACGCAGGGGCGGCCTTCAAATTCGCGGGTTTCTTTGCCTTCGGCAATCATAGTGCCGTAGCCCGTCGGCGTGTAGAAGGCGGGAATGCCTGCGCCGCCGGCGCGAAGCCGTTCGGCGAGAGTTCCTTGTGGATTTAGTTCGACCTGGAGTTCGCCGCTGAGGACAAGTTGCTCGAAGAGTTTGTTTTCGCCGACGTAGGTGGAGATCATTTTTTTGACTTGGCGATTTTGGAGGAGAAGGCCGATGCCGAAATCGTCCACACCGGCATTGTTGCTGACGACGGTGAGATCTTTTGCGCCTTTGCGGCGGACGGCGTCAATGAGATTTTCGGGAATGCCGCAGAGGCCGAAACCGCCCATAAGGATGGTCATTCCGTCGCGAAGATTAGTCAGTGCAGCTTCCGGTGATGGGATCCGCTTATCCATGGCAGAGGCCTTCCGTCAAAGGAGTTTACAGCACTGGGAGGGCATTGAGTAACGTACGTTCTTCTAGTCTTCGTTCGGGAAAAGGGAAGGCGGCTTTTCTAACAACTGCTGCAGGAAACGCTCGCGGTGGTTCAGGAAGCGACGAGCAATCTGAACGGACTGCAGTTCCTCATAATGAGTCTGATGAATGCAGCGGTCATCAAAAGAAAAGATTTGAGCATCAGGGTAGCCGAGGAGCAGTGGTGAATGACTGGAGATGATGAATTGGGCGTCCTTGCATTTGCGCAAGGTGTCGTGCATTAGGACCAGGAGGAGTGTGAAGATCGATAAAGGTGGCGGTATTGAAAAAACTTTCCGCTCTCAGGTAATAACCTGCACCAGTTCTCTTGTCGAAAGAGAGTCTCAGTGCTGCACGAAGACTGTCGGTGGAATGGTTGCTATCCGTGGAGCTATTCAGGAAATTCCGCGTGCCTCCCTCAAGCCCAAAGCCGTAATGCGAAGCAATCGCTTCCAGCAGAGTAGATTTGCCTGATCCGTTTTCAGCAGCAAAAAAGCAGAGACGTGAGGTAAAGGCCAGAGTGTCCAGCTGCCGGATCGCGGGGACACGGAATGGGTACGCGTCCCAGTCTGCGACTTTCTCACGGAGAAGAGTGATCTTCTTCAGCGCTGGTGAATACTAAGAACGGCCTCCGAGATAGACAAGGCTAAATCAGTCCTCGTTTACCGTTGATTGGCACCCTAGGTTCAACAAGGGAGAGGAACCCGGCGCTGAACTTTCGCGGCGTCATGCGCGTGATCCTACGAAACGCGCGAGTGAAATGGCTTTGATCGGCGAAGCCGGTGGCGAAGCTGATGTCTGCAAGAGTAAGTTCCGTGGTGGACAGAAGCTCGCAGGCAGTGCGAATACGCAGACGATGGATGTACTCGCCGATGCCGCAGCCGGTGAAACGGCGGAAGACGCGGGAGAGATGGACTGAGTGAACGCCGGCTTCCTGGCTGAGTTGGCCGAGGGTGAGTTTGCGGCAATGCTCCGCGCGAAGCTGGTCGATGGTCCGCAGCAACCAGCGCGGCGCTTGTTTGCCGGATTCGAGCGGGAGTCTGGCGGCGTGACCAACGATTTCCGAAAGCAGGCTTTCGACGCACAGGGGTTCTGGGTGCGAGCCCCCGAGTGAAACTTCGTAGAGCTGGAACAGAAGCCAAAGTAACTGGCCGCCGCGATCGTCATTCAGCGGAGCGTGGAGATTACCGGAGCAATCGGCGAGGCAGATTTGCCAGGCGGGACGAAGTTCAACTTCGAAGAAGTGGACACCGTGAGGGCCGATTTCATCCTGATGAGCGATGCCGGATGGACGAAACATGACGGTGAACGGAGAGAATTGTTTCTGTTCGCGGCCAAAGCGTTCGCCGTAGCGGCCGTGGAGGATGAGGGCGAAGAAGGAGAGTTCGTGAGAGTGCTCGGGGAGTTTGCGGGGAGCGGTGTGAGAAAGCTCGGTGAAGATGGCGGAAGATTGCTCGCTGCGCTTCTGGATGGCGCCGAAGAAGCTCCCAGCGGATAGAGTTTTTTGCAACGGGGCCGATGCGATGGCGGTGGACATAAGTACGATGTTGTCTTTGTTCTAGACGCTGATTCCGAGTTTCCGGTAGCGTGAGGGTGCGAATTCAGTTGCGAACGGAGGCGGAATCATGATTCGAATCGGACTTTTGGCCTGCGCGGTGTTTGCCCTGCTTGCCTACGGAGTGCCCCAGGCAAAACAAGGCCAGAGCCCGGCGCAGAACCTGCCCAAGTATACGGCGGACGGACGGTTGGAGTTCCCGGAAAACTACCGGGAATGGGTGTTTCTGACTTCGGGCCTGAATATGAGCTACACCCCAACTGTGGCTGCTATGGACCATGCGATGTTCGATAATGTCTTTGTGAACCCAGAGTCGTACAAAGTTTTTCGGGAGACGGGCACCTGGCCGGACAAGACGATGTTTGTGCTGGAAGTCCGGATGGCGGGGGAAAAGGCGTCGATCAACAAGGCAGGACATTTCCAGACGCCAGGAGTTATGGGCCGAGAGATTCACGTGAAGGATGAATCTCGCTTTCCAGGTAAGTGGGCGTTTTTCGGGTTTGAGGATGAGAAGCCTGGCACTGTTTTTGCAAAGGATATGCCGTGCTATTCGTGCCACGAACAACATGGCGCGGTGGACACAACGTTCGTGCAATTTTATCCCACGCTGATCGAGTTGGCAAAAAAGAAGGGGACGTTGAGCGAGGCGTACAAGAAGGAAGAGGCGGCGAAGCAGGGCAATACGGAAAAATAGGAGAGTTGCGGATTGTGGTGCGGGAGAGGACGTTGCGATTAGGATTGGGCATGGACCAATGGAGAGGGCAAATAAGCGTAAATGCGGCGGTTTGCCACCGCAGGGCTTGCATTAAAGGCACGAGAATCCTCGTGTCCGCGATCTTGGACAATGTTGCATCCGATGTCGGGTATGAAAGGAAACGCTGCTTAAGGGACTGATCATCGCGTTAGAAAAAAAGTCACCGCATCAGCACTTATGGATGTCGAGCCTGACCGCGCACGATACAGAGAAGATTGAAATGGCGCGATCGCCACGCCACCAGTTCAAACAAGTGAGATATTTTCCCTCTTGAGTTAGCAGGGGCACGGCTGTCATGGATGGAGCCTGCCTTACAGGCTGCGGAGGAGTTTGTAGAGTTCGTTGGCGGCGTCGAAATCGGCTTCTAGTTCGCGGGAGCCGAGGCGTTCGCGTAGGTCGTCGAGGCGGCGTGCCAAGAGGTCAAGCGCGGCGGAGAGGACTTCACGATTGGTGAGGACGATGTCGCGCCAGGTCGAATAGGGGCTGCCCGCGAGGCGCAGGGTGTCGCGAAGGCCTGGGCCAGCGAGGGTGATCGGCAAACCATTTTCATCGAGATGATCGTAGAGAAATGAACCGAGCGCGATTGCAGCGAGCTGGGGTAAGTGGGAAGCAAGACCCACAGCGTAATCATGCTGCTGCGCGCCGAGCCAGAGCGGGTGGGCACCAATTTTTTCCAAGATTTTGAGAAAGGCACTGATGCGCGGATTGCGTGGCTCATTCGAAGCGCCGACTAAAGCGTAGGTTGCGTTGCGGAAGAGGTCCGCGTCGGCGTTGGCGATGCCGGACAGTTCCCTGCCGGCCATGGGATGTCCGCCGAGATAGAGTGGGCCCGCTTCGACGTGAAAGAGCTCGGCGGCGGCTTGAGCGATGCGGAGTTTGGTGCTGCAAGCATCGGTGACGAGCGCGCGCGGGGCGGCGTGTTGCGTAATTTCGGGGAGAAGATCGAGGGTGGCGCCGATGGGGAGCGCGATATAGATGAGATCGGCGTGCTGAATGGAGGGAGCGAGTTCACCGAAGCAGGCTTCGTCTAGCGCGCCGCGGGAACGGGCTTCCTCGGCAACTTCGGCACGATCCCAACCGGTGATGTGCATGTCCGGCGTGAATTTTCGGAGCGCCAGCGCGAAGGAACCGCCAATCAAGCCGGTGCCGAGGATCGTGACGCGCTGGAGAAGGTGGGGAGGACTCATCGGCTATCCGAACACATTACAGCAAGCCAGGATTCCTCGGCTACGCAGGGCGACCCTTCACAGGAGTGAAAGGCTGAGAAAATCGGCCGGTTCCGCTCGGAAGGATAGTCACCGCAAAAAGTAGAAATGAGCATGCCTGGTAGTTGGTGGGGCATGGTGTCAGGCGACGCGCCGGCCGACGGCGGGAGCGATGATGCGGAGCTCGCTCATGAGCTGGGTGAACTGCGTTGGGTCGAGCGATTGCGCGCCGTCGGAGAGAGCGTGGTCGGGATCGTTGTGAACTTCGACGAGAATGCCATCCGCGCCAGCAGCAATAGCAGCGCGAGCCATGGCCGGGACTTTGTCGCGACGCCCGGTGCCGTGAGAGGGATCGGCGACGATGGGAAGATGAGAGAGCGTTTGAATGACGGGAATCGCGGCGATGTCGAGGGTGTTGCGGAGATAAGTATCGAAGGTGCGGATGCCGCGTTCGCAGAGTATGACGTTGTAGTTGCCGCCGGAGAGGATGTACTCGGAGCTTAGAAGAAGTTCTTCGATAGTGGCGGACATGCCGCGCTTGAGGAGAACAGGCTTTTGGACTTCCCCGAGAGCGCGCAAGAGGAAATAATTTTGCATGTTGCGCGCTCCTACCTGAAAGATGTCCACGTATTGGCCCATCATGGTTATTTGGGATGGGTCCATGACTTCACTTACGACGAAAAGTTTGAATTTGTCGGCGGCTTCGCGGATTAGCTGCAGGCCTTTTTCGCCGAGTCCCTGAAAAGCGTAGGGAGATGTGCGCGGTTTGTATGCACCGGCTCGAAGGATTTTGGCTCCGGATTTTGAAACGGCTTCGGCGACGGCGTGAATTTGTTCGTGGGATTCGACAGAGCATGGGCCGGCGGCAATGGCTACTTCGGTGCCGCCGATTTTTACGCCACGGCCTAGATCAACAATCGTGCCTTGCGGCTTGAATTGGCGGCTGGCGAGTTTGAATGGTTGGGTGATGCGGACGACCTCGCGAACGCCCTGGAGGATTTCGAAATCCCGGTGGTCGAAGTCGCGGTGGACGCCGACGGCGCCGAGCACGGTGTGGGAGGCGCCGGTGGAACGGTGGACGTCAAAACCGCTGGCGACGACGCGATCGATTACGTGCTGGATCTGCTCGTCGGTGGCACCTTCTTGCATCACGATGACCATGGAGATTTATCCTCAATTCAGTGAATAGGATTTACGCAGGGTGGAAGAATTCGTCCGCTTGAAGACCGGAAAGACAGAGAAAAAGAAGAACCTGGCTAAAGCCGGGCCGCTACAAGAGTCGGAAGAAGAGACGGTATGTTGGGCTAAAGCCCGGCGCCTACAGAGAGGTCTAGCGTTGCCGCAGAAGATTCGCAGAGACGGCGTCATTGTGAATCCTCGGGGGAGGTGTCGCCGTGCATGGCCAGGCGTTCGGCGGAGCGGGCTTCGTCGATGATGCGTTCGAAGAGTCGGCGGATCGCGGCATCCGTCAGGGGACCTTTGTTGTTGTGGGCGGCGTTGGAGAGGACTTCGTTTTCGCGCGCGGGCTGGTAAATGGGCATGCCGGTTTCCTGCTTGATGCGGCCGATTTCGAGGGCGCACTGCGAGCGTTCGTTCAGGAGCTCTACGAGTTTTTTGTCGATTTCGTCCATGCGGCGACGCCAGTCCGAGATGTTCATGTGGCGACCTCGCGGCGGGAGAGGCCTTGACGCCCGGCTTCCTTCAAGTCACGCAGTCGGTTGCGGAGCGCATTTGCGGCGGCATCCGGCGAAGAGGCCTTTTCAACTTCGCTGACGAGAGCGGAGCCGACGACGGCGGCGTCCGCGAGTCCACCTAAGATCGAGACGTGACCGGGAAGTGAAATGCCGAAACCTACGGCTACGGGGAGGTCGGTGAATTGATGGGTGCGGCGCAGAAGAGTTGGCAGATCGTCCGGCAAAACGTCTTTGGCGCCGGTGACGCCGGTGCGGGAGATGAGGTAGAGGAACCCGGAAGAACAGGCGGAAATTTTCTTAAGGCGATCGTCGGTGGAGGTAGGAGCTGCGAGAAAGATGGTGTCGAGATTTTGCGCGCGAAGAATGCGGCGATAGTCTTGGGATTCTTCGGGAGTGAGGTCCGTGGCGAGGACGCCGTCCACACCGGCTTGTGCCGCGACGGCGGCAAATTTCTCGAGGCCCATTTGAAGAATGGGGTTGAAGTAGCTGAACAGGACCAGGGGAACTTGAGAGCTCTGGCGAATGCGGCGGACGAGATCGAGTACAGCGGCGAGCGAGGTACCGGATTTCAAGGCGCGCTCGGAAGCACGTTGGATCGTGGGGCCGTCGGCGATGGGATCGCTGAATGGAACGCCGAGTTCGATAATATCTGCGCCGCCTTCTTCGAGAGCGAGGACAAATTTGTAAGTTGCGTCGAGAGAAGGATCGCCGGCCGTGATGTACGCTACGATGCCGATTTCGCCGGCAGAGCGCAGTTGAGCGAAGCGTTTGGAGATACGAGTCTCGTTGTTAGGCGAAGAAGTCATTCGGTGTCCGCTCAGATTAAAGCAGGCGCTTATACGTGTCCATGTCCTTGTCGCCGCGACCGGAGAGATTGAGGACGACGAGGTCGGAGGACTTGAATTGCGGGAGGCGCTCTATCAGGCCGGCTATGGCGTGGGCTGATTCGAGCGCCGGAATGATCCCTTCGGTGCGGGAGAGAAGCTTAGCGGCTTCGAGGGCGGCGATATCAGAGACGGCGGCGTATTCGGCGCGATGTTGATCGGCGAGCCAGGCGTGTTCGGGACCGATGGCGGGATAGTCGAGGCCGGCAGAAATGGAATGAGTGGAGGCAATCTGACCGTCTTCGTTCTGGAGGACGTAGGTATAGGTGCCCTGGAGGACGCCGGGCTTTGCACCTGTGAATCCCTGATGCGCGGCGAGGCGCGCGGCGTGTTCACCGAGGCCGTTGCCGCGGCCTCCGGCTTCGATGCCGACGAGCTTTACATCCGTGTCGCGTAGAAATTCGTAGAAGAGGCCGATGGCATTGGAGCCGCCGCCAACGCAGGCGTACAGGTGCGTGGGGAGGCGCTTTTCCGCGGCTAAGATTTGCTCGCGAGCTTCGCGGCCGATGACGGCCTGGAAGTCTCGAACCATCGTGGGATACGGATGGGCGCCGAGGACGGAGCCGAGGAGATAGTGTGTGGTGCGGACGTTGGTGACCCAATCACGCATGGCTTCGTTGATGGCGTCTTTGAGAGTTTTACTGCCGGATTCTACGCCGATGACTTCCGCGCCTAGCATGCGCATGCGAGCGACGTTGAGGGCCTGGCGAGCCATGTCCTCGGTGCCCATGTAGACGGTGCATTGTAGGGCGAGATGCGCGGCGACGGTGGCGGAAGCGACGCCATGCTGGCCAGCGCCCGTCTCGGCGACGATGCGCGGCTTGCCCATCTTCACGGCGAGAAGCCCCTGGCCGATAGCGTTGTTGATTTTGTGCGCACCGGTGTGGAGGAGATCTTCGCGCTTGAGATAGATGCGCGGACCGCCGAGTTTTGCGGTAAGTCGCGCGGCAAATTGCAGGGGCGTCGGACGGCCAGCAAAATTTGTCAGCAGGTGGTGGAATTCGGCCTGGAACTGCGGATCATTCTTTGCGGTTTCGTAGACGTGTTCGAGTTCGTAGAGCGGCACCATCAGGGTTTCGGGAACGTAGCGGCCGCCGTAGGGGCCGAAACGCCCGGGTGCAGTGGCTGGGATGGTGAGCTGGGTGGTCATGGAAACATTAATTGTCGCACAGACGGGGAATGGAGCAACACGTTGGCGGTGGAAGCCGGGGGGCGGGTGGAGAGTCAATTTGTCCGGCGGTAGAGGCTTGTATTGAGGCGTTTCTTGCCGTCCGGACCGACGAGGTGTTGGACAATTCTCATGGATTGGCCGTCGGGGAGCAGCTCGCGCGTCCAACGATCGACAACCTTCCCGTCGCGTTTCAGGGTGCTTTCGATGATGTGCTTACCCAAGCGAGTAAGCGCCAGAGCGGCATCCGAGTTGGGAATGGGCTTGTCGACACCGTCCAGCGGACCGCCGTAGGAGAATTTCATGGGCTTGCCGTCCGCATCGTCGCCGTCGAGATGGAATTGGAGGCCTTCGGGGATCTGTTCGATTTGGTAGATGGCGCGGCGGCCCGGGCGTCCAAATTGATAATCGAGAGTGGAGGGATCGAGCTCCCACCGGCCAACGAAAGGATCGATCTTGGCTTTGCCCTGGTGAATGGCATTTTCTGTGTCTGCAAGAGATCGATTGGCTCGAGAGAGTTCCGCGAAGAAAGCGCGGAGTTTGGCGGGATCTTTTTTGCCGGGCTTGGATTCTACGCCGCTGGCTACGTCTACGGCGTAGGGGCGGACAATGCGGATGGCTTCGGCTATGTTTTCGGGAGTTAGACCGCCAGCCAGGATGATGCGATGGGATTTGGCGGCGGACTGAGCGCGGTGCCAGTCGGTTTGTTGACCGGTGCCGCCGAATTGGCCCTCGGCTGCGGAGTCAAAGAGAAAGGCCGAGGCTTGCTTGTACTTTGAAAAGGCAGGCAGCGCAGTTCCCTCCCCCAGGCGGAAGGCTTTTATCACGGAAATTTTCTTGGCGATTTCCGCGACGAGTTTGGGAGATTCGTCTCCATGCAACTGCACGGCGGAAAGGTGCAACGCCGCGGCGAGTGCGATTACGGGAGCGGCTTCCCAGTTTACGAAAACGCCTACCGGGGAGACGAATGGCGGTAACTGGCGGGAGATGTTTCCGGCGGTGAACGGAGAGATGCAGCGAGGGCTTTCGCCGTAGAAATTCAGACCGATGGCATTGGCACCGAGTTCGGCGGTGAGGAGGGCGTCTTCGATTGTGGTTACGCCACAGATTTTTACTCGGACCATAAGGAATTATGCCTGGAAGCCCGACGGCGCCAGGAGAGATTTCAGGGCCATGCCGGGATCGGGAGCATCCATCAAGAATTCTCCGATGAGAAACCCGGCAAAGCCGGCTGTGCGCAATTTGCGGAGATCTTCGGCGCTGCGCAGACCGGATTCGGCGATGGCGATGCAATCGTCAGGAATTTCCTGGATTAGTTCGAGGGAGAGTTCGGGCCGGACGGCGAGCGTCTTTAGGTCGCGATTGTTGACGCCGACGATTCGGGCTCCGGCGGTGAGGGCGCGCTGCAATTCTTGATGGGTGTGGACTTCGACGAGCGGCTCCATCCCGAGTTCGCGGCCTAGAGAAAGGAGATCGCGCAAGAGTCCGTCGCTTAGGGCCGCAACGATTAATAGAAAACTGTCGGCATCGTTGGCACGGGACTCCCAGACTTGCCAGGGGTCGAAAATAAAGTCTTTGCGGAGGACCGGAAGAGTGACGTTTTTTCGGGCGTCGCGAAGATTTTTTAGCGAGCCGCGGAAGAATTCTTCTTCGGTCAGGACCGAGAGAGCGGCAGCCCCGGCTGCCTGGAACGATTTTGCGAGATCGATGGCGTCAAAGGGATCGCGGATGACACCGCGAGAGGGCGAGGCGGGCTTTAGTTCGGAGAGGATATTGATCCGGTTGGCGGAAAGTGCTGCCAGGAAGTCGCGGACGGCAGGAGCGGCTTTTACGCCGTATCTCAGCGCGGTTTCCGGGAGGATTTTTTTGCGCCGTTCTACAGCAGCCCGCCGGGCATCGAGGATACGGTCGAGAACGGTTCCGGTGTTGGTTTCGGCAGCCACGAGGATAAGTTTGTATGCTAGGGATGCCGGGCAAGGGTGTCAAATGCGACTATGGCATGGTTGGACCGGCGACGGAATTGGACAAAGCCAAGGGGTTTGGAGAACGAATGAGCTATCGAGCGAAATATGCGGAACTGCTTGAATCGATTGTGAACGAGGGAGATGCAATTGCGATGAAGTATTTCCGCGGCGCGGAAATGCGCGTAGAACGGAAACGCGATGGAACGGCGGTGACGCAGGCGGATAAGGCAGTCGAGGAGATGGCGCACGCGAAAATAGCTAAGAGCGGTTTCGCGATTGACGTGATTGGCGAAGAAACGGCGGTAGAGGCTCCTAAGGAGCCGGCGCGGACGGGCCGAGCGCGAATGATTATTGATCCCATTGATGGCACGGAAGAGTTCTCGAGGGGCATCCCTACGTTTGGAACATTGATTGGAATTGAAGAGGACGGAGAGATTGTGGCGGGGATGGTAAGTGCACCGGCGCTGGCTACGGGAACGAGGTGGTGGGCGTATCGCGGGGAAGGCGCGTGGCGGAATGGGCAGTGCATGCACGTTTCGCGTGTGCCGCGATTGGCGGAGGCGATGGTGTTTACGACAGGTACAGGGCCAGGCAAGAGCCCGGAGGTGAGAGCAACGGTTCGGAAGCTTGCCGATGCGGCGCGGAACAGCCGTGCAATGGGTGGATTCTGGCAACATATGCTGGTGGCGGAGGGAGCGATCGAAGCGGCGCTGGATTGGGTTTCGAAACCGTGGGATCTTGCGCCGTTGGGGCTGATCGTTGAAGAGGCTGGCGGAAAATCCACCACGGTGGAGGGCGAACGAACTATTTACAAGGGACGATTTTTGAGTACAAACGGATTACTGCATGAAGAAGCGTTGAAAGTGGTGCGTGAGGCTTAGTCATGATCCTATTGAAGCGCGTGTATGAGAAGCCTGAGGCGAAGGATGGTTTCCGGATTCTTGTGGATCGACTGTGGCCGCGAGGTTTAACGAAGGAACGGGTGAAAGCGGACTTATGGCTGAAGGAAATTGCGCCTAGCGATGCGTTGCGAAAATGGTTTGGGCATGAGCCAGAGAAGTGGCCGGAATTTGAGAAGCGATATCGCGCAGAGTTGGCCAAGAAGAAGGATTTGCTCGCGGAGATCCGGCGGTTGGAAAAGGAGCATGGCACGGTGATGTTGCTCTACGGGCGGAATTCCGAAAAGCAGAATCAGGCGGTGGTCATTTCTGCTGCGCTGAAGAAGATGAAGTGAACGCAGAACGCGAATTGAAGGTGCTGGCCGGAGAGGTCAGGGCGTGCAGAAAATGCCCGCGGTTGGCTAACTATCGCGAACAAGTGGCGCGGGAGAAACGGCGCGCTTTTCGAGAGTGGACGTATTGGGGACGCGGCGTGCCAGGATTTGGCGATCCGAAGGCCAAATTGTTCATTTTGGGGCTGGCGCCTGCGGCGCATGGCGGGAATCGGACGGGACGCGTATTTACGGGCGATCGATCGGGGGACTTTCTTTTCCAGGCGCTGTATGAGGCGGGATTTGCGAACCAACCGACTTCGACGAATCGAGAAGACGGCTTGCAGCTTCGCAATGCGTATATTGCTGCGGCGGCCAGATGTGCGCCTCCGGCGAACAAGCCTTTGCCGACAGAGATTCAGAATTGTCGCGGGTATCTGCAGGCGGAGCTCGCGATTTTGAAACCGAAGGTGATTCTGGCGCTGGGAAGAATTGCCTGGGATGCCTATTTGGATCTGCTCAGGAACGAAGGAAAGATTGCCTCGCGCGCGGCGTACCCGTTCGGACATGGAGCGGAGTTCGTTATGCCTGGTGGCGAGCGGCTGGTCGGTATATACCACCCGAGCCAGCAGAACACACAAACGGGAAGGGTTACACCAGCGATGTACCGGGAAGTGTTGCGAAGCATTCGGGGCTACCTTGACAGCCCGTGAGCGTGTTTGGGCCTCCTCAGTTCCCGAGCAACTTAACAAGCCTAGCAGGGTTAGATCGGCTTGCGGATTAGTTCGTATTAGACCAGGGTTGTGACTTAGGCTGGATTAAGGCTTCTGCTTTCAAGTATTTAGCTGCAACGAAATAGGCAGCCGTTTTTGGAGCATGTGCGTCTATTGTTTCAGGCCCCGGAGCGCCTCCGGGGCTGGCCGCGACAAAATCCCATTCGCATGAATATGAAGACGGAGATACGTTTATGAATAAACCGATTCGATCCACGGCGATTTTCGCAACTGCAGTCGCATTTTCAGGGATGGTTATTTCAGGGGCGGCGCGGGCCCAGCAGGAGCCGCAGGGATCGCAAGATTCGCAGACCACGGCAATGCGAAGTCCTAATGCGAGCCCGGAATTACATCCTGCGGATGGAGGGCGGCACGGATTGCCGCTGGAGGTGTTTGCGGTAGTTCCGGGAACGAGATTTCTGGTGGCGCTGGAAAGCGATATCAATACAAAAAAAGTGCATCAGAACCAGCGATTCCACGTGAAAACAATGGAGCCGCTGGAAGCGGGGAAGGGAATTTATTTGCCGGCCGGCGCGGAAATTTACGGACATGTGAGCCGCGTGGAGCCGGCAGGCACGACAGGCAAAGCGAAATTGTGGTTGACGTTCGATGAGATTCATACGCGATTTGGAAAGCTCCCGATTGTGGCGGAAGTGACGTCTGTGCCAGGAGATCACAGCATCAAGTCCGGCCCGCTGCAAGAGGGCGTCATCGAAGGGCGCAGCAGCACGCAGAAAGACTCGGCGCAGGCCGCAGCGGCCGGCGCCGCGATGGGCGCAACGAAAGGCATGAAGGACAAGAACAAGAAAGAAGCGGCGCAGGGAGCGGCCATGGGAGCGTTGCAAGCGTATCTGATGGAAGTGGGGCGCGGACAGGAGCTGAATCTGCCGAAGGGCGCGAAGCTGGAACTGGAGCTTGAGCGGGCGTTATATCTTGTGCAGGAATAGTTTCCGTCTCGTTGATGTTTCAAGGCAAAAGCCGATTGAAGCCAAGCACTCCGTATCGGAGCTGAAGCTCCGACCCCCCTAAACAAAAAGAATTTTAGCAAGGTGTCACCCTGTGCGAACTGCGCGCAAAGTAAAAAACCGTGCACTCCCGTTGTCCAACAGGCTCTTCAGACCCGCTCCGCTTGGCAAGCGGGGACTCGCTTGTTAGAGTCAAAGCATTCAGTTGAATATCCCTGAAACAGGGTGTGAACAGAGCGAGGCGACGCCGCATGGCAGATGAGACGAAGGCTGTACGCACGGTGGACACGGGCGAGCACAAAGACCGCGTGTTGATCGTTGAGGACGAAGACAACGCCCGCAAGGGATACGAGCAGTTGCTGCAGCGCTGGGGTTATGAGGTGCTTGGTGTTGCTTCCGCCGAAGACGCGCTGGCAAAATTTTCCAATTTCCAACCAGACACGTTGATTGCCGATGTAGAGCTTCCCGGAATGAACGGGCTGGACCTGCTGAAGCAGCTAGGCGACGAATTGCACGGCGTTCCTGCTGTGATCATTACCGGAAAAGGAAGCGAAGAGCGAGCCGTGGCAGCGATTGAGTCCGGTGCGTTCTGGTACATCGAGAAGCCGTTGAAGGGGCCGGTGCTGCGCGCGCTGCTGGACAGAGCGTTGAGCAAGGCGCGGGATGCGAAGAACCTGGTGGTGTTACAGCGGCAACTGCGCGAAGCGGGGCGGCTGGGCGAGATTGTGGGGAGTTCGAAGCCGATGCAGGAAGTGATGCGCATCATTGAGATGGCCGCACCTAGTTCGGCATCGGTGCTGATTACGGGAGAGACGGGTTCCGGGAAAGAAATCGTGGCGCGGACGATTCACAAATTATCGCCGCGCGCGACCGGGCCGTTTGTGGCCATCAATTGTTCGGCGATTCCAGAATCGTTGATGGAGAGCGAGATCTTCGGCCATGAGCGCGGTGCGTTCACTGGCGCGGCCGAACGAAGGATCGGCTGCTTCGAACTAGCCGACGGCGGGACGTTGCTGCTGGATGAAATTGGGGAGATGCCGCCGCCGACGCAGGCAAAGCTGCTGCGGGTTCTGGAAGATCGCAAAGTACGGCGGCTGGGGAGCAAGTCGGAGACGCCCGTGGATGTGCGGGTGCTGGCAGCAACGAACAAAGACCCGGAGCAAGCGGTGGGGAGCGGGCAGATGCGCCAGGATCTCTATTTTCGGCTGAATGTGTTTCATATTCATCTGCCGCCGTTGCGCGATCACAAGGAAGATATACCGCTGCTGGCTGAACACATTTTGCGTGACATCAATGCCAAGCACGGGAAGAACGTGCGGGGAGTTGGAGCTGAAGTAGCCGATATCTTCATGAGCCACACGTGGCCTGGAAATATTCGCGAATTGCGAAATGTGCTGGAGCGCGCGGCGATTATGAGCGAAAAAGACCTGATAACCAGGGCGTCTTTGCCGGGCGAGTTTGGCAAAGCGCCGGCGAAGAGCCCGAGCGATCTTTCTGCGATGAAATTTCCCATTGGAACGACCGTTGATGCGATGGAAAAGGAATTGATTCTGCAAACGCTGGCGGCAACGGGGAATAACAAAACGCGGGCCGCGGAACTTCTGGGTGTTAGCCTGAAAACTCTCCACAACAAACTGAAGGAATACGGCAGTGAACGTGGCGCCGAGACGGAGTCCTAATTCGTGATGCAGTTGGGGCTGCGAGCCAAGTTGACGATGGTGATGACCGGTTTGGTCCTGCTGGTAGCGGCGGTGATGTCCGGAGTGTTTCTGGAACTGTTGCTGCAGCAGGTTCTGCACGATACCGACAAGCGCGGGAACGAACTGGCCCGGGAAGTGTTCGATTCGGCTCGACACGCGCTGGAGGATGCGAAGACGCAAGGACTGCGACCTGCCTCGGACGATCCGCAAGGGATCCACGAATATGTGACGAAGGCGTTCGAAATGAGCGATGGGCTGACCTCACGATTGCAGTCGGATTCGTCTTCGATTTATGAAGTATCTATTGTGGATCACGATGGGGTAGTGCTGGTGTCGAGCGATCCAACACGGAAAGGGAAAGTGGAGCCACGGCGAGCACCACTGCAGCAATTGGTACAGAGCTCGTTTGTACGGCAGGTGAAAATACTCTCCCAGCGTTCGGGTGTATATGACGTTGACTACCCGTTTGTGTTGCGCGGGCAGCCGTTTGGAGAGGTGCGTGTGACGGTTTCCACCGCGCTGCTGTTGCACGACATAGGACCGCGGGTGCGGATGTGGGGAACGATTGTGGTGCTGGCGTTGATCCTTTCTAGTATTTTGGCGGCGGTTGTGAGCGGTGCAGCGCTTTCGCCAATTCGCGACATCCTCGCGCAATTAGAGAAGATTTCTGCGGGAGAGTACGACTCTCCTCCGATCGGTACGCGGGAGTCGACAGAAAGCACGGATGAATTGGGGCAAGTGCGCAGAAAAATCACGCAAGTGGGGCAGCAATTGCGCGGCGTGCATGAGATTTTCAGCTCCATGCGGGAAAACATGAATTCCGTGATGGCGGGGCTGGAAGATGGATTGATCTTATTTACACGCGATGCCAGGGCCGTGATGATCAGCCCGGCCGCGGAGAAATTTCTTGGCGCGCCCGCCTCGCAATACTTGGGACGCAGAGCGACGGAAATTTTCCCGCCGGAGCATCCTCTGTACGACGCGCTGCATCTGGCGGAAGGTGGGCTGCACGAAGTCGCGGCCGAGACGGAGATGGAAACAGCGGAAGGAAAGAAACGGCTGAGCGTGAGCGTTCAGGAGATACAAGGCGCCGGAGAACGCATGGGGGCTATGGTAACGCTACGCGATCTGGATTCGCTCGAGAGTATCAGCACCCAGTTGCAAGTGAGTGAACGGCTGGCGGCGGTGGGGCGAATCACGGCGGGCGTGGCGCATGAAGTAAAGAATCCGTTGAATTCCATGCGGTTGTGGCTGGAAAATTTGAAAGAATCGCTGCCAACAGAAACGGATGGAGCCGCACTGCAAGCGGTACACGTCCTGGATGTAGAGATTGACAGGCTGGATGCGGTGGTCAAGCGGTTCCTGGATTTTTCACGGCCGATGGAAATACGCCTGGAACCGACGCAACTTTCGGATTTGCTGCGTGAAGTGCTGGAGGTGGCACAGCCGCAGCTGGTGAAGGCGAATGTTCATGTGGCCCAGCTATTGCCTATTGGGATTCCTGAAGTCTTTGTGGACCGCGACCTTTTGAAGCAAGCGGTGCTGAATCTGGTGTTGAATGCCGTGGAAGCGATGCCCAGTGGCGGACAATTGCAATTGACACTCAGCCGGCATGGAGATGCGGCGGAGATTACCGTGGGAGACACAGGAATGGGAATTGCCCTTGAGAACCGGCAAAAGATTTTTCAGTTGTTCTTCACGACCCGTCCGGGAGGCAGTGGAATCGGATTGGCGAGCGCTTTCCGGATCGTGCAGCTTCACAACGGTTCGATAGATTTTACATCGGAGGTTGGGCGCGGCACGACGTTTCGAATCGAATTGCCGATCGCGGCCTGAGCATGCTGAGACGATCGCAACGCAATCTTACAAATAGTGGAAAGAAACAGCGGATATTTTTTGTACCGGCCGCCTGTGCGTTCGGATTGTTGCTTTGCGGTTGCTTTGGTGAAAAGCGGCCGGCAGCGAGAGTAATTACTGTTTCGTTTGCTCACCCCGTCCTGCCGGTGGATGCGACGAATGGAACACCCGACGATCCACCACAAATTCCGTATGCGGTGGTTCCGGTGCCGTCACTGGGAGCAGGGCGAACCGCGCCGCCCAGACCGCGCGTGGTGCCGCCGCCACCGAGCGAATCTACGGCTAACGAAAAAGCAACGGAAACACTTATCCTGCCGGAAATGAGCCCGGATCAGATAGCTGCGGCGAAAGCGGAAACGCAGCAAAGCTTGGATGCCGCGGAAGGAAATTTAGCGCGGACACAGGGAAAGTCCCTGGACCCCGCGCAGAAGGATTTGCAGTCCAAGACGTGGAATTTCATCGATACGGCGCGTGCAGCAATGGGAAAGGGTGACTTGCCTCGAGCACGCAATTTTGCAAAAAAGGCGGAAGTTTTGTCGCGTGAACTGGCTGCGAGTTTGTAATTCGCTGCGCGTAAAGGAAGGAGCCGTTCCTGTAGAGCGGGTTGGCCACCCCGACGAGAGTCGGGGCGCAAGCTGCGCGCTAAGAGAGTAAAACCTGCGCAAAATTGACAAGTGACGCAGCCCTTCGAAGCTCAGGGTAAGCAGCGCTGCGTCCCGACCAGAAGATGAGAAAGGCGCCCGCCTCAGAAGGCGGCCGCTACAGGATGAGACAGGCGGCCTAACCCTTCGCGAAAAGCACTCCCCTCACGGATCCAGGTAAACAGGAGAAGAGAACCCATAAGACGGAATGCTCAAAGAAGTGAATGGCCTGTGCGAAATGCGAATTGGGATAAATGTATGAATCGCTATGATGTGGTGATTGCTGGCGGTGGATTGATTGGCGGATCGATCGCGCTTGGCCTGGCGCGGGCTGGCGCCAAAGTGGCGATTCTGGATGCGGGCGCGCCCGGACGGGAAGCGTCGTGGGCGGGAGCCGGGATACTCTCGGCGGCACACCAGAGTCCGGAAATGAATTCGTTGATTCCGCTGACTCGCGCCAGTCTTGAGATGTACCCACAATTCGTAAAGCAAATCAAAGAACTGACAGGGCAGGACGTTGGATTCCGGCCGTATGGTTTGTTAGAGGTTCTTGGGCGCGATATTACGCGTGAAGAACTGAGCAAACTGGTTTTAGAACAGCACAAACAAGGACTGACCGCTAAAATTCTAAGCGGTGCGCAGGCGCGAGAAATTGAACCGGAACTGAACGCAGAACTGAAGGCAGCGATCCTGAGACCGGACGACGCTTCAGTCGACAATCGAGCGCTGACGGTTGCGGTGTTGGATGCCGCGCGACTTGTGGGAGTTCAGATTTACGAAAATACAACGGCGGTTTCCATTTTGCGAGAAGGTCGGCGCGCTTTTGGCCTACTGACAAATGCGGGGAACTTCGAGGCGAGGTGGACCGTGATTGCCGCGGGCTGTTTTTCCGCAGGAATTGAAGGGGCAGGGCGGTATGCGCCGGTAATTCCCGCGAAGGGGCAGATGGTTGCCGTGCGATGCGAAGCAACTGTGATCAGGCGGGTACTCATGTCGGAAGATGTGTATCTGGTGCCGAGGGACGCCGGGCGAATTCTTGTGGGAGCAACCATCGAGCGTATCGGGTTTGATCGTGCGGTGCGGGAGGATGCGATTCAGGAACTTTTGACCGCGGCGATCTCGCTGACGCCTGCGCTAAAAAAACATGAAGTCGTGGAGAGATGGTCGGGATTGCGGCCGGACTCACCGGATCATTTGCCGATTCTAGGGCCAACGGATCTGGAAGGCTTGATAATCGCTACGGGACATTTTCGGAACGGCATTTTGCTCGCGCCGGTTACAGCGAAGATGATTTGCGAATGGATTCAAGCTCAGCCAATGAGTACGGACTATGAGTGCTTCAGCCCAATGCGGTTTCTGGAAACCAGGAAGAGTTGCACGGCCGAATAACGAAAAAATTCAGGGATTGGCCGGTGGCACGATGACTGTGTTCGGTTGGCCCACATTGGTGTAATGGATCTGATCCGCATCGAGAGTAAGATCGCGTTCGAGCACCAGGTCCATTGAAGAACCGCGGGGCAATTGGGCTTCTGGTCCGCGTGATAGTAGTACCGCCGCGAGTCCGGCCAGTCCACCGATTCCAGCGCCAATGCCGGCGCCTTTTCCGCCGCCCGCGATACCGCCGATGCCTGCGCCTGCTACCGTTGTGGTGGCTACGGTCTCTACATCTTTTCCTTTACCGGCCGGACCGCTAATTTTCCCCTCCGAATCTGTCTTGGTGTTGCTGCCGCTGTCGGTGCTGCGGGGTTCCGCGTTTAAGTCCACGGTGTAGCCGTTGGGAAGGACCAGGGTGTTCAGGCGAATGCGCAGTTCGCCGCGACCTTTGATGCGGCCTGGACGTTTTGCATCGGAAACTTCCCCGCGAAGATACGAGCCCACAGGCATGACGACCTTATTGTTGATGGTGATGGGAAACGAAGTGCGGAAGTAAACGGAATCGCCGGGCTTGGCCGAAGCTGTGGAGATGCCATTCTCCAGATTGACACCGACGCGCGTACCCGCAGGCACGGTAATCCGTTCGCCGGTGGGTGTGGGGCGAGGGAGAGAGGACTTCGGTACGGGTGTGGCCGGTGGTGGATCGGTCTGAGGTCCCTCCGGAGCTTGCGCGGCAAGAAAGGATGCGGCGAAGGTGGCAGAAGCAAAGGCCGTGACTATCCATCGGGCGGTGAATCCTGGTTTCACAAATTCCTCCTGTTTGCCTGTTCGGATGCTTTTGCCACAGAGGCGGGATGCCTGGGAGATAGCATAGTCGAGTCGGCGGCGATGGGCCAGAGAGGCCGGAAGCGGGAAGTTTCAGATGGCGCGACGCCACGATCAATAAGAAGAGTGACACTCGAACTGCAGTGGGGTTGTGGCAGATAGTGCCGGAAATGAGATTGGATGCTCTAGTTGGGGTACGGTCCACCGGGGTGGACGATGCGAATGCGGTGATCAGTGAAAGGTGCGTCCATGTAGGGAATGACCACGCGGGGCATGTGGCAGTTGACGCAGTCTTTCTTGCCGACGGGACAAGCTTTGCCGGGATGCTCTAGTGTTGTTTTTTTCGCTGGGGCTACAACGTGGCAGGCCAGGCACTTCTCATCATAGGCCGCTGCGTCATGGGTGAGCTGCTGGTGGGGGTCATGGCAGGCGATGCAGGTGAGCCGCGCATCCCCGTCGCCCCAGCACCGGCTGTTTTCAAGACGATAGGGTTGGAAGCGTACATTGGAAACGCCGACGGAACCCATTTCATAGACGTCGTTCAAAGTACGATGGCAAGCGCCGCAGAAATCCACGAGAGCAACGGGGCTCAAGCGTTTCGGATTGAAGATGGCCTTGCTGCCCTGTTCAAGTTCCTCGGCGTCCATGAGTTCGACATGTCTGGCGCCCGGGCCATGACACGCCTCACAAGTTACTCCTGGGAAAAGATGCGAAGGATCGAATCCAGCGGTTGTGACGGAGCCCGTGGTGTGGCAGCGGAAGCAGCGGCGCAAAGTATTGGGGTCCAGTAGGCGACCCAAGGCATCCTCAAGATTGTCTGGCGTACCAGTCGCATGACCTGGGGTAAGGTCCAGCCCGTGGATCGTTTTGTAAAAGCTGAGGCGGCTTTCGTAGTAAGACCCGTTGCGCTGGTAAATATAGGTTTGACCCTTGTTTCCCAAACCAAATGCCCAATCTAGCGTTTCGGAAATCGAGTTGGAGTTGTCGCTGACAGAATAGACGCTGGCTGTCGAGTTGCGAGAGATCGAGTAGGCGTAGGGACCGAGTTTCAGCGAAAGGAGATTGGAATTGCGAAGTATGTCTGAGGCAGCCGCAGGCATCGAGGCGTGCGCCATGGGTGTGGTGAGCTGAGAGTTTGTTCGCTTGGCGTGACACCGGGCGCACTGCTCCGTACCGACAAAATCCTTTCTGGAGACCGAGGTTTTAGTTGGCCACCATCCGGGAGACTCCAGACGTTGATCGGTCGCCAGGGGAGTTTCGGCCTGTGCATGAGACTGGCCTGTGCTTTGAGGACTGAGTGAAGCACAGAGAACAACGGAAGAAATACCCAGAAGCGCTACCAGCGGATTTCTTCCGTTCATTCTTCCCACCGAATCAACACCCAATAGAATTCTGCCCGCTACGGCTCATGGAGAAGCCGCTACCGCCTGTGGGCCATTTCAGGCTACCGTTTCACGATTTCCGCAGGCAGAGGCCCGACAACGCTCCAGGAGGCAGTATATCGCTATCGAGAAACTCGAACTGGAATGCGACGACTGCTTCTGCGGGTGGGAGGGAGGTGTCAAACGAGGCGAAATATCCTTGCAGGCAATTGCGAAGGTAACTTCGGCGGGCGAACAAACCAAGTTGTCCGGGAAACTGGATTCAGCGTCAAGTTAAGGGTTGTCGATTTGACGGGTGGCGCAACGACAGTTAGGCTGCGGTGCGGGGGATTGAGGAGAGTTGCGATGGCAAAATTGGCTTTGGTTTATGGAATGCGGCTGCTTCCGGTGGAAGAGTTGGGAGAGGTTCGGGGAGCGACGGTGGTGCTGAAAAATGGGAAGACGGCGCGCGTGGCTATGCATTTGATCGAGGGATCGAAGGAAGAAATTGAAGATACATTTCGGCAATCGATTGATGCGTTTTTTGAGATGTACCCGGAGATTTGACGCGAGATCTGACGCGAGCGAGCAGGGTGTGATCCGCTAAGGAGCGGACGGCCTCAGAAGGCCGTCCCGACACATCCAAGAGGGCTGATCTGAAGATCGGCCACTCCATGCAATCGCGATAGAATTGCGCTAGCGGTTGCCAAAGTTTTCGGGATCTTCGTTGGGATCGCCAAGGTTGTCGTTGATGAGGACGGTGGATTGGCCGGTGAGTTCAAAACGCTTGCGGCACTTGTAGCAGGCGACCAGGTCGTCCAGGCGGACCATGAAAGAAGTAGCTTTCGCAAATTTGCGGCGATCCTCTTCGCCTGCCCCGCGCGGCAATTCCTTTTTCTTGCGGGAAACCTTCCAGCGTATGGGCGCTTCAAATTCGCCGCGGCAACTGGGACAAACAAGTTTGACCTTCCGCGTTTCTTCCTTTTCCGTGTAAAAAGCCTTTTCGTCCATTACGCCTCGACCGCCTTCCCCGTTATTTCGTTCATTGTAACAAATTGCAGGCCGAGGTCACGCCAGCGGGGGAGCCAGTAGGCGAGGGCGGCGAGTGTGGCGGTGCGGTCGCCATTCTGCGCGGCGTGGTTGCCATCGTGGAGGCAGACGATGTCGCCGGCGGGGGCAGCGGATGAAGTCGCGGATTTTTTCTTTGGGAGATTTTGCTGCGCGTGTTCCGACACCGGTTTCATGCGCGCGGTAAGCCATTCGGGAGGTTTTCCGCGCCAGTCCCCGGGAAGCAGAGACCACATCACTGTAGTCAGGCCAAGATTCTGTGCGATTTCACCGAGCCAGGGGTTGCGGATACCGAAGGGAGGGCGGAACCAGCGAGGCTCTTCCCAGGCAGCCTTATGGATTGCTTCGGTGCAGCGCTGAAGCTCTTCACGAGTATCCCTCGGTCCGCAGAAGAAGAGATTGGGATGGGTCTGCGTGTGATTACCTAGCAGGTGGCCGCGGGCCGCGATTTCTTTTGTGAGCGAGGGGCATTCGTTGACAAATTTTCCGACTAGGAAAAACGTGGCCTTTGCGTTGTGCTTTGCGAGTAGATCGAGGAGTTTCGGGGTGATGGCGGGGTTCGGCCCGTCGTCGAAGGTAAGCGCTAAGAGATTGCGAGACGGAGTGTGGCAAACTGTATGGCCGAACAGTTGCGCGCGCGGGTGAACAGTACCATAGGCGAACAGGCCGGCAAGTCCTGCTGCAACGGCGGAAGCGCTCAGGGTCAGCGGATTCATCGCCCGCTATTCTGCCACGGGGAGCGCGAGGAAGGTCGGCAAAACTCTGTCCAATGAACTCCCGCGCAAAGGCCCGGTTCTTCACTTCGCTGCAACCTTCTCGCCGTTATTGGGTGAGAAGGCCGCGCCGAGATTTTAGATCGGCGAGGAGACGGTCGACTTCAGTGTCGCGATCGAGCCGGTTGAGTTTTTCGGCGATGTCGTCGGAGAGAAGCTCGACCTCGGCGGCGGCTGTGGCTTCGCTGTGATCTACGCGGTCCTTCAGGCGATCGAAGGCGTTGTTTTTGGAATCTTCACCGACCGCTACTTGCGCTTTGGCAGCCTTGTCCAGGGCGACGCTGCGGCGGTGACGAGCGATGAGCATTTCCCTTTTGGATTTTGCTTCTTCGAGTTTTGCTTCAAGTTTGATCAAGGCAGTTTTCAAGGTTTGCACCTGGGCTTTCTGGTCGTTGACCTGGTCGTGAAAACTTTGGGCGAGACGATTGGAGGTCTGGTAGCGGTCGAGTGCGGCACGGGCAA
>Ga0209526_10000191_pt1 | contig 37886 bp, 29 predicted proteins | sample JacPinW_OM2H0_M1_FD_188566 | JGI IMG/M metagenome (GOLD analysis project Ga0209526, IMG submission 188566) | Forest soil microbial communities from Algoma, Ontario, Canada - Jack Pine, Ontario site 1_JW_OM2H0_M1 (SPAdes) (version 2) | ecosystem: Environmental > Terrestrial > Soil > Boreal... | reverse complement strand
CAAGATCGCGAAGAACGCGAATTGGAAAAACTTTACTGAGGTTCGGAACAGTTGGAGAAATTCAGATGTTCTCGGGCGCTTCGTTGTTTTCGATATAAGCCACAATACATGCAGGCTGATTGCCACTATCAAATACAGATGGAGAATGGTTTACATCCGACGCATTCTGAGTCACGCTGAATACGACGAGAAGGAGTGGCAGAAATGATGATTGCAGTATCCGAAAAATATGCACTCGAAGTTGGCTCGCCAACACCGATCACATCCGAGCGTCAACATGAACAGTACCTAAGCGTCTTGGACAAACTGGCAAGCAAAGGAAAGCCAACAACTGAAGAAGAGAAGTATGCCGAAGTGTTGATGACCCTAATCGAAGCATACGAAGAAGAGCATCATTCCGTTCCTGATGCTTCTCCGGTCGAAGTCCTCCGCACGTTGATGGATGCGAATGATCTGCGTCAGAAAGATCTGGTTCCAATCTTCGGCTCTGAAAGCATCGTATCCGAAGTTTTGCATAAGAAACGTGACCTCAACAAAACTCACATCGAGAAATTGAGCAAACGATTTAATGTTTCTCCAGCAGTGTTTTTCTAACTCTCTGCTTCGATTCGGAGCGCTCTATGGCGAGGTACCCAGTTCAAGGGCCTCGCCTTTTGTTTTTCAGTGCCGCAGCTTCGCGCCTCGACCGCAAGATTACAATCACCAACTCCCTCGTGTCAGAGCCCACGGCAGCGCGAATCGCCGGCCGGGGAGCACCAGCCCTAAGATTGGAGACGATCGCATTTGACGCTGTCGGCAATTTTGACACACCGCCGTGGGCTTGTTTCGTGATACAGGTCCGGATTCTGCACAAATTTCAAAAATACTTCTGTTCCTGCTTCGTTGTACACGGTGTTTTTGAGCAGGGCGCTTGGGATGGGGCACTTCTCGGATACAACTTCGCTGCTGTCTCAAAATGTGGGGCAGGTCAGCGCAAATTTCGCCCCTCTCGATGTCGGGGCTGTGATCGTGTCGCTTGGAACTCTTCAGGTCATTCACCAGGTTAGCTTCAGTGCCAGTTGAATTTCTCGCGCCGTGGTTGTTGTTGAAGTCAAAATACCAGCAGCGGAATTCGGCTTCCCCGTCGAGTCAAAGATATCGGTGTTGCTAGTCAGCGCCGGTACGGAGAAGTTTGGGTGGTTCAGGATGTTAAAGACTTCTGCTCGGATTTGCAGATTGAACCTTTCAGAAATCTTATTATTTTTGAAGAGAGAGAAGTCGAGATCGACGAGCCCCGGGCCAACAAGGCTATTACGACCCGCATTGCCACGAAGGTTGAAACATGCGCGTGGGGGGAGATATGCCAGGCTCGGGTCGCTGAGTAGAAGTGGCGTACTGTTGGGGCCAATAGGCGGTGCAGGGTCGCAGTTCGCGCTGAAAAAGCCGGGGTCTGGCGCGGTCGGTACGGAAAAGCACTTTGTATTGATGTAATGGTCCGGGTTCCCCGGATTTACTGCGGAGCCGCAACGCGAACCCGAAAGTCGATTGGGGAAATCGTACGGATCGCTAACGTTGCTGCCCAACGGATCACCGTCTGTTCCGAACGTAGGCGTAAACGGCACCCCATCGTTCACTGTGAGAATGCCCCCCATTTCCCATCCATTTGTGAACCAACCGGCCGGACCTTTGACGGAAACCGGCACCTTCCAGTTTGCGCTGATCACCAGCGTCCGGCCCACATTGAACTCAGAAACCGCGCGGTTCAGCTTCAAATCAAAGAAATCCAAACTGGAGATCGAATTCGACAGGGTGTCTCCTGCGACGACTCCTGAGCTCGTGTCGATGCTCTTCCCCCAGGTGAAGGAGCCCTGAAATAGCAATCCGTGGCTCATCCGCTTGGTCAATCCTACCTGCAGAGCATCATAATAGGCGTCTCCCGCCCAATGGAGGTAGCGAATGTCTCCAAAACTTGGGTTGATCGTAGTGCCACTTCCAATGGGCTTGGGCCAAGCATATCCTGCGGAGGTTCTTGTAGGTATAACTATGTCGGAGTCATCGGTACGGAATGCCTGGTGCACCGACCGCGAACCCACATAGCCTAGGGTGGCAGTCAGATTCGGAATGATGTCCCGTTGCACGTTGAGGTTCCACTGCATCACATAGTTGCGCTTGGGCTTGAACTCAATATTGGGTACTTCGAAATTTTTCCCAGTCAGTAGCGGAAATGCTCCTGCGTAGAACGATCCGGGGGGTGTTGCGATGCTGCCAATCTTGAAAAACGGGAACGCGCGTCCGTTAAGGGTTACAAACTGGTACTGCAATGGCAGTACATCATACATACCAAAGCCGCCTCGTACTGCTGTCTTTCCGCTTTTAAAAGGGTCCCAAGCAAACCCGACGCGCGGCTCGAAATCGCGCCGTGTGGGATTTGAAAAATAAGGGCCCGTCGCGACGCAGCCTGCAGCCAGCGTCCCGCAATGCGGCGCTGCATCTGTAAGGTTGTAGAGAGTGGCCAGTTGGCCGTGAATCTCCGTAGGCACGGAAGCGGTTTCGTACCGCAACCCAAAGTTCAAAGTCAAATTCTGACGCCACCTCCAGTCGTCTTGCACGTAGAACCCTAAAATCGACTGCCTCATATAGCGAGGAGTCAACAAGGTCGGGAAAGCCGCACGGAAACGGGTGGGCTGGTTTGTTAGAAACGCCTGGACTGAAGGGAAATTAAATGTGCCGGACGCCTCGGTGTTCGTCAGCTCATGGAGCTGTATGTGCTCAAACGCGAAGCCGAATTTTATTGAATGCAAGCCGTGAGTAAGAAATGCGTCGTCGTACGCCTGGAATGAATTCCAACGGTAAAGGAAAGTGGATCGCGGAATTTTTCCTCCATAGAAGGGAGTCAAGCCCGTAACTAGCACGCTCCCCGCAAATAAGCCTGGCACCTGTGCCAGAGTGGGATCTGCCGCCGCCGGATTGATGGCTCCAGCACCCACATTGTTGTTCACAAAGTCCCGATTGAAACCGAAGCGGAACGAATTCAACACTTGTTGTGTAAAAACGTGATTTTCTTCGAGAGCTACGGCTTGACGCTGTGTAAAGGAACCGAAGAGCACGTCGTTCAGGCTATCCGGCGTGGTAAAGGGCGTGCGGTCGAATAGATATGTACCCGCCAAGCTGTCCTTGTCCGACAATTTGTGATCGACGCGAATCGTAAAGAAATTTTCATTAACGATCTGCTGGCCCGAAAAGGTGTAAAAACCTATATCCCCCCCAGAATTCGGGACGAGCCCTCCATTGGGCGAGTGATAGAAACCCAGGTATTTCGCCGCTGATGCATCGACCATTACGGCGTTGGGAGTCGTACAACTTGAATCGGGAACGGAGCAGAGATTACCAAGTCTCGCCGCATCCGACGGCACCGTCGTTAGTGAGCTAATACCCTTTGACTGGCGAATTCCTTCGTAATCGCCGAATATAAACGTGCGATTTTTTACGATCGGTCCGCCCGCCGAAGCTCCAAATTGATTCCGCTTAAACGGCGGAATCGCTCCCACATCAAAAAAGTTCTTGGCATCGACGGCACTATTGCGGATGAACTCGTAGGCACTCCCGTGAAAGGTGTTGGTGCCGGAACGAGTACGCGCGTTGACCACGCCACCAGCGACTTTCCCGTATTCTGCCGAGGCGTTCGTCGTTATAACCGAAAATTCTTGAATGGCATCCACACCGAGGCTGCCACCCAACACACTGGACGGCCCGCCGTTTGCATAATCGTTTAGGCTTACCCCGTCCAACCGGTAATTATTTTGTTGCGGGCGGGCCCCCGAAATTGCGACCTGCGTTCCGAATCCACGATTTCCTCGGCCAGAGTCTGTGAAGGCGACTTGCGTCTCGATGTGAGCTACACCCGGCTGCAGTGCAGTTAAATCTGTCCAACTGCGTCCATTGAGAGGCAACTCTTGTACCGTTGTAGTGCCGACCAGGCCGCCAAGGTCCGAGGTGGCCAGCTCGACGGTATCACTATGCTCGGTGACTTCGATCCGCTGCGCAATATTTGCCAAGCTTAATTTGAGGTTCAGTACTACTTCCGCTCCAACCGTAACGTTGATGCCGGTTCTCTTTTGGACCGTGAAACTCTTGGCGGTGCAGGTTAGCTCGTAATGTCCGGGCTGAAGATTGGGCGCGACATAAAAACCGTCCGCATTGGTGGTCACACTTCGCGTGATACCAGTATCTGTGTTTGTTATGGCCACCTCCCCTCCCGGTATTGCTCCCCCTGCGGGATCTGTGACAGTTCCCGTGATGTTCCCTCCGGATACCTGGGCGAAGACTTGGACGCTCAAAATGAGATTAATGATGACGGCCATGAGCAGATGACCTGAAACCTTCTTCGATGACATTTGTGATCTCCTCCAAAGGTAAGAATCAATTTCTTGAAAGGAGTGAATTTAAATTTGGTGTCGCATCTTAGTCCCAAACTACATCAAAAGAAAAGAGAATTAATTCCCCTGAATCATGGAAAATCCCCTGTCATAAACGGTTCCTTTCGTGCTTCCCGCTCAAACTAGACTGCTGAATTCGGTATGATTCAGGGCCTCCGAAGAGGAGTCAGCATGGGCAGGAAACTACGCGTAGATCGAACCCCGGATGAAAAGTGGCAGATCGTGTAGGAAGGAATGAAGAGCGGGAACGTCTCTGAGACCTGTCGGAGACATGGTATCGCTCAGCTGCCGCTCTATTACCGTTGGAAAGACGAGCGGAACGGGGAGCGAAGGCACCGCTTGGGGGGAAAGCGTCAGCCACTAGCCTGCAATTCGCTGCAAGGACCTAGATGAATGCGATTGTGGGCACGGCGGTCTACCGTTACAATCGTCACTCCTGTGATTGCAAGACTGGGAGCAACAAGCGCAGCGATTCGTAGCAATGATGGGAATTGAGCCGATCCAATCGGCCCTAAGCGCAGCTGCAAAAGTGGTCGCAGCCGGGGTTGCAGTGTGCGGCACCTGCAGCATTGCCAGTTCTGAAAGGAACTCTGAAGGCTGTGGCTTTTCGCGCTGGCAAAATCCTAGAATGGGCTCAGCAAAGTTGCCCAAGATGCTGTCCAGTTGCCGCGCACCATGGACTTTATGCTCCGGGCGGAGGAGGAGGAGATGCTATTAGCGTGATCCAGTAGCGCGACGCTGACAATTACGAGGACGGCCAATATTCCAACTAAGCCGGGAGCAAAGACCGGTAAGCTGGTGCCCGAACTTAACAGGTTCTATGTCGGCCTTCTCACAAAGGACAAACAGGAGCGCAAATCCTCGTCTTTGAGGTTGCTCCGTAGACAGTGCGCGAAGTGAAAACTTAACGCAACAACTGTTGTTTCTGAAAACTCTTTTCTAGTAGGGAGCTCGATGATGACTAGATTTAGACATATTCTGAGCTTGGTTCTTTTGGTTCTGGGCGCTGCGGCCGTGTTGCCGGCGCAAAACTCGCAAATTGTAGCTGTGCGCGCGGGCCGGTTGTTTGACCCGAAGTCCGGGACAAATTTGAGCAATCAGGTAGTACTTGTCAGTGGCGACCGAATTACTGAAGTAGGTCCAGCCGACCGTGTCAAGACTCCGGCTGGAGCAAAGATCATTGACCTGAGCCAAGCGACCGTGCTGCCGGGGCTGATCGATGGTCACGTTCATCTCACGGATGCTGCGGGGGGTCTCCAACACCAGATGCTGGTCGCACTGTATAGCGCATCGCAAAGCTTGAGGGCCGGTTTCACCACGCAGGTGGTCATGGGCACGCATGGCGGGGGATACGCGGACGTCGAGCTGAAAAAAGCAATCGAAAGCGGACTGGTTCAGGGTCCGCGCCTGCTAACCGCAGGACCCATCGTCTCCATCACCCCACCTGGGAACGCCCCCTTTCCGCTGGAATTCAAGCCGTTTGAAGTCGACGTAATCGCAAACGGACCGGAAGGATTGAGGGCAGCTGTGCGGGAACTTGCCCACTACGGCGTTGACCATGTGAAGATACACACGACCGGACCGTTCTATTTCAAGCCGAATGGCGAAATGGTGAACCAGCCGCTTCCTACCCGGGAAGAAATGAAAGCGCTGCTGGACGAGGCACATCGACGGGGTCTGTTCGTCGCTACCCATTCTTATGGAGGCGAAGGCTTAAAGGCAGATATTGAGCTGGGTGTTGACGATATTCAGCATGCAACAGCAGCCGACGACGAGGACATAAGGATGCTGGTCCAAAAACGTCTTCCCGTAACCACGACTATCCTAGATCACCGTCAAGATGAACCCGACGACCTGAAGAAATGGGCTCCGTACAGCAGGTATCGCCTAGTAGAGCAAACCTGGAAGAAGATGCTCGCGGCAGGCGTGAGGCTTGGATTCGGAAGCGGCTCTGCTCCGCCTCCCGGTCGGGTCTACAACACCGGATGCAACTGTTCACACGGTGTGCAGGCGGAGATGTTTCCGATTTTCGTGAAATGGGGTGCTACGCCCGTGTATACGCTGCGTATGGCCACGGCGGTGAACGCCGAGATCATTCACAAGCAAGACAGCATCGGTAGTGTCGAAACGGGAAAGTATGCCGATATGATTGCGGTTTCTGGAGATCCGTTGCAAGACATCACGGAAATGCAACGAATTAAGTTTGTCATGAAGGGCGGTGCCGTCGTTCGAAACGATTTCGCCCCTGCGCAGTGATTTTATGCAGTACTCGTTTCACGATCTAATGACCCGGCTATCAGACCCAAAGCTCACAACACCGCTGCCTACAACGTGCAGGAAGGGGGCGCGGCCCGCAGTGTGTCGTGCTACCTGTAATGATTCCATCGGTTCTCCAATGGGAGTATTCCGTCCGGTCCGTAGTATGGAGGTCGGCACCGGGGAATCCCCACGACGGTTTGATTTGGAAACGCGGCGGGTAATCTCTCCGGGACCACCAGGTCCGGCGGTCCCACGGCAACGTCGCAGTTGTTCGAGGTCAGCCGGAAGTAGCTAGCAAAGGTCGAAGCTCTCGGATGTCCTTTACGTTCTCGATCCCGACCAACTTTTTTAGGAGGTTCGCGGAGGCCTCCGCACCGAGAGCGGGCGCCATTAGATCGCGGGCTTTGGCGACCACTTCGTCGCGTGTCATGGGATTCTCGACGGTGCCCCGCACTGCCTCCACGCGCTCGCTCAAATGCGTGCCGTCGTTGACGGTGACCTCGACCACCGCAACCCGCCTTGGGTTGAGACGCTCGAATTCCTCATTGGGGACCAGTTGTACTTTGGCACGCTGACGCAAAATCGCCGGGTCCTGCATGCGCGCCTTGTCGTGGGCAGCGCGGAACGAAACGATCTTGTCGATCAGCATCACAGCGACCAGATGCTGAAGGCAAATATCCGGCATTTCGCGGTTGTTGACAATGGCAGCACCGTTTGTGGCGACGCGCACAATGACCTGTCGCACCTGATCCGGATCGAGGGGGTACCGCTTCAGGAGATTTTCTAGAGCGTCCAGCGTTGGCTGGATGGGCCCTCCGACGCTCCACTTCTTGATGTTGACCGATGCCACTTCGTAATGCTCGCCGAGCTTGTCAATCAACATCGTCGGATCGGTCTGAGGCGCGTAGGACTCGAGAAAATTGTCAGGGCCAGACAGAATGTCGTTGACGCCGGTCCACCCCGAATGAACCAGCAAGGCTGCGGTAACCCCGTTGCGCGCCCCGGCACCGGCGAACACAAAGCCCTTCTCGATATGCTCGGTGTCGCGTTTCCATGCTGCTATGCCGGACGCCGATTGTTGCGCGGCATAGTCGAGCAGCCAGCGCATTTGCTGGGGGTTCAGACTCGCCACGCAGCCGCCCGCCGCAGCGGCGCCGAAAGTTCCGAGCGTATTGTGGGTGTCCTTCACCGAGACTCCAATGCCCACGGTATTTACTGCTCGCAGTCCAACGTCGTAGCCGAGCATCACCGCGCGTAGGAAGTGTGTGCCGGTGATGCCGAATTGCTCCCCGAGCGCCAGCGTGGCCGGCACGATCGAACAGCCCGGATGTCCACCGCTCCGGGGATCGTAGTCGTCGGTTTCATCGGAATGGGCCAGCTCCGCGTTCGCGATCGCTGCCTCAATCGGGCCGCAGAGAATATTGGAGGCAACGACTGTGGCGATCTTTTCGCCGCCATAAGCGCGGGCAAAGCGAATCGCCTCGCGTCCAGGGGGCAGTTCGGACCCCGAAACCATCGCAGCCAAGGTATCGACGATATGGTGTTTCGCCTTCTCTACCACCTCGTCCGGGAGTTTGCGATCGCGCGCCTCACTCATGTAGGTGCTGAGCTTGCCCATGACCGGGCTGACGGATTGCCCGGCGCTGCCCTTAGGGGAATCTTGAGCGGCTATGGCCATCCTTGATGGAACCGCCGCCGCAATCATCCAGCCAGCTCGTTGCAACATGCTCCGACGCGTGAGCAAGTCGCGGCTGTTCCCCACCAGTATGTGGGTTTCTCGATCACGTCCCATGGCTGTTGGCCTCGCTCGTCTTCTCGCGGTTGCGGTCGAACAGAACGCAGTTAGGTTAACCGGACTTTGCGTTTTCTGCACCTTGCCCTCGCACTCGGGGCGTCCCTGCGAGTTCTCTCCGAAAACCTAAGTGAGGATGCACGAGGCAAGTTGTCCCGGGGGCGCGGCGCGGCAAGCACAAGGGAGTATCTGGCACCCAGACGGTGAAGGGGTGGGTGAGTTTCGGTGCCTATGCACCATTGTCGATCCGGGGTCCGCACTCCGGCAGGGCACGGAGTTGGTGTAGGTACTTACGAACGGTTTTGCGGTCCCCTCCTCCCTTCGGAGTGGGTCCCGGTTTACCACGCTTGGGGGGGATTCTTCAACCGGCGCTTTGGGGATTTTTGCACCGGCTCTAACAACGCTACCTGATTCAGAGGATTTTTCCGGATTTCAGTCAAGAACAGTGGCGTGTCGCCATCCCTTCGGGAATATTTTGGCGGTCTGTCGGTCTACACAGGTGCGATGGGGCCTGGTCCGATGAAATGTCGTTCCAGGGTACATCCACGTCGCGCAAATAGAACCGAGGGGACAAATTTCAATGCAGACACTTCTGATCCGTTTCGTACTCCTGTGCGCCAGTCTTCCTGCACTCGCAAGCGTCGTACCGGCTTCACTCGCTCAGGAAGACCAGAACTTAAAAGCAGAGGATACCTCCGTCCAGGCGCAGAGCCCAGTCATTCAATGGAATAGAACCCTTCTTATAATTGTTCGTACGTCGGGTGCCCAACCATCAACTGTCCACCCTACCCGCAACTTTGCCATCATGCACGCCGCAATCTACGACGCGGTCAATGCAATCGACAGAACGCATAAGCCCTACTTAGCCGTCCTGTCAGAGGTGTCGCGAAACGCTTCACAGGATGCCGCGGCCGCTGCAGCGGCGCATAAGGTATTGGTCGTCCTGTATCCGGCCTTCAAGAACAACCTGGATAGCCAACTTCAGCACTCATTAGCCCAAATTGCGGACGGACAGGACAAGAGCGATGGTATTGCCATCGGGGTGGCTGTTGCGGATCGCATTCTAGCTCTGCGAAGCAATGACGGCTCCAATGCACCGCCGACTCCTTACGTTTTCGGAAGCGCCCCTGGTGATTACCAATCAACACCTCCGAATTTTCCTACCCAGCCGCAATTCACGAATTGGTCTCACGTCACACCGTTTGGCCTCAACCGTGCAAACCAGTTCCGGCCAGGTCCTCCTCCAGCGCTGGTCAACGACGAATACAGTGACGCCTTCAACGAAATAAAATCTCTGGGAATCGCGAACAGCGCAACCGCCACGGCCGACGAAGCCTTGACCGGGCGATTCTGGAACGGAGCTATCCAAAACTATTGGAACGAGATTTCGCAAACGGCCTCCCTAGCCCACAATCTAACAACGGCGCAAAATGCGCGTCTCTTCGCTCTCCTGAACTTCAGCCTCGCAGACGGTGTAATTGCCTTCTATGACGCAAAATACACCTACAATTTCTGGCGGCCGGTGACCGCTATTCGTGCTGCCGACACCGATAACAACCCTGAGACATTAGCTGACCCAAACTGGCTCCCGGAAGTCGGCAAAACCGCACCAGATCCGTCGTATCCGGGTGCGCATGCCGTCATCAGCGCAGCCGCGGCAGAAGTGTTGCATTCATTCTTCAAGAGGGACCATTTCGTCTTCAATGTGGCCGCGGAAGTCCTACCTGGGGTCGACCGTTCTTTCACAAGCTTCTCAGCCGCAGCTGAAGAAGCAACCTTGAGCCGTATTTTCGCGGGACAACATTTCCGGTTTGACCTCACCACTGGTCACCGCCTCGGTCGCGAGGTCGCGGACTTTGTTGTCGACAATCTCTTGTTGAGGGTCCACGAAAGAGACGAAGACCGGTAATTCGAGCTCCAGTTTGCCCATCGGAGGTTGAAGCGTGGCGATCGCTTCCGCATACAGAGAACATGAACACGGGACTTTCACCCTGTGACCCTTTGGAGCCAAGCGGTTTAGCAAATTTCCCCGTTTCACAGCCTGGTGTTCGGAAGAAAAGACTTATGGTCGGGTGAGTTGCCCTATTTTGGTGCAAAACACCCCCTGTTTGCAGCCTGTTGTGCAACTATTGTGCAACCCGAGCGGTACAACGGTTTAAAATATGCCGACGTTTTCGCACACCACGATGTCTCGAACCCCCCACTCGGAACGCATCCGCTCGCTCGCGGATCGGCTTAGAGTAATTCGTGCTTCTGAGCTGAAAAAATATCGGATCCACCATCAGATTCTTAGGAGAGCACTCGATCGAGGGACTCTTATAAAGGTCCATCGCGGACTCTATGCTGCGAAAGACTTTCCCGCTACGTTGGACCAGCGGATAGTTCTCACCTGCAAGCGTGTACCTCATGGCGTCGTGTGCCTCGAATCGGCACTCGAATTTCATTCCCTTATTCCGTCGGCCTCCGATGCCATTTGGATGGCGATTGATCGCAAGGCCAGAAAGCCGACCCTGAACGGGCTGGAAGTGCGCTTTGTTCGCTTCTCGGGCAGAGCACTGATATCATTATTTTTCGGAGGGGTGCTGGGGGCCGGCGTGTATGTGGTTGTGGAGATGATCCCGGACCTGGGATTGCTGCGCGGGGGGTTCCTGCGATTCGGGAGGCGATCGCGGATCCAGTCGCTGGAAACGCAGATTTTGGACAATCCTTCGGCGGGGAATCTGGAAGAAGTAGCCGAACTCTATTTTGAGCAAAAGAACTATGGAAAGGCGCGAGAGGCGTTGAACCGGGCCATTGCGGCGCGGAGCGATTCGCCGCATGCGTTTTACCTGCGAGCAAAGTCGGCGATAGCGATGGGAGACTATGCGGAAGCCATCCCCGACCTGGAGTATGTAGTCGGAAAGGATGCGAAATTCGACTACCACCGGGCAACGGGATTGCTGGGGAACGCCTATGCGCGGACGGGAGATTTGGAAAAAGCAGCAATGTATTTCGCGCCTGCCGCGCAATATTCGACGACTCCAGAGACGTTGTACAACTATGCGAACTACTTGAAACTGGCGGGGAAGAAGGAGGAAGCGCGGGAGTGGGTGCAGAAGTTAGCGGCGAAGAAGAGGACGCTGCCGAGGTATATGCAGAGGGCGGAGCGGCCGTGGTTTAGGAAGGCGAAGGTACTCCAGAAAGAGTTAGCCGGGTAAACGCCGGCGCGATGGCGCAGGAAAGAAGTCGAGCCAATTTGGGGTAACGCGGTTGAGCAAGTCTTTGACGGCCTGGTTATCTAGATCGTTCAGGGTCTTGCTGAATTTCGATCACTGACCGTTCTTTCTCGACCCGGGGTTAAAAAGCGCACGATTGCCGGCGGCGAACTCATGCACTTCAGACTTAAGTTACAAGCGAGATAAAGCACCGGTTTGGCGAAGCAAATCCTCGCTTCCTGAAAGCCTTTACCATTAGCCCACAAGTAAATCGCACGCCGTCCTGTTTTTACGTTAGGCAAATACCGGAAAATGCCGATAGATTGCAGGCTAGCTCGAAGCGTCAAATGGCGAAATCCCAGCCGCTGTCTCCTGTCTGCGGAGTAAGCCATGCTCCTCGCAATGTTTGGATCGCTTGGTATCAGCCTAGCCTGGGAACTTGTAGCCCGCGCAATTGATCTGAGCGACGATTTCAAGATCAATTGAGACTTCGGTAGCGGCGGTCTTTGTCTGTCGGACGGCCCCGGCGAACTAGGAATAGTCTGGTATCCAGATTGGAATAACCTTGCACGTTTCCTCCCATTCGCCCGAAGGGGCGAGAATCGGTCGGCACCGCCTAAAATTGAGATTGTCGCAAAAGGAGCTCGCTCAGCAAGCTGGTGTCACAATTTACACGATACGGCGCCTGGAAAATGCCCCGGTGTTCAACCCGAACCTAAAGACTCTCCGGTCGGTCGCAAAGGCGCTTGGAGTCCCGATCACCCACTTAATTTCAAAATAATCCACCACCGTGAAAGTCTCATTGCGATCGCACTTTACTCGGACTGGAGCGAGTTACCTTTGCCATTTTTTGGGCCATTTGCAGTGACAGCTTTGGTCGTCAGGTCCCATCTTCCCAATTCGCCTGCGTAACTTGGAGAGGAAATCGGCTCCGTCGCCTATCGTTCCCCACTCCTTGCCACCCTTCGGAAGTCTCAGCTTGCGGATTGACGATGCCGCCTCGCCTTCATGAATTACAACCTACGCCTATGATTAGACATTTCTATATTCAAGCGCCTCCGCAATTGCTCGCAAGGTTTCGAGTTGGCGTTGAAAACAGGTTGCACCGGGCGGCGGCGAGCCGGCGATAGAGATCAAGAACCGATACTGTTTTGGCGAAGAAGGACATGAGCGTCATATTGCGATGGTTGCGCAGCGCGCTTCCTCCCTTATATTTGATTCGTAGAATTCGTTGGCTGATCTTCCGCGCGTTGAAGCACGAGTAAGAATCCTCGGGTCACGATAGGTGGCCCGACCAGTATCGATCCCGAAGGAATTTCGTCTGGCAAATAACCGCGGTGTTGCCTATAGTCGTTCACTTGGATCGCGCTCCCCAGGGCTGCATGGAATCCGTCAAGGGCGCTGCCGGGAAATTCGCTCTGGCTCGACGCGATATCGTTTCGAAGAACCAAATGCTGATTTTACAGTTCGATTGAGTGAAATGCCTCCGGGATTCGCTGGCGAAGCACTAGGGAATCCAAGAGGCGTTTGCTAGTCAAGCGCCAGCTATGGGCGAACAGACCCCGTCCAAGTTAGCTCCACCTGCCACGCACGCTTCGGCGCCACTCGCTGAGGAAGGAACCCACGCGCATCCTCCCCGTGTCATGGGTTTTGTCGATCTCGTTCTATTTTACGTCGTGACTGGCATCAGCCTGCGATGGATCGCCACGGCAGGAAGCGCCGGACCCAGCGCCATCACGATTTGGATCGGCGCCTGGCTCTGTTTCTATATCCCGCTCGTGCTTTCGGTCATCGAGCTCTCCTCAAGGTATCCCCAAGAAGGCGGACTATACGTTTGGAGCAAGCGCGGCTTCGGTGATTTTGCCGGCTTCATCGCCGCTTGGACGTATTGGACCAGCAATCTTCCGTACTTCCCGGCGATACTCTATTTCTCTGCCAGCAACGCACTCTACATCCGCAAGTCCCAATGGACCCATCTCTCCGGCCAAACCAACTACTACATCTGGTTTTCCCTCGTGGCACTGGCCGCGATCACCGCCTTGAACCTGGTGGGTCTCGATGTGGCCAGGTGGCTCCATAACGTTGGCGCCTTCGGAATGTGGTTGCCGGTGATGATCGTCGTTGCCATGGGATTGCTCGGCTGGCATCGTTTCGGCGCCGCCACTCACTTCACGGCCTCCAGTCTCGTCCCCGGCACGCATCTAAAGGACATGATTTTTTGGTCCAGCTTGACCTTTGCCCTCGGAGGAAGCGAAACCGCTTCGTTTATGGGCGACGAAGTGAAAAACGCGCGCCGGGCCATACCTCGTGCGCTCTTCCTCGCGGGCCTCCTCGTAACCTTCTGCTACATCCTTGGCACCGTGTGTGCGCTGCTGGCCTTGCCCCACAACGAGATCAACGATTTGCAGGGGCTAATGCAGGCGATCGCGCAAACCGCGGAGCGTATGGGCTGGCTCGGAGTGATTCCGGTCGCCGCAGCCTTGATCACCGTAAGCAATCTCGGCGCCGCGGGAGCTTTCTTGGCCGCTACGGCTCGTCTACCTTTTGTTGCCGGGATCGATCGTTTTCTGCACCCGGCCTTCGGAAAGCTCCATCCGCGCTGGGGCACACCCTACGTAGCTCTGATCGTCCAGTCACTTTTCGCCGCTTTGTTTGTGTTCCTTGGCCAGGCAGGGACCAGCGTCAAAGGCGCGTACGACGTTCTCGTCAGCATCGGCATCATCACCTATTTCATTCCCTATCTGTTTGTCTTCGCCGCCATGTTCCGCCTCCAGTGGGAAGAGACCGCGCCGGAAGTGGTCCGCGTCCCCGGCCGGAAGCCGGTAGCCATACTGCTCGCGTCCGTGGGGTTTGCGACCACTCTGCTCACCATCGCGCTCTCGCTCGTGCCGTCGCCAGAGGAACCTGATAAAGTGCTCGCCACCGTCAAAATCGTTGGGCTCACCGCCGTGCTGCTGGCCGCCGGCGCACTTCTGTACTACCTCGCGCACCGGAGAAACAGAGCGTCGCCATCGCCGTAGCGGAGAAGCACTTGAATCCGTTACACCGGCCGGTCCGCTCCCACCGCTCTTCGCAGCACCTCCAGAAACTGGTTGATCCTGGCTTCCTTCCTTTCTACGGCAGCGCCGTGGCGCCGGAAGAGTCCAGGGTCTAACTCCTCGGCCAGCAGCGCATCCTGAAACCTCTCCACCACCCAATCGAGGAAGGAAACAATGGTCTCAACGTCGAGATCATCTCGGAGTTCGCTCCGCTCCAGGCCGAATCGCACGAAGGCCACTCTTCCAAACGGATCTTCCGCCACAAGGAAGCGATTGATTTCTCGCTTCAACGTCAAGTTTGCTCCATAGTTCCCTAGCAGTTGGACACGGTAAGGAATCCAGTCCTCCCGCACCATGTGCTCTGTATGAACTAGCCAGTACCGCAAAATTTCGAAGAAACCGCCCTCCCGCACTTCGCTCGGCACATCCAAGTACGCTGCAAACGAGCGCGTCGCTTTCTTATAAACCTCCAGAAAAAGCGCCTCCTTGCTGCCGAAATGATGAAAAATGGAGCCCTTGGCGATTCCGAGCTCAGCCGCGATATCGCCGACGCGTGCATCGTGATACCCCTGTTCCGCAAAAAGGCGCATGGCCACATCGACGATTCGGGCGCGCTTGCGTTCGGTCTGAGGACGCAATGCGTTGCGAGTGCCACGCGCGGACGAACGTACACTGGAAGTGTTTTCAGTCATGTGACCCGTGGTCATACAGTCAAGATATCACAGGCATTTCGATCCTGGCCTTGTCTTTTTGCCACTTCCTGGTATCTTCCCTTCGACCGAAGCAGTAGAGATATGACTTAGGGTCATAGAGCCGCAAAGCCTTCACTGGCAGAGCTCACCGCGGGAGGGTTCGAGATTTGCATCGGGCAAACCACGGTTACGACGCCGTTGTCGTCGGTGGCGGCCACAATGGCCTCACCGCAGCTGCTTATCTTGGTGCGGCAGGTCTCTCCACCCTTGTTCTCGAGCGGCGGGAAATCCTTGGTGGGTGTTGCGTCACCGAAGAAATTGCTCCTGGGTGCCGGGCCTCGACCACCTCTTACATCGCCAGTATGTTGCTCCCTCGGGTCACTCGCGATCTGGATCTCGGCTCCCACGGACTTCGCATGATCCCCTGCGACCCATCCGTGCAAGTATCCATGGCCGGCGCTGGCGTGCTCCGCTGGTGGCTGGACGAACAGAAGACGGCGGCGGAGATCACCAAGTTTTCCAAGCGGGATGCCGTCACCTTCCTCCGCGTTCAAGCGCAGCTCAAGAAGCTGGCCCGCTATCTGCAGCCATTTTTTCTCGAACCACCCCCAAAAATTGGAGGTAAGGACTTGGAAGGTCTCGCGGAATTGCTCAGGATTGCCAAACGATTCTGGTCTATAACCAGCGACGAAATCAGCGAATTGGTCTCGTTTCTCACCGGGAGTCTCGGAGAATTTCTGGACCGCAATTTCGAATGCGACGAAATCAAAACCTTCTTCCTTGCCAACAATGTCTACGGCAAACATGGCGGACCCTATCAGCAGGGAACCGCTCTTGGGCTTCTATTTCACTTGCTCGGTGGAGGGGAGAGCAACCTGCAAGGATTCAACGGCCACGTTATTGGCGGCATGGGCTCCATCACTCGAGCGCTCGCCGAGGCGGCACGCAAGCGCGGAGTTGAGCTCAGGGCTTCCGCTCCCGTGGCTCGCATCCAGGTCAAAAATGGTCGGGCGTGCGGCGTGGTCCTTCCAGACGGAACCGCAATCGCCGCCAAAGTCGTGCTTTCCAATGCCGACCCGAAGCGGACCATCCTCGGCATGCTCGAAAGTAGCGAGCTGCCCGAGGATTTTCAGCATCGCGTCCGCGGCATCAAGATGGCCGGGCCTTGTGCCAAGGTAAATATGGTGCTCGCCGAGGAGCCGCGCGTCGCTGGGTTTTCTGTGGATGCTGGCCCCGCTGAGCGGGCCTGCTTCACGTGCTTGTCTTCGATGGAATCCGCCGAGCGCTGCTATGACCACGCCAAGTATGGAGAGCTGGCTGAAGATCTATGGGTCGATTGCGTGATCGCCTCCGGCGTGGACCCGACCCTAGCGCCGAAAGGCCGTCACATCATGACCGCCTTCGTGCAATACGTACCTTATCAACTGCGCCAGGGCACCTGGGATGAAAAGCGCGAGCTGCTGGGCGATCTGGTCGTAAAGAAGATTGCCCAATATGCTCCGAACGTGCCGAATGCAATTGTCGCCCGTCAAGTGATCACGCCGCTCGATTTAGAGCGCACCTACGGTCTGACCGAAGGAAACATCTTCCACGGCGATCTGTCGTTGGAGCAGCTCTTCTTCATGCGGCCTGTTCCAGGCTGGGCGCAATACCGCACTCCCATCGCGGGCCTGTATCTCTGCGGAGCGGGCACTCACCCAGGCGGCGGCGTGACCGGCGCGCCCGGTCATAACGCAGCTCATCAAGTGCTCCGCGATCTGCGTAGGATTGCTTCCTCGAAGGCCGCAGGGTGACGAATTGTAGGCACGAGAGCTCTTCTCACTAGGAGCAGCGTAAGGAGAAAAAATGAGCACGAAGCCTGCTGCTACACCGCTGGAGAAATCACTACCCAGCTCGCACTACTATTCGCCCGAGATCTACGAGCGCGAAAAGAAATCCATCTTCTGTCAGGAGTGGTTTTGTGCCGGCCGCGACGAAGATCTTCCCGCCAACGGCAGCCTTCTGGTCCTCGATGTGGTGGGCGAGAGTATTCTCGTGACCCGAACCAAAGAAGGAGATCTCAAGGCCCATTACAATGTCTGTCGCCATCGCGGGTCCCGTCTGTGTGGCGGCGACGCGAAATGGCATGTAGACCTTCGCGGCGGACTCACCTCGGCGGCGACGATTCGCTGTCCTTATCATCAGTGGACCTACGCCCTCGATGGGGCTCTGCTGAGCGCGCCCTTCCTGACCGAGAGCGAAGGTTTTCAGAGGCAGGAATTTTCCCTGTACCCCGTGGGGCTTCAGACCTGGGGTGGATTTTTCTTCCTGAATCTGTCTCCCGAACAGGTTGCCAGCGGCGAACGCACCCTTCCGTCGCAATTGGGCCTAGCCCCGGAAAAGTTCAAGCGTTATCCTCTGGGTGAGCTGCGCACGGCGAAAACGATTTCCTATGACGTGACCACCAACTGGAAGATCGTCATGGAAAACTACAACGAGTGCTATCACTGCGGCCCCGTTCATCCGGAACTATGCGACCTCGTGCCGGATTTCAAGCGGGCCGGGGGCTCCAACCTCGACTGGGAACGTGGCATCCCTCATCGTCCAGGCGCCTATACCTTCACAACCTCTGGGACCACGTTGCGTTCGCCTTTCTCTGGTCTCAACGAAGATGAAAAGGTGCGCCATACCGCCGAGCTCATCTACCCCAACTTGCTGTTGAGTTTGAGCTGTGATCACGTTGCCGCGTTTTTGCTCTGGCCGCAAGGTCCGTACCGCACCCGCGTCGAATGCCGTTTTCTTTTCCATCCCGAGGAGATGGCAAAAGCGAGTTTTGATCCTTCCGATGCGGTAGAGTTCTGGGATCTCATCAATCGCCAGGATTGGACAATTTGCGAACGTGTGCAGCTCGGCCTCAAATCCCGCGTCCACGAATTCGGATACTACGCCCCCATGGAAGACCTAACCGCCGACATTCGCCGCTACGTGGACAAGCGCCTTGGACCATCGCAACCTTGATCTGTCATTTGCCGAGCGCTAGCCGAGAGGAATAGGCATGGGCAACCACGAGAGCCGCGACGAGGAATGGGTGGGCTGGATCGAGGAAGCGCAGGAGCGAATTTCTGGAATTGCAGTGGAGACGCCCGTTGCCCTGATTTCCGATGAGCCAAACAGGTTTGGACCGGCGCAGGTGTACGTGAAGCTGGAGAACCTGCAAAAATCCGGTTCCTTCAAACTGCGCGGAGCCGCCAACAAAGTCTTGAGTTTGACCGCAGATGAAGCGGCACGCGGCATCGTGACTTCCTCGAGTGGCAACCACGGTCTGGGCGTTGCCACCGCCGCTCAGTACCGGGGCATTGACGCGGAGGTATTTTTTTCCGCGCAAGTTTCTTCGAAGAAGCACCAGTGGCTGCAAAAACTGGGTGCGCGTACTCGGCAGGTCGGTGACAACCCGCTCGGCGCAGAGCTTGCCGCTCGCGCAGCGGCCGCCGATTCGGGGCGAACCTATATTTCGCCGTACAACGATCCGTTCGTGGTGGCGGGACAAGGAACCATCGCCCTGGAGCTGACGAGGCAGGTGCCACACGTGGACGCCGTCTACGTGGCGGTGGGGGGCGGAGGGCTGATCAGCGGCATCGGATCGTATTTGAATGGCGTGTCGCCGCAAACGGAGGTGGTTGGCTGTTGGCCGGAGAACTCCAGAGTGATGTACGAATCGTTGAAGGTGGGACGAATTATCGAATTCCCCGAGCAATCGACGCTTTCCGAAAGTACGGCCGGAGGCTTGGAGCCCGGATCGATTACGTTCGCCTTGTGTCAGAAAGTTGTGCACCGGCATGTGCTGATTTCCGAGTCCGAAATCCTCGACGCGATGCGCTGGGCGCAACAAAGGGAATGGAGTGTCGAAGGCGCCGCCGGCGTCGCGATTGCGGCGTGTTTTAAGGACGTCTTTCGAAATCGAGGCACGACTGTCGCCATTGTGTGCTGCGGTGGGAATCTCTCGCCGGAAGTCGAAAGGCAGTTGGCATGATCCCCGTTTACACGCGAGAGCAAATGGAAGCGGTGCTGCGCCCCTCGGACGTGATCCAGGCCGTCGAAGAGGGATTCGTAGCGTATTCGCGGGGGGAAACCGTCGTACCTCCGGTGGGCGAGCTGCTATTCGAGAATCCCACCGGCGATTGCCATATCAAGTATGGATACCGAACCGGCGACCCAAGCTTCACCATCAAGATCGCAACGGGATTTCCGGAGAATGCAAAAAAAGGGTTGCTGACCAGCAACGGCGTGATGCTGGTTTTCAGCAGTCAGACTGGAGAGTTGCTGGCGATTTTGCAAGACGAAGGTTTTCTGACCGACATACGAACGGCCGCTGCCGGCGCTGTGGCAGCAAAGCTGCTCGCTCCGCGCGACGTGGAGGGCATTGGGATTATCGGCGCGGGAACGCAAGGGCGGCTACAGTTGGAATATCTGAAGGAAGTTCTCCCCGCCCGGAAGGCGATGGTCTGGACGCGTTCTCGCGAGCGGGCCGAAGCCTTTCGCGTAGACGGATTTGAAATTCAGGTCGCGGACTCGTGCAGCGGCTTGGCAGGTCGTTGCCGCCTAATTGTTACCACCACGGCGTCACGCCAATGGCTTCTGGGACCGTCGGATGTGCACCGCGGTACGCACATTACGGCCGTGGGAGCGGATGGCGGAGGCAAGCAGGAGCTCCACCCGGAGTTGTTCTCCAGAGCCGCGGTCCGCGCGGTGGATAGCCGGAAGCAGTGCGCACAATTCGGCGATTCCTCCTATGCGCTGCAGGAGGGACGGATCCAAATCGAGGATCTCGTAGAGTTGGGCGAACTCATCGACGGCAAAAAGCCAGCTCGCGAGAACGATGAACAGATTACGATCGCCGATCTTACCGGCGTGGCGATACAAGACATCCAGGTCGCAAAACTGGCTCTCCGTCGTCTCATGGCACGGAAGGATTTCGTCTCGAACTGAGAGCGGGGAAGAGGATGACATTCTGGTTTCGCGTAAGGGTGACCGAATACCCGGAAGGCCGCCCGGTCCCCGCGGGAGGCTCGATTGGAACCGCACCGAGGCCGGTCCCTGACGACGGCTGGATCGGGCCTGGAGAACCACAACGGAAAAACACACGGTCTTCTTCAAAGAGGTGGCCATCAAGCCGCTCCATCGGTGACAATGTGTTGGCGCAGGGGGGCAAGAACATTGATGTCTGAACCGGAAATCGATCTCAGCAAGAGCTACGACGCAATTGTGATCGGATCGGGCGCGGCGGGGGGGATGGCGGCGCATGTCCTGACCGGGCATGGGTTGCAGGTCTTGATGCTCGAAGCGGGGAAGAAGCTGAATATCGAGCAGGAATTGCGCTCGATGGAGTGGCCCTACGACAACGCCCACCGGGGAGGGCTTCCTCCGGGTTCGCATTCTCTAGCTTTGAATGAATACACCATCCGCAATCCACCGTATGGCGCAGGCTTCGAGAAATATAAACATCTGTACAACTACGTCGGCGATAGCGACTACGTGAAGAATATCGTGGTGGATGAACGCGAGAATCCCTTCACCGGGACCAATTACGCCTGGGTGCGCGCGCGGTGTTTGGGCGGAAAGACCAACATTTGGGGCCGATTGGCCCTCCGGCTCTCCGACTACGATTTCAAAGGCAAGAGCCACGATGGGTACGGGGAAGATTGGCCGCTCAGTTACAGCGACGTTGCTCCTTACTACGACAAAGTGGACTTGTACTTGGGTATCTCCGGTGTGCCCGAGAATCTCCCGAATCTTCCAGACAGTTTGTTTCAGCGTCCCAGCAAGCTGAACTGCGCCGAGGTCGCGCTTAAGCAGGGCATTCAAAAGATGGGCCGAACCGTCACGCAGTACCGTGCGGGAGTGACGACCGACGGACTGAAGCACAACAAATATCGCAGCCGTTGTTTTTCACGCGGTGCGTGCAATCGCAAAGGCGGGTGCGACATTCACGCGGCGTTTGACTCTCCGACGGGCTTGATCTATCCGGCGATGGATACGGGAAACCTCACGCTGCGGACCAATGCGGTGGTCCGCGAAGTGACCGTAGATCAACAGACCGGGAAGGCAAATGGGGTTCATTTCATCGATTCGGTGACGATGAAGGACTACACCGCGCGAGCCAAGGTGGTCGTGGTGGCCGCGTCGACACTGGAGTCTGCGCGGCTTCTGCTGCTTTCCAAGTCGAGGCTTCATCCGAATGGCCTGGGGAATTCCAGTGGGCACGTAGGGCACAATTTTTGCGAACACCTGATGGGTCCGCGCGTCTTCGGACAGATGAAGGACCTAGTTGGCAAGGCGCCCACACTGGATGATGGAAAACCCGGAGGCTTTTATCTGGCGCGGTTTCGGAATCTTTCCGAGCGGCATCCGAAATTTATCCGGGGTTACGGTTTTGAAGGGGGAAGCGGCTCGAGTATGTTTCCGAAGGGCACCGACGCAAAGGGTTTCGGCGCCTCCTTCAAAGAGGAAATTCGCAACAACCAGGGTTCGCACATCGGCATGGGGGCGTTCGGCGAAGTACTGGCGCGCTATGAAAACTACGTGGACCTGGACCCCCACGTCAAAGACAAGTGGGGGATGCCGGCGCTGCGCTTTCACTATCGATTTGGCGAGAACGAGAAACGGATGGCCGAGGACATGGTGGAAACAGCCCAGGAGATGTTCGAGGCGTCGGGATTCAAGATTCTGCACACGAGTGGCCGTATTTTGACGGAGGGTTGGTCCATTCACGAACTTGGCACGGCCCGTATGGGAAACGATCCAAAGACTTCGGTACTGAATCCCTTTCAACAGTCCCATGACGTGAAGAATCTTTTTGTGGTCGATGGCGCCGGGTTCGTCAGCGCCAGTTGCCACAATCCGACCTGGACGATCATGGCCCTTTGCTGGCGTTCGTGTGACTATCTAGCGGAACAGCTGAGCAAGGGAAATCTGTAGGGCGCTCGAGGAGGGCGAATGGCCGAGAGTGAACCATTGAACTTCAGGCAGGATCGCCGGTCGTGGCTAAAGACCTCCGCGGCTGCTCTGGGGTCTGCGGTGTTGCCATTGCCGGCGATTGGCGAGCAGGTGCGGACAGCTTCGCCGGAAACGCGGACTACGGAGACCGAATCCTCGGGCCATTTTTTCACTTCGGCACAACACGCTCTGGTCGAAGAGTTGGCGGAAACGATTATTCCAGCCGATGGCCACTCGGGCGGAGCTAAGGCCGCTAAGGTTGCCGACTACATCGAACAGGTCGTGGCGACGAGTGTCGGCGAAAATCAGAAGGCACTTTGGAGGGAGGGCCTCCGGCTGATCGATTTGATGAGTCAGCACCGCACCGGAAAATCCTTTGTGGACATGAGCCCGGAACAAAGGGTTGGGGTTCTGACAGTTCTTTCCGACAACGACGAGATGAACGACCTTCCGGAAATCCAGTTCTTCCACGAACTCAAGCGATGGACCGTAAGAGGCTACTACACTTCAAAGATCGGGATTCACGACGAGCTGGAATACAAGGGAAACAGGGTTTTGACGGAGTTTGTAGGTTGCGACGAACCCGCAAAGGAGTCCTCCTAAATTTTCCAGGGCATGAGAATTTTCTTGTATTGGCGCTGGTCGTTACGCCGTCGGCCGCGCGAGAAGCGAAGGCGCCGGTCTATCCTGCGGGTTGGCGTTGTAAAACGCACCGAAAACAGGAGGATGGGCGCGATAAACACTATAAAAACGTACGGATGCTGAAAGGCCGGGAGGGCTCAGGTGCGTCTCCAGGCGGGATTGATTTTCGGGACAGGTACATCCCGAGAGCAGTACGGGAGTAGGCAAAGAAGAGGGCCGAGTTGTCGGTTCGGGCTAGGCAGAATGCATTGGCAGCCTCGGAATTAAGAGGTTGTGGTGAGCCGCGGTGGCCGTGCTGTTTTGAGGAATGTAGGTCTGGGAGCGATTCAGCAATACATTTATGACGCTCGCGTAAACAGACCTACTAGGTTCAACGGGGAGAGCGATGACTAAGAACGGGAAAGTGAAAGTTGGAATCATCGGATCACAATTTGAAGCGGACATTCACGCCGCCGCGTTTCAAATGGTGCCGCACGAGGCTGAAGTGGTGGCGGTTGCGTCTCCTACCCCGGGGAACGCCGCTGCGCTGGCGAAGAAATACGGCATCCCGCGCGTGTTCACGGACTACCGTGAAATGCTCAAGGAACGCGACATAGAGATGGTGACGATCGCCGCTCCGAATAGCCTGCACGCGCAAATGACGACGGACAGTGCCCAAGCAGGCAAGCACGTCGTCTGCGAAAAACCATTGGCGATGACGATTGAAGAGGGCGAACAGATGATCGAGGCGGCCAAGCGCCACGGCGTCCTGCTGCTGTACGCTGAGGAGCTTTTCTTCACCCCGAAATATCTGAAGGCCAAGGAGATGGCGGACGCGGGTGCGTTTGGAAAAGTGTATTTGGTGAAGCAGAGCGAAAAACACTTCGGGCCCCACAGCCCGTGGTTTTGGGATGTGAATCGGTCGGGCGGCGGAGCGCTCATGGACCTGGGCTGCCACGGCATCGCGTTCTGCTACTGGTTTCTCGGACGCCCTGCGATCAAGTCTGTTTATTGTCAGATGGGCACTTACGTTCATGCGGACAAGACGAAAGCGGAAGACGACTCGCTGTGTATTCTGGAGTTCGCGAACGGCGCGGTGGGGGTGATCGAAAACAGTTGGGCGCGGCGCGGCGGTATGGACGATCGTATTGAGGTTTACGGCGAGGCGGGCGTGACCTACGCCAACCTGCATATGGGGAACGCGTTACCTACCTACAGCGAGAATGGCTACGGCTATGCGGTGGAGAAGGCGCCGACCACCAAGGGGTGGAGCTACCCAGTATTTGAGGAGCACTGGAACTATGGTATGCCCCAAGAGATGACGCACTTCGCCCGGTGTGTGCGGGGCAAGGAGAGCCCGCAAGCGACGGGAGAAGACGGACTGGTCGTGATGCAGGCCCTGTACGCGGGTTATGCGTCTGCGGGAGAAGGACGGAAGATAGAGATGCCGTTCCGAGCGGCTGGGGTGAAGAAACCGATCGACCTCTGGCTGAATGCACAAGCGGCGCGACGGGCCTCACAGCCATGAGGGGCATGAACAGCCGAGTCGAGGCTCGCTGAAATGCCCATCTCGGACAGAATTCGCCTAAGTTTCATGATGTTCCTGAACTATGTGATTTGGGGAGCGTGGTACGTCACGCTCGGTGCTTATCTTACGATCACGTTGAAATTTTCGGGAACGCAAGCCGGCGCCGTGTTTGGAACCACGGCCCTGGCGTGCATGATTTCTCCGTTTTTCGTGGGATTGGTCGCGGACCGCTTCTTTGCCTCCGAGCGAGTGCTGGCGGTGTTGCATCTGATGGGGGCGGTGCTGCTGTACTTCGTTACTAAGGCCACCGGCTTTCCCGCCGTTTATGCCTTACTGTTTGCCTACTGCCTGTGTTACTTCCCAACCATCGCGTTGACCAACTCTCTCACACTGCAGCACGTGAAAGATGCTGGCCGGGATTTTCCTTTGATTCGCGTTTTCGGTACGCTCGGGTGGATCGCCATCGGCGTAGTGGTCGGACATCTTGGCGTAGAGACCTCCACCGTGCCGTTTCTGCTGGCCTCAGGTGCTTCCGTGTTGATGAGCCTGTTCAGCCTGACGTTGCCACACACTCCTCCGCCGAGCAAAGGTCAATCGATTACCGTTCGCAAGGTGCTCGGATTGGATGCCCTGGTGATGTTGAGACGGCCTTCGTACGCGGTTTTCGCGGTGGCCTCGATCCTGGCGTGTATTCCACTGACGTTTTATTTTTCGTTCACCAACGCTTATTTGAACGATCTGCGCGTGCAGAACGCCGCCGGCAAGATGGCTCTCGGACAAGTTTCGGAAGTCGGCATGATGCTCTTGATGCCCTTCATTCTGCGACGCGTGACTGTAAAAAGTATTCTGCTCATGGGACTGGTGGCTTGGACCGTGCGATACATCCTGCTTGCGTATGGCGATCCGGGCAGTGCCGTTTGGATGTTTTATGTAGCGATTCTTTTGCACGGCATTTGCTACGACTTTTTCTTCATGACTGGGCAGCTTTACACTGACCAGGAGGCTCCTCCCGATCTCCGCAGCGCGGCCCAAGGCTTGATTACGTTCATGACGTATGGAGTCGGAATGTTGGTCGGTTCTTTGATTTCGGGCCGGGCGGTGGACTACTTCAGTCGCGCGAGCGGCGGCGTGGTGACTCGCAACTGGCAGGGTTTTTGGATGAGTTCGGCACTAAGCGCTTTTTTAGTGCTGCTCCTTATCGCGGTCTTCTTCCGTAGCCGCAGCCGAATTCAGGCGAGATGAATCGCGACGAGCGCGTGTTAGTCATGTTGGCCGCAAACGATGGTTGGGGAGTCCGCGGCTTCTCGGTAGGGAACGAAAATCCAGGACATGGATATGCAATTAGGCCGGCGCGTCTTTCTGAGCTTGCTATGGGGTTGCGGATTCTGTGGGATGCAGCAGCCGAGCGGAACGGATTCGCCCGCACCGGACGATTGGGTTTGCCCGATGCATCCAGACGTGCACTCCGGCAGGCCCGGTGCTTGTCCCCGCTGTGGCATGGCGCTCCATCTGCATATTCCGGACCGGATCGAATACCCGCTACAGATGACGCAGTCTCCTGCAGCGCTAAAGCCCGGTTCCATCATTACACTGAGGTTCCGGGTGCTCGATCCGCAAACGGGAAGACCCGTGAATCACTTCGAGCTCGTGCACGAGCAACTGATGCACGTGTTTGTGGTGAGCGAGAACTTGCAATTTTTCACGCACGTGCATCCGGCGATTGAAGCAGACGGATCTTTCCGGTTGCTGGTGCGGCTGCCCTATGGAGGAACGTACCGTTTGCTAGCCGACTACTATCCAGCGGGATCGGTACCCCAGTTGACGGTCAAGACGCTTTTTGTCTCTGGGCATTCCGAGCCGGTGCAAGTCCGGGCATCGCTGGCTCCATCAAAATCAGAGAATGTCACCGCCTCGCTGCGGCTCGACCCCGAGCAGCCGCTGGCCGGGCTGGAAACCAAGTTGTTCTTCACACTCAACCCTGCGGACGGGTTGGAGCCGTATCTGGGTGCGTGGGCGCACATGCTGACGGTCAGTGAGGATCTGATCGACCTGCTGCACCTGCATCCGTTTCTTGCGGACGGGGGTCCCATCGTGCAATTCAATGTGATCTTTCCGCGGCCGGGACTTTATCGGATATGGACGCAGCTGCAGCGGCATGGCGTGGTGAATACCGTGGTGTTCACCGTGCCGGTGAAAGCTTTGTAGCGGGAGCTTCGAGGTCGTACTGCATCGCGGCGGTGGCTTCGATCACCGTGCCGCGCGGCAGCACCAACGGTTCGCGGAAGCGAAACACTTGCCCCCATTTTGGATCGTAGCGATAGAGCCACACCAGAGGTTCGACGCGGCCGTCGGGCAAACGGGCCGTAATGCGGACGGAATCGACGAGCGTGTCCGGCCGCGGCCGAATGCCGGTGATCTTGAGTGAATGCTCGATCACGCGGCGGGTCGACACGGCAAGCGCATCGGCGAGTTTTGCGTCGTGAGATGGCGAGAGCGAAGACGAATTGTTTTGCGGGGGCAGGTCCACGGGATTGCCTTGCGGAGCGCCACCCACCACCCATGCGGCGATGATCAGCATCTCGTCTTGTGTCAAAGCACGATCCGGTGAGAAATCGCCGAAGCCTTTCACGGCGCCCCAGGGGGGCATGGATCGGGCGAGCACCTGCTCCTTGATGGCGACCGCCCAGGGCCGAACTTCTTCGTAAGAAGAGAGAGGAACCGACGAGCCCGCGGCGTGACAAGAGAGGCAGCGTCTTCCGAAGAGGCGCGAAATGTCGCGCGTGTAGGTGAGCTTGGTGGCGATGATGTCATGCGCAGCTGACGGCGCGACGAGCAGTGCGAAAAGTCCAGCAATCGCCAAAAGACGTGTCACGCGACGACCTTCTATTTGCGGCGGATCCAGTCTAGCAAACTCTGGATCTTCAGGCCGTACCAAGAGGAACGAGTCGAGTGTTCGGGCACTACCGAATGGTTGGTAGTCTCGCGAGGGCCAAGCAGAGTTCAGGGCCAATGCCCGCGGTCGTTCGTTACGGACGAGGAGTGTTATCCGCGGCGACAACGAAGAATCTCAAGAATCCTTTTTCTTGTGGTCCGAGAGAGGCAAAAGGTTCAGACTGGACAGCGCGATTTCTAGGAATCTGGCATCGTCCTGGTTAGCGCCCCCGATGACGCGAACATTTCTGATCGATACCGACACCGCTTCTGACGATGCCGTGGCTCTAATCATGGCCCTGCGCTCTACGACGGTTCGTATCGCGGCCATTACGATAGTCGCTGGAAATGTTCCGGTTCAACAGGGGACCAGCAATGCGCTCTACACAGCGGAACTCTGTGGCTCCGATGTGCCTGTATATTCCGGTGCATCAGCACCGCTGCTGCGAAAATTGGTCACTGCGGAATGGTTTCACGGCGTGGATGGCTTGGGCGATCACGGCTATGTGCCCGCAAGACGCCGGGCAGAGCCGCGTCATGCGGTAGATGCAATCATTGAAACGGTACTAGCCAATCCGGGAATCGAGATCGTGACGCTCGGACCGCTTACGAATCTTGCGTTGGCCGTTTCGCGTGAGCCCAAGATTGCCGCAGCAGTGGCCCGGTGCATCGTAATGGGTGGGGCACCGTGCTGTGAGGGAAACGTCACACCTGCCGCTGAGTTCAATATCTGGGTGGATCCGGAGGCCGCGCGCATTGTATTCGGCGCCGGTTTGGCGATAGAAATGGTGGGTTGGCAACTATGCCGCGGCGAGGCTGCGGTTAATCAGGAGGATGTTCGTCGTATTCTCGCTCTCAAGACCCCTCTGGCAGAATTTGCGATTCGCTCGAACAGCACTGCTGCGCAAGCATATTTCAAGCAGACCGGGGAACAGGGGATTTCACTGCCCGACCCCGTGGCGATGTCCATTGCCCTGAACCCCGCTCTTTGTGCATCCTCGAGCGTGCATTTCGTTGACATTGAAACATCCAGTGACCTGACGCGCGGAATGACCGTCGTCGATCGTCTCAATGTAGCCGCCGATTCGAGAAATAAAGACGTCTGGGCCCGCCCTCTCGAGCGACATGGCAAAGCCCATATTTGTTGGGCGCTGGACGTTCCTGGATGGAAAGCGGCACTATACTCCGCTCTTAGCTCGTCGGAACCCGAGGGAACGGGCCTTCAGAACTGATGGAAGGAACAGAAAACCACATGGCTGACCGCGTGCTCGTTACTGGAGGAGCGGGATACATCGGAAGCGTTGTAACCGCGCAGCTCCTCAAGCAAGGCTTCGATGTCGTCGTCTTTGACAATTTGTCCAATGGCCACAAGGCCGGGTTGCCATCGGGCGCGCAGCTGGTGGTCGCGGACACTTCCGATCGCGCCGCTTTGGACCACGTCTTCCGCAGTCAGCGCATCGATGCAGTAATGCACTTCGCCGCCTCCATCGAAGCCGGTGAATCGATGCAAGTGCCGGAAAAATATTTCCGCAACAATACCGCCAACTCACTCACCCTGCTGGAAGCTGTTATTGAGCATAAGGTCCCGCGCTTCGTGTTTTCCTCTACGGCCGCGCTGTTCGGTACGCCCGATCGTATTCCGATTGAGGAAACTGACGCGCTGCGCCCCACCAACGCCTACGGTGAGTCCAAGTTGCTGGTCGAACAAATGCTCGCCTGGTTTCATCGCATTCACGGATTGCGCTATGCCAGCCTCCGGTATTTCAACGCCGCTGGGGCCGCGGGAGCACAGGGAGAAGATCACCAGCCGGAGTCTCACCTTATTCCTTTGATCTTGCAGGTCGCTCTGGGAAAGCGCGATCACATCGCCATCTACGGGACCGACTACCCTACGCCGGACGGTACCTGCGTGCGCGACTATGTCCACGTGAACGATCTCGCCAGCGCGCATCTTCTCGTTCTCGAAGCATTGCAGCAAAACGACAAGTTGATTTTCAATCTCGGCAACGGCCGTGGATTCAGCGTGCGCGAAGTGATCGAGGTCGCCCGCCGCGTCACCTCTCATCCCATTCCCGTTCGGGAAATCGCGCGCCGCCCTGGGGATCCAGCGGTCCTGGTCGCCAGTGCGGACAAGATCAAACGCCAGCTACATTGGAAACCCCAATTCGCCAGTTTAGAAGCCATCGTCCGCAGCGCTTGGGATTGGCGCCGCGCACACCCGGAGGGTTACGCTGCAGGACATGCAGGTCCATAGCAGTTCGCGCCGTCACCTCCTGTTACTATGTAGCTCATGAATCCGGTGGAAACCCTCGGTCTTGCGCTCGGCGCCGGATTTTCCTCCGGTCTCAATCTTTACGCCACTCTTGCGACCCTCGGCCTTCTGCAACGCTTCGGGGTGATTCACTTGCCGCCTTCCCTGCAAGTGCTGGGTCATCCGTGGATCTTGGGGATCGCCGTCGCGCTGTACGCGATCGAATTCCTGGCTGACAAGATTCCCTATGTCGACACCGTGTGGGATGCCATTCACACCTTAATCCGCCCACCCGCCGCTGCGCTTCTGGCCTACAGCGCGGCTGGTTCCACTCCTCCGGAATGGCGTTGGGGCGCGGCTCTTCTCGCAGGCAGCGTAGCTCTCACTTCGCATGGCACAAAAGCCAGCGCACGCGCCGCCGTGAATACCAGTCCCGAGCCGTTCAGTAACTGGAGCCTTAGCTTTGGCGAAGATGTACTCGCCGTTTGGTTGACCTGGATGGCCACGGCTCATCCAAGAGCGACCATCGTCGTTGTTGTTTTGCTCGTCGCATTCGCCGGCTTCCTGCTCTTCCATCTCTTCCGCTTCTTGCGCCGCGCTATTCAGCGACTGCTAGCCTGACATGGTGCGCGGTCTACCTTATCGGCTGCAGTCCGGATTCCGAACCAACGAGGTCGCAACTCCACACACGTTATTATTTCAGGTAGGGCGCCAGCCAATCCAAGAACGTCTTGTACCAGAACTGTGCGTTCTGCGGCTTCAATATCCAATGTCCTTCATCCGGGAAAACCACGAGTTTTGAAGGCACGCCCTGTCGCTGCAGGGTGTTAAAGAATTCCAACGACTGCGTGTACGGAACGCGATAGTCGCGCTCGCCTGCAATCACCAGGGTCGGCGTCTTGAATTTTCCCAATTCCGCCGCGTACGTCGAAGGCGACCACTTCCGGTAACTTTCCGGGTTGGTCCACGGCATGCCCTGCATATCGTGCTCTTCAAACCAGAGCTCTTCGGTGGCATACATCGACGTCTTGTCGTACACGCCTGCGTGGCTGATGATGGCCTTGAAGCGCCCCGTGTGCGTGGCAATCCAATCCGCCAGGTAACCCCCGTAGGAGCCCCCCGCCGCAGCCATCCGCGTTCCATCGACGAATTTGTATTTGGCGAGCGTGGCGTCGATACCTCGCAACACATCCACATAGGCCTTGCCGCCCCAGTCGTTGGTGATCTCATCGGTGAATTTCTGCCCATATCCCGTCGACCCTCGCCGGTTAATCATCAGCGTCACGTAGCCTGCGGCCGAAAAGACCTGGGGGTTCCACCGGTAGCCCCACGCGTTCGACCACATCGTTTGCGGACCGCCGTGTAGCAGCACCAGCAGAGGGTATTTCTTTGCGGCATCGAAGTTCGGCGGACGGACCAACATCGCTTGCACGCGAGTCTCGGCCGCACCTGCGAACCAGAAGGTCTCCGGCGCATTCCTCTCGACCCTCGCCAGGATCTCGTCGTTATGATGGGTGATCTGTCGCACGCCCGAGCCGTCGCTACCCGCCGCAAACAATTCGGCCGGCATGGCCAGGCTGCTCCGCTCAAAGGCCATGGTCTGGGCGTCCGCACTGATCGACAGGCCGGTCTGGAAGCCGTCCGCAACGACCTTCTTCGGCTCTGCGCCCACGCGCGCAGCCATGGCATAAATCGGCTGCAGCGTTTCATTCTCGGCCGTAAAGAAAATCGTCTTGCTGTCCGCGGACCAGGCCAGTTCATTGGCGCTGCGATCGAATCCTTCCGACAGATTCTCGTTCTTGCCGGTCGGCCGGTCGTACAGCATCACTCTCCAGCGGTCGGACTCGTATCCGGCAGTAAGTTGCGCATGGTAGGCGATATACTTGCCGTCCGGCGAGTAGACCGGATTCCCGTCGAATCCTGGATTCGTGGTGATCCTCTTGGGTTCCGCGCCGCCGGCCACCGGCATAAGAAACAAATCTCCGTTCGTGCTGATCGCCTCCATTTTGTCGGTCACGGCTGTAAAGCAAATCTCCGTCCCGTCCGGAGAAAAATTGATGTCTCCCGGCCCGCCGCGCTCATCCGGAGGCACGTCGTAGTTCGCTCCCGAAGTCAAATCACGAGGCGCGTTGCCGCTGTCGGTTTGCCCTGCATTCTTTGGCGCCGGTACGACGAACAAATGGCTCCGTTTGCCTTCGAACCAGTGCGTCCAGTGCCGGTACAGAAGCTGGTCGGCAACGTGTGCCTTGACCCTGTTCTTTTCTTTCTCCTCGTCTCGTGCCTTGTTGCACGCGTCATCCTTGCAATCCGGATACACTGCGGAAGTGAAAGCGATCGTCTTGCCATCCGGCGACCATTTCAGGATGTCCATACCCGTCGAGAGATGCGTCCATGCATGAGCTTCTCCACCGTCCATCGGCAGCACGTACACCTGGGAGTTCCCGTCGCGCGAGGAAATAAACGCCAGCATCTTGCCATCTGGCGACCACACCGGCGAACTATCCTGCCCCCTCTGCGTGAGCTGTATCGGTGCTCCCCCCGTCGTGGACACGATCCAGATGTTGCTCGCGTTGCGATTCCCGTCCATGTCCGGCGTGGCCACTGCGTAGGCCACCCACTTCCCGTCAGGAGATATCTGCGGCCCCGACACGCGATGGAGCGCTATCATGTCGCTAAACGTTATGGGATGTTTTGCCGCTTCTTGCCCGTGAATGCCCGCTATGCTGCACAGCAATATCATCGCGGCCGCCAGGCCACTTCGCCAACCTATCCGCGTCATCGCTTGTCCCCTTGTCTTCCCAGGTAAGTGGTGATGAATTTCCAAACGCTGAATACTGTCACGATTCCAGGCCGATGCCAATAGCATCACAACCGGCGTTCTGCGGCGCGGTTGGGGAGCAAGAGGCGCTCCTTCCTTGCTTCGTTACTTCTGGGCTTCGATTCCCACCGCCCAGCTGTACCCATCGGGATCGGCGACAATCACATCTCTCCACCCATGCGGAAAGTCCGCCACTCGCTGAATGATGGTCGCGCCTGCGGCCTCCGCACGCGCTTGTACCGCATCCGGATCGATGCCCATCAGTCGCAACTCGGCCCCGGTGCCACGTTCCCCGGGGGCTTTCAACCGCTCATACAAAGGATGATGATCGTAGGTGTGATCGGAATGCAGCATGAACTCGATCCCCTCCAGATTCAGGGCCGCAAAGTCCGCATCCGAATAGTGCACCCTGGCCCCCAGGACCTCGTTGTAGAAGCGAAGGGATCGCGGAACATCTCGCACCAGCAAGTTCACCGAAAACTTTGGCAAGGATCGTCCATATTCTGCCGCCGGCATCCACGCATCGCTCGTACGCTTCATGGTCATATCAAACCTCTTCTCGTCGTCTCCGTGAAGTCTGTGTCACGGGTCTCTGCACTCTGGGGGAAGTCCCTTCTTACTTTTAGTTTTTCGAGCCGCTCACAAAACCGAACGCCGCTCCAAATTGGCTTAGCTCACGGGCTCTCGTCTTCGCACCGCCACCCAATTCGTCGCCGCCAGCATAGCGGTCACAACCACCACCGAAGAATTGCTCAACGGCGATCTCACCAGCAGCACCACGCAGAACGAGATAGCCAGCACGGCCAGCACTTTGCCCGCCGGCAGGCGAAACGCATCCGCCTGCGGCCGTCTGCGCCGCAGTACCAGCAGAACCATGGCGATCGAACCGTATGTGAAGAGCCGCGCAATCGCCGAAAGAGTGATATTCCACCGAAAGTTTCCTGCCAGCGTGAATACCAGCAGCAAAGCCGCATACAGCAAGATCGAAACGTGCGGCGTCTTAAACTGTGGATGAATCCGTGCGAAAATCCGCGGAAAATCGCCATGCTCGGCCAGCGCAAACGTCAGCCTCGGCGTATGTAACATGTTCGCGCTCAAATACCCGTAGATCGATACCAGCGCCCCCACGGCAATCGCCGTCGCCGCCCCGGTTCCGAAAATTTGTCGTGCCGATTCTGAAAGCGGCCGCGGGGTCGTCGCGGGGTCCGCTAGGGTCCCGCTCACCACGACCTGCACCAGTGTATAAACAACCGCCACTACCGAGATCCCAATCAAGAGCGCTACCGGCGCATCGCGCCGTGGATCGCGCATCTCTCCGGTCGCCAGCAGCACCGCTTCAAACCCTCCATACGCATACACCAGAACCAGCACCGCTTCGAGCCAGTCCATCGCCGTAGTGGCGTGTGGTAGCCCTGCGGGCGTCACCACCCCGTGCATCCCCATCCATCCCAACCCTGCGCCAATGAAAATTACGAGCAGCAGCACTTTCGCGCCGGTGAGGAAGTCGCTCACCCGCGTTCCCAAGCGCACCCCAATGTAGTTTACAAACGCCAGCACACCGATCAGCAGCAAAAGAATCTCCGCGCGATACACGGGCTGCGTCGCCCGCGAAATCATTTGCCCCAAATAGGTGGTGAACAAGTTCGCGGTCCCCGCCGCCGCGGCAATTCGCGAAAGCCAGGTCATCCAGGCAATCTGGATTCCCCAGAATCGGCCGAGCGTTTCCCTGGCATACAAATAGGGCCCGCCGGTCTCGCGAAACTGCGAAGCCACCTCGCTCAAACAGCCGGCAATCACCGCTACTCCCGCGCCCGCAATCAAGTAAGCGAAGGGCGCCATGCCCGCAACTCGTTCTGACACCACCGATGGCAATCCGAAAATTCCGCTCCCGATGATCGAGTTGATCATCAACGCCGTCAAGCTCCATCGCCCAATCGTCCTCACCAATCCGTGCGTTTTTTCCGGCACCGGTACTCCATCACGCAGTCAAAAAAGTCGCGCCAGCGTAGCATAGTCGACGCGACGAGGCTGCCCGCGTTGCGACTCTGCTACAATTTCACCCTAGACATCGCATGTCGACGAAAGCGCCTCTCTTTTCTCGCAATTTCCGCAAGTCCTTTCCGGTTGCTGTCCGCGGCGAAGGCTGCTGGATTCACACAGCCGACGGACGCCGACTGCTCGATGGCGCAGGCCAAGCCGCAGTCGTCAGCATCGGCCACGGCGTTCCCCAAATCGGCCGCGCCATGGCCGAACAGTCGTCCCAAATCGCTTTCGCCCACACTTCGCAGTTTCATTCCGCGCCCGCCGAGAAGCTCGCCGCGCGACTCCTTGCACTCGCCCCGCCCAATTTCCGCAACGGCGGCCGCGTCTACTTTACTTCCGGGGGTTCCGAGGCCACCGAAACTGCGATCAAGCTCGTGCGCCAATACCAGCTCGAAAAAGGACAGTCATCCCGCTATCGAGTCGTTTCTCGAAGGCAGAGCTACCACGGCAGCACGCTCGGCGCCATGACCGTCAGCGGAAACGTCGCCCGGCGCGCGCCATATCAGCCGCTTATTGCCGAATGGGGCCATATCGCTCCGTGCTTCTGTTATCACTGCCCCTTCGAAAAGCAATTCCCGGAATGCGGCATCGCCTGTGCGGACGATTTGGATTCCTTCCTCGATCGCAACGACGCCGATGCGGTCGCCGCCTTTATCTTCGAACCGGTCGTCGGCGCCACGCTCGGTGCGGTCGTCCCTCCCGAGGGGTACCCTGCGCGTATCGCCGAAATTTGCCGCAAGCGCGGCATATTGCTGATCGCCGACGAAATCATGAGCGGCATGGGCCGTACCGGCAAGCCTTTCGCCGTCCAGCACTGGAACGTTCCGCCCGACGTCATTCTGGTAGGGAAGGGAATTGCCAGCGGCTACGCGCCACTCGGCGCGGTGCTCGTGGCCCCGCAGGTCGCCGAAATTTTCGAACGTGGATCCGGCGTCTTCCAGCACGGCTTCACCTATCAAGCGCATCCCGTCGCCACCGCCGCGGGCAACGCCGTTCTCGACCACCTCGAAGCCAACAAATTATTTGACCGTGTCACACCGGCCTCGGAAATTCTTCGTGCGGAGTTGGCTTCGCTACTCTCCCATCCCCACGTGGGCGAAATCCGCGGCCTCGGTCTGCTCCTGGGCATCGAACTCGTCAAAAACAAAGTGACACGGGAGCCGTTTTCGAAGGAAGAAAACATTGCCGAACGGATTTGCCAGGCGGCTCTCGATGAGAACGTGCTCACCTATCCCACGCAGGGATGCGTCGATGGCTTCCGGGGCGATCACATCTTGCTCGCGCCTCCCTTTATCGTCGCGCCGGAAGAATCTGCGATAATCGCAACAGCTCTTAAGTCTGCTCTTGCTCTTGTTTTTGGAAATTGAATTGCAAACGCACTCGTAGCCGGTCGTTTGTTGAATGTCTTGGGAGAGAGAAATATGCGTCCGACTATGCTGAAGCTCGCCTACTTTGTCTGTTATTGCGCCCTTGCAGCCGTGCAGCTTCATGCCCAAAACAGCCAGGCAAAACCTCGCGCTCGTGATCTTGGCGTGCCCTTTGACGGCACGCCCGGGCCCGGCAACGCCATCACGGACGTCTCCGGACTTACCGTCGGCCACAGCACTCTGGTCTCCGGCGAAGGAAAGCTGCAAATTGGCAAAGGGCCCATCCGCACCGGCGTCACCGCCGTTCTCCCCCGCGGAAAAGATTCCATGAACGATCCTGTTTTTGCCGGTTGGTGGTCGCTTAACGGCAACGGCGAAATGACGGGCACCACCTGGGTTGAAGAATCCGGGTTCCTAGAAGGCCCGGTGATGATCACCAACACCCACAGCGTCGGCGTTGTGCGCGACGCCGTTATTCAGTGGCGTGTCTCGCACGGTAAACCCGATCCGACCGGCTACTGGTGGTCGCTTCCCGTGGTCGCCGAGACCTGGGACGGGTGGCTCAATGACATTAATGGTTTCCATGTCAAACCGGAACACGCCTTCCACGCCATCGACTCCGCACACTCCGGACCCGTTGAGGAAGGCAACGTCGGGGGCGGCACCGGAATGATCTGCAACGAATTCAAAGGCGGTATTGGCACTTCCTCGCGCAAACTCGACATGAAAGCGGGCGGCTATACCGTCGGCATTCTCGTACAATGCAACTACGGCTCGCGGGCGAATCTCCGAGTCGCTGGCGTCCCGGTCGGCAGGGAAATTCCGGAAGATCCCGCCTATACGTCCGCACCTTTCGGCGAAGTCGACCGCGGTTCCATCATCGTCATCGTAGCCACCGACGCCCCGCTCATCGCGCATCAACTGAAGCGGCTGGCACGCCGCGTCTCCCTTGGCCTCGGCCGCGACGGCAGCATCTCCGGCAACGGCTCCGGAGACATCTTCATCGCCTTCTCCACCGCCAATCCCGGCGCTGCCGCGGCCGACCGCGTCGTGGACCTGAAGATGCTTCCCAACGATCAGATCGAGCCGGTCTTTGCCGCCACGGTCCAGGCCACCGAAGAGGCCATCATCAACGCCATGGTCGCCGCCGAGACCATGACCGGCATTGAAAACCACCATGTCATCGCCCTCCCGCACGACAAGCTTCGTGCCATCCTCAAAAAATACAATCGGCTCGCACCGTGAGGTTTGCGAAACCCACGAGATTCCCCGCGATCGTCTCTCTGCTTCTCATCGCCGCGAGCACGCTGTGGGGGTCCTGCTCTGACCCCCGGCAATCCGCACTGGCCATCACACACGTCATGCTGATCGATGCCACCGGTTCCGCACCGCAGTCGGACACCACCGTGCTTATTGCCGATCATCGTATCGCCGCGATAGGTCCATCGAGAGCGACCAGCATTCCGCGCAACGCCTCAATACTCGACGCCACCGGAAAATTCCTCATCCCCGGCCTGGCCGACATGCACGTTCATCTCACCGGCTCGGGCGAGCCCGCCGGTAGTCGCGAATTCATCCTCCCCTTATTGCTGGCCAACGGCGTCACTACGGTACGCGACATGGGCGGCTATCTCGAATCCTTGATTCCTCTGCGTCACGACATCGAGCAAGGCCAGCGTCTCGGCCCGCAAATTTTCTTCGCTGGTCCCTATCTGGATGGCAGCCCGCCTTCCTTCCAACCCTCCTTGGTTGTTACCAACTCTGTCCAAGCTGCTGAAGATGTCCACCAGCTCGTGGGGCGTGGCGTCGACTTCATCAAAGTTCAATCCATTCTCAGCCGTGAAGCGTATTTCGCCATCGCTGCCGCTTGCCGTGAGGAACACATCACCTTCGCAGGCCACGTCCCCGACCGCGTCACCGCCGCGGAGGCTTCCGACGCCGGCCAGAAAAGCATCGAGCACTTGA